>Ga0308169_10003647_pt1 | contig 14895 bp, 17 predicted proteins | sample PhyBR1_2_FD_202139 | JGI IMG/M metagenome (GOLD analysis project Ga0308169, IMG submission 202139) | Phyllosphere microbial communities from UC Gill Tract Community Farm, Albany, California, United States - DLSLSB.R1 | ecosystem: Host-associated > Plants > Phyllosphere > Unclassified | place... | reverse complement strand
CCCTGTGCCCTCCCCTCGCCATCATCCGGCTTCATCGCCCCGCTCGACCGGCGACTGACCTCTCGCAACGCAACAGCGGTGGAGTCGTCGTTGGGTCGCCTGTAGCTGCCATCACCGAGGCAGAGAAGCGGCTCGGCCTCCCCTCGCACTGGATCAACGCCGCCATCACGGTGCGCCCCTCGCTCTCCTCCTCCTCGCCGGCCCCATCTCAGCAGCTCCCTCGGGCACCGGCAACACCAAGCTGACCTCGGCCTCGACTCGCACACACGCAGGCCATGGGCGACGACGGGCCCTTCCAGCGCTTCGAGCGCAGCGAGATCTCGCAGGACGACTTCTACCGCGACTTCGGCGCCCGGCTCAGCGACGTCGAGAGCGGCAACAAGGCGTACCGCGTCTACTGCAAGAGGGCTCGCATCGGTGCGTTCCCTTCCTCGGGCTCTTCCCTCGCAGGTTAAGGTGGAGCTGATGTACGAGCGCTCGCAGAGTGCCCGCCGCTACCGACCCAGGTCAACATCGACGGCAAAGAGGTGCGTCCCTTCTCTCTCTCCCCTCGCTCGCTCTATGGTCTCACGCTGACGATTTGCTCGTGCTACAGCTATGGGGCATGATGATGGCGCCCGCACTCGAGCCCGACGAGCTCGTCGTCAACGCGATCAACCGCCTGCGAGGTGCGTCGGCTCCTTCCTCCCTCTCGACGTCCCCCCTGGGCCATCCTGACTCTCCCTCGACCTGCGCACAGCATCAAGACGCTACAAGGTCGCCGCCCTGACCAACAACTTTGCGCCGCTCGGCGTCACCCCGTCCCGAGCGCCAGCTTCGCCGCCGTACTCGCGCCCGACGACCGCCGCGCAGTTGCGCGCCGCGCTCAAGCAGACGGCTGAGGAGGGCGAGGAGACTACTGGTGCAGGCAACGACGCGATGAGGGGCATGTTTGACGAGTACATCGAAAGCGCGGTCGAGGGGTTGAGGTGTGTCGGCTCTTTGTCCCGGACTGGCTCCTCTCCTTCGCTCGTCGTCTCGGCCCCTCGACGCTCTTCGTCAGCAGTTCTTCCTCATCGTGGAACTCACTGACTCGCCCTCGCGCTCTCCCTCCCTCGCTGCCGCTCTCACCCCGCAGGAAACCCGACCCGGCCTTTTTCCGCCTCGCGCTCGAGCGCGTCGGCGTCGCCGCCGACGAGGCCGTCTTCCTCGACGACATCGGGCACAACCTCGCTGCGGCGAGGAAGCTCGGCATGCACACGATCCGTGCGTCGCTTCTCTCTCTCTCTCTCTCTGTTCCTCCTCGTCGCCGAGCAGCTCGAGTTAGCTCTGACCTCTCGCCCTCTCTCTCTGTTGCGCAGGAGTTCAGCACGGCAAGTCGCGCGCCGCGATCGCCGAGCTCGAGAAGCTGCTCGGCATGGACCTGATCAGCCCGGGCGCCAAGCTGTAGATAGAGCTGGTGCGGGCGAATGCGAGGTCGAGAGGGTCTGTATTGTTGCCTTTCTTCCTCGTTGCGCTCGCCGACTGCCGCCTCGAGAGAGCACGTTCTCGAGCTTGCTTCGTGCGCGCCTCGTCCCGATGCTCGAGAACGTGCGCGACGGAAAGAAACCGCTTTTTCTTCGCTGCCTTCGAGCCGTTCTTGCAGGTCAGGCTGCGCAGCACTCGACTCGCCGCGCGCAAGCCAGCTCGAGAGCGTGTCTGCACACTCGGGGGAGCAAAGACGGGCGAGCGAGCCGAAGCAGGGAGCGTCTGAGCGGGCGAGGAGCGGATCGTGCACGGGCCCTCGCTCGCTCGACCGCCTCGAGCACGCGAGCCGCTGTCCCTTGCTCGGCGCGCCTCTCTACATGCTGGAACTCACGACTGTGCTCATCGAGCCGCTCGACCATCCGTGCGCTCGAGCCGCACAGTCCAAGCAGGCCGCTCTCAAAATGCTCTCCCTCTCTCTGGCGGAGCCGAACGAGCGCCGTGCTCAAGCTACATCGTTGCACTCTGCGTACCAGGCCGTGTACTCAAGCCTGCGTCCTCCTCGACCGCGGAAGCTCATGATTTAGTGCGGCGCCGGCTGCGCTCACGAGCGCTTGAGGCCGAGCTTGCTTGTCCTGCGAGCGGGTTCGAAGGACGAGTCAGTTTACATCTCCTACCGAGTACAATGCGCTCATCGCCGACGGCGATAAGCCTGCAGAGAAGGCGAGGAGCAAGGGCGACGCACTGAACGCGCACGAGTGCCCCGAGCCCAGCGAGCACCAAGCCCGTCCCGATGAGGGCGCGCTCGACCGTCGACGAGTTGTTTACGAGCCAGTCGGACCAGAGGGCGAGGAACGGCGTGAGGATGAGGCCGACCAGGGTGAGGTAGCCCGAGATGCTGCGCGCAGGGCAAGAGCATCAGTGCTTGCTCGAGGAGGGAGGGAGGAGGAGAAGCACGCACCGGTGGTACTTCCACAGCTGCTTGGCCTTGGCCTGGCCGCCGAGGACCTTCTGCAGCGGCGCGTAGACGACGAGCGCGCCGAACGTGATCTGGGTCGAGATGAGCGCGAGCGTCTGCGAGCGAGGTCAGGAGGTCAGTGCGTGCGCCGCTTCGCAGGTGCAAGGGCGGCGTGAGGGGGACGCACGATGAGGCCGAAGGTAGCGTGCCACGTCTGGATGTGCTTGGCTGCGAGCGCGAGAGCCGCGTCAGCCAGGGAGCGAGGGAAAGGGAAGAAGAGGAGCGAGGACGGACCGCCGTGAGCGGCCTTGTTGTAGACGATGAAGGCGGCGCCGGCGGCGATCGCGACGGCCGACGTGTACTGGAACACCTGGTGGACCTGGAGCCCCTTCTTCTTGTGCGCGGCGGTCGAGGGCTGCGGCTGGAGGAGGAGGATGCCTGCGAGCGCGAGGGGTGAGGTCAGCGCGCGAAGCTCGTCGGCGCGACCGAGTGAGGGGACGGGGCTGCCTACCTTCGAGGAAGCCGAGGACGGCGAGTGTCTGGAGGCTCGGGTGGTACGAGAAGAGGCCTGCGATCGTCGAGGGTGAGCTTGTGTGCGCGGCCGAAGTGGGGTGAGCGAGAAGAGGGAGAGCGCACCTGCAGGGTGCGCCCAGATGACCTCTGCGAGTGTGACACCGGCAAGTGCGAGTCCAGCTTGGGCGACGAGAGCGCTCACGCCGGTGAACGAGCTGTTGGCGATGAGCGAGAGCGCGGTCGGTGGAGCCGCGTGGTGCTGGCTCGACGGCGAAGGCGGCATGGCGGGTTCAAAGTCGTGCGAGGCGCGGGTCGTGAGCAGCGGGGTGCGCTCGAGGTCGCTGTGCAGGCTGGCCGTGTCGGTCGAGGCGGGCATGATGAGCGAGAGCGATTTGGTCGACGAGTGGAGGCGAAGGCCAAATCCTGCGCGCGAAGTCGGCCGAGCGGAGGCGGCCTCCCCTCAAGCGGGCCTGCCTGCGCTCGATTACAAAGCCCGTGCTTGACTCGTGCTAATCAGCTCGTTCGCTCGGCCCCGGTCGGCCGTCACACCTCGCAGACGACTTCGCTCAGGCCTCACCGGCTCTCGAAAAGCATCATGCGTGAGGAAGAGTAGCACCGTCGCTGACAGAGCAAGGGTGAGCGAGCCGGACTGGACAGGAAAAGCGAGACGGACCGGTTCGGCGAAGTGGCCGTTGCCGTCGCGAGGCTCGCCCCCTCGTTCGCTCACTCTCATCTCGGCGGCCCGGCTTCTCTCTCTCCCTCCCCCCCTCTCGCACACCTCTTGCACCACCTCCAAACACTCTTACCAGGTGCGCACTCGCCCGCCCACCGTGTCCCGCTGCGAGCCACGCTGACTCTCGCGCTCGCCACGTCCCACCTCCCCGCCATCGTCCTCCCCCCTCTCCTCCCGCTCCCGCTCTCGCTGATACACCTGCGCAGCCACTACTACCATGTACGCACTCATTCTCTCCATCCACCGCACTCGCGCACTCGTGCTGACTCGCCCCGACTTGCAACAGGTCTCTCTCGTCCGCCGCCTCGTCCGCCAAGGAGCGCCTCTCCGGCCTCGTCTCGCACCTCACGCCCCGCGGCAAGGCCGCCCTCCTCCAGAAGAACCCGGACGACGTCGTCATCGTCGCCGCCGTGCGCACTCCGATCACGCGCGCCAAGAAGGGCGGCCTCAAGGACGCGTGCCCCGAGGACCTCCTCAAGGCCGTCTTCGAGGGCGTCATGGACCGCTCGGGCGCGAGCAAGGACCTCGTCGAGGAGATCCAGGTCGGCAACGTCCTCCCGCCCGGCGGCGGCGCCACCGTCGCCCGCATGGCCCAGCTCGCCGCCGGCTTCCCGACCACCTCGTCGGTCGCGACCGTCAACCGCCAGTGCTCGTCGGGCCTCGTCGCCGTCAACCACATCGCGCTCCAGATCGCTGCTGGCCAGATCGACATGGGCATCGGTGCCGGCGTCGAGTCGATGACCCAGGGATACGGTGCGGGCGCCATGCCGGAGAAGGTGCGCTCCTTCTCTCTCTCCTCCCTCTCTCGCTCGCTCGTGGTGGACCTCATCTGACACTCCTCTTCGCCCCCTGCAGATGTCGGACGTCGTCCTCGAGAACCAGCAGGCGGCCGATTGCCTCCTCCCCATGGGCATCACGAGTGCGTCCTCTTCTCCTCGGTCGACTCGCTCCCTCCTCTCGCGCCGCCGCAAAGCTGACGCTCTCCCATCTTCGCCCGCAGGCGAGAACGTTGCGACCGAGTACAAGATCTCGCGCGACCAGCAGGACGCGTTCGCGGCGACGTCGTTCCAGCGCGCCGAGGCGGCCCAGAAGGCGGGCAAGTTCAAGAGCGAGATCGTGCCCGTCCGCACCAAGTGGACCGACCCGAAGACGGACGAGGAGCGCGAGATCACCGTCACCGAGGACGACGGCATCCGCGCCGGCACGACCAAGGAGAGCCTGAGCAAGCTCAAGCCCGTCTTCTCCAAGACCGGCAGCACGCACGCCGGCAACGCCTCGCAGGTGCGTCCTCCTCCCCCTCTGCTCCTCACTCTCGACGTCGAGCTCGTTCCTGACGCAGCTCCCTCTCGTGCTCGCAGGTCTCGGACGGCGCCGCTGCCGTCCTCCTCACGCGCCGCTCCAAGGCGCAGGAGCTCGGCCTCCCGATCCTCGCCAAGGTGTGCCACACGGCCATCGCCGGCGTTGAGCCCAAGCTCATGGGCATCGGCCCCGCGTTCGCCATCCCCAAGGTGCTCGAGAAGACGGGCCTGACCAAGGACGACGTCGACCTGTACGAGATCAACGAGGGTGCGTCCTCTCTCTCTCTCTTCCTCGGTGAGCACGCCCGTTGCTGACTCGCTCCCTTGCTACCGCTCGCAGCGTTCGCGTCGCAGGCCGTCATGTCGATCGAGCACCTCGGCCTCGACTACGCCAAGGTCAACCCGAACGGCGGCGCCATCGCCCTCGGCCACCCGCTCGGCTGCACCGTGCGTCCCTCTTCTCCCTTTGCGCGCACTGAGGGAACTTTCTGACCCTCGTCTCTTTGTTGCTCGCAGGGTGCGCGCCAGATCGCGACGGCGCTCGCCGAGGCCAAGCGCTCGGGCGCCAAGGTCATCTGCACGAGCATGTGCATCGGCTCGTGCGTCCTCCTCTCCCTCTCCTCGCCTCTTTCCCCTTCGTCGAGCTCGAACCTGACTCTCCTTACCTCCACAGCGGCATGGGCGCGGCGAGCATCATTGTCAACGAGCAGTAGACGCTCGTCCCTCTGCCTCCTCCTCCTCGTTCATCCTCATCGGTTCCACCTCCTCGACCTCGACAAGATCTACCCTCTGCAGTGCCATGTGTAACGCGCGAATGTGTTGCTTCCCTCCCTCTCCCTGTTCGACGTGAGGAGCGACAGCGCGAGGAACGAGCGGGCTTGAGCGTCTTGACCGAGCCGAGTGAGCCGGCTGGGCCTGAGAATGCTGTCACGACTGTGTGCACAGTTTCGAGAGCATGTAGCACGGCGCTTGGACAGCATGGAGAGCTGGAAGAGCGTGCTTCGCCGAGGACGACGAGGCGACTGATGAGCGAACTCTCTCGCCTCGTCCTCACACACCGCTTCGGCAGCGGGGCTCAAGCATGAGTGCGAGGCAGCACTGCTTCGTGTGCAGCGAGTTGCTCGACGGCGACGCCGCCTTCGTCGAGCATCACCTCAACGCCTGTTCGTCCTCGTCCCCTCGCACTCACGTCCCGGCTGGGCCCTCCCGACTGACTTGGGCGAACGATGCACTGCAGGCCTCGACCGTCAAGGCTCCTCGACTGGCACCGCGCCGCACGCCCCGGCCCAGCGCCGCTCGCCCTTCCCTCCACCAACCCTCCCCCCGCACCTCTCGTCCGACGCCGCCCTCGCCCTCGCTCTCGCGAGCGACGAGCTCTCCGCCGCGCCATCCACCAGCTCAACCTTCGACCACGACCGTGCGCTCGCGCTCGCCCTCGCGCACGACGACGCCCGCACCCCCGCCACCTCCTCCTCCTCGACCTCGGACACGCTCTGCCCCATCTGCGGCGCCAGCTGGGCCGAGCGCGGCCTCTCGCTGCCCGCGCCGAGCGGCGATTTCGGTGCTGCGCGCGCGAGGGTCCTCCAGCGGCGCGAGGCGCACACGCAGGCGTGCCTCGAGGCGATTGCGCGGTTCGAGGACGAGGAGGGCGGTGCGGCAGGGGCAGGGATGCACGGCACGGCGGACGAGGAAGGGGAGGGTGAGGGGATGACGAGCGCGAGGGAGGGCATGGCGTGCGGGAAGGGCAAAAGGCCATGGACGGGCGACGTCGGCGGGAGCAATGAGGTGCGAGGGACCGCAGGTACGCTCGCTCCCCTCTCTCGCTCGCGCGCTCTCGCCGCACGACCTGACGCACCTCCTTCTTCACCTACAGGCCTCATCCACGTCCTCCGCCACGCGCTCAAGCAGTCCAACTTCGCGCCGCAGGGTCGCACCAGGGAGGCGTGGCTCGCGACGACGACGACCGAGCATATCCCGACGCGGGTCAAGGACTGGGGCTGGGGCTGCGGGTGAGTGACGACGCTTCTTCACGATGTAGGCGCGCAGGCGAGGCTGCGGCGCCTCGGCTCGCGGCTGCGTTGTCGTCAGAGGTGCGTCGACGCTGACTTCCTCTCTCTCCTCGACCGCAGGTATAAGAACCTGCAGATGCTCTTCTCCTCGCTCCGCCACCTCCCGCAGTACGCCAAGCTCTTCTCGCCGGCCCCCTCGGCGTCAACCTCGTCGAGCAGCAGCACCGCCTCGCCGTCGCTCACGCCCATCCCGACCATCCGCGAGTGGCAGGAGATCATCGAGCAGGCTTGGGCAGTCGGTGCGTCGACCGCCTCGTTCTCCCCTCCTCACTCCTGAGCCGCTCGATGCAGCAGTGGGAGGATCGGCCGCAGCGACGTGGTTGAGCTGACGCCGCCTCCTCGAGCAGGTCACGACCCGGGCGGCGCGAGCCACTTCGGCGGCAAGCTCGTCAACGTGCGCAGGTGGATCGGCACGACCGAGGTCTACGTCGCGCTCACGTGGCTCGGCATCCGGTGCGTCGTGCGCTCGCTCGTTCACGCTGGGCCGAGCGAGCTCTGCTGCAGCGGCTCGTCTCGGCTCTAGTTGAACGGATCGGCCTCACGCGCACTGCACTGACTCGGCCGTACCCGCAGCGCGACGATCATCGACTTCCCCAAGCTGTCGGGCACGGGCAACGTGCACGAGCCTCTCTTCGTGCGTCCAGCTCTCCTGCCCCTCCTGTACCCTTCGCCGCACTGACCCTTCCTCTCTCCCTCGCGCAGAACTGGCTCCTTGCCTACTTCCGCCTCGCTCCCTCCTCCTCATCCTCGACCAGCGCCTCGCCTCCCCCTCCCTGCACCGAGAACGCCTTCACCGCGCTCCAGTCCGCCGCCGCCGCCGGCGGGCCCGTCCGCCTCACGGCGCGCGAGCCGCTGTACCTGCAGCACCGAGGGCACAGCCGCACGGTCGTCGGCGTCGAGCTCGGGTCGGGCAAGGCGAAGCGCAAGGGCGGCGTCGGCGGGCTTGGGCTGGGGAGACAGGACGAGCAGGACGAGGACGAGGTGTGGTTGCTCGTGTTCGACCCGGGCAAGTGCGTCAGCTCTTTCGCTCGCCCTGCGCGCCGTCGGTGGCTGTCGTCGCTGCGGCGTTCTGTACTTAGTGTAGTCGAAGAGCTGACCCCGTCGTCCCGTCTCGCAGGCCCGTCCCGCACGACCTCAAGGCCGCCGCCGCCGCCGCAGCACTCTCCGCCTCGACCTCGACCAGCTCGACCTCCCCCTCTTCCCCATCGGCTCTCGCACCTTCCGCCGACCCGTCCTCGCCGCCGCCCTCGAAGAAGCTCAAGCTCTCGCCGCTCCTCGGCAACACCTCGACTTCGCGCGGCGGCTTCGGCACAGCGGGCACCGCGCCCAAGTACAAGTACGGCGACGTGCTCAAGGTCGTGCGGGTCAACATGCGCGAGCTCAAGCGCCGGGACGCGTACCAGGTGCGTCGCCGTCGTCCTCTCGGTCGCGCTCGAGCGGGACGAGGCTCCTCGGGGAGCTTCTGCCCGGTCGTCCAGATGCGTCTCGTCGATACGGCAGCAGCACTGACTCGCTCTCATCGCGCCCGCAACAGCTGCTCTACATCGAGGCCAACGAGCCGCCGCTCGCGCCGCACGAGAAGGAGCGCCGCAAGTTCGTCCGCAGCACACTCTGCACGGCCTGAGCGGGCCGCTTACTTGCCCTTCCCTACCTGCCCTCTCTCCTCTCGCGCTCGCATACGTCGCGCCCCTCATCTCTGTCGTGCTCCTCCTGGTAGCCTCGTCCTCTCTCCTCCCTGTCGTTCCTCGCTTTGCACTCTGCATCCTTTGTCGTCGTTCTTCCTTCCTCGCGCTCAACAGAGAGTGCGTCTGGTGCGTGGCGACGCTTGAAAGACAAGCTCGAAAGCTGGCTGTAGCGCGCTCGCCCTCGTCGCGAGCGGAAGCGGCGGACCGGGAGGAGGAAGCGCAAGCGAGCACTCGGACCAGGGGCAGTCCGGCTGGCGGAGCACGTTCATAGTAGCTCTTTAACGCCTTCGAGCGTCGCTTTCGCTCGTGGAGAGGTCTGAGAGAGCCACGGCGAGCTCGAGCTGATGAAGGAAGGCGCTGAGGGAGAGCTGCACAAGAGCGGGCGATGGGTGGCCGCGAGCGCGTCCTATACTATACTGAGTGCGTAGGCCAGGTTCTGCGACTCACTGAGCCGAGCTGGGCGAGCGCAAGCGCGAGCGACGTGGACCCGGCCGCAGCGGAGAGGGACGCAGCAACCTCGTCGCCCTCACCCTCGACAGGCTCACAGCTGAGCCGCCTGGCCACTGCACCGACCAGCCAGTGCAGCGCACCGCCTCAGCCCTCGCCGCATGTCCCGCCGCGCCGAGCTCCCTTCGTCCCTCCTCATCCCCTCCGCCTCAACCTCGTCGTCCCGCTCCTCGTCCCCGCCCTCGCCAGGAGGCTCCGCTTGGCACCAGGACCCGTACGCCCCTCGACAGCCCGGCCTCCCTCTCTACACGGCTCGCAAGAACTCGCACACCCGCCCCGCCGCGCCCTCATCGCAGCACAAGCGCGACGACGACCTTGTCCACCACGACCACGCCGCGCACGACGACGACGACGACATGGTCGAGCTGGTCGACTCGAGTACGGCACGCCGCCGCGCAGGGCAGAGCACGGCGAGCTACATCGACGGCGCCGGCGCCGAGCAGGACCCGCTCTTGAGCGGCGGCGGGGCGGGCGACGGCAAGGAGGGCAAGGAGCTGTGGCCGGCAAGCGGCATCGGCATGGAGGGCCGCATCCCCGAGACGCGCAAGGAGTGGCTCGCAAAGGGCGGGGCGGACGCGTCGTCGAGGCGCGACAGGCAGCCGGTCACCTGGGTGCGTCGCTCGTCCTCTTCCTCGTGCACTTTGGCGGTATAGCCGGCGCGCTCGTTGAGCGTCGACTGCAGCGCCTTGAGGTTTTGGTGGAAGGGCGAAGCTGACACCGCACCCCTGTTCGCAGCGCGCCGTCGGCCGCGAGGTGCTCTCGGACCTCAAGGCGCAGATCCCGCTCCTCGTCTACACCGTCCTCGCCCTCTTTACTCGCCTGTACCGCATCGGTGCCGCCAACTCGGTCGTCTGGGACGAGGTGCGTCCCTGCTCCTCTTCTCGAACGAGCGGTCGCAGCAGCGCTGACTCGCCTTCCCTCGCAGGCGCACTTCGGCAAGTTCGGCGCCTACTACCTCAACCGCACCTTCTACTTCGACGTGCGTCCCTCCTCGTCTCTCTCGAGACCCTCTCGAGGCCCTGTCGCTGACCCTGCTCGAACGCCGCCCGCAGGTTCACCCTCCACTCGGCAAGATGCTCGTCGGCCTCGCCGGCGCCATCTCGGGCTTCAACGGCTCGTTCGACTACCCCTCGGGCGCCGTCTACCCGGACCACGTCCCGTTCCGCGCCATGCGCATCATGCTCGCCCTGCCCGGCGTCGCCATGGTCCCGCTCGCGTGGGGCACGGCCGTCGAGCTGAGGATGACCAAGTGGGGGAGGCATATCGTCACGCTCATGGTCCTCACCGGTGCGTCGCCTCGCCCTCGTCGTCGCCTTGACCATACAGAGCTGTCTGTCGCCGATCCTGAGCGTCTGAGCAGCAGGGATGATGCTGACGCACCTCGTCGCTTGCAGACCTCGCCTGGATCGTCATCTCCCGCTTCGTCCTCCTCGACTCGCTCCTCCTCTTCTTCACCTTCACGACCGTCTACTGCCTCGCGGCGTTCAACAACCAGCAGCGCAGGTGCGGCTCGCTCCCTCTCGCTCGAGCCTCTTCTTGTCTCGCCGAGGAGGAGCTCTTTGAGAAGGTCAGGACGCCGCGCTGACGCTCTCAACCTCGCCGCGCGCAGGCCGTTCGAGGAGGATTGGTGGGTCTGGTTGACGTTGACGGGCATCTCGATCGGCTGCGTCTGCTCGTGCGTCCTCCTCTCCCCCTCGCTCCCCTTCCCGAGCCAGCTTTGCTCACCTCGTCGCCTCTTTGCTCGCAGCGTCAAGTGGGTCGGCATGTTCGTCACGGCGCTCGTCGGCATCTACACGGTCGAGGATCTCTGGAACAAGTTCGGCGACCTGCGCATGAGCTACGTGAGCTCGTCGCCTTGCTCAGCTCGAGCACGAGGACAGTCCTGACTCTCTCCCTCGACGCCCGCCCGCAGCGCACCTACGTCCGCCACTGGGTCGCCCGCATCCTCTGCCTCATGGTCATACCCTTCTGCGTCTACGCCCTCACGTTCAAGCTCCACTTCCTCGTCCTCAACCGGTCCGGCCCGGGCGACTCGCAAATGTCGTCCCTCTTCCAGGCGCACCTGCACGGCAACGACTTTGCGCGCAACCCGCTCGAGCCGGCGTACGGCTCGCGCCTCACGCTCAAGAACATGGGCTACGGCGGCGGCCTCCTCCACTCGCACGTCCAGACGTACCCGGTCGGCTCGCAGCAGCAGCAGGTGACGTGCTACCACTACAAGGACGAGAACAACGAGTGGGACGTGACGCCGACCTGGGAGGCGCCGCCGATCGACCTCGACAACGGCGAGATCGTCTACCTGCGCCACAACGACGTCGTCCGGCTCGTGCACCACTCGACCGGCCGCAACCTGCACTCGCACTCGATCGCGGCGCCCGTCAGCAAGCTCAACCACGAGGTGTCGTGCTACGGCAACGCGACCGTCGGCGACTCGAACGACTACTGGGCCGTCGAGGTCGTCGACGATTTCTTGCGCGGCGCGCGGCACAAGTTCGACCGCATCCACTCGCTCTCGACGCGCCTGCGGTTCCGCCACCAGAACAGCGGGTGCTACCTGCGCGCCGCCAACGCCGTCCTCCCCCAGTGGGGCTTCAAGCAGGTCGAGGTCAGCTGCGACAAGAGCAACAATCCGCGCGACGAGCACACTTACTGGAACATCGAGAGCCACTGGAACGAGCGCCGTGCGTCCCTCTCTCTCTCTCTCTCACATACACCTTCCCTCGTCGGCGCTGCGTCGAGCCCGAGCTGACGTGCACGGTCCCCTCGCGCGCAGTCCCCGCCGGCAACCAGAAGCTGTACCGCTCGCCCTTCTTCCGCGACTTCTGGCACCTCAACGTCGCCATGATGACGTCCAACAACGCGCTTGTGCCCGACGCCGACAAGGAGGACACGATCGCGTCCAAGCCGTTCGACTGGCCGTTCCTGTTCAACGGCATGCGCATGAACGGCTGGCAGGACTTTGGCATCAAGTACTACCTCGTCGGCAACCCGGTCACGTGGTGGATGGGCAGCGCGAGCTTGGTCGTGTGGACCTTCACGCTCCTGTGGCACCTCATGCGGTTCCAGCGCAAGATCAACGACTTTGCGCCAGGTGCGTCCCTCCTTCCTCTCGCCCTCTCCCTCTCTTCCTCTCGTCGGCTCGAGCTGACGTCGCTTTCTCTGTGCACGCAGGCGAGTGGAATCACTTCCTCTACGTCTCCAAGATCGCGTTCGGCGGCTGGGCCTTCCACTACCGTGCGTCCCTCCTCTCGCCCTCGCCCGCTCGGACCTCTCGACCGCTCGGACCGCTCGGCCGCACGCTGACCCCTCTCTCCTCCTCTTCTCGCCCTCGCAGTGCCCTTCCTCGTCATGGGCCGCGTCACCTACCTGCACCACTACCTGCCGACGCTCTGGTTCTCGGTCCTCATGTCGGGCGTCCTCCTCGACCACTTCATCTTCCGCTCGCACCGCCTCACGCCGCGCACCAAGAAGGTCGTCTTTGGGCTCGTCGCCGGCGCCGTCGTCGGCACCTGGTGGTTCTTCAGGGCGTGCGCGTGGGGTATCGAGGGACCGGCCAAGGACATGGTCGGCCGCAAGTGGAGGAAGGTGCGCTTCCCTCTCTCTCTCTCTCTCTCTGTCCCTCACGCGCAGCATGCTTCCTCCTTCTCGACAAGTACTGACGCTCTCCCTTTCTCTGCACGCCGTCAACAGAGCTGGAACCTCTACGATTAGAACCCGCTCGGGCCTCGTCCTCTCGAAAAGCGAGCTCTCGCGCTTCCTTCCTTTCTTTCGTTGTTCCCTCTTGGTACCCCTCTTCTCTCCTGCACGCACTCGCAATGGCCAGGACTCGCACGCACTGTACTCAACTCTCAGAGCTAGCAAAGAGAGAGAGCGAGAGAGCCCGTCGTCGTCATCGGCGCCGCACGGATGGAGACTCGCTCTTGATGTCCCCTACCCCTGGGCTCGTCAGGGCTCGAGAGCCGCAGTAGCCTGTGCACGAGCCCGGCCATGAGCAAGGCGCTCGAGGACCAGGAGGCCCCAGCGCTGGCCTTCTCAAGTCGGCTCACCTCGTCGACCGGCGCCTCGACGCTCTGACTTCTCGAGGATCGTAGCAGCCTGCGTCGAGTTCGCTCGCTCGACTGCATTACGAACTGCGCTCGTGGAGAGGCCCGTGCGACGCTCGCAGGACTCGGCGCGACTCGGCGCCGCCCGCGACCAGGCAGCTCCCCGTGTCGCTCAAGGGCTCTACAGGCCCGAGAGAGAGCAGGACTGCGAGCTAGCAGGAGAGCGAGCCTATGCTCGCAGGCCAATGCGGGCGCGAGCGCGGGCATTACAAAGCATCATTAGGTCAAATTTGTAATGCCGCGTCGGTTCGAACCCGACTCGGGTCGCGGACGGGCGGCAAAACGATTCAAAGCGGAACAGATTAGGCACGATTTCCTATTCACGATTAGCTTTCCTCGGCCCGCTCCAGACGACGGTTGCGCCGCCCACAAGCGTTCGCGCGCCTCGCCTCGCTCACAGCGCACTCGAGCAGGTCCAAAAAGCACGCTCGAGAGGAAGAGCGCCGGCAGGAAGAGCGCTCGCACCTCACCCTCTCGACCCAACTTGAGAAGGCCAGGGAAACGGTCCAGCTCGCGCTCTACAGGACTGACAAGCTGTTTGCCGCACAGGCTCCTGCGACTCTCGAGCTCTCGCGAGGCCTTAAGAAGAGAGAGAAAGATCTGGAGTGACTGAAACGCGGCGAGTCTCGTTCTCTGCGGCGCCGACAACAACGCTACCTTCCGCCCGCCCCCGCGCCGCCAAAGCGCCCGAGCACGCCTCGCACCGCGCCACCGACCCTCCCGCTGACCTCTGCCGCGCTCCTGCCGACGCGCTCCATCTCTGCGCCGAGCCCGTCGCTCAGGCCTGCGACGAGTCCTGCCCGAGCACGACCGCCCGAGGCGGCCGACGGCGCCGATGCGACGGCGAACAGTTGCACGGGGAGCGTGTCGCGCACGTAGGCGAGGAGGGCGAGGTAGAGCCTGCCGTACAGGAGGCTCGCGAGCCAGGTCGTCGCGGCGGGCGAGCCGACCCACGCGCGCGTCTTCGGCTCGGCGCGCGCAGAGGAGGGCGGGAGGAGCGCCGTGAGCGAGGGCGAGACGAGTAGCGTGCGCAGGTGGGCGATTGTAGCCGAGGAGGGAGGGGCTGAGGTTGAGGGGAAGGAGGGGTCGTGCTCGGCGAGGAGAGGGCGAAGCTCCGAGAGGAGGACGAGGAGGGTGTCGAGGGGAAGGCTGTAGGCAGGCGGTGTGTCAGTCGGCGCCGCAAGTACGCAAAGGCGCAACTCGTCGCGCTTATGGTGAGCGAGCAGCAGAACTAGAGAGAGCGCCGACTGACCCGTCCCTCCAGCTCGCGACCCACTCCTCGCTCGGCACGAACCCGTTCCTGCCGACGAACGGCCTCTCGCCCGCCGCCTCGTCCTCGTACAACGCCAAGCTCGTCCTCGACGAGCCTGCGCCGCCGCCGAGAGCCGGGCTGCCCGTCAGGCTCAGGTCGGCGACGCTGCTGATCGAGAGGGCGCGCTCAGGCCGCTTACCCCGCACGACCTCGGACGCGCCGTCGCCGTCGCCGTCGCCGCCGGCGGTTCCTGCAGCGACGCTCGCGAGCGGTGCCGACGAGGAGGCCAAGGAAGGCGAGCTCGTCGCCGCCGAGCCCTCCGAGATGGACGACA
>Ga0308169_10003646_pt1 | contig 14899 bp, 13 predicted proteins | sample PhyBR1_2_FD_202139 | JGI IMG/M metagenome (GOLD analysis project Ga0308169, IMG submission 202139) | Phyllosphere microbial communities from UC Gill Tract Community Farm, Albany, California, United States - DLSLSB.R1 | ecosystem: Host-associated > Plants > Phyllosphere > Unclassified | place... | reverse complement strand
CGCTTGGCAGTCGATTAAGCTGGGCCTCGTTCGCGCGACCAGCATCGGATTCCGACCGATCGAATATGCCTACATGGAAGCGGGCGGCATCCGGTTCACGGAAGTGGAGGTGTTCGAGCTTTCCGCAGTCACTATCCCGGCCAATGCCGACGCCATCATCACTGCCATCAAGTCGATCGATACCGGCCTGCGTCACGCGGCCGGCATCCCCGACCCCGAAATCCCCGCAGACCCCGAGCGTGCCGCGTCAGGCAAGAGTGTTCGGGTTGTCAAGCTGGAGAACCCTGCCCGCGATCGGGCTCCCCCTGTTGTGATCCGCGAAATCAAGCGGCTCGCCTGATCAAAGGACGATAGACGATGAACTATGCTGCGCAGATTGGCGCATTCGAGACCAAGCGCGCCGCGCTGGTCGCCGCCAACGACACCATCATGGAAAAGGCCGCGACCGATGGGGCAACCCTCGACGCCGCTCAGACCGAAGAATTCGACGGCAATCAGGCCGATATCGAATCGATCGACAGCCACCTGAAGCGTCTGAAGCAGGCGGAGAAGTCGGCTGGCGAGAAGGCAACTCCGGTTGCAGGCGGTACCGCTGCCGACGCAGGGACGACCCGCGGCGGTTCGCGGATCGAGATCAAGGGTCACAACCTGCCCAAGGGTACCGCGTTCACGCGTTACGCGATGGCGCTCGCGCGTTCGAAGGGCAACCTGATGCAGGCGGCCGAGATTGCGAAGACCTGGCGCGACAGCACGCCGGAAGTCGAGAACGTGCTCAAGGCTGCCGTCTCGGCGGGCACCACCACCGACACGGCTTGGGCGAAGCCGTTGGTCGAATATCAGAACATGACCAGCGAGTTCGCCGAATTGCTGCGTCCGGCAACGATTATCGGCCGCATCCAAGGTCTCCGCCGTGTACCGTTTGAGATCAAGATCCCGCGTCAGACCGGCGGCTCGTCGGTCGGCTGGGTTGGCGAGGGTAAGCCCAAGCCGGTCAGCGCTCTCGCATTCGACCAGATCCGCCTTGGTCGCGCGAAGACCGCCGGCATCGTCGTGATCACGGACGAGCTCGCACGCGCCTCCTCGCCTTCGGCCGAGCAGGTGGTGAAGGATGATCTGGTCAGCCAGACCGCACAGTTCCTCGACCAGCAGTTCGTCGATCCGACGAAGGCAGCGGTGCAGGACGTTTCGCCGGCATCGATCACCAATGGGGTCACCCCGATCGTCGCCTCCGGTGTCGACGCAGACGCAGTCCGACACGACGCGAAGCTGCTTATGGGCAAGTTCCTGACGGCCAACCTCTCGCTCGGCGGCGCTGTCTGGATTATGACTGAGATGCAGGCGCTCGGCCTTGCACTGATGGCCAACCCGCTCGGTCAGCCCGAGTTCGCCGGGATGGTTATCAACGGCGCCAGCGGCGGCACCTTCATGGGCCTGCCGGTTGTCCTGTCGGAGAACGTCCCCGTCAATGCCGGCACGGGCACGCCCGTTACGGGCGCCGGGTCGCGGATCATCCTGGCAAAGGCGAACGAGATCCTGCTTGCCGATGACGGCGAGACGATGCTCGACGTCAGCAGCGAAGCATCGCTGCAGATGGAAAGCGCGCCGGACGCACCTGCGACTGCCAACACCGTTCTTCTGTCGCTCTGGCAGAACAACATGATCGGCATCCGCGCCGAGCGCTACATCAACTGGGGCAAGCGTCGCCCCGGTGCGGTGCAGTTCATCGACAGCGCCAACTACGGCGGCTGAGGCCACGTAGCCCCCGCCCGGACGCTCGCCGCGCCCGGGCGGGATACGCCGTTCTTGAAAGGATAGGCGATGAAGCATCAAACATATTTTACCCGCGCGCTGAAGGCGAACGACCCGCGTTATGCCCGGGTGTTCGGCAAGCTCGGGTATGATCGTGCCGACATCGTGTCGGACGGCGCCGCTACGTTGGAGCCTACCGGCACTGGTGGTACTGCCGACGATCTCGAGCAGCTGCGCGCGGAATATCAGTCAGCTGTCGGCAAGAAGCCGTATCACGGTTGGGACGCGGCTGTTCTGCGCGAGAAGATCGCCGAAGCCAAAGGCTCGCAGGCCTGATGCGCTTCCTCGGCTTTGACTTCGGACGGACTAAGTCCGTCAGCCCAGTCGACGACCGGCGCGGCTGGTTCAGCATTGTCCGGGAGAGTTTCGCCGGCGCTTGGCAGGAGAACGTCGAAGTCAAAGTCGAGAGCGTGCTGGCTTACCACGCCGTTTTCGCGTGCATGACGCTAATCGCGTCTGATATTTCGAAGCTAAGGGTCAAGCTCGTCGCGCAGTCGGTATCCGGCATCTGGTCCGAAACGACGCGCGCTTCCTATTCGCCGGTCCTTCGCAAACCGAACTCGTTTCAGACCCGCATCCAGTTCTGGGACAGCTATTTCCTCTCGAAGCTGGCGCGCGGCAACACGTATGTCCTCAAGCGTCGCGACGGCCGGGGCGTCGTGACTGCCCTGTATGTGCTGGATCCAAACCGCGTAAAGGTGCTCGTCAGCGATGAGGGCGAAGTCTTTTACGAGCTTCATGCGGACAATCTCGCCGGGTTTACCGGAGCGATCGCCGTGCCTGCGCGCGAAATCATCCACGATCGCTTCAACTGCCTGTTTCACCCGCTGGTCGGCATGTCGCCAATCTATGCGAACGGCCTCGCGGCGACGCAGGGGCTGCGCATCCAGGAGAACTCGGCCGTCTTCTTCGGCAACCAGTCGCGCCCAGGCGGGCTACTGTCGGCACCGGGCAAGATCAGTAAAGAATCGTCGGACGAGCTCAAAGCCAACTGGTCTGATTATTACGGCGGCAAGAATTCTGGCCGCGTAGCCGTACTCGGCGATGGCCTGAAATATGAGCACATGGCCGTCACCGCCAAGGATGCCGAGCTAATCGACCAGCTTAAGTGGACCGCCGAAGTGGTCTGCTCAACGTTCCATGTGCCGCCCTACAAGCTGGGAATCGGTAACCTGCCGACGAACAGCAACGTCGAGAGCCTCAACCTCGAATATTATACCCAGGCGCTGCAATCGCTAATCGAGGCTGCCGAGCTGTGCCTCGATGAAGGGCTCGGCATCGGCGAGGGCATGGGCATCGGCACCGAATTCGACCTCGACGGCCTTCTGCGCATGGACACCAAGGCGATGATCGAAGCCGAAGCCATGGCGACCAAATCGGGGATCAAGAAGATCAACGAGGCGCGTCGCCGGCTTGACCTAGAGCCGATTACCGGCGGCGACACGGCGTACCTGCAAGAGCAGAATTACAGCCTCGAGGCGCTGGCGAAGCGCGATGCGCGAGAAGATCCGTGGGCAAAAGGCCAAGGTGACACGACGCCTGCGGCGGCGCCTCCGGCTGATCCCGCAGAAGTTGATGAGCGATCGCGTGCGGCGGCCGCCCTGTACAAAGAATACTGCAGGGAGTTGCTGAATGCTTGATGCGAAAGCGATGGCCGAGGCCACAGCAATCATTGTCCGTGAAGCTGTCGACAAGGCCACCACCCCGCTGCTCGCCCGCCTTGCGATCGTCGAAGCACGGGACGCGTCGCCGGATGAGGCGAGCATTCGGCGAATGATTGACGATGCGATCGCCGCCCTGCCCGTGCCCCGCGACGGCAAAAGCGTTACCGTTGCAGACGTCGAGCCCCTTGTCGCCGCGGCAGTTGCGCGCGCAGTCGATGATCTGCCCCCGGCGAAGGATGGCGTCAGCGTCACGCTTGACGACGTGAAGCCACTGATCGCTGCGGAGACGGAACGAGCTGTAGCGGCACTGCCGCTGCCTGACCTAGTCGAACCGGTCGAGACCGCTGTCGCTGCGGCAGTGGCGGCGCTGCCGCCCGCGATCGATGGAAAGAGCGTCACGCTCGACGATGTGCGCCCACTGATTGCTCAGGAAGCTGAGCGCGCTGTCGCCGCGCTGCCCCCGGTCGACGTCATTGCGCCGGTCGAGGCGGCGGTTGCGGCCGCAGTCTCGGCGCTGCCAGCACCAGTCGACGGCAAGAGCGTCACGGTCGCTGATGTCGAGCCGATCATCGCTGTGGCAGTAGCAGCCGCAGTCGCGGCGCTGCCGACGCCGGCCGATGGCAAGAGCGTCACGGTCAGCGACGTCGAGCCGATCATCGCATCGGCCGTCGAGCGCGCTGTCGCTGCGCTGCCCGTTGCAAAGGACGGCGTCGGCCTTGCCGGTGCGATGATCGACCGCGCCGGCGGGCTGGTTGTGACCCTGAGCGACGGTAAGCTCTGCGAGCTGGGTCGCGTCGAGGGCAAGAATGGCGAGCCGGGGCTGGGCTTTGACGACATGTCGATCGAGCAGACCGGGGAGCGCAAGGCGACGCTCAGATTCGTGCGCGGCGAGCAGGTAAAGACCTTCGACCTCACGGTGCCGGCAGTGATCGACCGGGGCGTCTTTAAGGAAGGCCAGGCCTATACGCCGGGCGATGCCGTTACCTTCGGCGGCTCACTCTGGATCGCGCAGAAGGATACCGGCGAGAAGCCTGACGGCCCCGACACCGGCTGGCGGCTAGCAGTGAAAAAGGGGCGCGATGGGCGCGATCTTACTCGTGGCTGAGCTCGTCACCCTCTCGGACGTGAAGGCGCACCTTCGCCTCGGATCGTCCAGCCGCGAGGACGCATATCTCGTCATCCTCATCGCGGCGGCTGTTCGTGCTATCGAGAACGCCACCGGGCGAGATGTCAGCTCCGAGCTGCCTGCCATGGCAGAGCGCGATCGCGCCGTTGCCACGCAGGCAGCGCTGCTGCTCATCGGACAATGGTATGCCAATCGCGAGGCGACCGGACAAAACCTGACCGAGATGCCGATGGCAATCACGTGGCTGATCGCGCCCCTGCGAAAGTTCGTCGTATGAGCCAGCTCACTGCCGGCGAACTGCCCGACACTATCCGCATCGAGCGCCCCGTTGCCGATGAGGCCTTCGACGGTGCGGGATCTGGCAGATGGGAGTTGGTTGAAGACGAGGTCTGGGCAGGCGTAGTCGATATGCTACCCAGCCGCGGCGAGAAGCTTGCCGAGGGTATCAATGTCGCCACCCGGCCAGCCCGGGTCCGCATGCGGATCCGGGACGACATCACGAGCAATATGCGGTTCGTGATGGGCGATCGGATCATGCAGATTATCGCTGGGCCCGCCATCATCCGGCAGCGCTCGGGCGTCGAGTTCATGGTCGAGGAGTACAGCACGGCCGGGAACGGCGCCTGATGGCTACCAGCCGGGGCGGCCAATCGGTTCGTCGTTACATCGCGCAGTTGCCCGCCGAGGTGGAGAACAAGCTGCTGCGCGGCGCGGCGCGCGCCGGCGGGAAGATCATTCTCGCCGAGGCCAAAGAGCGGTCGATTTCCTCCGACGTCGACGAGGCGCTGGAAATGCGAAGCAAGTCGGAGGCTGGGCGGCTGACGGTGACGATCGCCGTTCGGAAAGGCTGGGGCCGCTCGATCGCCAACTGGATGGAATATGGCACAGACGCCCATTTCATCTCGGTCGCGAAGGACGAAAGCGGCGGCAAGAGCGTCGCGCGGATCAACGCCACGGACAAGCGCACGATGGTCATCGGCGGCAAGTTCGTTGGCGACACCATTTTCCACCCGGGCGCCAAGCCGAACCCGTTCTTACGCCCAGCGCTCGACATAAAGGGCGCTGAGGCGGTCGCCGCGGCGCAGAGCTTCATCAACGCGCGCGTGACCCCCTCGGGGATCATCGGGACCGCTGAACCGGAAGGCGAAGACGCATGACCGGTGTCGATATCGTTGGCGCGCTGCTCAATTCGGACGAGGCGCTGATTGCGGCTATTCCCGCAGTTCAGATCAAAGCTGGCGCGCTTCCCGACGGTGTCGTTCTGCCGACGCTTTTGGTCCGGATGACCAGCAACGTTGAACGGCAAACGCTCGTGCGCGGGGCTACTGTTCGCACGATCGAGCGCATCTCGGTCACCGTGCGAGCGGCCAGCTACCGAGACCAGGTCGCTGCAATGAAACTGGTCGTGAAGGCATGCGCAGGGAAGACCGGCAGCATCGCCGGCGCCGCCAATGTTTCCGTGCTGACCGCCGGCCGCGGCCCCGACCTGCGCGGCCCGGGCAACAGCTTCGAACAGACCCAGGACTTCCGCGTCAGCTTCGACGCGGCAGCGTGAGAGAAAAGGAAACCACCGTGTCCGATACCAAGCCGAAGATGGTCCGCGGCAAAGCGACCCGCGATTTCACCGACGCCACCACCGAGCGGCGCTTCGCTGCCAAATCCTCGCACGACTTCACCGAAGGCGAGTTCGGCAACTTCCTGGCGGCCGGGCTGGTCGTCGCGGTCGACAGCACCCCGGCCGAGGCAAAGCCCGCCCGCGGCTAAACTGATCGCTCGCCGTCCGGCGGACGACACCCCGCCGGCCCTGCCGGTATTACGTTACGAGGATCATCATCATGGGTTCACAGACTGCCGCAGGCTCATCGCTTGCGATCTCCGTCGCCTCGCCGGCGACTTCCGACGCCGCTGGCTACGCTGCTCTGACCTACACCGACGTCGGCCAGGTCGAGAAGCTCGGTTCGATCGGCGCCAGCTTCGCCAAGGTCGAATTCCAGCCGCTCAAGGGCGCGAAGCAGAAGTACAAGGGCTCGGCCGACTATGGTGCCCTGCAGCCGTCGATGGCGCTCGACAGCACCGACGCCGGCCAGGCGATCATGCAGACGTCGGCCGATGACGAGAGCCAGAAGCTCTATTCGTTCCGCGTCACCTTCTCGGACGGCGCCAAGCGCTATTTCGGTGGCCGCAACTTCGGCATGCCCGAAACCGCAGACGGTGCCGACAGCATGCTGACCGGCGCTCCCACGATCGAGATCTGCACCAAGATCGTCAAGGTCGCTGCGCCGGCCACCTGACCCCTTCCCTACCCGGCGCCCGCGACGCCGGTTCTTATGCGCCAGCTCGGCCCGTCGTCGCGGGTCGCGAGCCGGGTTGGCGCACCATCCTCCCGCGAAGGAATCTTCCTATGAAACTCAACATTGCCTCGCTCGCCGTGGCCGCCACGGCCGCCCTCCACGTCAAGAGCCCAGCCGGCGAATTGCTGTTCGCTGACGACGAGCGCACCCTTCCCGTCCGCATCCATGTCCATGGCCCAGGCAGCAAGGCTTATGGCGTCGTCGAATCCCGTCAGTCGGCGCGCGCGCTGAAGCGCATGCAGGACAATGACGGCAAGATCACTGCTGCTACCCCCGAGGAACGCGTCGCCGAGACCGCCGAAGATCTCGCCGCGATCACCGCGGGCTTCGAGAATTTCGAATATCAGCCCGACGGTTCGGCCGAGCCGGTCACCGGCGAAGACCTCTACCGCGCCGTCTATGCGAACCAGGGCCTCGGCTTCATCACCAAGCAGGTCGCGAAGTTCGTCGGCGACTGGGGAAACTTCAGCGCCGCCTCGAAGGCGGCCTGAAGCTCTACGTCCGGCAGATGGCGTGGCTGCATGCCACGCCAAAGCCGGATGCCCGCAGTAGGCGGGGCAAGGAAGAAGCGGCGGTGTCGAGGCTAAGCCGGATCGACGACCTGAAGCGGAAGAAGATCAATCCGCCAATGCCTCCCAATCCGGCGCCGCATATCACGGACTGGCTCATCGAGATGGGCCTAACCGAGGCGGCCGGAATGGGTGCAGTCCCGATCAGTTCGCGCGAACTGGCCGCGTGGCAGGACAACACCTGCGTGCGTTTGCAGCCATGGGAAGCGCGGCTGATCCGCGAGTTGTCGAAAGCCTATCTCGCCGAAGGGCGGGTCGCCGAGAGCGAGAACTGCCCTCCACCATGGAGGGCGCCGGTCACACAGCGCGAGCTTGAGATCGAAGAAGCCCAGCTGCGCGCCGTGCTGGGCTGATGAAACGGGGAGGATGACGCATGTCCATGGACGACTCCTCCCCGAAGCTTGAGGTCGGCTTTGTCATCGACACCGGCGATTCCTTCGGTGGTCTGACGCAGCTGCAAGCCGCGATGGACTCAACCGAGGCCAAGGTGCTTGCCGACGCCACCCGCATCGAACGCGCGACCCGCGGTATGGTCGACGTCTCGGCCGCGACATCGAATGTCGTCATGTTCGGCAATGCGACGTCACGTGAGATGCAGACCGCCCGTCAGGCAATGGCGAGTGCGGAAAAGGCAGGCGAAGCGCTGTCTCGTCAGCTTGATCGCCAGGCATCAACGTTCGGCAAGACCCGTGAGGAGATCCGGGCTGCGAAAGTCGAGACCGCCGCGCTGGCCGCAGAGCAAGAGAAGCTGACCGAGCTAGCTGGTCGCCTGCGGGGGCAGCAACAGTCGTTGGTGAACGCCGAAGCAGCGGCAACTGATGCCGCAGCGCTGGCACGGCTGCGAGCTATGCTGGATCCTGCGGCTGCGGCTCAGGCTCGATTGAACAGCGAGATCGTCGAGGCCCGTCGCGTTATGACCGCAGCCGGTGCATCCGCGGAAGAGCTGGCCCGTGCCGAAGGCATGCTGATCGATCGCGCAAACGTCGCGACGCAGACGCACGGTGCCATGGCCGGGGCCGCAGTGAAGAGCGGGACCGCTTTGAAGAGCATCGCTGTTCAGCTTCCCGATATTACGCAGGGCCTGCTCACTGGGCAGAAGCCAATGCAGGTCTTCATCCAGCAGGGCGCACAGATCCTTCAGGTCGCCCAGATGGGTCAGGGCGGATTGCGCGGCTTCGGCAAGGAGGTAGCGGTGCTAGCCTTGCGGTTCTCGCCGTTGCTTATCGGCCTTGCCGCAGCTGGGGCGGGCTTCGCGCTCTTCAACCGGTGGGTCAATGAAGGGGTCAAGTCCGATCAGCTGACGCGCGATCTCGGGAAGATCACCGGTGGTGCCAATGCGACCAAGGCCGAGCTGTACAAGCTGAAAGAGGAGACGATCACCTGGGCAGACACGTCCAAGGCCCTGTTCAGCGTGGTCGGCAAGGACATCTCGGATTACTTCGTAGGTGACATGAAGGGCATGTCGAAGGGCGTGAAGGGCGTCCTTGATGACCTGACGTCCTATATGCGCTCGACCCTCGCCGGCATCTATGCAGGCGTCGCAGGCACGAAAGCGTATCTCGCCGAGGTCGAAAAGGGTGGCGCCCTCGGCATTGGCAAAATGCTGATCGGCCAGGGCGATCCCAAATTGCTCGAGAAGACCTATGGCGCGGCCTACACCGCTGCCGACACCTATCTGACAAAGCTCGGCAAGCGCGTGAAGACCGCGGCGATCGACAACGCCCGCGAGCGCATCGCAAAGTCGATCGGCTACAACAACATCCCGAATCCGAAGATCGACAAGCATGCCGAGCAGCTGGCGCGCGACGCCGCAGCGATCGAGGCGCAGATCCGCAACCTCTATCAGTTGGCCGATGCCTATGGCATCTCGGGCGCCGCGGCGCTGATCGCCGAGGCGCGCGTGAAGGCCGAGAGCAAGGCAATCCGCCAGCGTGGTGACATTGAGGCGGCAGTCGCTCGGGAGGTCCGCCTAGCCGTCGCGCAGCGCGTTTCCGATGCCGCCAAGAGCACCGCAACGATGCGCGAGCAGGCTGATATTCAGGATCAGGTCAATACATCGGTCGCAGCAGGTATCACGCCGGCCGAGAAGGCGGCGGAGCTGCTCCGTGATCGTATAGCAGACCTTCCGCTGCTGGCAGCGATCGAGGCAGCCCAGCTGACGAAGGATGTCGATGGCGCCGCGCGTGCGTCGAAGGCGCTCGACGATCAGCGTGCAGCGCGCGATCGCCTGACCGATTCCGAGATGAAGGCAGCTATTCAGCTTGCCATGCCAGCCGGCGACCGTCGGCTTGCGGAGCTTGCGGAAGAGATCAAGCTTATCGACGCGACTGATGCCGCGCGCGTCCACTCGCTCGCCATCCTGCGCGCTACTCAGGAAGCGGAGTCGAAGGGCTGGACCGGCGCCGACGCGGCCGCGTGGATTGCGCAGCAGGTCAAGGTTGCTGACGAGGCTGAACGGCTCGGCGCGATGCAGCGCAGCTATAACGATTCGCTGACCTTCACCGCGGACAAATGGGACATCATCGCCGGGAAGGTGCAGTCGGCCGGTCAGGGTATGGCAGACGCATTTGGCGAGGCTGGCCGCGCGATCGGTGACATGGCATCGATCTACGCCAGCTATCAGGCTGACCGGACGCGCGCCGAGGCCGAGCATCTTGCGGCAATCAAGGCGGCCGGCGCTGATCAAAACCAGATCTCACGCGAAAACGCGCGTTTTGCGCTGCGATCCTCCGGGGCCCAGGTCCAGGCATTCGGCGACGCGGCGTCTGCTGCCGAGGGGTTCTTCAAGGAAGGCTCAAGCGGCTATCAGGCCCTGACGACCGCGGAAAAGGCATTCCGCCTCGTCCAGTTCGCGATGTCCGTCCGCGCGATCGCGCAGGATGCGATCGAGACCGGCAGCAAGATCGCCAACAGTGTGGCGCGTATCGCCGTCGGCGCGACCGAGGCGGTGGTCAACGCCATCAAGAGCCTCCCCTTCCCGCTCAACATCGCTGCGGGCGCCGCAACGGTCGCCGCGCTGGCCGGGATCGGCGTGTCGGTCGCCGGCTCGTTCGGCGGTGGTGGCAAGAACAACCTGGCGCCTACCAACACCGGCACCGGCACCGTTCTTGGAGATCCATCGGCAAAGAGCGAGAGCATCCGGAACGCCATCGACGCCCTGAAGGACGTCGATACCGTGATGCTGTCCTATTCGCGCAACATGGCCGCGTCGCTCAAGTCGATCGACAGCCAGATCGGCGGCGTCGCAACCCTCGTCGTCCGCGCTGGGAACATCGATGCCAATGCCGGGGTCAACACCGGGTTCAAGAGCAACGCCACGGCAACGATGGCGGGCATCGGCATGGCAATCGGCGGCCCGATCGGCGCCGGCATCGGCGCGGTGCTGACCAAGATCCCGGTCATCGGCAGCATTCTGAGCGGGCTGTTCGGCACGAAGACCTCGGTCATCGGCAACGGTCTGTCGGGTGGGCCGCAGTCGGTCGGCAGCGTCCTGAATAACGGCTTCGATGCGTCCTATTATTCGGACGTGAAGAAGAAGTCGTCGTTCCTCGGAATCTCGACGGGCACAAAATATTCGACGAAATACGGCGCAGCCGATCCGGCGCTCGAGAACCAGTTCACTCTAATCCTGCGCCAGTTCAACGATGCGATCGTGGCATCGGCCGGGCCGCTCGGTGCCGCGACCAGCGACATCCAGAACCGCCTCAACAGCTTCGTCATCAACATCGGCAAGATCGACCTGAAGGACCTGACCGGCGAGCAGATCCAGGAGAAGCTGACCGCGATCTTCGGCGCCGCAGCCGATGGCATGGCGGCTGCGGCTTTCCCTGCCGTCGCACAGTTCCAGAAGGTCGGCGAAGGCACGTTCGAAACGCTTGTGCGCGTCGCCTCGACCGTCGAGGCGGTCGGCGCGTCGCTCGACCTGCTCGGTACGAGCGCGCAGACGATGGGCATCGCGGCGAAGCTCGGCCTTGCCGACCAGTTCGACAGTGTGTCCGCGCTGGCCTCGGCAGCCGACTCCTATTTCGAGTCCTTCTACACCAAGGAAGAGCAGGCAGCCGCGAAGACGGCGCAGTTCGCCGGTGTGTTCAGCAGCCTCGGCATGGTGATGCCAGAAACGCTGGCGGGCTTCCGTCAGCTTGTCGAGGCGCAGGATCTGACAAGCGCTGCGGGTCAGGCTACCTATGCAACCCTGCTGCAACTCGCCCCGGCCTTCGCCGACCTGCAGGCGTCCATGGAGGGCGCCAAGAGCGCGGCGGACATCGCGAGCGAGCGGCAGGATCTTCAGCGTCAGCTGCTTGAACTGCGGGGCGACACGGCGGCGATCCGTGCGCTCGATCTTGCCAAGCTCGATGCCAGCAACCGCGGCCTGCAGCAGGAGATCTATGCCATGCAAGACGCCCAAGCCGCAGCGTCGGCCGCCAAGACGCTGTCTGACGCATGGACCTCGGTCGGCGACAGCATCATGGACGAGGTGAAGCGGATCCGCGGCCTGACCGATGCCGCGGGCGGTAACAGCTTCGCGGTGCTGCAGAGCCAGTTCAACGCGGCGACCGCTGCGGCGCGCGGTGGCGATCAGGACGCGGCGAAGAGCCTGCCGGCGCTGAGCCAGTCGCTGCTAACCGCGGCGGCTGAGCAGGCGACAAGCCGCCAGGAGCTGGCCCGCGTCCAGGCGCAGACCGCCGCCAGCTTGGAGGCGACCTACGGCGTCGTGGCCGCGCTGACCAAGGTCGGCAGTGCGATCGCGACCTCGCAGGATGTCGTGAGCGCATCGCAGCCGGTGCCGACCATGACCGCGGCGAACGACGATCAGGCCAACGAGAACCGCGCCCTTCGGGACGAAATGACCCAGATGCGCACTGATCTGACCGCCGCCCTCACCACCATCGCGGCAAACACCGGCCGGACTGCGAAGAAGCTCGACGACGTGACTGCGCAGAGCGGCGGTGACGCTATCGCTACGGTTATTGCAGCATGAGGGTCGTTCTCGACAACGGGACGTCGATCGAGCTCGGCGACACCGAGGCGACACCGACGATCGGCATCACCGATTATAGCCGGCGGGTCACTGACGACTACGGGGTCACGACGGTCGTCGAGCGCACCTTCTCGCGCAAGATGTCGGTGAAGCTCGCCGTGCCGTTCGATAGCGCTTCGGCTTTGCAGCAGCGGCTGGCAGGCCTGCGGGCCTCGTCGGCCCTGTGGGTGGCGGACGAGCAGATCGCATGGCTGTCGGTGCGCGGCTTCTATAAGGACTTCGACCTCGACCACGCCGTGCCGCCACTCAGCTACTGTACGCTGACGGTTGAGGGGCTGGCCGAAACGGCAACCGTCGCGGACACGGGGATCGATCCGGCGGTGACCGGCGCCTCGACGCTGCTGCTGCTCCAGCCCGCTACGATCACCACCTCAAATCTGGTGTCGAGCAACGTTCCGGAGAACGATGCAGCGGAGTGGTCCGCGCAGACCACGTATCCGCGGGGCGCGCGGGTCATCAAAGCCGCGACGCACCGGCTCTACGAGTCCGCGAGCGCCAGCAATGTCGGCAACGATCCGGCGGGCGCGTCCGGCAAATGGATTGACGTTGGACCGACAAAGCGGTGGGCGATGTTCGACCAGGCGCTTGGCACGTCGACGACGGCCGCCAGTTCGGTCGCGGTCACGATCGACGCGCCAGCCATCCAGGCGGTGGCACTGCTCGATGTCACCGCCACGAGCGTCCGTGTCCAGGCAACGGGCTATGACCGCACGGTCGCGGCGAGCGCAGGCGCGATCACGTTCCTTGATCTGCCCGCAGGCACCACCCGCGTTACCGTGACGACCACCGGCAGCAGCGTTGCGATCGGGACGCTGATGGTCGGCAAGCTTGTCGGGCTTGGCATCACCGAGGCATCGCCGACTGCGGGGATCACTGATTACAGCCGCAAGGTGGTCGACGACTTCGGCGCGGTGACGATCGTCGAGCGTGCATGGTCAAAGCGGATGACGGCCAAGGCCTTGATCAGGACGGACGCGGTCGACGTGGTTGCGAACCGTATCGCAACGGTCCGCGCGCAGCCGTCGCTTTGGATCGGGCAAACCGGCCTCGACAGCCTCATTGTGTACGGGTTCTTCAAGGACTTCGCGATTGAGGTCGAAGCGAACGTCAGCAAGCTGTCTCTAACGATTGAGGGCTTGAGCAAAGCCGCGCCGATCGCGCGGGCGCCGATCGTCCTTGTTCCGCGCGGTCCGTACGATCCAACGCTGTCCTATGGTGAGGGCGACGTCGTCCAGTATGACGGCTCGACTTGGCAATACATCAATGCCGCGGCGAGCACCGGAAACGCCCCGCCATCGCTGCCCACCACCGAGAATGATTTTTGGCGCGCGTTTGCGACGGCCGGCGTCGACGGTCGGGACGGCACAAATGGGCGAGACGGCTTCAACGGGTCCGATGGAGCGCCCGGCGCGCCTGGTGCTAACGGTCAGACTAGCTACGTCCATTATGCCTATGCGAACTCGCCAGATGGGCTGATCGACTTCACGACCGGCGGGCCGGCCGGGCGGGCATTCGTCGGCGTCTATTCCGACTTCACGCCTGCGGACAGCAGTAACCCGGCTGCATATACTTGGGCGAAATATGTCGGTCCGGCATCGTTCGGCCTCACTGGCTCCGGCAATGTCGTGGCTGTCGGTGCAAGCCTGATCAAGCGGCAGAGCGGTGGCTGGAACACGGGTGGCGGCTATTCCACCGAGGGCTGGAAGGGCGGTGCACAGACGTCATTCAAGCTCGCAACAGCATCGACGATCGCAGGGTTGAATACCGACCCAAGCAACGGCGATGGCTATGAAACAATCGATTATGCCTGGCACTGTTCGGGCAACGGCAATTCGTACATCTACGAGAGCGGTGTGCAGATCTACATGCTGCCGGGTGGGAACGACGGAAACCGCACCTTTCAGATCATCTACGACAACAAGACAGTCACTTATCTGGCCGGCGGTGTCGTTATCCGCCAGCTGCCGGTCCCTGCCGGGCTACTGCTCTACTTTGATGCAGCGATCGCCGATGGCGCGGGCGGGCGGATCACGGACATCACGTTTAATGCATCGGGATCGGCCGGCGTCGATGGCGCGCCCGGCATCCGCGGCGACAATGGCATACCGGGTGCTCCCGGTGCGAACGGCGTCAGCAGCTACACAGCCTATGCCTATGCGAACTCGCCGGATGGGACGCTAGACTTCACGACCGGCGAGCCAGGCACGCGCGGATTCATTGGGGTCAGCGCGAACCTGCCTTCCGCCACGGAGCCGACTTCGCCGGCAGCCTACACTTGGTCGCTATACCGCGGCCCCGCGTTTGGCATTGGGACGCGCGGCGGTGCCGTCGTAATCGGCACT
>Ga0308169_10003645_pt1 | contig 14901 bp, 7 predicted proteins | sample PhyBR1_2_FD_202139 | JGI IMG/M metagenome (GOLD analysis project Ga0308169, IMG submission 202139) | Phyllosphere microbial communities from UC Gill Tract Community Farm, Albany, California, United States - DLSLSB.R1 | ecosystem: Host-associated > Plants > Phyllosphere > Unclassified | place... | reverse complement strand
AGGTGCCCGCCGCACGCAGGATGTCCTGTTCGAGCGACCGGCTCGATTGCGACATCACTTCGGTCGCGCGATCGGAGGAAAGCGTCGCGTCCCGCGACGTCCGGGTCCCCAGCACGACGATCTCGTTCCGCTCCGCCGGCTCCTCCATGGCCTGCGCAACCGCTGGCGACCCTGCCATCATGCCGATCGCGCCAAGCGTGTGCCGCAGCCGAAGCGGCACAGCCGCGCTCGATAATCGTGTCACAGTCCGCATCGTCCAGCGTGCCAAGAGACTTCCTCATATGCGATGATATGTTGTCTCCTAACGTTGCCTCTCCGTTATGGCAACGCGGCAGTCTGCTCGGTCATGGGGGTCGGTGCCGTGGCAGATCGGCGCGTTGCGGCCGAAGATGCATCTTAAATGCCGTCCGGCTTGCTTCACGCCCGGAATGCCGTGTGGTCAGTCACGGGAATTCCTGCCCGCACCGCCAGCCCGGAGCGGCCCTTGTCTGGGATATGGAAGGCCCCGAGTCCAACGGGTTCAGCATCCAGCGACCGTGGGTGAGCGTGCCGGCTTGCGCCGTCCCGTGCGTCCTGGGGAGGATGCGTGAAATCGGACAGCGTCTGATGATGACGCGATTCGCGTGCGGCGAGGTCGGCTGGCAAATGCCGGGCATGCGAGAACAATCAGTTATTTGACGAAAGCGCATCGCGGAAAGAAAATGCGCGAGATCACCGGTATAAGCATCGAGAACTTTTTATACTGATAAAACAAATCATCGGCTCCACGCGGGCTAAATGCTGGTCCGATATTTAAAGCTTCTGGTTGCAGATCTTGAGTCTCTGACCCTAGACCAAGTGTCATGGGGGAAAACGAAACACTTGAACGATTCATCGCGCGCTGGGTATCAAACGAAGGCGGTGCCGAGCGCGCGAACTTCCCCCTCTTCCTGACCGAGCTGTGCAGTCTGCTCGACCTGCCCCAGCCGGAACCCGCCGCGGCGACCGGGCACCGCAACGATTACGTCTTCGAGCGTGCCGTGACGTTCCATGACGAGGCCGGGAAATCCGGCCATGGCCGGATCGATCTCTACAAGCGCGGCAGCTTCGTGCTCGAAGCAAAGCAGAGCCGCGAACTCGGCGGCGCCAAGGAGGTCGCACTTCCCGAGCAGACCGTCCTGCCGGGCTTCGTCGCGCCACAGGCACGCGGCCGTCGCAGCGCGCAGCGGGGCTGGGACGTGCTGATGCGCAACGCCCGCGAGCAGGCCGAACAATATGCGCGCGCGCTTCCCCCCGACCATGGTTGGCCACCCTTCATCCTGGTCGTCGATGTCGGCCATGCGATCGAGGTTTTTGCCGATTTCTCCGGCCAGGGGAAAAACTACCGCCAGTTTCCCGATCGCGCCGGGTTCCGCATCTATCTCAGCGATCTGCGCGATCCCAAGATCCGCGATCGCCTCCGCGCGATCTGGCTCGATCCGCACAGTCTCGATCCCGCCAGACACGCCGCCGTCGTCACCCGCGATATCGCCAAGCGGCTCGCGCATGTCAGCAAGATGCTCGAGGAACGCGGCTATCAGCCCGAGCCCGTCGCGCATTTCCTGATGCGCTGCCTGTTCACGATGTTCGCCGAGGATACCGGCCTGCTCGAAGCCGGCAGCTTCGTCGACCTGCTCGGCGAGGCGCGCACCAACCCCGAAAGCTTCGCGCCGATCCTCGAGGATCTGTGGCGCGCGATGGACACCGGCGGTTTCGCGCCGGTGCTGCGCAAGACCGTGCGCAAGTTCAACGGCGGCCTGTTCGCCGACCGCACCGCCATCCCGCTCCACAAGGAGGAGATCGGCGAGCTGTACGAAGCGGCCAGGCACGTCTGGACCGAGGTCGAGCCCGCGATCTTCGGCACCCTGCTTGAACAGGCGCTCGATCCCGTCGAGCGCAAGCGGCTGGGCGCGCATTACACGCCGCGCGCCTATGTCGAGCGGCTCGTGATCGCGACGATCATCGAGCCGCTCCAGCGCGAATGGGAGACCGAAGTGCTCGGCACCGTCGAGCGCGAGCGCGGCGCCGATCCGCGCGGCGCGATCCGTGCGGTGCATGATTTCCACGAAAAGCTGGCGGGCACGAAGATACTCGATCCCGCGTGCGGCACCGGCAATTTCCTCTATGTCGCCCTCGAACTGATGAAGCGGCTCGAAGGCGACGTGCTCGAAGTGCTCGCCGATCTCGGCGGGCAGGAGGCACTCGCGCTCGAGACCGCGACCGTCCACCCGCGCAACTTTCTCGGGCTCGAGCTCAACCCGCGCGCCGCCGCGATTGCCGAGCTCGTGCTGTGGCTGGGCTATCTGCAATGGCAGATGCGCAACGGCGGCCAGATCGCCGACCCGGTGCTCGAACGCCTCACCAACATCACCCCGATGGACGCGGTGCTCAAGCATGACGATGGGCGGATTCGCGACGACGGGACGTTCGACGAATTCCCCAACCCGCGCCGGCCCGACTGGCCGGAGGCGGATTACATCGTCGGCAACCCGCCCTTCATCGGCGGCAAGGACGTCCGCGCCCGGCTCGGCGACGGCTATGCGACCGCGTTGTGGAAGGCGCACCCGAAGATCAACAAGTCCGCCGATTTCGTGATGTACTGGTGGGACCGCGCTGCCGAACGGCTGACCGAGAAGGGCACGCGGCTCAAGCGCTTCGGCTTCGTCACCACCAATTCGATCACGCAGGAATTCAGCCGCCGCGTGATGGCGGCGCGGATGGACGCACGCGCGCCAATCAGTCTGGTGATGGCAGTACCGGATCATCCGTGGACCAAGGCGACCAAGGACGCGGCGGCGGTGCGGATCGCGATGACGGTTGGCGAGGCGGGGACACGCGAGGGCTTGCTCTACGAAGTGACGCATGAAAGCGGGCTGGATACCGACGCGCCTCGCATCGAACTCCGCGATGTCGGTGGCGACATTCATGCTGATCTGACCGTTGGGTCCGATGTTACACAGGCAAAGCCTTTGCGAGCGAACAACTGGATTTGCTCACCCGGAGTGAAACTCCACGGGCCGGGCTTCATCCTTTCTCGAGCAGGATCGGAAATGTTGGGCGTTGGACGCCGCGACGGGTTGGAACGTCACATTCGGCCATACCGGAATGGGCGCGATCTCATGGCGCGCTCACGCAATCAAATGGTCGTCGACCTGTTCGGCCTTAGCGAAGTGGAGGTAAGGCGTTCATATCCCGAAATTTACCAGCATCTGCTAACGACCGTGAAGCCGGAGCGCGATGCCAATAGCCGGGCCACCTATCGCGACAATTGGTGGATTTTCGGCGAGCCTCGGCGCGAGTTGCGCCCTGCTCTGGACGGATTGAAGCGCTACATTGTCACCGTTGAAACGGCGAAGCACCGTGTCTTCCAGTTTCTCGAGCAGTCCATAATTCCCGATAACAAACTAGTTTGCGTCGCGAGCGCGGACGGTGACGTTCTGGGCGTCTTGAATAGCAGGATCAATGTTTCTTGGAGCTTTGTTGCGGGCGGCTGGCTCGGGGTCGGCAACGACTCGGTGTATGTGAAGTCCAAGGTCTTCGACCCGTTTCCCTTCCCCGACGCCACCCCCGAACAACGGACGATCATCGGCGATCTCGCCGAGGAACTCGACGCGACGCGCAAAGAGGTGCTCGCCGAACACACCGACCTGACGCTCACCGGCCTCTACAATCTACGCGAGAAGCTGCGGCAGCACGGGCCGTTCACCGCGGTCGAGCAGGATCAGCGCCGCCGCGGCCGCGTCGACATCATCGCCGAGCTGCACGACCGGATCGATGCCGCGGTCGCCGACGCCTATGGCTGGCCGCGCGACCTGACCGACGACGCGATCGTCACCCGCCTCGTCGTGCTCAATGCGGAACGCCATGCCGAGGAAAAGGCCGGCAAGGTCCGCTGGCTGCGCCCCGATTATCAGCTGCGCCGCGCCGGCGTCACACTGCTCGCGCCGAAAGTACAGGACCAGCAGATCGAGGCGCTGCTGCCCGTCGCCGCGACCAGGAAGCCCGCCTTCCCGCGCGACGCGATCGGCCAGACCGCGGCCGTCCTCGCCGATCTGCGCGGCGCGTCCGGCTTTACCAGCGCGGACATTGCGCGCCGGTACGCGCAAGGCATGAAAACCGAACCGCGCATCGCCGCAACGCTCGCCGCGCTGGTCAGGCTCGGCCATGTCGCGGTCGACGATGGCCGCTATACTTTGCGGCGTGCCGCATGATTCCTCCGGTTGCGCCGATAATCGGGTCATAGGGACGCGCAGGGAACATCGATCCGCATCGCAAAGGCACTCGGCATCAAGATGGGCGAGCCCGTCCACCTGCTGCGCGACAAGATCCGCGCGCAGGGATCCGCGTGCTGTTGTCGAGTTGAACCCCTGTACGGCGACATGCAGCGCCAGGTCGTCGCGGCGTGCGATGCCTTCGCGCGGGACTTCGAGATCTACTCGATCGACGAGACGTTCCTCGACCTGAGCCACGCCCTTCGACCGATCGCTTCCCACGGCTCTTGTAGAATGTCTTTCTACTAGAGCGCTGGGTTGAGGATACCGTTCATGGAAGCAGCGTCCTGGTTAAAGCCCGAAAGCGGCCTTTCCGCTAACGCCCACTCGCAGACGTTCACGCGGCGATGCAGGTTTCCCGTAAGCCGACGCAGGAACTAGTCGGTATGCTGGCTTGGTTCGCCGTCGCGCAGCCGAAGCAGCGCTCTACCTCTTCTGATTTTGGCAAACGCAGTGTTTGTCCAAAATCGGACTTGCAGGTTGGCGATGTGGGGGAGTATCAACTTAAATATCGGTAGGAAGGGTGAGGCTCGACACCCAAACATGCGCGCATCGTGGTAATCGATACCGCTGTGCCCTTTGCAAGGCCCTTCCTACCGGCGCTTCTGGCGATGCCCCCCCCGATAGGGGGGGGGGCTGATGTCAGTCGCTACCCCCAGATACTGTGCCAAAGCTTTGGTAGGTGCAAGCCACCTACTTGCGCGATGGTATCGTTTTGCCAAGTATCGCGACAGAGGACGCGTGGAAGAAGCGTCGCGACGCATGGTTCTGCGCCGGGTTGGAGATACGCAAGTGTATTTCACCGCCACGAAAATTTATTTTCCGCGCTATGTTGTCAGAGGCGTTTTTGCCACTTTTGCGCGGTTAACAGCAGCTTTTGGACCGATTTTCGCCATCTGAATCTCGATTCGCTCGCACCCTTTCCGTCCGTCGCAAATGCGTCGAGTTTGGTAAAACTCGCGCACGGCGACATCGAGAAACTGTTCGGCCGCAAGTGAGCGGCGCAGCGGCCGACGCCGCCTCCCACGGCTCCCCGCATTCCGCTCGTGTTGAGCGAAGTCGAAGCATTACCACCCGGAACACACCCTTCGACGTCGCACAGGGCGAACGGAGAAGGGGCGTCATCTATCGCCCAAACTTGGACATAATACATAATAAGGCCGCGACGGGTGGCGCCATTAAGCTGCTGTTCGTTAATGTCGGAAGCGTCAAGCAGCTGGTCCGCTTTCCTTTTCACCTGCCTTTCCGTGAACGGCAATTGCAGACATCCTCTCTGCTGGTACATCTGCAGAAACTCGGATTCAGCAGGGAAAAGCCATGTATTCAAGAAACTCTTACTTAATATCGCTATTCAGTTGCCTATTATTCCTCACCGCCTGCGCCAAGGTAATAGAGGTAACTGTTCGCGATATTGACGGTAAAAATTTCGTCATATCGACTCACGATAAGTTTTGGCGGAAAGGCGTGTGTATAGGTTCAGTAATTGTACAAAGAGATAGAAAAACAATTTGGGTCGCCGGCATAAATCCTGGCTCAAAGGTATGCCTGGATAGCATTCGATATCCGAGGGCGTCGCCTGATACACAGTAAGCAAGAATCGCGATATTGCGAAAACTGGAATATACAGCGTTTCCGTTTTTAGTGATGCTGGAGACGGAAGTGCCGATTTTGAGATCAGATGACAGGTATCCAAAGACTCTTTAGGCTTTTTGGAGGCGCTGGTCATATTCGACAAAGGGAAAGGCAAAAATGTTGTCGCTTTCTAAATAACTTGGCACTTGATCGCCTGACGTCCACGCCCGGCAGTCAACAGTTCAACGTCCGCTATTGCCGCTTGCGTGGTCAGAAGCAGCCCGACCGCTTTCCACCACTTCCGGCTATTCCGAAGCCGATCGCGACGAATGACCACTAGCGCCCGATTGCGTTGAAAAGCCGGGATCGGCCGCGGGCTGGCCCGTGGTTTGAAACAGAGCTAGGCGCGCGCGGCGCCAAAGACGAGCGCCTCCTGGCAGCCACCGCCCAGAACCTCCGCAAGATGGCCAAACTTATCCCGCTGACTGCCAGCCGCTACCCGTCTGAGCCAAGCCGGACCATTACAACGTAATCCAACGCCAGCCTTGCCCCGCGCCCAACTCTGAGTAATCCAACGCCAGCCGTGGCCCGCGCCCAACCCTGACTTCTTCGACACAATCGCCCACTTGCAGACATTCAAGGCGCATGTGAAGTTTGCGTCGGCTCCCCCAGTCCGATGAACGCGCCCTGATGTCGGGCACGCATCCCAGCTACGATCATCAGCTATCAGGTGTGACTTTGCGAGGTTCAATCGTCCGCGCTTATATCACGCTGATCAGAATGGGAGTTCTATGTGAGCGGCAATAGAGGCGGTGCTGGTTGTCGCGCCGGCCCGAAAATAGATACCGCGCCATCGACACCAGGCAAAAGTGTTCAGTCGTTTATATCATACCGTTTTCGCTGATAGGATACCAATGCTTGTATCTTCTCGACCTCGATGCTTGCAGTTGTCTCCATGAAACTGTCGAGCACACGAGCCAGGTGACGGCGCATAGCGCCGCGCGCCGCCTTGCTATCTCTCACTCGCAGGGCAATAAGAATATCACTGTGCTCTTTTATGCTCGGATATACACCCGCAGCGCGAGACTTTTCTGTCATTAGCCGGTATTGAGGTGATCGACGTCTCGCATCGAAAAGCATGGCGATAGTCATGATGATGCCGCTGTTTTCCGTCGCCTTTGCGATCACCATGTGGAATTCCTCGTCTGCCTCTTCGCTTTTGATGACGTCCTCGCACTCCATCAATGCCAGCAGAGTCTCAAGATCATCGAGTTGGGTGGCGTTAATTCTAGTCGCGGCGATTGCACAGGCCTCGCCTTCGAATGCGCGGCGGGCCTCAAGTACTTCGAATGGTCCCATGTCCAGGGGCGCAGGGTTGCCACCCCTGGGCGTGTCGTTCACAACGTAGACGCCAGCCCCCATGCGGATTTGCACGAGCCCATCGACTTCCAGCGCGATGATGGCCTCCCGGATGGTCGGGCGAGAGACGTTGTAAAGTTGTGAGAGTACGCGCTCCGTCGGAAGTCGCGCTCCGATTCGGAATTCGCCGTCCGCAATGCGCTTGGCGATATCGCGAGAGACTGATGCGTAGAGCCGCTGGGTTTCGGAGGTAGCCATTGTTCTTAAGTGAGCGGACCGATGCGCCTGTCAACACGACTTACGATATCTCTTGCGCGGTAGCGGTACCTATGATCTAAAATTGTCGGACAATCGCAAAAGCGGTGTAAGACAGGGGGTAGGGTGGTGAACAAGGTTCAGCGGCGGCATCGTCAAGTATATAAACTTCTCTCTAGTTCAGCTTGCGTGCTGATCTCTCTAACATCGGCGGCAGCGCAAGGTCAGAGCAGGGACGCAGGTGCGCCTCAAGCAACCGTGCCGGGCCAACAGGCTGACACTATCGCTACCGATCGTAAGGCAACCGGCGTCAATCAGGGCGGCAGTTCAACCAGTCCAGCGACGGATGCGGCGGTTCAGGCAACCAACGGGCAATCAGGCGGTGCGGGCGGCACTGCAGTTGATGACGGCGGGATCGGCGACCAACGGCCGGGGGGCAGAGGTACCGGTGTCGAGAGCGTCACCGGTGCGGATATCGTGGTAACAGGCTATCGCCGTTCGCTCGAGGACTCGGCCAACGCGAAGAAGAATGCGACGAACTTCATCGACTCGATCTATTCCGAAGATGTCGGCAAGTTTCCCGATCTCAACCTCGCGGAGTCGCTGCAACGCCTGCCCGGCGTGCAGATCAACCGCGACCGCGCCGGTGAGGGTACCACGATCAACGTACGCGGGCTGAGCGCTGGCTTCACCGTTACGACGATCAACGGCTTCAATACGACCACGTCGGCCTATTCGGGCAACGAGGGCCGCGGATCGGGTCTCGACGTGATCCCCAACGAGCTGTTCCGCCGCCTGACGCTGGCCAAATCGCCCACTGCGAGCACGGTCGAGGGGGGCACGGCGGGCGTCGTCGATCTCCAGCTGCGCGCGTTCGACAAGAAGGGGTTTCAGCTCAGCCTGCAGGGGCAAGGTCAATATCAGGACGCTAGCGGCACCACGACGCCGCGCGCAGCGCTGATCGTCAGCGACACCTTCGAAACGGGGATCGGCGAGTTCGGCATCCTGGGTGCCGTCGCCTGGGCCAAGCGTGACTATCGTGCAGAGACGTTCGACACGATCGGCTATACGACGTTCGCGATCCCGCAATGCCCGCTAAATGCGTCAGCGCTCGCCGGATGCAACACGGGCGTGATTGCGACGGGTGGCTATGGGCGCGGCGCCGGGGCGACGTTGACGACCATGCCGCAAAATATCCCGACTTCGCTCGGACTGGCGGCGGCAGGCTCGCCACTGTCGGTGTGTGCGAACAACGCGCCTGGCGGGACGTCGGGGCTGAGCTGCCAGGACCTCAGCTTCGCTATCGTGCCGCGACTGATGCGCGCGGAACAGACGATCGGCAAGCGCAGCCGCACCGGTGGCTTGTTTAACCTGGAATATCGGCCGAGCGCGGATCTGCGGTTTCGCGGGGACTTCCTGTACAGCAAGCAGAAGAACAAGTTCAGCCAGCACCAGCTCATGCAGGTCGTGCGCAGCTACAACAACACCGTGCCCGTCGGGCTGACGGTCAACGAAGACAATATTGTGACGTCGGGGACGTTCGCGAACACTTATTTCCTTAATCAGTCAGACTTCGGGGATACGCCATCGTCCTTGTCCTACAAATCGTTGGCGATGGATTGGGATGTTGCTGAAAATCTGCGGTTCTCCGTCTCGGGCATGATGAATAACGGGCGGCAGACCAACACCGCCGTGCAGTATACGATCCAGTCTGCACCCGGTCGCATACCGTTGACGTTCGCCCCGGCCGGGACCCCCGCGCCGGCAACCGCACCGGCGACCGACCTGACCCCGAACAACACCGGGCAGGTTGGCTATTACTCCTATCTGCCCGGCGCGCTGACGCCGTCGATCGACTCGAACGTCGATTTCTCCACCTTCGATCAATATTCCTGGCAGGAGGGCCGCAACGGCGTCACGCGACAGAATCTCGACCAAAAGGCGATACGGTTCGACCTGGTCGCGGGTGACGCGAACGACTTCCAGGTCTCGACGGGGTTCATGAAGAACGTCTTCGACCGGAAGATTGTCCAATATGGCGGCGGGCAGATCGCCGTCTGTTTCACCCGTGGCTTTTGCGGCAGCACGTTCACCTCTACGCAGCAATCGCTGGTGCAGGCGATCCCGGACGCGCAGATCGGCAACTATTTGAAAAAGCTGCCGACGCCGCTCTTCAAGGGCGCACCGTTCGACGCGGGGTTCAACAATGGCTGGCTGGTTCCGGACTTTGACAAGATCGCGTCCGTCGTCGATCTCGAATATTTCCGCGAGGGGATCGATCCGGGCAATACGGCGCTGAGTTACAACAGCTCGTACAACCGCCGCGATCTGCTGGAGGATACCACGTCCGGCTATCTTATGGTCGATGGCCGCAAGGACGTCTTCGGCCACGAACTGCGCTTCAATGGCGGCGTCCGCTATGCCAGCACGTATCAGGCAGCGAACGGTCGCGTGAACGATGCCATCCTGATCGGCGGCACGGGGGTGACCATCCGATCGTTCGACACCAGCTACGACAATTGGCTGCCCAGCGCGAATTTCGCGTATCTGCTCCAGGATAACCTGATCATCCGCGGTGCGGCGGCGAAAACCGTGACGGGGGTAAACCCGGCCGATCTGCTGCCCGGGTTCAGCTTCAACCTTGATGGCGACACCTACGACGTCGGCAATCCGAACCTGCGGCCGTTCACCGCGGACAATTTCGACGTCGGTATTGAATGGTATCCGCGCAACCGTACCGTCCTGACGGTTAACGCGTGGTGGAAGAAGATCCATGGCTACCCGTTCGTCCTGATCTCGCAGCGTCCGTTCAGCTCGCTCGGCGTCAATCTGGCGGCGCTGCCCGAGCGCACGCGTAACGGCATCAACGCACTCGGCGGAGAGAATGCGGCGATCAACGTCCGCCAGCGCGACAATTCGGACCTGATCATCAACCTCAACGGATATGAGGCGCAGTGGGTTCAGCCGCTCGACTTCCTACTCAAGGGCCTCGGGTTCAACGCCAACGTCACCTATGTCAAACAATCGCTGTCGGGCGTGCGTCCGCCAAACTTCACGGCCAATGCGCTGTTGGGTGGTATTGCGCCATGGACGTATAACCTGACGGGATATTGGGAAACACGCGACTTCCAGGTACGTGTGTCCTACGTGCACCGTGACGAGAACCTCAGTGGGGTCGGACCCGCAGATAACATCCCCGGCGACCGGTACGACATAGCGACCAACTATCTCGATGCGCAGCTGTCGTTCCCGCTGCCCTTCTATCGGCAGGCCGCGCTGACGCTGCAGGCGCAGAACCTACTCCAGCAGGTGCAGCTCGGGCGGTTCGACAAGAACCCGCAGCGGGCGTTTACCGCAAGCTATGCTGGCCGGAACTACGTCGTCGGCCTGAGGGCAAACTTTTAACGCCCCCCTGGGAGGGGAACGCATCCGCAGCGGTGCGTTCCCCTCCGTTTTTTCGGGGACGGGGGAAACTCGGCGTGCGGGTTACTCGGAACGGAAGGAATGCGGCGTGAATCTCAAGTCCCGATGGTTTGGCTGGTTTGCCGCATCAGCCGCGTCGCTGATCGCGAGCGCGGCCCATGCCTGCGACGCGCCCGTCAGCGTGTGCGACCATCGGACACCGTCCGGCCTGTCGCTGATCGCGAACGGCCGTGCCGCTACGGTGCTGGTCGATGCCGATGCGAGCCCGACCGTCCGCGATGCGGCCGAGGCGCTGGCGGGCGATTTAGCGCGGATCAGCGGCAGCAGCGCGTCGCGGATTGCGGCGGCGCCCGTGCCGGGCCGTTCCGCGGTGATCGTCGGGGTGCTGGGGCAAAGCCGGTTGATCGATGGACTGGTCGCGTCGGGGAAGATCGACATCCGCGGTCTCGCGGGACGATGGGAGGCGTATCGCCAGATCGTCGTCGATCGCCCGTTCCCGGGGGTGCCGCATGCACTCGTGATCGTCGGGGCCGACCGGCGCGGCGCGGTGTTCGGTGCCTACGACCTGTCCGAAAAGGCGGGGGTCTCTCCGTGGGCCTGGTGGGCGGATGTCCCGGTGCGGCGGCACGATACGCTCTACGTCACCGCCGGCAGTCGGATCGACGCGCCCAGGGTGCGATATCGCGGTATCTTCATCAACGACGAGGATCCGGCGTTCGGGTCCTGGGCGAAGACGCGGTTCGGCGGGGTCAATGCAAAGGCGTATGCGCATGTCTTCGACCTGATCCTGCGGCTGAAGGGCAATTACCTCTGGCCCGCAATGTGGGGCAAGGCGATCGGGATGGACGACCCCGCCAGCATGGCGCTGGCCGATCGCAAGGGAATCGTGCTGGGGACGTCGCATCACGAACCGATGACCCGCGCGCAGGCCGAATGGCATCGCGGCGCGGCGACCAGGACCGCCGACGGGGGCGCCGGCGGTGCGTGGGACTATACCACCAACGGCGCCAATCTTCGTGCGTTCTGGCGTGGCGGGATCGAACGCATGATGGCGCGCAACAGCGGTGTGCTGGGCGATCAGGGCTATGAGCAGCTGGTCACGCTCGGGATGCGCGGCGACGGCGACGAGCCGATGACGGAGGGAACCGCCACGACGCTGCTCGAGACGATCGTCACCGACCAGCGGAAGATCATCGCCGACGTCACCCGGCGCCCGATCACGCGAACGCCGCAGGTCTGGGCGCTCTACAAGGAGGTGCAGGACTATTACGATCGCGGGATGCGCGTGCCCGACGACGTGACGCTGCTTTTTTCCGACGACAATTGGGGACAGATCCGCCGCCTGCCGACCGAGGGCCGCGCGCCGCGCGTGGGCGGCTATGGCGTCTATTATCATTTCGATTACGTCGGCGGACCGCGCAACTACAAATGGTTGAATACGAACCAGATCGAAAAGACCTGGGCGCAGATGGACTTGGCGTACCGGCGCGGCGCGCGGCAGATCTGGGTGGTCAATGTCGGCGACATAAAGCCGATGGAATACCCGATCGACTTCTTCCTGAAGATGGCGTGGAACCCCGAGGCGATGACCCCCGCGGCGGTGGCTGCGTTCCCGAAGGCCTGGGCCGGCGCGACCTTTGGCGCACGGCTCGCTGCGGACATTGCCGGAATCGTCACCGACTATGCCCGCCTCGCCGCGCGCCGCAAACCCGAGCTTGTCGACCCGACCAGCTTCGCGCTGGGCGCGGTCACCGCGGATGCGCTCGACGGCGGCGAATGGGGGCGTATGGTCGATGACTGGGACGCTCTGGACCGACGCATGGCGGCCGCGCGCGCACGTCTTTCGCCCGGGCAGCGCGACGCGTATTTCCAGCTGGTCGACTATCCGGTCGCGGCGATGGCGAACCTGTACCGGCTCTATTACGCGGTGGCGTGGAACCGCCGTCTCGCCGCCGCCGGCGATCCGCGCGCCAATGCCTTCGCCGCCACCGCGGAGCGCGCCTTCGCCCGCGATCATGCGCTTGTCGAGGCCTATCACGCGCGCGCCGGGGGCAAGTGGGCCGGGATGATGCTGCAGACCAAGTTCGGCTATACGAGCTGGCGCGATCCGCCCCGGGACGTGATGCCCGCCGTGACCCGCGTGCCGGGCACGCCGGGGCCGATCCGCTTCCGTGCCGCAGCCCCCGTTCGCGGTAACTGGGCGGCGGTCGAGGCCGTCGACTTCACGCGCGCGAACGATGCCGCCGGATTGCGGTGGACCGCGATCCCGCATCTCGGCCGGACAGGGGGCGCCGTCGCGCCGCTGCCGCAGGGACGGCCGTCGACCCGCGTCGGCGACAATGTCCGGCTCGACTATGATCTGGACCTGCCGAGCGGTGGGGCGGCGACCGCGCGGCTCTATATGGTGCCCGCGATCGATACGCGTGCGAGCGGAGGCATCCGCGTCGGCGTGTCGGTCGACGGCGGGCCGGTTAAGGTGGTGCGGATGGACCTGCAGGTCGATCGCCCCGACTGGACCCGCGCGGTCAAGGACAACGGGTTCCCGCTCGACGCGACGCTGGGGCCGCTTGCGGCCGGGCGGCACCGGGTGACGCTGTGGCGGATTGATGACGGCGCGTGGCTGCAGAAGCTGGTGCTCTACACCGGCACGCTGCCCCCCGATTATCTCGGGCCGGCGGTTTCTGTCCCGCCACGGCGGTCGTGATCGATGCGCGCAGCACCGTGCCGTCCCCAAACCTGTCCGAGCAGCGTCACCCACGCCGCGGTATCGCGGCTTCAACACGGAGAACACGCATGAAGACCCTCGTCGTCACCGCCGCCATCGCGGGTCTGCTGGCCAGCCCCGTGGCCGCCGCGCCAGCGCCACGCGCTGAATCCGCGCGCCTGTTGTCGGTTGCATCGTCCGCGCGTGCGGGCTCGCCGTCTGCCCGGTCCGGCCGTTTGGCAAACCCCCGCAGCGTGTTCGTGATTGCACTGATCGGCGCTGCGGTCGTCGGCGCGGTGGTGCTGGTCACAAACAAGGACGACGATTCTGATAGCAACTGATTGCGGAGCGACAGCCATGGCTGCCCAAGCCCTGCGCGTCGCGCCGGAGCGGCAATCGGACGCTGCGCCATCCTCCGCTATCGCGCCCGCTGATCCTGATGGCGAGCGTCGCGCTGACGATGGCGCCCGCAGCGGCCCAGCGTCTGCGCGTGTCGATCAATGACGGATGTAGGTTCTACTAGCGCAATCTCGCGCTACCCTATCGGGTCCAGGGCCTTGATCGGTCGCTGACAGACATGCCGATGGCAGCGGAGATGTTCGCCTTTGCGGACGAGATGCAACCCCAGCTAAAACAGAAGCCACCGGCTGTGCTGTCTTGGCTATGGAACAACCTCAAGGGTTGTCGATAGCGGGGCGCCTTGCCTGGCTGATGCCATACGCGTCGTACACCGTAGGCAAGAAGATCGATGCGTCCAAGTGACCTTCAGCTTACCCAACAGCCGCCGCAAGTAAGGAGTGCAGGACATCAACCACGCCAGCAAACTCACCCGTCGGAGCATATTGAAGCGGTCCGTCGGCACTGCGGCCGCACTCGGATTGCCTGGCGCAGGTCTAGCTGAGCAATCGTCCAAGTCCCCCGACACGCGGTTATGGTACCGTCAGCCGGCAGAACGCTGGGTCGAGGCGTTGCCGATCGGCAACGGTCGCATCGGGGCCATGGTGTTCGGCGGTGTCGATCATGAGCGACTTCAGCTTAACGAGGATACCCTGTGGTCAGGGGGGCCGTACAATCCGATCAACCCTGACGCGCTGGCCGCCTTGCCCGAGGTAAGGCGACTGGTCTTCGCCGGACGTCTTCAGGAGGCCCAGGCGTTGGCCAACGCCAAGCTGATGGGCAAGCCGCTCAGCCAGATGTCCTATCAAACCCTAGGCGACCTCTTCATCAGCCTGCCAACGATTACCGCAGACTCCGTCCGCGACTACGAACGGGCACTAGACCTCGATACGGCAGTCGCGA
>Ga0308169_10003641_pt1 | contig 14906 bp, 13 predicted proteins | sample PhyBR1_2_FD_202139 | JGI IMG/M metagenome (GOLD analysis project Ga0308169, IMG submission 202139) | Phyllosphere microbial communities from UC Gill Tract Community Farm, Albany, California, United States - DLSLSB.R1 | ecosystem: Host-associated > Plants > Phyllosphere > Unclassified | place... | reverse complement strand
TGCCTCCTCTCTCTTCCCTCTCGTCCGGCCTCGGCGACTGCAGCTCGCCCTCTTCAGCCACCCGCTCAGCAATCCAGCTACCGACCTCGACGTCGAGCACCCGCCGCCGCAGCCCCTGCCTCTCTCGCGGCCGCCACCACCTTCCCCCCCTCTCCCCGCCTCTCGCCCTCTCCGAGCCGGCTCCCCCGACCTCTCGTCATCAACCCGCACACCACCACCATCCTCGCCCTCTACCCAGCACCGACTACCTCCCTCGTCGTCGCACACCATGTCGTCCGGCGCATCCCCTCAGCCCGACCAACAAGCAGAACCCGCCAGCTCGCCCTCCGAGGCGCCGGATAACACCCACCCCGCCTTCCTCGCCCCACCGGCCAATGCTGCCGCACCCTCGATGAGCCGCCAGGACTCGACCTCGTCCGTCGGCGTGTCCGTCTCGGCCCCCTCGTCGACCGGCGCCAACACGCCCTCGACCGTGCCCAACACGCCCGCCCTCTCGTCCCACTACGCCAACCCGTCCATCCCGCCCACGCCCTCCGAGTTCTCGGGCGCGTTCGCCGGCCCGTTCGTGCGCAACCCGGCCCTCGCTCTCGACTCGCCCGCCCGCGAGCTCGGCAACCTCTCGCTCGCGCCGACGCCCTCGCCGCCCCTCTCGGAGCGCCCCTCGGCCGCGCCCGCCGACGCCGCCGCCGGTGCGCCCGCCGGTGCGCCCGCGCCGCACGCCCCGTCGGGCCCCGTCACGGCCGCCGAGTCGGTCCTCGCGCGCACCTCGGCCGGCCAGCAGGCCCTCCGCGAGGGCGTCCTCCCCGGCGCAAAGGCGCTCGGCTCGGTCCCGCAGCCAGGGCCCGCCCCGCCGGCGACGCCGTCGCTCGACGCTGCGCCCGGCAGCAGTACGGCGGCGACGCCGGGCGACACGCGCGCGGGGACGCCGGCGCTGCCCGTCCCGAGGCGCGACGTCAGCGGCGCGAGCACGGCGAGCGCGGCGTCGGGCTCGGGCTCGGCCGCCGCCGCTCCTCCTGCGCCCAAGCGCCCGTCGCTCGAGCCGCCGCCGCACCAGAAGAAGAGCGTGTTCGGCAAGCTGTTCGGCGACAAGAACTCGAGCTCGGTCTCGCTCGCCCACTCGACGCACGGCGGCGAGGCCATGGAGCGCTCGGCCGGCTCGAGCACCGACGGCGGCGCGCCCGGCTCGTCGTCGGGGGGCGCCAATGGCGGTGCGCTCCTCGCACGACGACCGAGCGGCGGTCCCGGCGCCGACAAGAAGCGCGAGGACAAGGAGCGCGAGAAGCGCGAGAAGGCCGAGCGCAAGGACCGCGAGAAGCGCGACAAGGAGGCGCGCAAGGAGGCCGAGCGCGCGCGGTCGGCCTCGCGCCAGCGCACGCCGAGCCAGCAGGGGCGCGCGCGCAGCGAGTCCAAGGGCGAGCACGACGCGCCCGCCGCGGCGCCTCACGCGCACGCCAAGGAGGGCGGCGGCGTCATGGACTTTATGCGGATCAAGGTGCAGCGCAAGACGAGCGTCACGAGCCGGCGCAGCGACGACGGGCGGTCGGACGGCGAGGGCGCCGGCAAGAGCCAGTACGGCGGGTCCGAGCGCAGCCGCGGCGGGCAGAGCAACGCGAGCCTCACCAAGAAGTATGGCGTGTGCGACAAGGTCATCGTCGGCAAGGGCGCCACCGCCGTCGTCCGCCTCGCGCACAAGTGGGACCGCAGCACCGAGAAGCTGTACGCCGTCAAGGTGCGTCCTCCTCTCACTCTCTCGCTCTCGCTCTCGCCTCCTCTCTCTGCGTCGGTGCTGACGTCGTCCTCCCCCTGCAGGAGTTCCGCAAGCGCCGCAAGAACGAGACCGAGAAGGAGTACGTCAAGAAGCTCACGAGCGAGTTCTGCATCTCGTCGACCCTGCACCAGTGCGTCCTCCCTCTCCCTCTCCCCTCCTCCCGACTCGCCCTTTCTCGAGCTGACTCGTCTCTCCTTGCGCGCCCGCAGCCACAACGTCGTCGAGACGGTCGACCTGGTCCAGGACGAGCAGCAGCACTGGTGCGAGGTCATGGAGTACTGCCCGGGCGGCGACCTGTACGCCGTCATCAAGAAGGGCGACCTCGGGCCCGCCGAGATCAACAGCTACTTCAAGCAGATCCTGAGCGGCGTCGCGTACCTGCACTCGATGGGCGTCGCGCACCGCGACATCAAGCCCGAGAACCTCCTCCTCGACGCAAAGGGCCACGTCAAGATCACCGACTTTGGCGTGTCGGACGTGTTCCGCATGTGCTGGGAGCGCACGACGCACTTGAGCAAGGGCCTGTGCGGCTCCGAGCCGTACATCGCGCCCGAGCAGTTCGAGCAGAAGGGTGCGTCCCTCTCTCTCTCTCTCGTCCCTCCTCTTCCTCCCCCTCTCACCCCCCTCTCCTCGGCTCGAGCTGACTCTCTCTTTCCCGCAACAGAGTACGACGCTCGCCTCGTCGACGTCTGGGCTGTCGCCATCGTCTTCTACTGCTGCACGTTCGGCGAGCTCCCGTGGCGGGTCGCCAAGCGCGACGACATGTCGTTCGGGCCGTACCAGCAGATCTACCGCACGTCGTCGTCGACGCCGCCGCCCTTGAGCAACATCGTGCCGCGCGAGTGCCGCAGCGTCATCCGCCGCATGCTCAACCCGGACCCCAAGGGCCGCGCCACCATCGACGAGGTGCTCGCCGACGCCTGGGTCCAGGACATCCCCATCATCCCGCCTCTCGCCGTCCCGCACTAGTCGTCGTCCCCCTCGCTCGTTCCCTCCTCGTCGCTGTGTGTGTGCCCTATCCCTGTCCTAGTGCGCCTGCGCTGCCTGTTCGCCCGCCCGCCGTAGCTTGTTGTATCGAGCGACTCGCAGTACACGCCTTCCTCTTTGCAGCATCTCGACTTGCGGCGACGAGAGCGACGAGCGACGAGCGGGCAGAAGAGCGAGCGAGAGCGAGCTCGAGGGAAAAGGAGGTCCGTGCGTCGAGGAGAGCGAGGTCGAGCAGCTCGAGGACGCTTTCGAGCCGGTCGCAGAGCTCGTGCGCGCGTATCTTGCTCGTCCGTGAGCATGCCCGAGCGTCTCTCGGACCCGAAAGGAGCGAGCGTGAGCGCGAGGAGAAGGCGGTGCGAGCAACGAGACTTGAGAAGGTCCAGCTCTCTCGACCTCGCTCTCCACGGATCGACGGCACAGCAGCTTTTCAAACGCACAGCTACATCCTCCTTGCCGCTCCATCCCTCGTCGCCGTCGCACCGCCTCACCTCGCGGCCTTGAGCACGCGCGCGTACTCGCAGAACTCGAGCAGCGTGGCGTCGACGCCGCGCGCCATCGCGTCGCCGTCGTACCACATGATGCGCCAGCCCACACTGACGAATATCGCCTCGAGATGCTGTATCGACTGGTCGACGGTGGTGTTGTCGGCGGCAAAGTCGAGGAACCGGCGCGGGAGGACCAAGACGAAGGCCGGGGTCACGTAGAACGGACCCGGGCCCTTGAGGACGGCGATAAAGGCGATGGCGAGGTCGCGCATGAATTGTGAAGCCGAGTCGGGCAGGTACGATGCGGTGTGGAGGAGGTGGCGAGGGAGGTCTTCCGTGCGGGGCGAGGGAAAGTCGAAGAGGACCGGCGGCGTCGTACTGCTCGTCCAGCCTGCGCCGGGCGTGTACGCCTCGTAGCTTTTGGACGTGCTCCAGAGTACGAAGTCGAGCTGCGGCAGGATCGTGTGGCTGAGGTTGTCGGCGAGGGCGAGCGGGTCGTTGCGCGTGCCGGGCGGACCTGCGAGGCGCACGAGGCTCAGGGTGCGCAGGGACGGCATGCACGCCGGCTGCAGCCAGAGGACGCCGAGGTCGTGCGGTAGTCGGCTGTCGGATAGGCGGAGCGCCTCGAGGTGGGGAAGCACGACGTCGATAGTCGGGCCGAGGACGACGTTGGCGAGGCTGAGGCGACGCAGGTCTGCAGGGAAACGGGTGTCAGCTGCGCTCTCCTCTCTGGTTGCTCGAGCAAGGAGGAATTCACGCACTGAGGGCACTGATGGACTGAGGGAAGCGCAGGTAGTCGGCGTTCTTGGAAGAGAGCTCGAAGCTGAAGTCGACGAGGTCCGGGAACAGGTCGAGCGCGTCGATGTAGGAGTTGCCGCCTGCGACGACCTTGGGCGCGATGATGCACCTCGTCGCCCGGTTCTTGGTCGTGTCCTCGGACCGCAGGAGCGACAGCTGCCGCCGACCTCGAAGGCACAGCTGCCGACCAAGGAACGGCTTGGCGAGCCGGTACAGCTGGCGCGAGGCGCTACACAGGTGGCGCAGGGCCGTCTGCAGCTCGAAGTACTCTTGCAGCGAGTAGGCCGGGGCGTCGAGCTCGTCGAGGATGAGGAGGAGGACGTCGTCGTCGAGGCGGGGCGGCATGGCGGGCGGGACCGGCGAGAGGGCTGTGAAGCGGCGAGTCAGTGGGCGTGGCAGGTGGACTGGCTCGAGACTGGACGCACGAACTGCGTGAGCGAGCTTGTCGAGCTTGTAGGACGACGGCGAAGGAGGGAAGAGCAGCGAGCGGCGTGCGGCGAGCAGGATCGGCGCGCGGACTGTGCGCCGTCTCGCCTTTTCAGTGACTGTAGAGCCAGCTCTTCTCAAGCTAGGACCGACTAGTTCCGCCTGAGCCGCGCTTGCTCGAGAGAGGCGCAGAGCCGTCGAGAGGAGCGCGTCCCGATGTGGGGCGAAATACGACCTCGTATTTTGCCCGACATCCAGGCGTTGAAGCCGAGGCCGTTCAAGCAAAGCATTGGTGGTTTAGTGGTAAAATTGGGCATTGCCAGCTTCTGCTGAATTGCCTAGCCCCGGGTTCGATTCCCGGCCAATGCATTTTTGCTTCTGCCGCAAACTGGCTCAGGCGACAGCTACGAGCGGTCCTTGTCTTTTGCAGCGCACGCAGAACGGTAGCAAAAAGGTGCGCGGAGTTGGCGAGCGGCTGGGAAGCGGGTCGACAGCCCCTCCCTTTTTCTCGCGGTCAGGCCTCGTCAGCGCTATCGCAGTAGGCTGCGCTCCGAGGAGTAAAGCTGCGATCAGAGACGACGAGCCTCGAGGGAAAGTAGCAGCGAGAGAGAAGCGGCGGTAGGCGAGAGGCGGTCGGACCTCGTCCTGCGAGTCGGCCTCGCCCTCTCTCCTGCCCCTCTGCGCGAAGAAGGCTTTCGCACAAGCAGAAGCGCTCTCGTGCTCGAGACCGACGAATGACGAGCGCTCACAGGCAGGCGAGGGTCTCTCACGAGCCGGGGGAACGAGCACTTCGAGTGGATTCAGCAGGTCCGCGCCTTTGTCTAGAGCACGCCCGCCTCCTTGAGCTTGGCGACAACCTCGTCGACGGACTCGACCTGCGTGCATGATGAGCGAGAGTCAACATCGGGTCAAGGCAAGGAGGAGAGCGTGAGAGGAGGAGAGGGACGCACCTTGGCACCGCCCTTTCGAGGCGGAGGCGCCTTGACGTCGACCTGCTCGAGGCGAGGGGTAAAGTCGGCCTGCAGCTCCTCGGGCTTCATCTTCTTGAGCGGCTTCTTCTTGGCCTGCGAGCGTGCAAAGGAGGGAGGGAGCGAGGGATCAGCTGGGTGCGCTCGAAGAGGCTCGAGGGAGACGAGGACGAGGACGCACCTTCATGATGTTGGGCAGGCTCGCGTAGCGCGGCTGGTTCAAGCGCAGGTCGGTCGTGATGATGGCCGGGAGCGACATCTTGAGCGTCTCGAGGCCGCCGTCGATCTCGCGCGAGACGGTGACCGTCTTGGCGGCCGTGTCGAGGTCGACCTCGCTCGCAAAGTTGGCCTGCGGCCACCCGAGCATGCCGGCGAGCATGCCGCCGACCTGGCTCGAGTCGTCGTCGATGGCCTGCTTGCCCATGATGACCAAGTCGGGCGACTCCTGGCCGACGAGGGCCTTGAGGGCGCGCGCGACGGCGAGCGGCTCGACGACGTCGTCCTCCTTGGTCTCGACGTGGATGGCGTCGTCGGCGCCCATGGCGAGGGCGGTGCGCAGGACCTCGGACGCCTTTGCCGGGCCGATCGAGACGACCGTGATCTTCTCGATGGCCTCCTTGGCCTTCTCGCGCAACCGGACGGCCTCCTCGACAGCTGCAGGGAGGGCATGAGTCAGCTCGTGCGCGCGTGCAGAGACAGCTCGAGCGGACGCACCGATCTCGTCGAACGGGTTCTGTCAGGCGCAAGTGCGGGCTCCGGGTCAGCTCGCCGCGCTCGAGGAGGAGAGGAGGAGGAGAGAGAGCTGCGGCGCACCATCGAGTGCTTGACGCCCTTGGTCTCGACGCCCTTGGGGCCGACGCGGATCTTGACGGCATCTGCGGCGAGAGGGAGAGAGCGGGGGTGAGGACCGGTGGGGGCGGCGGCGAGCGAGAGGGGGAGAGCGGGGAGGGAGAGCGAGCGCACAGTCGACGGTGCGCTTGACGGGCACGAGGAGCTTGAGCCAGTTGGGAGCAGTCGGGCGCATCTTGTCGCAGCGGGTGGTGGTGGATGCAGAGCAAAGGGCGCGGACTTGGGACGAGCGAGCGAGCGGCATGCCCGGCGTCTCGGCTTCTCGCCCGCCACTCCTCGAGCGGGGCTGCGCTCTACCTCGATAGCTGTACGAGTACCTACGAGAGCCCGCCAGCCGCAAGCGAAGCCGATCCCGATTGACCGCGCCCTCCGCCTCCTCGCGGCGAGCGGACGCCGCGGATCCTGCTTGCTTGCTCTCCACTACGACGGCACGCTGCAACGCTCGCTCTGCTCGACTCTGCGCACGCTGCAAGGCTGCACAGCGCGCGCGCCCTAACTCTCAGACCTGCGCACACGCCGCGCCGTGCTCGCCGAGCCCCGCTCGCCTCGTTCGTCCGGCTGTCTCCTTCTTCCTCGCTCTCTACACACCGGTTGAGCACTGCTGCTCCCGCTCAGCCGCCATGTCGACCGAGCCGCACAAGTTCTGGCCGCCCGTTGGGTCCGTCTGGCACCACTGGAGCGACCTCCTCCTCGCGACCCAACTCGCCGCCCTCCGCGCCGGCTTCAACTACGTCGCTCGCAGCTGGAAACCGCGGTCGCCTACCCTCTTGCGGCTTTCGTGCTCCGTCCGGCCGAACAACCCGACTGCGCCCCAGTGCAGGAAGTCGCTCCTTGTCGCGACTGCGGTGGACGCCGCCCGACCGGCCGGCGCTTGGGAGGTCTCCAGGGCCGCCTCGCTCGACCAAGACGCCGCCCGCCATCCCGAGCACACCGGCCGGGCTGGATTATCGTCGCCGCTCAAGGTGCGTCCTCTCCTTCTCCCCTCTCTTCCAGGACACCGCTGACATCGTCGCCTCGCACGCAGAAGAAACCTCTCGCCGCCGACCCGCTCAAAGCTGGCGACATCGTCGTCGGGTTCCGCGCTGTCCACACGCTCGAGGGGTCGATCCGGGCGGACGCCCGCCGCGCCGGGCGCTTCGTCACGTTCGGCGCCGTCGCCGCGCAGAGGACTCTCGCAGGTCCGAGCGCGAGCGCCGACGAGCCCGACATGGCGTTCAACTGCGTCCTGCGCGGCAGCGTGTGCCCTTTCCTCGTCCGCTTGAAGCGGCTCGCCGACTCGCCCGACGACGAGCCGAGGTGGCTGTGCGTCGAGATCCGCAGCTCGCATTCCTGCCTCTCGGACGCCGCGCCGCCGTCGAAGCGACTCAAGCGCCGGCTCAAGTTCTTCGTGCGTTCGCCTTCTCTCTCTTTCTCCCTCTTTCGAGCCTCGTGAACGAGGTGCTGACGAGGTGAACGCGCAGCCTTCGATCGTTCTGCAAGACGGCTACGTCGGCAAGCCCATGAAGCGCTACGCGCACAAAAGTCGAGCTGTGCGTGCGCCAGCCCTTTCTCACCCGACATTCGCTGACGCCTCCTTCTCGCTCTACAGGATACGTCGCAAGCCTGCGAGCACATCGGCCCGTTCCCGGTGCGGGCGAGCGCAAGCACTGTCCGTCCCAGCTCTCCTTTCCCCCTCGACCTCACCTAGCGCTGACGCCTCGCCCGCACACAGCCTCGCCCTCCCTCGCCCGAGCTCTTCGACCCCGCCTACCGCTCGCCCTGCCCCTCCCCGCCGCCTCTCGCCGCGCGCGACGGCAAGAAGCCCAAGCCGCCTGCGCCCGCACGGACCCCTCCAGCGCCGACCTCCTCGCGCTCGCCCTCGCCCGCACCCGCACGCGCCGCTTCGACCCAGTCGCCGTCGCCGTCACCCGCACCCGCACCTGTGCCCGCCGCACCCGCGCCTGCCGCCCCTCTCCCTCCCCCTCCCTCGCGCACCCCCTCCGCCCTCCTCGCGCGCCGCAGCCCCTCGCTCGCCAGCGCGACGGCCGTCCTCGCCGCGCTCGAGCAGGCCATCGAGGTGCAGCGCGAGCTCGTCGCCAAGAAGCGGAGGAGCGTCGAGCGGGCGGCGGGCAAGCTCGAGGTGAGGAGGAAGGACAAGGTGCGTCTCTCTCTCTCGCTCTCTCTCTCGCGCTCGAGGTCGGCCGAGGGGGCGCAGCTGATGCGCTTACGACATGCAGGTGCAGGAGGTCGTCAAGCAGGTCGTCAAGAAGCCGGGACCGCCGAGGAGGAGCCGAGCGGAGCGCAAGCGGCTCAAGCAACAGCGCGAGCGGGAGGCGCGCGAGAGGAGGGAGGCCCAGTGGTAGTGCGAGCGAGCCGCAACGTGCACTCTTTTCTCTCTCTGACGAGCTCGAGCTCTTCTGTCCTTGAGAGAGTTGCACTGCGAGCGCTTCTACGCCCGGACCCTCCTCAGCTCGACCCACCACAAGTACCTGCTGCAGCTGACGAACAGCGTCCTGAACCACACGGCCTGGCTCTCGTGCGCGGCGAACGAGCGTCGGGTCGCGCGGTACTGCGCGAGCGAGTTGATGAAGAGGGCGGGCGGCGAGGAGGACGAAGAGGAGGGGAGGAGGCGCCCCAGGAGGGTGAGGGGGAGGAGGAGCAGCGAGGTGTACTTGGCGAGAAGCGAGGTCGACTCGACGGCGTAGAGGGGAGGGAAGGTCGGGTCGGCGAGAGCGATGGAGCTGCGGGCGCGGCAGAGTCTGTCAGCTCGAGAGGAGAGAGAGGTCGAGACGGGCGAGCGGCTCGAACGCACCCGAGTGCCGAGGACAGCGCGCGGTGGTTGGCATGACCCGAGACGCCGTAGTCGTCGAACGAGATGATCTGGTGAGGTGCGCTGCGTTAGTGAGCGCTCTCGAGGTCGTGCTGAGGGAGGAGAGAGGGACGCACCGCATCGACATTCCACGCCTTGACGTAGCGCCGCACGACCTCGTCCACCGCCTGCGTCTCCCACCACACCTTCGGGTTGTCGGGAAGTGCTCTGCGGGCGGGAAGATAGCGTGAGTGAGAGCCTCGAGGAGCCGAGTCGAGCGTGAGAAAGGTCGGACGCACGGCAGGTCCAGCGCCGTGCAGCGGTCCCTCGCAATCCCGAGCGCAGCGCACGACGCGCCGAGCTCTTGTCGCCGAGTGTCGCCGAGGCCGTCGTGGTTGCCTGTCGCGGGAGGAGCGTCAGCGAGAGTGCGCTCGAGGCAGGAGGACGGCTCGAGGAGGCGAACGCACCGATGGACAGGCAGAGGAGGGCTCCCTGGGCGTTGTGCGGCGGGTCGAGGAGGTTGAGGATGGCCGGCGCGAAGAAAAAGGACTCGTCGTCGGCTGTTCGAGAGGAGCGGGCGAGAGGGGGAGCAACGGAGCGGAGGGTGAGCCGGGTCGGTCCTCTGGGCGGGACGAGCTGAGGGAAGCTTGGGCGCACGGTGAGCGGTGACCCAGAGGACAGAGCGTGCTGTTGCGAGGTCTGGTGGGACGAGGCGCGGTGCGAAGCGGTCCTTTGTCGCGACGAGCAGGACGGCGGCGAGGACGAGGAGGACGAGGCTCCTGGACGCGGCAATGCGCAGTGAGCGGCGCAGCCTGGGCATGGGCGTGTAGTGCAGCTCTGCACAGCAGCCCTGGTGCAAGGGAGAGCTGGGCGAGGTTGGACGAGAGCGAGAGCGCCGGGGAGGCGGGAACTCGGACTTCATCCCCGACACCGGCGACCGCTTGCTCCTGGCTCGACTGAGCACCTCCACAAAGTCTCCCCTAGTCCTCAGGTACGCTCACAAGGTCGCCCCATCCCGACCCGTCGCGGCGTCGTCGAGGAGGAGCTCGTCGCCCGATCTCATCTGTTCGCTCGACTCGTGAGCGTACAGGGCCTCGCGCTGACCTCCTGCCCGCCCAGACAGACCTCCACAACCCCCAAGTCAGCCCACCATGAGCGCCTTCCTCACCGAGAGCCTGGCCGGCCGCGTCCTCTTCGCCATCCCCAAGAAGGGTCCGCTCGCCTTCCTCTCGCCCTTCTCGACGACGCCCAGCTGACTCTGTACCCGTTCCTCCAGGCCGGTTGTACGAGAAGTGCCTCCAGCTCCTCGCCGGTGCGTCCCAATCTCTCCGCGCACGCTCAGACGAGTCAAGCTGACCCTCGTCCTCGTCGAACGTGCAGGTGCCGACGTCCAGTTCACCCGCTCGAACCGCCTCGATGTGTGCCTCGTCCGCAACCACAACATGGCTCTGTGCGTCCCCTCGCCCTCTTCATCTCGCTCCCCCCTGCGAGAGCGACGGCTGACCCGCTCCCCTCGCCCGCCCCTCCCTCCCTCTTGCTCGCGCCCGCGCAGTGTGTTCCTCCCGGCGGCCGACATCCCGCGCTTTGTCGGCGAGGGCAACGTCGACTTTGGCATCACGGGGCAGGACATGGTCGCCGAGGCCGACGTCAACGGCCTCGTGTCCGAGGTCCTCGCGCTCGAGTTCGGCAAGTGCAAGCTCCAGGTCCAGGTGCCGCTCGCGGGCGACATCAAGACGGTCGACGACCTCGTCGGCCGCAAGGTCGTCACCAGCTTCGAGGTGCTCGCCGGCCAGTACTTTGGTGAGCTCGACCGCAAGAGCGGCAAGGGCGTCCAGACCAAGATCGAGTACGTCGGCGGCAGCGTCGAGGCGGCGTGTGCTCTCGGGCTCGCAGACGGCATCGGTGCGCTCTCCTCCCTCTGTACTGTGCCGTCGCTCGACCTGCAGCTGACTCTTCCTCTCGCTCATCCGCAGTTGACCTCGTCGGTGCGTCTCTCGAACCTCCCTCCCCTTCCTTCCTCTCGTGCTTCCTCCTGACGCTTCTCCCTCGCCCGCAGAGTCCGGCGAGACGATGCGCGCGGCGGGCCTGCACCCGATCGAGACGATCCTCACCTCGCAAGCCGTCCTGATCCGGTCCAACAAGCCCAAGCCGTCGGCCGACGCGTCCCACTCTGCCCTGATCGACCGCATCTCGCAGCGCATCGCCGGCGTCGTCGCCGCGGGCAAGTTTGTCCTGTGCAACTACAACATCCGCCGCGACATGGTCCCCGAGGCGACCAAGGTGACGCCCGGACGGCGGGCGCCGACGGTGAGCCCGCTCGACGACCCCGAGTGGGTCGCCGTCAGCTCGATGGTGCTCAAGGCGCAGGTCGCAGACGTCATGGACCGTCTCCAGGTGCATCTCGCTCTCCCTCTCTCTTGCTGTCCCTCTCCTTTCGACGTTCGTCCCCTCGTGCGAGCTGACTCGTCCCCTGCGCACGGCCGTCTCTCCCTCTCTCGCCCGCCCGCAGGAGATCGGCGCAAGCGACATCCTCGTCATCGGGCTGCAAAACTGCCGCGTCTGAGTGGTTGCGGTGGACTGTTCGAGAGAGGGCGGAGGGCTATAGACTGGAGGAGGGAGGGGAACGGGCGCAATCTTCGAGCTCTCGGATTGTACAAGCTCTCGACGATGCTCGTCTCGCACAGAGGGACAGAGAGAGAGAGGAGAAGGAAAGGGCACTGCTGCATTGCGAGACGAGGCGAGGTATGTACGACGAGGAGAGGGAGAGCAAGCGGGGAACGAGGAGGGACAACAAGAAGGGTCGGGTCGAAGTCGCGAGGACGAGGTCGTAGGGAACGAGGAGCGTGGAGGGTATAGGCAGCGGAGCTCGAGCCGCTCAGACTGTGCGTCAGGAAGCCGCAAGCGTCAGCTCGACGACTCTACGAGGCGAGGCGGGGAGCCAGAGGAAGCCGACGCACTCTGGAACGTGCTCTCGCTGTACGACGGGCGCTGCTTGGCATCCTCGGAGCGCAGGATCTCGCCGATCTGCAGGACGGTGTGGTAGAGAGCGTCAGTCGGCGAGCCCGAGCGCGGTGAGAGGGAAAACGGGAGAGCGAGACGCACCTCGGGGTCCGGGTTGAGGCCGAGCTTCTGCGCGCGCTCGAAGCGCTCGAGGCGGCTGCGCGCATTTGCGAGCTTGCGTTAGCTCTATCAACAGCTGTTGCGACGGCGCGCAAGAGCGAGGGAGAGCGAGGGAGAGCGAGACGGCGCACCTGATGCGGCTGCACGGCCCGTACTCCTCCTCGGCGTCGAACACGCGCAGAATGATCTCGATGTCGTCCATCTCGTCGGCGTGGACTGCGGGCGTGCTCCCATCTGGGTCAATCGAGGCTCACGGCACGAGAGCAAAGCCGGCGAGAGGGCGAGAAGAGGGACGCACTCGGCTTGCCCATGAGGCGCTTGGCCTTCTTGTACAGGCCCGGGTAGCACCCGCTGATGCTCGACGGGCCGAGCTCCTTCTTGACCTCGGCGGCAACGGGCGGCGTCCCGCTGTTCTGGCGCACGATGGCGGCGCTGGCGCCCTTCTGCGCCTTGCCGGCGGGGCCCGAGGCGGCGAGGGCCTTCTTGGTCGGCGCGCCAAACGAGGCCTTGGGCTTGGGGGCCGAGGCGGCCTTGGAGGTGCTGGACCTGCTGCGAGGGGGCATGGCGGGCGGGCTGGAGGGGTGTGGGGCGAGGAGCGGGGCGGGAGAGGGCGAGAGGAGGTGGGTGCGGGCGAAGGGTCGGAGGATCGGGTTGTGGGAGGGCGAGGCTGCGAGCAGGGTGCTGTGTCAGCTTCTGGAGCACAGTAAGGCAGCTGCTGCATGCTCTCGTGCGCTGCACCACCCTCGAGGTCGAGCGATGATGAGGGGGCGAGATGACGGACGGCGAGGCCGACGAGCGGCCCTGAGCCCAGCGCAGCCTGGCGGAGGGTGGAGAGAGGGCTCACCGGTGTAGACTGGCTGGAGTCCTGCTGTCTCTCGAGCGAGGTGCGGCGAGGGCGAGGTGGTGGAGGAGGAAGGGGGAGGACGACGTCGGCGACGAGGGAGTTCACCGCCTCGCTGCCGCAAAGGGCGACTGAGGAGGACAGCAGGAGGCTCTCGTAGCTCTGCAGAGACCCAGCACAGCAGCCCCCACAGCTCGTCACCTCTCTCCTCGCCTCGCCTCCTCCTCACTCAACCTCGCGCAGCTCTCCTCGATCACAAAGCGCCGCTCTCCATGTGGCCCCGATCCGCAGCGAGGCGAGAGAGCATGAGATGGCAATGCAAAGGGCTCGACGAACGAGGCTGGAATACGACAACTGGGAGAGCGAGCGAGGAAGGGAAAGGCGAACGGGCGAGGAGGGTATCGAGGCGAGGCGAGGCGAGGCGAGGCGAGGTAGTGGGGCGGGCGGGGGCTCAGCGGCTGAGGATGCTCGCGTTGAGCTCGGCGAGCGGTGCGAGCTCCTTCTTCTCGATGAGCTTGAACTGCGGGCGGGCGAGAGGGGCGTGAGCGAGACCCAGCGAAGAAGAGGCAGGGGCGAGCGGCCGACGCACCTCGTCGACGAAGAGGAGGAAGTGCGCGAACGACGTGTTGAGGTGAGCTGCGTGCGCGAGAGCGGCGTCAGTCCTGCGTCGGCGGCGCACCGAGGGCGAGAGCGAGCGAGAGAGAGAGAGGCGGACGGACCCTCGATGCTGAGGGCGCACAGCTGGGCAAAGTGGTGGTTGTACAGGTGCGCGTAGACGCGGAACAGGCGCCTGACGATCGACTTGACGGTCGCCTGGAACGTCTTGGGGAAGGGCACGCCTGCGAGAGAGAGAGCGGGAGGGAGGTGGGGAAGCGGTCGATGAGGAGGTGGGTGCGAGCGAGTTGGAGAGGACGGGCGTCAGCGGTATGCGCAGGAGCGACAACTCATCGCGCTGTGACGAGGAGAGAGCGACGCACCGATCTTGCTCGGGAAGATGGCCTCGTCGTCGAGCATGCCCTGCGTCCAGTTCATCAGGTGGTCGACGTACTCTGCGCGCGGCCCGTCGCATCAAGACAGCCACGTCAGCACCCGAGAGAGATGATGATGCGGCCAATGTCAAGGAAGCTGTGCGCACCTGGCGCCGACATCTTTGTCGGCTTCTTGAAGTGGACGCCGTCCTGCCAGTGGTACTCGAAGCGCGGGCCGGCGCACATGACGGGGCACTCTTGCGGGGTGCAGAACTCGGTGACGCAGCCGTACTGTGACGTCGAGGGGAGGGCAAGAGGGAGGGCGAGAGAGAGAGGGAGCGTCAGGAGGAGAGCCTCGAGGAGGGAGTGAGAGAGGGAGGAGGGACGCACGAGCATGTTGATCTGGTTGAAGAAGTCGACGGCTGCGAGCGTGCAGGGCATCAGCGTGAGCTCCTAAACGTGCCCGAGCGAAAGAGAGGGACGCACTGTTGACGGCGAGCCACTCGTTGGTGTCCTCGCCCTCGGGGAGGACGACGGCCATGCGGAGGTTTCCAGAGCCGAGGCTGCGTGTATCAAAGTCAGTGCGTATGCCTCGACGCTTACAGACGCTCGGGAGGGACGCACGTTGCCTCTGCATACCTGGAGGAGAAAAGACGAGGGTCAGCTGGTGCGCTGAGTGGGGAAGAGCGAGAGGGACGAGGAGGAGAGGAGGGTAGAGCGCACTTCTTGAGCTGATAGGCGCGGGTGCTGTTGTCGCCGTTGGCCCTGCGAGGCTTGAAGGTGCGGTTCTTGCCGCTGCGGGCGCGTGAGGGGGTGTGCGTCAGCGGGCGTGAGCGGGGGGGCGACGACGACGACGAGGAGGAGAAGGGGAGCGAGGGGGAGAGGGAGGGGGACTTACAGGCCTCCGA
>Ga0308169_10003639_pt1 | contig 14912 bp, 24 predicted proteins | sample PhyBR1_2_FD_202139 | JGI IMG/M metagenome (GOLD analysis project Ga0308169, IMG submission 202139) | Phyllosphere microbial communities from UC Gill Tract Community Farm, Albany, California, United States - DLSLSB.R1 | ecosystem: Host-associated > Plants > Phyllosphere > Unclassified | place... | reverse complement strand
GCACAGAGCTAAAGTGTCGTTGAGCGGACGGTCCTGTAGCAGGAAAGCCTCCGCTCTGGTGGCATGCTGACGGTGAGCCGATGAACCCAGGGTGAACAACCAAGGAAAGTGCCCTTTTGCAAAGCGACGCCGTACGCATGGTCGACTGGCCTTGCCGGCTCTCCTCGTTCACGCTCCGCACCGCTCGGCTTGGGAAGGTCACGGGCGTCTCGAGTACACCCTGCAGCAGGCCTCGACGAGCGGTAGCGCTCCCAGACGAAGAGGGCGACGAGCGAGAGCCGAAAGAGGGGTGCGAGGCCAGGAGCGCGCGCGGCGCGTCGACACGCTCGCTCGCCCTCCTCGCCTCGTCTTTGCTCGTACGGTCGCTCCTGTCGTGCTCAGAGTTCGACATGACGAGCAACAGGAAGGTTCGAGTCGTTCGAGATGTGCAACGAGGCGAGGAGACGGTGAGGGAGGAGGCCTCGCTTCCAGACGAAGAGAAGGCAAGGCCGCTCCTTCGAGTTGCTCGCTTTCTGCAGCCCCTACACGTCTCGTTCGCACTCTGAGCATCACTCAAGCACAGAAGGAAAGGCTCAGATGATGCTTGAGCACCGAGACCACCGTTGGCCCGACTACAAGTCCTCCTCTCGCACGCTCTCGAGCCCCTTGTCGACAAAACCCTCCACCTCGCGCCTCTTGACCTTGGGCAAATCGTCGACCAGGCTGCGCAGTCCACCACCTGCTCCCCGTGCTGCCGCACCGGGCGCGAGCGCCGACAACGGCGTGACGATGGCCATGGCGATCTGGACGACGCTCTCGACGCGCCGCTTGAGCGGGTCGTAGTCGCTCGTCACATTCTGCAGACACAGGAACGATGAGAGCGTCAGTAAGAGCTCGAACGAAAGCGCAAGGCCGAGGGAAGGCACGAGCGAGGGAGAGAAGGAGGACGAGAAAAGCGTGGACGCACCAAGTCTTCCACGCGCACATCGGCGTGATACGAGTCGAGCGTGACACGGATGACGGGCGCTCTTGGCCGCTCGAACTGCTTGAGCACCTCGTCGGCCTCGGCGACCGCCTCGACCTGCATCGCGTCCTCGGCCTTCTCGGGCGGGAGGGTCGCGTCGTCGACGGGCTCGGGCTTGGGCTCGAGCGCAGACGGCTCATCGGCGATTGATGCTGCTGCTGCTGGTGCGGAGGAGGGCGAAGGCGAGGAGGAGGAGGGCTGGACGAGCTCAACTTGGCCAAAGTACGAGTCGAGGAAGGCGATGAGGCGGTCGAGGCGCGAGGGGAGGACGGCCGCCTCTTCGTCGGCGTCGGTGTCGGGCGCAGACGTGGACGGCTCGTCGGTGTCGGGAGGAGGTGCAGAGGGCGACGGCGGCTCGGCGTAGGGATGCGGGTGGTGGTGGTGGTGGTGGTGGTCGTGCGGGTGGTCCTCGGTCGTCTCTGCGGGCGCCGGCGAGGACGATACGTCAGCATGGGGCAAAGAGCGACATTCAGCGTGTATGAGAGCAAGGGGACGCACTCTTGACGCTCGCCGGCGAGCCCTCGATGCCGAGCACGACGGCGAGAACCGAGTCGGCGATCATGTCGTTCGTGACGCCGCCGACCCACTCGATGGCGAGCTCGTGCTTGTCGACCATCTTGACGTCGACCGTCTCCATGATGCGCAACGTGAGGTGGCCCTCGGCGTCCTTGCCCTGCGCGATCTTGCCGTACATGCCCTCGAGGTGCCACCGCACGAGGTCCCACGACACGCTCAGGGCGAGGCGCTGCCGCTGCAGGATGACCGACGACGACAAACCGGTGAACTCGCGCAGGTCGGCCGGCGACAGGAGCGTGTACGAGAAGTCCTTCGAGACGAGCAGGCCCGAGACGGTCGTGGACGGGGTCGGCAGCGTGTTGGCGAGCGAGCCGAGGGCCTGCGCAGGGCAAAGAGCTGCGTCAGGTGGAGCTCGGGCAAGAGAAGAGTGTCGGACAGCGAGAGGGGACGCACCTTGGCCAGGCGCTCGCCGCGGAACTTGAGCTTGACCGTCTCGACGTTGCGCGGCGTGTAGATCTGCACGTCGTTCTTGCGCTCGGCGAAGCGGGTGCGCAGCGCAGCTCGCAAGCGCGACATGTTGTTGACCTCGCCGTGAACGAGGATGAGGTGCGACGGCATGACCTGCAATGTAGCCGAGTCAGTAAAGGCGCGAGGGAGAGGAAGAGGTCCAAGCGGGCGAGCGAGCGACGCACCTCGTCGATGAACTTGGAGTTCTGCGTGTAGTCGACGTGCGCAGAGAACGAAATGTAGTCGACCGATCTGTGTCAAGAGCGAGGAGAGCGTCAGCCCAAGTTCTCGTCGACGAGCGAGAGGGTCGAGCGAGAAGTGAAGACGCACAGCCGCCGCTGGATCTTGGCCCCGCCGTTGAGCGCATGGATCTCGGTCGGCTCGTTCATGATGGTCTGACGCACGAGGAGAGGGCCGCGAGTCAGTTCCAGTCTGGACCCTGCAGCGAGAGAGAGGGGGAGAGAGAGAAGTCGAGCCGACGCACCCTCGCCATGACGCCCTCGACGCTGTACCCAGTGATGACGAGGCCGTTTCGAGGATCGGGCGCCCACTTCTCGAGGAGCTCACGGCTGACGCCGCTCGTGAGGAAGCCGGGCGACGCCATGACGACGCACGGGTTGCGGTCGTTGAGCTTCGAGATGCCGCGGTCGAGCGGGCGGATGAACGAGTCCTGCCTCTTGAAATCGAAAGGGTTAATGCCGCGCGCGAACTTGGCGCGTACGTTGGGCGACATGGTGTGGATGTACCTGCGGGCGGGCGAGGGAGGGAGGGAAGGAGAGGGTGCGGCGTCAGGGAGCAGGTCTCGCCGGCGCGAGCCGAGATAAGGCCGAAATCGACGCACTGTCGGTAGACGTCCATGCACTTGATGGCGAGGCTCGAGATGTAGTAGATCGGGATGTGCTGCAGCTCGGGGTGCTCGGCCCAGTACTCGTCGAGGATGAGGAGAAGCTCTTGCGCTCGGCCGAGGGCGAAGACGGGCAGAAGGACGCGGCCGCCGCGCTTGAGGATCGACTGGACGAGACCTGCGAGGCGAGGAGGCGTCAGGAGGGCGGACGAGGCCAGGCCAAGGAGCGAGAGAACGAGACGGACCCGTGAACTGCGCCTCCTTCTCAAGTCGAGGTTCGTGCGACTGGACTCTGCGCACGTCGTTCTGAGAGTCAGCAGCACGATCGAGCGCATTGGAAAGTGACGGCGAAGAAGGAACAGCGTTCACGCACCCGTAGGTCGACTCGCAGATCATGACATCGGGCGGGCGCTCCCAGTTGGGCACCTTCGCCGGTACGAGATGGCGGTCCTCCTCGGTCGAGTAGTCGCCCGTGTACAGGACGCGCGCGCCGGCGATCTCGAGCAGGAACATGCACGCGCCGAGGACGTGGCCGGCTGCGAACGAGGTGAAGCGGACCGAGGCGGACGACGTGTCGGACGGCGGGAGGAGGATCTCCTGCTCGAAGTCGAACGACTGGATCTCGTTGAACGAGGCGATCATCTCGGCCTCGGTAAAGAGGTTGTCGTCGGAGCCGGCCGTCCTGCGAGCGCGAGCCAGGGGGGGAAGTCAGCTCTGGCTCGGCCGACGAGCGCTGAAGAGGGGGAGTTGACGCACGAGACGCGGACAAAGTCGCTCATGAGATAACGGTAGACGGCCTTGGTCGGGTGCGACATGTAGACGACGCCCTTGCCCTCCTTGAAGTTGGTCTGCGGGTGTGAGCGAGCGAGCAGCCGAGTCAGCTTCATGCCCTCACGTCCGAGCCTGACGAGAGGGACGAGAGCGCACCTTCTCCATGACATAGGTCAAGCTGGCGGCGTGATCGAGGTGGAAGTGCGTGATGAGGATGGCGTCGACGGTGGACCAGTCGAGCTCGTCGAGGAAGGGGAGGGCGGCCATGCCCGAGAAGGCCGGGTGGACGCCTGCGTCGCACACGATGATGCGACCCTTGTACTTGATGACGCAGCATGACCTGCCGACCTGCAGGCGCGGTGGATGCAGAGTGAGCCGGTGGAGGCGGGGAGGGGGAGGGAGGAGGGAGGAGGGAGAGGGAAGAGAGCGCACCTCTTGGCCTGCACCGAGAAGCTGCACCTCCATCTCATCGTCGAGCCCACTGATGCCCTCTGGGCTGATCTGGGCCACGCCCGCCGTGTCGCCAGCTCCTTTCCGCTTCATCGCTCGCCGAGAGTTGAGGAGGATGTAGAGTGGCGAGTCGGGGGTGTGACGGGTCGCTGGTGGGCTGCGTGGGATCCGAGAGGGTTCTGTCGCGATCTGGTAGCGGCAGCTGTGCCTCTAGAGGTGTGCGAGCAGCGGCTGCGACGCGAACGTTGCCAACCCCGCTCCGCCGGCCAACTCCCCTCTCATTCTCGCGCACCTCGCCCCGCCTTTTGCCTGCCTGGACCGCCAATGCACCGTAGAGTACACAGTGAGGTCGACGCGGGCGCACAGCTGGGAAATCCAGGCGATCGACGACGCGCGGAATCTGCTTTCGCTGCGACGAGGACGAGGCGCGACAGGACATTGCACGAACAGCTAGCCGAGTGCTAACAGAGGAAGCGAGACCGCGACGAGGTCCACCTCACGCAAGCACCGCCCCTACGGTGCCGCCGCTCACTTCGCGCTCCCTCCTCTTGCGCTCGTCCCTCTCCCTCCTGCGCTCCCTCTTCTCCCGCCTCGCCGCCTTGTTCCTCCTCCGCTCGACCTTGGCCCGCGCCTCCCGCTGTACCGCACGCGCGAGCAGCGCGGCGATGCTCGTGTCGGGGCCCGACCGCTGCGGCGCTGCGCTCGTCGGGCCGACGTCCGCGAGCCGGCGGCGCTTGGTCGGCGGCGCAGGGGCGCTCGACGCGGTCGACCGGCCGGCGCGGTATGTGTGCGGGCTGCTGGAGCGAGAGGGAGGGCGAGGAGGCGGGAGGGGAACGGGCGCGAGGACCGTCGACGAGGGAGGAGGGGTCGGGAGCGGCTGGACCTCGTCGACCGAGTCGGGCGACCTGGACGGCGAAGGCGACGAAGGACTCGGGCCCGCTGCGGCCGGCGCAGGTGACGTCGAGGAGGCGAGCGGTAGGGGCGAGGAGCGAGGAGGCGTCGCCGGGAGGGAGAGCGTCGTCGTGGTTGAAGAGGACGAAGGGGCGGGCGAGAGGAGGCCGTGGATTGGGCGAGCGGGGAGGGGGACGAAGGGTGAGCGAGGAGGCGGTACGTTGACGAGGGCGAGTGCCGAAGAGGAGGCGGGCTCGGGCGCTGCAGGCGTGCACTCGAGCCAGCCGAGCCAGTCGACCATCTCGGTCGCGAAGTCGTCCGTGTCGCCGACAACTGCGGGCAAGCGGGCGGGCGAATGAGCATCGACGCGCACGAGCGCTCTAGAGAGGGTGAAGGTGGGACGCACAGTGATAGTCGAAGACGCTGTCCCACTCCTTGCCGACCGGCTCGCGGTTGACGAGCACCCTCAGCCCGCCGCCCTTCTTGACCCTCGCCGCGAACCGCTTGACGAGCTTCTTGAAGCCGGGGATGCGCAAGCTCGTGCCGGCGACGAGGAGCAGGTCGGGCTCATCGATGAGGTCGGTGCTCGCGAGCGAGGCGATGATGGACGATGCCGAAGACGAGGACGAGTGCGGGTCGTCGTACAGGAGGACGGCAGGACGGAGGAAGGCGAGCGGCGAGAGGGACGTCGTGCGCTTGAGCCGTTGTCGACGAGAGGTGGCTGTGAGGGCGACGAGGACTGGGTTAGCAAAGTTCGCCGAGCGAGAGAGGCGGCGCCGAGGAAGAGCAGGACGCACCTCGCTCGCAGCAGCGCGGGCAGTCGACGCCTCGGCCCTTCTTGAACGATTTGGTGTGCTCCTTGCCCCACCGCTCCCGCCATCCGCACGCACCGCACACGACCTCGTCGAGCCCGCCGTGCAACGGAACGACGACGCCGTCCCTTCCCGCCGTCTCTGCCCCTGCGACACCCTCTCGCCGGCCATGCGCCGACGTCGAGGACTCTGCACCACCCGACTCGGACCCGCTGCTGTCCTCAGCCGCCTCGTCGCCCGCCATCTGCGCGAGGTCGACGACGGCCAGCCCGCTGCGACGCTCAAGCCCGTCGATGTTCTGCGTGTAGATGCGCTGCAGCTTCTCGCGCTCGTCGAGCGCTGCGAGTAGCGCGTGGAACGGCGTCGGCGGGTCGTGCGCGCGCTCCTTGCCCTTGGCGTTCGCGCTCGAGGAGGAGGAGGAGGGGCGAGGACAGGCGAGGCGGATGGTGCGGCGGAGGTCGGCCATGAAGCGCAGGTGGCTGGCGCGAGAGTCGGGCTGGAGGAGAGCCGAGTACGAAAAGAGGTGCTTCGTGGCTTGAACGGAGCGGGTTGAGGTGGAGGAGGAGGGAGGGGAAGTGGGGGGAGTCGACGAGGAGGAGGAAGAGGTGCGCGGCGTGCGGAAATCCTGTGGGCGCGGCATGGGTCAGCAGTAGACCATATGGGCGCATGGCGGGCGGTCTTGCACGCACAGGGATGCCTGCGCTGGTGGAGCAGCCTGCGCCGAGCCCGACGACGACGGAGGACGACTCGGCGAGCGAGACGGCGACGTGGGCGAGTGCTTCGAGGGTGACAGCGCTCGTGCTGCCTCCCTGCGCGTCGAGCGCGAGGCGCTGCATCTGGCCACAGCGGTGTGGAGCTGTGAGCTGTTGTTGACGAGCGAGCGAGCTGATGAGGCGCGTCCTCGCCGCGGTCGTCTAGAGCAGGCTCGCGAGCTCTCGCAGCCGCAGTGAGGCAAAGCCAGGTGTGTGCACATGAAAGCAAAGCTGTACACAAAGCACGGCACGACCCCTGCTCAGCCAAAGCGCGCCGCCCTCCTCCTCCTCAGCTCCTCGAGCGACGGGCTGTCCTCCTCGGGCTCCTCCGACGCAGCCTGCGCTCCACCCGCCTCGGCCAAGCTCGCCTGGAGCGCGCGCTGGAACTCGTCCTCCTCGGACTGGGCGGCGCGGGACTGCGAGTGCTGCTGCGCGACATGGAGAACAGGGTCAGCGACTCGTCCACAGGCCGGGCAGCCGGCACGAGATACGAGAAGAGCGAGAGAGGTCGAAGACGCACCTGACCGTTCCCTGCACCTCCTGCCGAGCTCCCACCAGCGTCGCTCGTCCCCGAGCTGCTCACCTTCAAGCTCGCCGCGATCGCCGCCGCCATCATGTCCTCCTCGCTCATCTGCTCCCCCTGACCCGCGCCGTCGCCCGCTCCCCTGAGCCCGCCCGCACCGTCGACGTCCGCATCGCGCAGCGGGCCGTCGCCAACCCTCCTGCGCTGCCGGTGGCGCCTCGCACTCGTGCTCGAGCCGCCCGCCGAGTCTTCGACAATGACGACGTCGTCCTCGTCGTCCTCGTCCATGCGGTGCGCGTCCATCGAAGCAGGGCGCTTGCCCTTGCGCGAACTCGAGGCGGCAGCGCTCGAGCTCGACGAGCCCGACGGCGCAAAGCCGGCGGCGGCACTCGAGGACGACGACGACGAGGTGCCGGCGAGCGACTGGCCGTTGCCGCCAAAGTAGGTGTGCTTCGCGCCGCGGCCGTTCGAGGTCGACGCCCCGGCGCCGTTGCCGTGGTGTGAGGGGAAGCCGTCTGTGCCGCGCGGCTCGGGGAGCGTGAGGGCGAGGTCGGCGGCGGAGCAGGGAGGGAGGCCGGTAACGCCGGCGTCGGGGGAGGGCACGACGGCGAAGATCGAGTAGCCTGTGCGTCGAGAGGAGGACCATCAGCGAGCGCTCGCAGGGCAGGAGGGAGTGCGAGAGAGGAGACGCACCTTGGCGTTCGGCTTCGCGCAGCGTCAGGCCGAGGTACATAGCCGAGACCCACTGCGGCTGAGGGATGCACGAGTCGAGGTTGTAGAAGCGGTCGGCCGTGCCGAACCGGCGAACCGAGAACCAGTGCAGCTGGTGGTTGAGGAGGAAGCCGTCCATGTTCCTGCGGTCGAGCCCCGAGTCAGCGGCGAAGCGCGCGAAGAGGACGAGCGGGAGTGAGAGAACGAGAGGACGCACTCGGGGTGGTTGTGCATGTGCTGCAGCTCCTTGCTGCCCCACCTTACGAGGCTCAGACCGAGCACCTTGAGCGCCTCCTCCATGACTGCGGGAGGGGGAAGGAAGTGCGTCAGGTGCTGTCGCTGTGCGCGCGACCAGTGAGAGCATGGGACGAACCCTGGACGCTGAAGAAGCCGCTGTCGTCGTAGTTGGCGCTGCCGCCCATGCCGTCCTCGTCGCCCCTGAGCCGGACGCCCGGGTCGAGCTGCGCCTGCTCGAGCGCGTCGAGCTGCCGCGCGATGTCGGCCAGGTCGGGAGCGGTGAAGAGGGACGACTGGAGGAGGTTGTTGAGGGCGTGCTGGCCGCAGAGCATGCTACCGGCTGCAGGGGGCGACAGGGCGAGGTCAGCTTCGGCAAGTGGGGGCTGTCGAGGAGGAGGAGGGAGGGACGAACCCTCTTGCTGCAGGTTGGGCAGGGGGTCAGCGCTACAGTTTCTTCCAGGCGGGTTCGAGGGACAAGACGTACCGTCTCGTGGTAGATGTGCGGGACGAGGTCGGCCATGTTGGCGAGCCGGCGAGCCGAGGAGGCGGTTCGAGGTCGAGGTCTGCGCAAGGGGCAGCAAGGAGCAGCCGAGTCAGCACTGTACAGCACTAGAGGGGCTGCTGGGAGCCTCGCCATCGTCGTCCAGCTAGTGTGGCTCCCTCACCCACTGCCGCGCCATCGCCTCCAGCTCGACCCGGGCCGGCTCGCCACACGGCGACCGCAGCGAGCATGCACATCCACCAGCAGGGACTGCACAAGGACCTACAACGTCTGACAGGAACGAGGGACGCACCTGTGCTGCTAGAGGTCGAGAGGCGGACGCGTCCTCGTCGCTGAGCGATGAGGCGAGCGAGGCTTGACGGGGCGGATGAGGGCGACGGTAAGGGGTGCAGGGCGTGCAGTGGGGTGCCTTGAGGGGTGTGCGCCTGCTGCAGAGCCGGTCTGCGCGGTCGTGGGCGAGACGAGGTCGAGAGTGGAGCTGCACCGCCCGGCGGACGACTACGACGACGACGACGACGCTGTCTCTCCTTTTGCAGGACTTGGAGCACCGCATGAGGCTTGTACAACAGCATGCTCTTTGCAACAAGGTCCAGCGCAGGCCGGGTCTACTGCTCACTTGGCGACAACGTCCGCCTCGACCACCTCGCCCTCGCTCACCTCCTCCTTGGCCGCCGCGACGTCGGCGACGACCGCGTTCTGCTGCTCCCACATGCCCCAGTACACGCCCCTCGCGGCCATGAGCTCGGCGTGCGTGCCCTGCTCGGCGACGTAGCCGTCGCGCAGGACGAGGATCAGGTCGGCGTCGGCGACCGTCTTGAGGCGGTGCGCGATGAAGATGGACGTGCGCGCCTTGGAGAGCAGCGTCTGGTTGATGTTGCGCATGAGGTCGACCTCGGTCGTCGTGTCGAGGGCCGATGTCTGCGGGCGTGAGGGCGGACGAGGAGGGAGGGACGGTTCGTCAGCGGCTCGCTCCCTCTTCGACGACCGACAAGCACGACCAAGAGAAAGAGAAAGTGGGACGCACTGCTTCGTCAAAGAAGAGGATCTTTGGGTCTTTCAAGAGCAGGCGTGCGACGGCGAGGCGCTGCTTCTCGCCGCCCGAGATCATCATGCCGCGCTCGCCGACCTTGGTCTGCCACCGGTCGGGGAGCGCCTCGATCGTGCGGCTGACGTTGGCGAGCCGAGCCGCCTCCTTGACCTCGTCGTCGGTCGCGTCGAGGCGGCCGTACCGCACGTTGTGCATGATGTCGCTGTGGAACAAGGGCGTCTCCTGCGGGACGACGCCGATCTCGCGCCGCAGGCTCTCGAGCTCGACGTCGTGCAGCTCCTGCCCGTCGATGAAGATCTTGCCCTGCGACGGCTCGTAGAACCGGAACAGGAGCCGGAACACGGTCGACTTGCCGCAGCCCGAGGGCCCGACGATGCCGACCTTCTTGCCGGCCGGGATCGTGAACGACACGTCGCGGAAGATGGGCCGTTCGGGGTGGTACCCGAATGCGACGTTCTCGAACCGGATCTCGCCGCCCTTGGTGAGCGCGAGCGGCTTGGCCGTGGGCGAGTCCTGCGTGCGAATCGAGCGGGTCAGCAGGTGCGCCTCGACGACGACGGCGAGGAGGAAGAGGCGACGCACCTTGATGGCGAGGCCGACCGACTGCAGGTTGAAGAGCGTGTCCATGTCGATGAGGCTCTGGCGCAGCTCGCGGTAGACCGTTCCTGCGGGCGAGGAGGAGCGGCGTCAGCTTCGAGCAAGCGCAGGTCGGCTCGAGTCGGTGAGAGAGAGAGGGGCGCACCGAGGAAGTTGAGCGGGAGCGAGAGCTGGAACACGAGCTGGTTGACCATGACGAGGTCGCCGACCGTCATGCTCCCTGCGCGCGCAAGAGCCGGGTCAGCCTCGGCTTCTCGCTCCTCGAGCCAAGCGCAAGAGGGAGAGACGACGCACCGTCCATGATCCCCTTGGCCGCGAGGTACATCATGGCCGTCAGGGCCGACGAGAAGATGACATTCTGCCCAATGTTGAGCGCCGCGAGCGACGTCGAGATCTTGACGCTCGCCTTGGTGTAATCCTTCATGGCGCGGTCGTACTGCGCCACCTCGAACGCCTCGTTGTTGAAGTACTGCGTGCAGCGTGAGGGCGAGTCAGGGAGCCGTCGGCGGGCGAGGGAGAGTGGGAGGGAGAGACGGCGCACCTTGACCGCCTCGTAGTTGATGAGCGAGTCGACCGACATGGTCGCCGCGCGGTTGTCGGCGGCGTTGGCCTGCTTGCGGAACTTGGTCCTGCGAGCGTGAAAGGGTTCGACTCAGTGACTTGGGCGCTGAGGACGAGTCGGTGCGGGAGCAGGAGAGGGAGACGCACCGCCACGCCGTCGTCCGGATCGTGAACCACGAGTAGGCCGCCATCGTCACCAGCGTCACGGCCGCAAAGTCCCAGCCGAACTTGTAGCTCTGTGCGTCACGGAGGCGAGGTTCGAGGTCAGCGAGGCAGCTCGGCGAGAGGCTCGTGCTCAACCAGCGACCGTGCACGGACGCACCAGGATGCCGCAGACCATCGAGATCTCGAGCGCGGTCGGCACGACGTGGAAGACGACCGACGAGAGGAGGAACGAGATGCCCCTGCAGGTGTTCGCACGTCAGCTCGCCGTCGCCGCCGAGGGAGGGAAGGACCGAGAGAGGAGGACGCACTTGGTGCCGCGGTCGATCGCCCTCGTGAGGCCGCCCGTCTGCCTGCGCAGGTGGAACCCGATGTCGAGGTTGAGGAGGTGCGTAAAGACGGAGCGCGCGACGCGCCGGATGGCGCCCTGGGCGACGTTGGCGAAGACGGCGTTGCGCAGCTCGGAGAAGAGGCCGGCGCCGATGCGGGCAAGTCCATCTGCATCGGGACGACGTCAGCTCGAGAGTCTGTGCGAGGGAAAGGAGGGAGAGTGAGACGCACAGCCAACGATGACGGTACCGGCGATGGCAAAGACGCCCTGGCCCGTGGTCGGGTCGATCTCGACGTTGAGCGTGTCGATGATGTTCTTGAAGAAGAAGGGGACCTGGACGTTGAGGAGCTGTTGCCGTTGGAGGTGCGTGAGAGGTTGGCCAGGAGGTGAGAGAAGGAGAGAGCGGGACGCACCTTGCCGCCGACGAGCAAGCCGAGCGCGAGGAGGACCCTCGTCTTGGTGCCCCAGTCGTTCTTGGGCCACACGTTGGGCAAGAGCTTCTTGATGATGTCCCAGTCGCGCCTCGACTGCTCCTTGTCGCTGACGTCGTCGGTCCTGCCGACGTCGGTCGCCTGGCCTGCGCCGCTGTCCTCCTGCTTGCGGCGCGCCGCCTCCTTCTGGTGGCCCTCGGGGCCCGAGTGGGCCTGGGTCGCCTTGTGCGCCGCCTCGGAGAGCTCGTGCTCGCGCTCTTGCTGCGACGGCTGGGCGCCTTGAGGCTGTCGGGACTGGGACGAGGGAGGAGGGTCGGGGCGATCGCGAGCGTAGTTGGCGTGGGTGCGGAGGAGGGTGAGGATGGGCGAGCGAGTGGGTGCGAGGGCGGTCGTCGAGGGTCTAGGGAGGGGTTGACGAGTGCTCTGGGCGTGCAAGGAGCGGGTTGGTGCGTGGCAGAGCGAGCATGGCGTGCCGGGCCGACGAGGTGGTGCGCCCTGCGGAGCGAGGTGAGCGTCAGCACTGGTGCGCTCTCTTCAGGGCAAGCGAGTACACGGATGCTGTGCTGTCGAGCAACAAGCACGCGTGCAGTGCCTAGAGGCGAGAGAGCGGGCGCACCTGGATGCGAGCCGATCGAGGGGTCGAGGACGAGATGGGCGAGGTCCACGCGCGCCAGGGTGCGGCCGAAGGTGGTCGGGCGGGCATGTCGGAGCTCCCTGGTGGAGCTGGCTGCCGCTGAGGGCCGATCGAGCCGGTGGGACGAGGGAGAGGACGGACGACGACGACGAGTCGCGGCTCGCTCTCGGCGGTTGCCCTCGCCCTCCTCTCCTGTCAGCTCGATGCAGCGCACAGTCAGCTACGTCCACTCGAGCGCACTCCTACAGGCAGCCGACCGCCTCCCGTCCAACCTCGGCCGCGCCTCGCTCGTCCACGACCTCGTCGCCTCGCTCGACCTCGTCGACCCGCCCTCCGCCGCCGACACAGCTGAGCTACGAGGGCTTGGCAGAGCACGCACAGTCCTGCCACAGCCAGCTACTAGGGCCGACCTGCTGCGCTTCCACGACCCGCGCTACATCGGTCCGTCCTCCTCCTCGCTCGACTTTCCCCCACCTCGTCCCGAGCCGCTCGAGCTGACTCTCCCTCGCACCTGCCTTCGCAGACGCCATCCTCGGGACCGACGAAGGTACGTCCCTGCTGAGAGGAGCTCCTTCGCCCGCAAGGTCCTAGCTGATCTCGTCGCACCCGCAGACGACTCCGCCTCTTCCTCCTCGAGCGACTCGTCCTCCTCCTCGCCGCCGCCGCCACAGTCTACCTTCGGCCTCGCCTCCGACACGACCGACCGGCCGCACAAGCGCCGCAAGACCGACAACGACGCCCTCGGCCTCCAGGACGACTGCCCCGTCTTCGCCGGCCTCGCCGACTACGCCCGGCTCGTCGCCGGCGCGTCCATGACGGCGGCGCGCGAGCTCCGCGACGGCAAGGCCGACGTTGCGATCAGCTGGACGGGCGGGCGGCACCACGGCAAGCGCGGCGAGGCGGCCGGGTTCTGCTACGTCAACGACATCGTCCTCGCCATCATGGAGCTGCGCTCGGCGCCGCATCGCGCACCGCCTCCCGCCTCTCCACCGCCGAGCTCACCTCGCTCCCTCGACGACGCCGTATCCTCCTCGCCGCGCATCTCACCTCCACCTCGAGCGCCCGCCCCTCCTTCCCCCGCGCGCATCTCGCGCGTCCTGTACCTCGACCTCGACCTGCACCACGGCGACGGCGTCGAGTCGGCCTTCCTCGCCTCGCCCTACGTCCTCACCCTGTCGGTGCACCTCCACGCCCCGCTCTTCTACCCGTCGACCGGCGCCCTCGAGTCGACCGGCCCGCCGGGCGAGCCGCGCTCCAAGGGCGCCTTCCACGCGCTCAACGTGCCGCTCGAGCATGGCGCAGGCGAGGAGACGCTCAGAAGGGTGTGGTCGAGCTGCATCGAGCGCGTCAGGGAGGCGTACGACCCCGAGGCGGTCGTGCTCCAGCTCGGGACCGACGGGCTCGCCGGCGACCCGTGCAAGGTGCGTCGCGCTCTCGCTCCCTTCGCCGCCGTCCCTCTCGCAAGCTCATGCACTGACTCGTGCGCCCTCGCCTCGCAGGAATGGAACCTCTCGCTGTCGGCGCTCGGTTACGCCGTCGAGCGCGTCCTGAGCTGGAACAAGCGCACGCTCCTCCTCGGCGGCGGCGGGTACCACTCGCCGAACGCTGCGCGCGCATGGGCCTACCTCACTTCTGTCGCTGTGCGTCCTCTCCCTCCTCCTCCCTCTCTCGCCCTGTCGCCGACGCAGGGCTGACGAACCTCTCCCTCCCTCTCTCGTGCAGCTCGGCCGCCCTCTCGCGCTCGACACGCCCATCCCGCCCGACCTCCCCTCGTCGACCTACGCCCTCTTCGGGCCGGACTGGACCCTCGACGTCCCCGAGGCGTACGGCGTGCGCAACCGCAACGACGACGAGTCGCTCGACCGGGTCGAGAAGGCGTTCGAGGGGTACATCGAGCGGGTCGAGGAGCGGTCGGGCAGGACGAGGAAGGGCAAGGTAGAGGGTGAGGGCGAGGGAGCGGGAGCGGCGAGCGCGCAGACGTGAGGCAATCAGGGAGGGCGCAACGAGCGAGTGCAGTTTCTCCAAGGGCCGCACGACCCGCCGACCGGCTCTTCCCTCGTTGCTGCTCTCGCTCATGACCTTGCTCGACGCTACTGCTGTCGAGCCTGCTCTTCTCGACGTGCGCTCGCTTTGTCTTCGACGCCGGCACGCTCTGCGAGCTGCGCACGGACCCTCGTCCTTCGAGCGCTCGAGAGGTTGAGCGGCTCGCTGAATGCTACTCAAGCGTCGCACGTCGTCGAGAGTCCGCCTCGATGAAGCCGTGCACAGCTCGGCAGCACGTGTTAGAGCAAGCTCGTCGAGAAAACGGCGCGCTGCGGTCCCATCGCCTCGAGCGCATCGTCTTGCAGGATCTTCCGCTCGAGCCCGACCTGCGCGAAGACTCACACGCTGAGAGTCCGTGTCGACAGGTCTCCTTGATGGAAGGTTGCCGTCGGCGAGCAGCTCGCCGTAGACGATGGCCGCTCGGTCCCCTCGTCGCTCGACCTGCTCGGCTCACGCTCTCGCTCACCTAGATGCTGTGCGGCGGACGCGCTCTCGATTCAGGACGGACAACAGGCCATTGCGGATCTCGAGAAGTACGAAAGAGGAATGGCGCAGGGAGGAGACGAGGAGAGGGGGGGGGGAACGA
>Ga0308169_10003638_pt1 | contig 14914 bp, 13 predicted proteins | sample PhyBR1_2_FD_202139 | JGI IMG/M metagenome (GOLD analysis project Ga0308169, IMG submission 202139) | Phyllosphere microbial communities from UC Gill Tract Community Farm, Albany, California, United States - DLSLSB.R1 | ecosystem: Host-associated > Plants > Phyllosphere > Unclassified | place... | reverse complement strand
AGGGCCGCTCCATCCGCGCAGCGGAGCGTGAGCTCGCGCTGCGCCTGATGAAGCGCTACGACTCCGCGATCGAGGCCCGCAAGGAGCATCGCGCGAAGATCGGCGGCCCGGACGGCGCGGACGTCGTCGGTGGCATCGATCGCGAGCTCGTCCGCCGGGTCGCCGGCTGGGAGGTCGCCGACGGTGACGACTCCACCACGGGCGACAACGTCTTCTCCATGGTGCGCCGGATCGGCCGCGCCAAGGCCGGCCTCGCGGCCGACTACGCCGCTCAGCTCGCCCGCAGTGCGGGCAAGGTCGTCTTCTTCGCCAAGCACATCGACGTCATGGACGCCGCCGGCGAGGTCTTCGACAGGCGTGGGATCCGATACACCGAGATCCGCGGCGACCAGTCCTCGACCGCGCGCACCAAGGCGATCGACGCCTTCGTCAACGACCCCGAGGTCCAGGTCATCGTCTGCTCGCTCACCGCGGCGGGCGTCGGCGTCAACCTCCAGGTCGCCTCGGATGTCGTCCTGGCCGAGCTGTCGTGGACCGACGCCGAGCAGACCCAGGCCATCGACCGGGTGCACCGCATCGGCCAGACGGAGCCGGTCACCGCGTGGCGTGTCATCGCAGCGCAGACGCTGGACTCGCGGATCGCCGAGCTGATCGACTCCAAGGCCGGTCTCGCTGCGGTGGCTCTCGACGGCGCGTCCGCCGACGAGCTCACCTCGACGGTCGACATCCGGCTGGAGGCGCTGGTCACGCTGCTCACCGACGCGCTGGAGAAGCGGGAGTCGGCGGCGCTGACGTTCTGAGTCAGCCGAGCTCGTCGACCGGCTGCGGGAGCGGCGGGGGAGTCCCGCCGAACTCGGGGCACAGCGTCTGGTGGGCGCACCACGAGCACAGCTTGCTAGGGCTCGGGCGCCAGTCGCCCGTACGCTCCGCGGTGCGGATCGCCTGCCAGATCGCCTCCACCTTGCGCTCCGTGGCACGCAGCTCGACCTCGTCGGGCTCGTAGCGCAGCACCTCGCCGCTGCCCAGGTAGAGCAGCTGCAGCATCGCCGGGATCTCGCCGCGCACCTTCCACCAGACGAGGGCGTAGAACTTCATCTGGAACAGCGCCTTCGCCTCGAACCCGGGGCGGGGAGCGCGGCCGGTCTTGTAGTCGACCACGCGCACCTCGCCTGTGGCGGCCACGTCGAGCCGGTCCACGAACCCCCGCAGCAGCAGCTTGGAGTCCAGGAGCGCCTCCACATAGAGCTCCCGCTCCGCCGGCGCGAGCCGGGAGGGGTCCTCGATGGTGAAGTAGCGCTCGAGCACCGTGCGACACGACGCCATCCACGAGGCCCGCTCGGCCTCCGGCAGCATCTCGGCGAGCTCCGGCTCGAGCTCCTGCAGGGCGGCCCAGGCCGGCGCGAGCATCTCCAGCGCGACGTCCGGCACGCGCTCGTGCGCGGGACGGTCGAAGAGGTCCTCGAGCACCTTGTGGACCACGGTGCCACGGACCGCGGCGGGCGAGGGCGGCTCCGGGAGCCGATCGACCTGGCGGAAGCGGTAGAGCAGAGGGCACGTCATGAAGTCCGAGGCGCGGCTCGGCGAGAGCGCGCCCAGCACCGTGACGCCGTCGACCGGAGTCGACAGCTGCTCGGCGGGGGAGACGCTCATGGGCGAAACCATAGGCGCGATCACCGACAGTTCCCGCACGCCGCCCGCGCCGGCGGCACAGCCGCTCGTCCGCTCGCCTAAACTCGGAGGGTGTCAGCACCAGAGCCCTCCCCGCCGCGTCCACGACAGCCCGGCGCGATCCGGATCGGGAGCGTGGCGGGCAGCGACGTCCTGGTCACCCCGTCGTGGTTCCTGGTCGCGGCCGTCATCACCGTCTCGATGGCACCGGTCGTCGAGTCGTTCGAGCCCGGTCTCGGTGCCCTGCGCTACGTCGCCGCCTTCCTCTTCGCGGTCGTCATCTATGGCTCGGTCCTCCTGCACGAGGCCGCCCACGCCGTGATGGCCAAGCGTCTGGGCTATCCGGTCGGTGACATCACGTTCCACTTCCTCGGCGGCGCCACCCAGGTCGAGGCGGAGGCCGTACGCCCGCGCGACGAGTTCCTCATCGCCGTCGTCGGCCCGCTGACCTCCCTGGTCGTGGCGGCCGGAGCGGCACTCGCCTGGTGGGCCGGCCCCGACGGTCTCGTGCTGCTCGCCGTCGAGGGACTGCTGTGGGCCAACGGCGTCGTGGGCATCCTCAACATGGTCCCCGGCCTGCCCCTCGACGGCGGCCGGGTGATGAAGGCGGCTGTCTGGGGCGCCACCAAGAACATGCACCGCGGCACGCTCGTCGCCGGCTGGATCGGGCGCATCGCCGCTGTCGTGGCCATCTCGTGGACGATCGTCAGCGGACTCATCACCGGCGACCAGCCGTCGCTGTTCGACGTCCTCTTCGGCTTCCTCATCGGCATGTTCCTGTGGCAGGGCGCCACCGCCTCGATCGTCTCGGCACGCGTACGACAGCGACTCCCGCAGCTGGTCGCGCGCAACCTCGCCCGCCGTACGCTCGCGGTGCCCTCGGACCTCTCGATCGCCGAGGCTGTGCGGCGCGCGCAGGAGGCGCAGGCGGGCAGCATCATCACCGTCACCGCCGCCGGCGAGCCGATCGGCGTGGTCAGCGAGCCCGCGCTCCGGGCCACCGAGAACGATCGCCGGCCGTGGGTCCCGATCTCCGCGGTCACCCGCGACCTCACGGCAGGCCTCCGTCTGCCGGCCACGATCCACGGCGAGGAGCTCATCCGTGCGATCGGGCAGACGCCGGCCACCGAGTACCTCCTGATCGAGGAGGACGGGAGCGTCTACGGGGTGCTCTCGACGACCGATGTGGATGCGGCCTTCCAGCGCACCGGCCGATAGCCTCAGCCCCATGTCCGACGCGCTCGAGCCGACCCCTGCAGCCAGCCCTGACGCCAGCACCGACGTACCCGCCGAGGCCTGGTCCGGCGTCCACCGCGGTGTGCTGCGCGAGGGCGAGTGGGTCCGGCTGACCGACGCCAAGGGTCGCCGCCACAACTTCGAACTGGTGGCCGGCAAGCGCTTCTTCTCGAACAAGGGCCACCTCGAGCACGACGACCTCATCGGGCGCGAGGAGGGCTTCACCATCGCGTCGTCCTCCGGCGGCGAGTACCTGGTCTTCCGCCCGCTGCTGAGCGAGTTCGTGGTCTCCATGCCGCGTGGCGCGGCGGTCGTCTACCCCAAGGACGCCGCCCAGATCGTGGCGATGGCCGACATCTTCCCGGGCGCCCACGTGGTCGAGGCGGGCGTCGGCTCGGGCGCGCTGACCTGCTCGCTGTTGCGAGCGGTCGGACCGTACGGCACCGTGACCTCCTTCGAGCGCCGCGAGGAGTTCGCCGAGGTGGCCCGCAAGAACGTCGGCCAGTTCTTCGGCGCCGAGCCGCCGACCTGGTCGCTGCACCTCGGCGACCTGCAGGAGGAGCTGCCCAAGAAGGGCGCCACCGCCGACCGCGTCATCCTCGACATGCTCGCTCCGTGGGAGTGCGTGGACGCGGTGGCCGACGCGCTGCGGCCCGGCGGCATCATCTGCGGCTACGTCGCCACCACCACCCAGATGTCGCTGTTCGTCGAGACGCTGCGCGCCCACGGCGGCTTCACCGAGCCTCAGGGCTGGGAGTCGCTGGTCCGCGACTGGCACGTGGAGGGCCTTGCGGTCCGCCCGGGCCACAAGATGATCGGCCACACGGCGTTCCTCGTCACCGCCCGTCGTCTCGCCCCCGGCGCCAAGCCGCCGCGCAAGACCCGCCGCCCGGCGCCCGGCGCGTACGGCGTCGACTACCGCGGTCCGCGTCCGGCCGACATGGCCCCGCCGGAGCTCGACGCCCTCGAGGCCGTCGAGGTCTTCGACGACACCGACACGCCGGAATCCGCGGCGGACTGAGAAACAGGCGTTCGTTTGTCCCACCTCGCGGGTAAGGTCCCAAGCAGACCTACCTAGGAGGTGCGAGATGTCGACATCCGATGGTTTCAACGGGTTCGGCTCGGAGGCCAGGCTCGCGGAGGCGGAGCGGTCGCTCGCGGCCGCCAACGCACAGAACGAGCGTCTGGCCTCGACCCTGCGCGACGCGCGTGACCAGATCCTGCGGCTGCGCGAGGAGGTCGACCGCCTGGCCCAACCCCCGGCCGGCTTCGGCACGTTCCTCGCCGCCAACGAGGACGGCACGATCGACGTGTTCACCGGTGGTCGCAAGCTCCGCGTGACGGTCTCGCCCGCGGTCGAGGTCGCCGCGCTGCAGCGCGGCCAGGAGGTCATGCTCAACGAGGCGCTCAACGTCGTCGAGGCCCTCGCCTTCGAGAAGGTCGGCGAGGTCGTGATGTTCAAGGAGCTCCTCGCCGACGGCGAGCGGGCCCTGGTCATCGCCAACGCGGACGAGGAGCGGGTCGTCCGGATCGCGGAGCCGCTGCTGGCGGACAAGATCCGCGCAGGCGACGCGCTCCTGATGGAGTCCCGCTCGGGCTACGTCTACGAGAAGGTGCCCAAGTCCGAGGTCGAGGAGCTCGTGCTCGAGGAGGTCCCCGACATCTCGTACGACTCGATCGGCGGTCTGGGGGAGCAGATCGAGATGATCACCGACGCCGTCGAGCTGCCGTACCTCTATCCCGAGCTGTTCACCGAGCACGAGCTCCGCCCACCCAAGGGCATCCTGCTCTACGGCCCTCCGGGCTGCGGCAAGACGCTGATCGCCAAGGCGGTCGCCAACTCGCTGGCCAAGAAGGTCGCGGCGCGGACCGGGTCGGAGGGGAAGAGCTTCTTCCTGAACATCAAGGGCCCCGAGCTGCTGAACAAGTACGTCGGCGAGACCGAGCGCCACATCCGGCTGGTCTTCCAGCGCGCCCGTGAGAAGGCCTCGGCCGGCACGCCGGTGATCGTCTTCTTCGACGAGATGGACTCGCTCTTCCGCACCCGCGGCACCGGCGTCAGCTCCGACGTGGAGAACACCATCGTCCCGCAGCTGCTCAGCGAGATCGACGGTGTCGAGGCGCTCGAGAACGTCCTGGTCATCGGCGCCTCCAACCGCGAGGACATGATCGACCCGGCGATCCTGCGCCCCGGCCGCCTCGACGTGAAGATCAAGATCGAGCGTCCCGACGCGCAGGCCGCCCGCGACATCTTCAGCAAGTACCTCACCGCGACGCTTCCGTTGCACCCCGACGACCTCGCCGAGTTCGGCGGGGACCGGGTCGCGACCACTAACGCGATGATCGACACGACGGTCACCCGGATGTACACCGAGTCGGAGGAGAACCGCTTCCTGGAGGTCACCTACGCCAACGGCGACAAGGAGGTCCTCTACTTCAAGGACTTCAACTCCGGGGCCATGATCCAGAACATCGTGGACCGGGCCAAGAAGATGGCGATCAAGGACTTCCTCGACCACCAGCAGAAGGGGCTGCGGGTCTCGCACCTGCTCCAGGCCTGCGTGGACGAGTTCAAGGAGAACGAGGACCTGCCCAACACCACCAACCCCGACGACTGGGCGCGGATCTCCGGCAAGAAGGGCGAGCGGATCGTCTTCATCCGCACGCTCATCTCCGGCAAGCAGGGCTCCGAGCCCGGTCGCAGCATCGAACAGGTCGCCGCGACCGGCCAGTACCTCTGACGCACCAACCCCGTCAGCAACGTAAGGTCGAGATATGAGCGTGCGGCGGGTGATGGGCACCGAGGTCGAGTACGGCATCTCGGTGGCGGGTCAGCCGCTGGCCAACCCGATGGTCGCGTCCTCGCAGATCGTCAACGCCTATGCGAGCGCGACCCTGAAGGCGCGGCGCGCGCGGTGGGACTTCGAGGAGGAGTCGCCCCTGCGCGACGCCCGGGGCTTCGACCTGTCGCGCGCGGCGGCCGACCCCAGCCAGCTCACCGACGAGGACCTCGGGCTGGCCAACATCATCTTGACCAACGGCGCCCGGCTCTACGTGGACCACGCCCACCCCGAGTACTCCACGCCCGAAGTGACCACGCCGCTGGACATCGTGCGCTGGGACAAGGCCGGTGAGCAGATCATGCTCGACGCCAGTCGCGCCGCCGCCCGGCTGCCGGGCAGTCCCCAGATCACGCTCTACAAGAACAACACCGACAACAAGGGTGCCTCGTACGGTGCCCACGAGAACTTCCTGATGCGCCGCTCGACGCCGTTCCCCGAGATCGTGAAGCACCTGACGCCGTTCTTCGTCAGCCGGCAGGTCATCGCCGGGGCCGGGCGCGTCGGCATCGGCCAGGACGGACGCGCGCACGGCTTCCAGATCAGCCAGCGCGCCGACTTCTTCGAGACCGAGGTCGGCCTCGAGACCACGCTGAAGCGCCCGATCATCAACACCCGCGACGAGCCGCACGCCGACGCCGAGAAGTACCGGCGCCTGCACGTGATCATCGGCGACGCCAACCTCGCAGAGGTCTCGACCTACCTCAAGGTCGGGACGACCTCCCTGGTCCTGGCGATGATCGAGGAGCGGTACATCACCCGTGACCTGGCGGTCGACAAGCCGGTCGCCGCGCTGCGCGCCGTCTCGCACGACCCGACGCTGGCGCAGCTGGTCACGCTGAAGGACGGCCGCTCGCTGACCGCGATCCAGCTGCAGCTGGAATACCTCGACCTGGCCAAGAAGTACGTCGAGGACCGCTTCGGCACCGACGCCGACCCGCAGACCGTGGACGTCTTGGCCCGCTGGGAGGGCGTCCTCGACCGGCTCGAGCGCGATCCGATGCTCTGTGCGGGCGAGCTCGACTGGGTCGCCAAGCTCAAGCTGCTGCAGTCGTACCGGGACCGCGACGGCCTCGACTGGGACGACGCCAAGTTGCACCTGATCGACCTCCAGTACGCGGACATCCGGCCCGAGAAGGGGCTCTACCACCGGCTGCTCAACGCCGGTCGCATCGAGCGACTGATCGACACGCCCGACGTCGAGACCGCGATGCACGAGCCGCCGACCGACACCCGCGCCTACTTCCGGGGCCGCTGCCTGGAGAAGTACTCCGACAATGTGGCCGCCGCCTCCTGGGACTCCGTCATCTTCGACCTGCCCGACCACGACTCGCTGCAGCGCATCCCGACCATGGACCCGTTGCGCGGCACGAAGGCCAGCGTCGGCGCCCTGATCGACTCGTGTCGGACGGCCTCCGACCTGTTTCGTGCCCTGACCCAGTAGGTTGGCGATATGGCACAGGAACAGAAGCAGCCGCGGAAGTCTGACGCCCCTGAGGACGCCGTCGAGGGCACCGAGACGAGCGATGTCGCCGAGCGCAAGGAAGCGCTCGACCAGGACATCGACGACATCCTCGACGAGATCGACGACGTCCTCGAGACGAACGCCGAGGACTTCGTGAAGTCGTTCATCCAGAAGGGTGGCCAGTGACCGAGCCGCGGATCCCGGCGTCGTACATGACGCCGGGCAACTCGTCCTTCGCCGACTTCCTGGCCACCAGCGCCCCGGACCTGCTGCCCTCGCGTCGCGCGCTCGCTCCCGGATCCGCGGCCGAGCTCGCCCCGCACGGCACCACGATCGTCGCCGTCACCTTCCCCGGCGGTGTGGTGATGGCAGGCGACCGGCGCGCCACGATGGGCAACGTCATCGCCCAGCGCGACATCCAGAAGGTCTTCCCGGCCGATGAGTACTCCTGCGTCGGCATCGCCGGCACCGCCGGCCTCGCCGTCGAGATGGTGCGCCTGTTCCAGACCGAGCTCGAGCACTACGAGAAGATCGAGGGCACCACGCTCTCGATGGACGGCAAGGCCAACCGGCTCGCCGCGCTCATCCGGCAGAACCTCGGGATGGCGATGCAGGGCCTGGCCGTCGTACCGCTCTTCGCCGGCTTCGACCTCGAGACCGGCATCGGCCGGATCTTCTCCTACGACGTGACCGGCGGCCGGTACGAGGAGACCGCCTTCCACTCCGTCGGCTCGGGCTCGATGTTCGCCCGCGGCGCGCTGAAGAAGCTCTACCGTCCCGAGCTCGATGCCGAGGGCGCCGTGACGGCAGTGGTCCAGGCGCTCTACGACGCCGCCGACGACGACTCCGCGACCGGTGGACCCGACCTCACCCGCCGGATCTTCCCGGTGGTGCACGTGATCACCGCCGACGGCGGGCAGCGGATGCCCGACGACGAGGTGGCCGCCATCGCCGACCGCGTGGTCGGAGGGCGGATGCAACGCCCTGACGGCCCGTACGCCGCGCTCGAGGGCGCCACGACGACCGGAGAGACCCGATGAGCATGGGATTCGGGGGCTACGTCAGCCCCGAGCAGCTGATGAAGGACCGCGCGGACTTCGCCCGCAAGGGGATCTCGCGCGGACGCTCGGTCGTCGGCCTCCAGTTCGCCGACGGTCTGCTCTTCGTCTCGGAGAACCCGTCCGCGGCGCTGCACAAGGTCAGCGAGATCTACGACCGGATCGCCTTCGCCGCGGTGGGTCGCTACAACGAGTTCGAGAACCTGCGCATCGCCGGCGTACGGCTCGCGGACATGCGGGGCTACTCCTACGACCGTCGTGATGTCACCGGTCGCGGCCTGGCCAACGCCTACGCCCAGACGCTCGGGGCGATCTTCTCGTCCGGCGGCGAGAAGCCGTACGAGGTGGAGCTCTTCGTCGGCGAGATCGGCGACAGCGCCGCCGAGGACCAGCTCTACCGGCTCACCTACGACGGTCAGGTCGCCGACGAGCACGGCTACGCCGTGATGGGCGGCGCCGCGGAGGCGGTCGCCGGCTATCTCAAGGACCGTTACACCGAGGGCGCCGCGCTCGACGAGGCGCTGCGCCTGGCCGTCGCGGCGCTCGGACACTCACCCGGCGGCAACGGTGCGCCGGGTGCCGACCGGATCATCCCGGTGGAGGACCTCGAGGTCGCGATCCTGGACCGCACCCGCACCCAGCCGCGGAAGTTCTCCCGCTTCAGCCCGGCGCGCCTTGCGGCGATCCTCGGCGACCGCACCCCCGACGCCGGCGCGGAGACCAGCGCGGAGACCAGCGCGGAGACCAGCGCGGACACCAGCGCCGGCACCACCGGCGGCACCGCATCGGGTGCAGGCACGGACCCGGCGATCGCACCCGGCGAGGTCGGCCCGGACGCCGGGGAACCGCCCATCGCACCGCCGATCTGAGGCGCAGGCCACGTCACCTCGCGGTGACGCGGTCGTTTGACAGGTGACACTCTCGGGAAGGCTCCACCACATGCGCTCCGTCGTCCTGCCTGCCCTCGTGCTCGGCATGCTCGTCTCGACAGCGGCGTGCGGCGGCGAGGCGCACACCACGGTCCCCGCCCTGGGCAGTCCGGCGGGCAGCCCTTCTACGCCGGCCGCTGACGCCGAGAAGGCCATCCGCACCACCCTGGACGGGTACGCCGCAGCGATCGAGCAAGCGATGAAGCGCAAGTCCGGTGATCCGCTGCTGCCCTATGCCACCGAGGCGTGGGCCCAGAAGGCAGCCGCGTCGTACCGGTCCTACCTGTGGAGCAAGAAGAAGACCATCATCGGCCCAAGCAAGGTCGCCTCGGCTGTTCCGTCGGTGACAGGCGACACTGCCACGATCGACGCCTGCCTCGACAGTGGGCACGCGTTCGTGGTCCCGATGGGCACGACGTCCGTCGGCAACGGAGCCGCCGCGGTCGGCCGGTGGCGGGAGACGGTCAAGTTCGTCAACTCCGACGGCGTGTGGAAGATCGACGACATCACGAACACGGGCGCGTCGTGCTGAGGCGTCTGTTGGCCGTGGCGCTGATCACCGTCAGCCTGGTCGCCATCGGCACCGGTGCCGCGCACGCCGCCAAGAGGTGCTGGGTCATCGGGACGGACGCGTTCGGCGCACCGATCTACAAGTGCGAGGAGAGCGGGTCCACCCAGCCCGGACAGCCCGGCACGCCGGACAACGCAGGCAATGCTCCTGCCCAGCCCACCTGCCGGCTGGACATGTACCCGCAAGCCACCTTCTGCATGGGCGAGAGCGCGTGCTACACGGAGGACTGGTTCGTCCCGCTGAAGCTGCCTGACGGCCCCAAGCCCCAGCCGGACTCCATGCCGATGGTCCGCCGCTGCTTCCCGCCCTACCCGCAGCAGGGTCCGCCGGGAATGGAGATCTACTGGAGCGACAGCGGCAACCCACCGACGCCGCCGCTGGCCGTCCAGGCGCAGGAGGCCAAGGGCAAGCTGGACCTCGCCCTGCCGGCTCTGAGCACCAGTCCCGTCAACCGCACCGTCGTCACGGTGCCCACCTGGTTCTGGGTGACGGGCGCCGAGGCGACTCAGACCGGCAGCTCGGCCTTCGGCCTGGTCGCGATCGCGACCATCAAGTCGCTGAACGTGACGACCGGTGACGGCACGACCCTCACCTGCCCGTGGACCACCTCGGCAGAGCAGGCCGCGACGGACTGCCAGCACGCCTACACCCAGGCCTCCTACGACGGCACGGCGACCTGGGAGGGACGACCCGCGTACGCGGTCTCGGCCTACGCCAGCTGGGACATCCACTTCGAGATGAACGGCGTCCGGATCGCTATCCCCGGGGAGCCGGGCACGATCAATGGTCCGGCATCGACGGCCGTCCTGCGTGTCGACGAGGTCCAGACCGTCGTCACCGACGCCCGCTGAGGCGCGTCGACCTCCCGCATTCTCTGGACGGCGGGTCTAGTGTTTCAACATGGACCGTCGGATCTTCGGGATCGAGAACGAGTACGGCGTCACGTGCACGTTTCGGGGCCAGCGCAGGCTGAGCCCGGATGAGGTCGCGCGCTACCTGTTCCGCAAGGTGGTGAGCTGGGGTCGCTCGAGCAACGTCTTCCTCAAGAACGGCGCCCGGCTCTACCTGGACGTCGGCAGCCACCCCGAGTACGCCACGCCCGAGTGCGACGACGTCGTCGACGTCGTCACCCACGACAAGGCGGGGGAGCGGATCCTCGAGGGCCTGCTCCTGGACGCCGAGCAGCGGCTGCACGACGAGGGCATCGCCGGCGAGATCTACCTGTTCAAGAACAACACCGACTCGGCCGGCAACTCCTACGGCTGCCACGAGAACTACCTGGTCAGCCGTCAGGGCGAGTTCAGCCGGCTGGCCGACGTCCTGATCCCGTTCCTGGTCACGCGCCAGCTGATCGTGGGCGCCGGCAAGGTCACGCAGACCCCCCGCGGCGCCGCGTTCAGCGTCTCGCAGCGCGCCGAACACATCTGGGAGGGCGTCTCCAGCGCTACCACCCGCTCGCGTCCGATCATCAACACCCGCGACGAGCCGCACGCCGACGCCGAGAAGTACCGCCGCCTGCACGTCATCGTCGGCGACTCGAACATGTCCGAGACGACCACCATGCTCAAGCTCGCCACCTGCGACCTCGTGCTGCGGATGATCGAGGAGGGCGTGGTGATGCGCGACCTCACCATGGAGAACCCCATCCGCGCCATCCGCGAGATCGCCCACGACATGACCGGGCAGCGCAAGGTCCGGCTCGCCAACGGTCGTGAGGCGAGCGCCCTGGAGATCCAGACGGAGTACCTCACCAAGGCCCGCGACTTCGTCGACCGCCGCCAGATCTCCACCCCCACCATCGAGCGCGCGCTCGACCTGTGGGAGCGCGGTCTCAAGGCGATCGAGTCCGGAGACCTCAGCCTGGTCGACCGCGAGATCGACTGGGTGATCAAGTGGAAGCTCATCGAGCGCTACCGCGCCAAGCACGACCTGCCGCTCGGACACGCCCGGATCGCCCAGCTCGACCTGGCCTACCACGACATCCACCGCGGCCGCGGGCTGTACTACCTCCTCGAGAAGAAGGGCGCCGTCGCCCGGGTGACCACCGACCTCAAGACGTACGAGGCCAAGTCGGTCCCGCCGCAGCACACCCGCGCCCGGCTGCGCGGTGAGTTCATCAAGGCGGCCCAGGAGAAGCGCCGCGACTTCACGGTCGACTGGGTCCACCTCAAGCTCAACGACCAGGCCCAGCGCACCGTTTTGTGCAAGGACCCGTTCCGCTCGCACGACGACCGGGTGCAGCGGCTCATCGACGGGATGTGAGGGCGGGTTCAGGCGCGCGTCAGGAGGAGCCGTTAAGGTTCACCTGCTCCTACCGCCGAACCGAAGGTCCCATCGTGCGTCTGCGTCGTACCGCGTCCCTCGTCGTGCCCGCCCTCCTCCTGCCCGCCCTGGTGGCGTGCGGCAGCTCGAAGGTCGGCTACGGCGACGCCACCACCACCGGCTTCGAAGGCGTCACGATCTCCGGCGCGCTCGGCAAGGCCCCGGACGTGAAGTGGAAGAGCGGGATCGCCTATCCGTCCAAGACGGTCACCAAGACCCTGGTCAAGGGCTCCGGCGCGGCCGTCGGCTCGGCAGACAGCATCAGCGCGAACATCTGGATCGGTGACGGCACCACCAAGCTCCAGGCCTACAGCGACTATGCCAACGGCCAGCCCGAGACGCTGACGCTGTCCAAGCTGGGCGACGAGTGGAAGACGATCCTCAAGGGCGCCCACTACGGCGACCGGATCGCTGCCGTCGTCGCCTCCGACAAGCTCCTCGGCGAGGCCGGCAACCCCGAGATGGGCATCGGGACCAAGGACAGCCTCCTGGTGATCGTCGACCTGATCAAGAAGACCACGCCCGAGCCGAGCCCGTCGGCCAGCCCGACCACCCCGGCACTGACGGCGCCGAAGGGCAAGGCCGTCGCCGCTCCGGCGTGGGCGCCCAAGCTCACGCTGTCCGGTGGTCCGACCAGCAGCGTCTCCGGCATGACCTTCCAGGGGCTGCCGAAGCCGAAGAAGAACGGCCCGCTCAAGAAGGCGATCCTGATCAAGGGCACCGGCGCCAAGGTGAAGGCGACCGACACACTGACGACCAACTACTTCGGCACGCTCTACAACGCCAAGACCCCGTTCGACGAGAGCTACACGAAGACGCCCTACACCCATGCGCTCGCCGAGATGATCGAGGGCTGGAAGCAGGCCCTCGTCGGCGTCCCCGTCGGCAGCCGCGTCGTCCTGCAGGTGCCGCCGTCGCTCGGCTACGGCAAGGAGGAGAAGCCCGGCATCCCGCCGCAGTCGACGCTGTACTTCGTCCTCGACATCCTCGGCGCCAGCTGACCCGCCCCACCCGCTGGGGGCGTCGCTCAGGGCGCGTTCAGACTCGCCACCTAGCCTGGCCAGCGATCACCCGCACCCCACCCCGAAGGTCTCTCACGTGACTTCCCGTCTCCACCGTCCCGCCCTCGCCCTGATCCCGGTTCTCCTGGTGCCGAGCCTCGCCGCCTGCGGCAGCTCGAAGGACAGCGCCAAGGACAGCCCCTCCGGCGCGGGCCTCAGCCAGGTCTCCTTCACCGGCGACGTCGGCAAGGAGATCACCGCGACGTGGAAGAAGCCGGTCGCGAAGCCGACCTCGACCAGTGTCACCACGCTGGTCAAGGGCAGCGGCGACAAGATCGCGGCCGACGACACCGTCAGCGCGTACCTGTGGATCGGCGACGGCACCACGAAGAAGCAGACCTTCAGCGACTACGACCAGGGCAAGCCTGAGTCGCTCCCGAACAACGGGCAGCTCGGCGCCGTCTTCGACAAGCTCTTCGCCGGCCAGACGTACGGCTCGCGCGTGGTGGCGGTGACCACCCCCGAGGACCTGCTCGGCTCGGCCGACGCCGCCACGCAGCTCGGCCTGGGCAAGAACGACAGCCTCGTCGTGGTGGCCGACCTCGTCGAGAAAGCCGCGGTCTCACCGACGCCGACCGATGACAAGGTGCACGACGTCTCCCCGAGCATGATGCCGAAGCTCGTCACCAAGGACGGCAAGCCCAGCGGCTTCGACTTCACCGGCCTCTCCGAGCCCGACCTGACTACTCCGGTGCACCGCCTGATCCTCAAGAAGGGCACCGGCAAGAAGGTCGGCGCGGACTCCAAGATCACGATCAACTACCTCGGCGAGACGTTCGGCGCCAAGGAGCCGTTCGATGAGAGCTACACCAAGACGCCGTACTCCAACACCCTCGGCAGCCTGGTGAAGGGCTGGCAGATCGGCCTCGAGGGTGTCCCGGTGGGCAGCCGCGTGCTGCTCTCGATGCCGCCGGCGTACGGCTACGGCGCGCAGGGCAGCGGCAAGATCGGCGGCAACGCTACGCTCTGGTTCGTGATCGACGTCCTGAAGGCCTCCTAGCCCTATGGCGGCAGCCAAGACCGAGCGGCTGATGAACCTGCTCATCATGCTGCTCGTCCAGCGCGGCTACGTCCGGCGCGACCGCATCCGCGAGCTGCTCTACAAGGACTCCTCGGATGAGGCGTTCGATCGGATGTTCGAGCGCGACAAGGAGGAGCTGCGCAGTCTCGGCGTGCCGATCGAGACCGGTTCGTACGACCCGCTGTTCGAGGACGAGGGCGGTTACCGGATCAGCCCCGACGCGTTCGCGCTGCCGGCCATCGAACTCAGCGCCGACGAGGCGGCCGTCGTCGGCCTGGCCACGAAGGTCTGGGAGCATGCGCGGCTGGCCGACGCGACGACCGAGGCGGTCCGCAAGCTCACCGCGGCCGGCGCGGACGTGGACGTCGCCGCACTCGACCTCGTCTCCCCGCGTCTGGCCGCCGAGGAGCCGTCCTTCGACGTGTTCCTCGAGGCGGTCAACCATCGCATCCCCGTCCGCTTCGACTACCGCACCTCGGGTGCTCCGGACGCGGTCACGCGCCACCTCCAGCCCTGGGGAGTGGTCCGGTTCTCCGGCCGGTGGTACGTCGTCGGACACGACGTGGACAAGGCCGACCAGCGTGTCTTCCGTCTGTCGCGGGTGGTGGGCACCGCATTGCTGGACGGGGCACGCGGAAGCTACGAGATCCCCGACGGTGTCGACGTACGCGCCATCGCGCATGCGACCCTGCGGCCCGATCGGCCGGCGGAGCCGGCCACGTTGCTCGTCCGCCCGGGTTCGG
>Ga0308169_10003637_pt1 | contig 14915 bp, 13 predicted proteins | sample PhyBR1_2_FD_202139 | JGI IMG/M metagenome (GOLD analysis project Ga0308169, IMG submission 202139) | Phyllosphere microbial communities from UC Gill Tract Community Farm, Albany, California, United States - DLSLSB.R1 | ecosystem: Host-associated > Plants > Phyllosphere > Unclassified | place... | reverse complement strand
TACGGCGCTCGACAGCGCGACGAGGATCGCGGCCGCCTTGCGGTTCGTGTCGAGAAGCGTCGCGAACAGGGTCACGTTGCTGGCGATCGGGAACAGCGCGACGAGCCCGACGATCACCCGGTCGCGCGGGCTTAGTACGCCGACGAATGCCGCTTCGAATGCGAGCGCTGCGCCGAGCAGTATCAGGCCGGCGACCTGCCTGACCGCTAGGATGCGCGTCATCAGCTTTGGCCGCCAGTCCTCACGGCCGGTTTCGGCAAGGTTGAGGCCGATCACCGCCATGCCCAGGATCGACACCAGCGTGCCGGCGATCGAGACGATCGGCGCTGCCGCTTCAGGCATCGTCACGCCGCCCCATTTCGCGATGATCGAGCCGATGACGACATAGACGAGCGGCACCCGCAACGCCTTAGTCGCGGCGGTGCGCGTACCCTCCTTGGTCCGGGCAATGAGGAAATACCCGATTGTGTTCCCGTACAGCGCGCTGCCGATATACGCGCAGATCACCGTCGATATGCCGACTTCGCCGAACAACGCCTGGCTGACGGGCACCCCGAAGAACGCGACGTTGAAGAACGAGAAGGACGCTGACAGCAGTTTGGGGTCAAAGTCGTCGCCGAGCCGCTTGGCCAACCGGTATGCGGGGATGCTCATCAGGGCGGAGACCACGAACATCAGCGGCGGGATCACCCACAGCTGTCGTGGTTCCGCGCCGAGCACCTTGTCGATGACCAGCAACGGGATGAGGCCGAAGACGAGGACCTTTGAACACAGCTTCGCCGCCCAGGGCACGCGGGCGCCGACGGCCCATGCGAGCAGGATTACGCCGTAGAGCGGCAGCAGCGCCGCCGCGATATTACCAAGCGCGCTCATTGTTGGCGCAGGATATCGTCGACCGCCCGACCGGCGCATTCGACGTTGAACCAGACCGCGTTGGTATCGCGCAACTCGCCGTTCAGCAATTGGCCGAGCGCGTACAACCGAGGTGCGTCGCGCGTGGCGGATATGATCCGACACGTTGCCCGGTGCGCGATGGCCCCGCCGACCGGATGCGGTTGCAGCCAGTCCTTCGCGAGCAGATCCTTGATCAGCGTCTCCTTCATCTCGTCCAGCGCGGTGGCCTGGCCCGTGGCGTTGACGACGATCGGCGTGTCGAGCGTGTCGCCATTCTCGAACCGGACGGTGAAGCCCGTACCGCTATCGTTGGCAACGGTCTCGTCGATCCGCCCGCGTACGCTGAGCAACCCGCGCGTCATCGCATCCGCCAATCGGCGTGCGTTCGCCATTGGCGTGACGAAGCGCGCCGCGGCGAAATGCGGCGCCAGCCATCGCCCGAATCGTTTCTGGTCGGCGGGGCGCAACAGGTTCCATATCGCCGTCGAATCATGCCGCGCGGCGGTGAGGATGCGCTGGAACAGTTCGTCTCCGGCTTCCGCTACGGCAATGTCGTGCAGCAAGGCAGCCTCGGCGTCACCGTCGTAGCGGTCCTCCGCCTGCCAGTCGATCGCGCGTCCGGCAGCAGTCTCGGCTTCAAGACGAAAGAGGCGGAACAGGTCGACCACCGAGAAGGCGCTGCCCCGCTCGCGGATCAGCCGATGGACGTTTCCGAGCGTAAGGTGCTGACGGTCATAGCCTGTCTCGGGCGCCGGGATTTCGACGCGCGGCAGCATCCCCTCCTTCGATATCAGGTGGATGTGTCCGCGATGTCCGTCGTCGAGCAGCGTCATCACCGCGTCGATGGCACTCAGGCCGCTGCCGAGGATGACGACGGACTGATCCCGCTCGATACCCTCGCTCATGCGGTGGGCGGGATAGGGCGAGTCGAAATAGCCGGGCGTATTGTTCAAATTGCCGAACCGATCCGGATCGGGCGTGCCGATCGTCAGAAGGACGACGTCCGTCGCGATCGTCGATCCGTTCGCGAGCCGAACCGTCGCCGCGGCATGATCGCCCTCGATGGCGATAGCTTCCTCGCGGTGGACGTGGACATCGATCCCGGCGGTCCGCGCCTGATCGAGCGCACGGTCGAGAACCTCTTGCATGTAAACGCGGTATTCGCGGCGTTGCGGGTATTCGACGCCATCGGGATCGAGCGGGCAGCCCGATGCCGCGCGCCGCGCCTCCAGCCAGGTTCGGAAATCGCCTGGCTCGCGGTCGTAGAGCCCCATGAGGCGGGATTCCGTGTTCAGGAGATGTCCGGGTTGCTCCGTGCCGAACGCCAATCCCCGCGCAAGCTCATCGTCACGTTCGATCAGGTGGATCATCCAACCTTCGCCCGGATCGTAGCTAAGCCGCGTTACAGCTTCGGCGAATGCGGCAACGCCGCAGGCGCCCATGCCGATAATAGTGAGTGTTTTCGGCATGATATCCCGTTCCATGGAGAACGGCGACAACGCTCGGAGGCTCGCCGGTGCCACGACGACGTGAAATAATTGTCATGTGGGGGCGGGACACCGAACGGACCCGGATTTACGCTAAACGCTGATGGGCCTACTCGGGCAGCGCAGAATACCTGTTTGTCGTACGATCATGATTACCGAGCTTGTCACATATCGGGCCGCGGAACCGTGATAAAGGGGAGGAAAGCGGACCTGTTGCTTACGACGCATCGGGTGAGTTAATTGTCTTTATCCAGTCCCGATGAGCGAGGACTCGGCCACTCATCACGGGGCGCATCAGACACTACGCTCATGCCTCTGCCTTCGGTAGCCCGCACCGGCAGGGATCCAACGTCAAAGCCGTCCAAACAGAAGACATTTACCCCGAAGTGATCAGGTGCGGCCCGCTTGCGATGAAAAACGTATATGCCGCATTGGCGGCAGAAATGATGCTTGGCCCTCCGACTGTTCCACTAATAGGTCGCAAGCAACTCGTGCCCCTCCTGAAGCGAAAGAGCAGCCTCCGGCACCTTCACCATCAGGGCGTTGCGTTTGATGCAAAGAGAGCAGTCGCAAGTCGTCAGTTCGACCGGCTCGTAGTTCACCGTGAAAAGAACGCCACCGCAATGACAGGAACCGAAGTGGATCATCGGTAGATGCTAGCCAAAATTTAACGGCATCACCAACGATGAATGAGTGTCCGCAATCGGTCAGCGTAAAAGCGGCTGCAAGCGGCTGGATGTGGGCGCTAGCAGACGTCAAATAGTCTCGTTCATTGCCGGATCGACACCTACTCCGCGCTAGGGGTATTGGCGGGGTGCTGATCACGTAAGCGTGCATCACGGCGTGGTGCGGGCGGCTGCGGGAAGGGGCCCCACGGCTTGGCGGCCAGCATATAATCGTATTGATTGTCATTAATTATCGAGGCTTTGAAGGCGTTTGTCGGGCGGTGTCGGTGTTTCGTTAAGCAAAAGCGCCGACATTGCAGCCATGCTAAATCATCGAACCGTCTCGTCGGCTGGATCTGTCGCCACTGATACCCCTACGCCGTCCGTATCTGACATATACCGTGAGCGGGCCAACGCCGCGAAGCGTTCGGCGCGCGACTGCATCGTGCTGGCGTGCGTGACATCGCCGGGGGTTTCAGGGGAGTTAATCGATCGGGCGATCGGTCACTACCGTAATGCCACAAGCGCAATCGCTGCGATCGCGTTCATCCAAGCGAACTGATCTTCAGTCACGGATCATAGCAAACGCTACCTGACAGTTGTCCACGCCAAAAGCATCAACCACTCATTCCATCGCATCCCAGACCGTGCCTCAGGGGGCCGGAGCGTCTTTGCAATCGGCGTGTGGGTCGATTTCAGGATCGACAACTGGCCGCAATCTCTTGCGAGGTCGGGGGGCGAATGATGGACAGCGTGTCGGCGTCGCGCGCGACCAGTCCCATGTCGGCGAAGGCATCGAGCCAGCCGTGCATCGGCCAGATTTCCCAGATCGTGTGGAATTGCCGGGCGTTGCGGACGATGTCGGCGAAATGCTGGAGCGGCGGGTCATAGGTCGCGTGGTGCTGGTGGCAGGCGATCGCTCCGCCGACGAAGAGTAACGGCACGTCGGCAGCATCTGCGCGAAAGCCGAAATCGGTGTCTTCGGCGCCGTAGCCCGAGAATCGTTCGTCGAAGCCACCCAGCGCGTCGAACCGCGCGCGACGAATCGCGAACGCCAGCGACCAGAACAGGCCGGGGTTCGGCTCGCGGCGAACGCCGGACATGGGGAAGTCTCGGACCGGATGGGATACGCCGGCGGCGAGCAGGTCGTCCTCGGTCCATGTACCGCGTGCATCGTTTGGGCCGAGATAGCGTATGTCGGCGCACAGCAGCGCGTCGTGTTCGTGCAGCCGTCGAGCGTTGCGATGCACGTGCGCAACGGGATGCAATCGACGTCGAGAAAGACCAGCCGCTCGCCGGTGCTAGCCGCAACAGCGCGGTTGCGGGCTTGTGCCAATGGGAGTCCGTCGGTCTCGAGCCGGACCATCGTCACAGGAAAATCCGTGGTTGGGCAGGGCAGCGCGGTGTCGCTCATGTCGACCACGACCAGTTCGGCTGGACGGCGCGACGAACGGCGGAGCCCTTCGACCAGATTGTCGAAATGCGCGCCGCGGTTGCGGACGATCGTCAGGATGCTGGGGCCGGTCGAGTTGGCGATCATCGTCGTTGCCAAAGGTCGAGGCGATAGGACTCGGTCCGTTCCGCGTGCTCCACCAAGATTGCCGTACCGAGGCTTGCACGAAGCTTGGCGACCGCGTCGTCGCCGGTCTGAGGATAGTCGGTCGCACCGGTCCAGTGGACCAGCAGCAGGCGTGCGCCGTAAGGGAGTTGCGTCCGCAACCACGAGCCCGCCGCGACGATATCCGCATCGCTCCAGTAATAGACGACCTCCGACAGGAGGACGAGATCGAACGGCGCTGCGGCGGGCTTTTCCCGCGGGAAGGCGACGCAGTCGAACCGGACCTGAGGCAGGTCGCGACAGCGTTCGCGGGCGGCGGCCACGGCCTTTGCGGCGATGTCGATCGACAGGAGGTCGGCGCACAGCGGTGCCAGTCGCTGGGTCAACACGCCGTGCGCACAGCCGATTTCTAGCGCCGAGGCATAGCGACGATCGTCGAGCACTGCGATCGTCCGCGCGAACTTGGCGGCTTCGTATGCGCTGCTCGCGAGCGACCAGGGATCGTCGTCCTGCGCGAAGATCCCGTCGAAATACGTCGCGTCGAGGCTGGCGGCATCGTCAGCGGGCATCGCGAACTCCGTTCAGATGGAGGACGTCGCTTGCCGGCATCCGCCACGCGGCGCGCGCGACCCGGAAGCCCGGGCCATAGAGCGCGCTCGTCTGGCTGCGGTGCGCCATCAGGGCGTGGCGACGGCGTCCCGGCGACAGCGCGCGCGTCCGTATCGTGGTCCGCGCCGGCGGTGTCGCGGGATCGGTCCAGACCCGATAATCGAACATCGCGACCGATCGGCGCGCACAGCGGATCGCCGCGCGGGCAAGCGTGTGGAACGCCGAATGGTCGCAATGCGGCTCCTGCGCACCGGTCACTGCGATCGCATCGACGCCGCGCGTACGGATCAGTGTCGCCAGCACTTGCATCGTCCTGTGCCATTCGTCGCTGCCGGCCGGATGCGGATGTGCGTCGGACCAGTCGAGGAACACGGGGGGCGGGGCGTCGCGGCCGGCGAGTCTCCGCCCCGCCAAAGCCGCCTCGCGGCGTCGCAACCGGGCAAGCCAGGGACCGCCCTCGTCGTGCGATCCCGCGCCATCGGTCAGGTAGATCGTGCCAGCGAAACGTCCTGCAGCGGCCGTCTCGGCGATCAGCGCACCCGCGCCGAGCGTCTCGTCGTCGGCGTGCGGGGCGAGCACCAGCCAGCGAGCGGTCGCGAACCGGGTGGCGTGCAGGGGGCGGGGCATGGTCACCATAGCCGATCCTCGCCCCAGCAATCGTGATCGAGCCAGTCGCGCACCGCCGTATCGCGGACCTGATCGGGGCCGGCCTGGCGCAGGTACAGGCCGAGATCGCGGATGATCTTGTCGATCCGCTGCCCCTCGAAACTGCTGCGCGTACCGATCAGTCGTGCGGCGTGTTCCATGACGTCGAGGCCGGCACGCTCGACCACGCCGCGGGTCATGCGCGCGAACGCGGCGGCGTCGGAATCCTCTCGCGCTGCGCGCGCCGCCGCCTCGCGCACCCAGAGCCCGGCGGTCCGCGTCGCCACGACCGCATGACCAAAGGCGGCACGGGCGAGGGGATCCGCTCGCGAAGCCCCGGACAGCGCGGCACGGGTTTCGGCGAGCAAGGCCTCGATCCCGCCGAGTTGCACCGCCGTGAAGCGCCAGGCACCGCTGGTGAACTGCGGTTCGCGATCATAGTCGCCGGGCTGGCCGAGCAACGCGGCGTCGTCGATCGGATAGCCGGTCAGGTCGTACGCGCCGCTCATGCTCGCACGCATGCCGCGGACTTGCCAGCCGCTCGCGTCGGTGCGTGCCTGATCATCGGCGGCGACGATTGCGAGACGGCGATCGCCATCCTCGGGCTGAACCGTGACGATCGCGTAGCCGATCCCGCCGGCGCCGCTCGCAAAACTCTTCGCGCCGTGCAGCGTGCGGTCGCTGGCCGATTCGATAAGCGCAACGCCGGGCGCCGGCTCGGTCGCCCAGACGCCAAACGTTGCGCCCCGCTCGAGCACGCTTCGCAGCCATGTCTTCTGCGCGGTGGTCGCATACCAGACGAACAGCGCCATCGCGTTGACGTGTCCCTCGAACAGTCGGCCGACGCTCAGATCGCCGCGGCCGACGCGGCGCAGTGCGTCGAGCATCGCCAGATGCCGTGCGGTCGGGTCGGTGAAGCGGTCGCCGCCGGAGTCGACTGGCGCAAACCGTCGCAGCAATCCGGCGTCGGCCAGGCGATCGAGGCTGTTGGCGGGATGCGCGCGTACCGCGTCGTAATGAGCGCCGAGCCGTGCGAGGTCGCGGACCAGCGGGTCGTCCAGCACCGGCATCATCGTCTCGCTCATCCGCGTTCTCCATCGGCCAGGGCTATCACATACGCGGCAAGACGATCTGCACCCTGCGGGTCGTCGAGTGCGGCTTGCGCACCAGGGTCGAGACGGTCGACACCGGTGAGCAGATGCGGCCAGTCCGCCGTCGCAGCATCGTCGCAGGCCAGAGCCGCACCTGCCACGACCAGTCGCGCGGCCTTAGACCGCTGTTCGTCGAAGGGGCGATCCTCGGGCAGGCAGACGAACGGTCGTCGTGCCGCCATCACCGCGCCGACCACGCCGTCTCCCGCGCCGCCGACCACGATCGCCGCTCGCGCGATCCGCGCCGCCGCATCGTCGACCCAGCCGAGGATTTCGAGATTGTCCGGCGGGTCGATCACGGGGTCGCAATCGCCGATCACACGCCAGGCCCGGTCCGGCGTAGCGCGCGCGGCGCGTGCCCATGTCGCAGCATCGGCCGGGGCGCCGCCGCGACCATCGACGACGAGGACCGATCGAGGCTCAATGACCTGCGCTTCCACACGGTCGACCAGACCGGGGCAATATACCGTCTTGCGGCGGACCCAGTCGGGCGTCGCGAGATCATCGAGCGCCACCGCGAAGGGCGCGACCAGCGCAGTTGCCGCCCGGAACGCTTCGAGATGCGGGATATCGTCGCGTCGCCCGGCAAGCCTGACGCAGACCGTCGGGACCGAGGCGAGCCGCGCCAGCATCGCGATCTCGCACGACACGTCGATTACCATCAGCGCGGGCCGCTCGGCAGCGATCCAGTCGGTGATCGCCGCGACGCGGCGGCGGATCCCGTCATGATCGATCGGTGCATAATGCAGGGATTGGGGGCGATCGGTATCGCCGTCCCGACCATCGAACGCGCCACCCAGGCGGTCGTCGGGAAGGTCGACGCAGCGATGCGGGCCGGTTCGCCCGGCAAGCCCGGTGCCGATCAGCGTGATGCGGCCACCAGCGCGGTCAGCCAGCGCAAGTGCCCGCGCGCGATGTCCGGCGCCGTGATGGTGGACGTAATAGCCGATCGGGCGCGTCATCGGGGAGTCTCCCGCAACGGCTGCGAGGCGCCGGGCAGTCGCATGTCGGCCGGCATCGGCGGCAATGCCGTCTCGCGCGCCAGCATCTCGGGAATACCGAAGGCGGCACGCGTGGTTCGCCGCCATATCGCCCGGTCTCGCCAATGGTCGAACGCGGGTATCATCGGATCGACGCCCAAGCCCACGGTCGTTGCCAAATCCGCCATTGCGATCGCCATGCCGCCCTCCGCGCGTCCGTCGGTGCGCGCCGAGACGCGCGTCCATACCGCGGGGGGGTGTACCAGCCGACCGCCTGCCGCGACCGCATCGACGACCATCATGCGATCCTCTCCCGAGGCGATCGCGCGGACGCCGCCGATCTTGCGGAACAGCACGGCATCGATCGCGATGCTGGCGCCGGTGTGATCGCCGTGGCGCGGCGGCGGATCATCCGGTGCGGGATCGATCGCATCCTCGATTGCGCGAACCGCCGCCCAATAGTCGTCGAACCGCGCGTGCAGGGCACTGATGGCGGGATCGATCGGCTCGGCATCGTCGAGGACTATTCGCCCACCGACGATCATCGCGCCGGCTTCGATCGCGGCGAGGTTGGCGGCGATCCATGTGGTGGGCGGGCGGCAATCGGCATCGGTCGAGATCAGCACGCCCGTTCCCCCGAGCCGTGCATGACCCTGTTCCATGGCGTGGCCGCGGGCGCTGCCGGCATGCGCGACTGCGGGGGCGAACGTGCGGGAAGAGATGCCGACGTCGAGCCGTCCGCGGTGGCGATGCGCGACGGCGTGCGCGACGGCGATGCTGTCGTCGTCGCTGTTGTTGATGCACAGCATGACCGGGATGATGCCGTCGACGGTCTGCGCCGCGAGCGCGTCCAGCAGGACCGGCAGGCGTGCCGCCTCGTTGCGCGCAGGCACGCAGACGCAGAACGACCGAGTGCTCATCCGAAGCGGGAAGCCGCCAACGTGGGCACGATCGCAGTGGCGGCGATCATCTCCGCATACAGCGCTTCATAGCCGTCGATCATCGTCTCCGCGTCGCAGATCGCCACGGCGCGCGCGCGACTGGCCGAACGATCGAGCGCCATCGCCTGCACGGCTGCCTTTGCCAGCGATCCGACGTCGTCGGGCACCGCGAGCACGCCGCTCGCAGCGTCGAGCAGGCTAGGTATCGCGCCGCGCGCAAAGGCGGCGACCGGCGTGCCGCAGGCCAGTGCCTCCGCGACGACGAGGCCATAGGGTTCGTCCCAGCGCGGCGTGCACAGGAACGCGCGGGCGCCGCCGATCAGGCGCGACAGGTCGGCATGATCGAGATGCCCGACATAGCGCACCGCATCGTCGAGGTGCGGTTCGACTTCCGCCGCATAATAGGCCGGGTCGGAAATCGGCCCGGCGATCTTCAGCGGCAGCCCGACGCGCCGGGCCGCGGCGATAGCCAAGTGCAACCCCTTTTCAGGAACGATGCGACCATACCAGACCAGATAGGCGTCGGTGTCGGGAGTGGCACGGTACGGAAAGCGATCCAGGTCGATGCCGTTGCCGACGACCCGGTCTACTGGAACGATCGGCGACCACATCGTCTGGATCGCGTCGGACACCGCGACGAACCGGCTCGTGTCGGCACGGCACAGGCGGATGCCGCTTTCGAGCCAGCAGAAGGGGGGCGTATGCAACGTCGTGACCATCGGCATCGGCAGCGTGTCGGCCATCGCCACCGGGAGATAATGCAACGAATTGTTATGGACGATGTCGAACGCGCCGCTACGAAGCTCGGACATCAGCCGCAGATAGGCGTGATGCTCGCGAAAGAACGCGATGTCGGTCGCCTCCGCCACGCCCGTCGCCATCAAAGCCGTCTCGTCGCAGATCGCGGTCAACCCAGTTGCGGGGTCCGATCGCGTCGAAGCGAACAGCGTTACATCATGGCCGCGTGCGCGCAGGCGGGTCGCAAGCAGATGCGTGTGCATCTCCAGTCCCCCGGCGAAGGGCTCGACGATCGCGTGCTTCAGATGGGCGATGATGGCGATACGCATGATCGGAGAAATGGCATCCACACAGAGGGTGAATGGATGCAACGATCTGCCACCGGTATAGGGCCCGTATACTAACCGTAAAACATGCTGATAGAGATCAAGTGGCTTGGTATACTATTGATCGTAGCAGCATCGGGATTTCGGATAGAAGATCCGATTGTCGAAAATCAGGTCGGATTTCCGTACTTTAGTCTATTATCCGTCGACTATACGGTAGCGCGGCATGGCGTTTCGGGCGGGGGATACCGATGTTTTATACGGAGCGCGTCGCTTAGTGCTGCGACCGTTCGGACGGACGCGTAACAGACAGGGCCCGCCCGGGCCTGCCAGACTCGCCGGGATGTTCGGCGATCTCGATCGCGTGCTGCAAATGGCAGGCGGCGAGAACTTCCGCATCGCGATCCAGCAACGCAAGCGCCATCTTCATCAACGACAGGGCGGTTTCAGAGCGATTCAGCATAATGGAAGTTAGATTATTGCGTTGTGTCCGACAAGCCAAACCACGGTGTTGCGTTGCGTATGTACGTCGATACGCGTGGACGATCGGCTGCACGATCCTGCCCTTGCCGATCTAGCGTCCCGATCTGGTCTCGGATCGCCGTACGGTATCGCCACGCCCCATTTTCCCGACTTGGCGGTTGGGTCATGCATCCCGAAGACGTCAGTTCAGCATGCCTGCATAGGTCTGCGGTGGGATCGGGAGCAGCGCGCGCGTAGCGAGCCCGCAGGCGATCACGCACAGCAGCGCGCCGGTGCCGACGATGACGATCCGGCGTGGCGGACGGCGATCGGCAAGCAACACGACGGCGATCGCGGTCGCGATCATCGGCCACAGATGATAGCGCAGATCGGAAGCGATACTGAGAACCCCGAAGCTTGCCTCGAGCGTGAGGGCGGACACCAGCAGCGCGATGGCAAACTGGCGCGGAGGTTCGGTCGGACGGGACAGGCCGGCGGCAAGCGCGGTAAGCGCGACGACGATCCAGGCGATCGGCCAGCCGAGCGGCGTCTCGACAAGCGCGCCCGCAATGGTCTCCCATCGGCGCGCCACGCTGTTGGGGTTGGCGAGGCCGATCGTGTTTGGCTCGGATGCGGCGGGCGGTGCCGCGCCAGGCCAATGGAACGGGACGAGCCAGCGATCGGTCGAGTTCAGGTGCGCGAACCGGTGCGCGGCATAGGCTAGCGGATGATGCAGCGCCGAAGACGCGAGCGCGACGTAGAGCGTGGAGGTCGGCAGCGCGCGCAGCCGCGCCATCGTCGGTCCGCAATGCGCATCGTCGCCGAGCGGATCCCAGAAGAACGACTTCGCGCAGTGGCGGGTGACGATGGTGGTGGACTCGGACGATGTCAGCCCGGTGGTCGCGCTGTCGGGAACACGGGCGGCGATGCCGGCAAGATCGTAGAGCGCCTGGGTCGCCTCGACCCCGCTGCGGTTGGCACGAAGCAGTTGGTGGTTCACGAGGGGGGCGATACCCAGCACAATGACCACCGCGACAAGCCCTACGGCGAGCTTTGCAAACGGATGGGTGGGACGAGGCGCCAGCGTCACGACCAGTGGCACGACGATGAAGACGGCGTTCGCGCGGACCAGCACGGCGTAGACGAGCAAAAGCGCGACCGGGATCATCGCCAAGCGGGGTATCGGTCGACGGGCGAGACGCCACCAGCCGACGATACCGACCGCGGCGAGCAGCGCACCGACGAGTTGTGCGTCCTTGAGCACGACACCCTGCCAGCCCAGGAATGGCGGCAGCACGCCGATGACAAGGATCGCGAGCGCGCTGCCGGAGCGTCCGTTGCGGGCAAGCGCCGCTGCCATGAGGCCAAGGCCCAGCCAGTAAGTGCCGAGTTGCAGGATTAGCATCGGGGTCGCGCCGGGCCCAAATGGTGCCAATAGCGCCCAGACGCGCGCCAAGACCGGCGGGTGCCAGTCGTCGTACACGCCCGACAGGACCTGACGATATTGCGCGACGGTGTCGTACATCGCGACACCCGGCCAGAACAGCGCCAGCGAGGCGAGGCAGAGCGCCACCGCGATGATCGTGATGTGGCCTGGCGTGAGGCGGGGCGTTAGGCGGGGGGCAGGCTCGATCGACATTCGCGGGTCCCGCACCGGTGGCTCATGCGCTGTGAAATCCGGCGAACCGAACGTCGTGGCGGGCCGACCTTTCGGCGGCGTATGCGTGCGGGTCAAGAGAGATAGGACCGAAACGAGACGGTTTGCCCGGCTTGGTCGATCGGTCGGGTCTTACTTGGCGTCATGTTGACAGAAGTCAGGACCTGAAGCCCAAAGCTTTGCGAGCGGTGCTTTGGGTCCCGACGTTCGTCGGGATGACGGGGAGGGGGAACGAGAAGTCCTTATCCTCCCCCGCCAAGGGGAGGTGGCTGGCACTCGCCAGACGGAGGGGGGCGGAACGGGTAACCTCGGTTTCGTGTCCTCCCCCTCCGTCACCTCTGGCGCCACCTCCCCCTGCCGGGGGAGATAGTCGGATCAGTAGTGGATCGCCCGGCCGTACGCGGCGAGGACGCTCTCGTGCATCATCTCGGACAGCGTCGGATGCGCGAACACCGTCTCCATCAGTTCGGCCTCGGTCGTCTCGAGCTGGCGCGCGACGACATAGCCCTGGATCAGCTCGGTGACTTCCGCACCGACCATGTGTGCGCCGAGCAGTTCGCCGGTCTTCGCATCGAACACCGTCTTGACGAAGCCTTCCGCCTCGCCAAGCGCGATCGCCTTGCCGTTGCCGATGAAGGGGAACTTGCCGACCTTCAGCTCGTAGCCGGCTTCCTTCGCCTTTGCCTCGGTCATGCCGACGGACGCGACCTGCGGGCGCGAATAGGTGCAGCCGGGGATGTTGGCCTTGTCCATCTGGTGCGGCGAACCGCCGGCGATCTTCTCGACCGCGATGATGCCCTCATGGCTGGCCTTGTGCGCGAGCCAGGGCGCGCCGGTGACGTCGCCGATCGCCCAGATGCCGTCGACGTTGGTGCGGCCGTAGCCGTCGGTCTTGATATGGCCGCGGTCGGTCTCGACGCCCAAAGCCTCCAGACCGATATTCTCGGTGTTCGGCACGATGCCGATCGCGATGATCGCGTGGCTGAAGGTCTCTTCCGAAACCTTGCCGTCCTTCGCCTTGATCTTGGCTGTGACGCCATTGGCCGACGAGGCGAGACCCTCCAGACCGGTCTGGGTCAGCAGCTTGATGCCCTGCTTCGACAGCGTCTTGTCCATGAACGCGGAGACTTCCTCGTCCTCGACGGGGAGGATGCGCGGGAGCATCTCAACGATCGTCACGTCGGCGCCCATGTCGTTGTAGAAGCTGGCGAACTCGACCCCGATCGCGCCCGAGCCGATCACGAGCAGCTTGGTCGGCATCTCGGTCGGTACCATCGCGTGGCGATAGGTCCAGATCCGCTCGCCATCGGCCTTGGCGAACGGCAGGTCGCGGGCGCGGGCGCCGGTCGCGACGATGATGTTCTTGGCTTCGAGTTCGACGGTCTTGTCGCCCTGCTTGACGCTGAGCTTGCCCCTGGCCGTGACGGTGCCGACGCCTTCGACGACGGTCACCTTGTTCTTCTTCATCAGGCCCTTGACGCCCGCGTTCAGCTGGCCCGCAACCTTGCGCGAGCGGTCGACGATCTTGGCGAGGTCGAACCCGACATTGTCCGCCTTGAGGCCGTAGCTCTCAGCGTTCTGCATGTAGTGGTAGATTTCTGACGTGCGCAGCAGCGCCTTGGTCGGGATGCAGCCCCAGTTGAGGCAGATGCCGCCCAAGCGCTCGCGCTCGACGATCGCGACCTTCAGGCCGAGTTGCGACGCACGGATCGCGGCGACGTACCCGCCGGGGCCCGAGCCGAGGATGACGAGATCATAGGTATCAGCCACGGTAAAGTCCTTCGATTCAATTGGTTTCGGGCGGCACGGGCCGCGGTTTGCGATCGTCGCCGACCGCCACGAAGATGAAGCGCGCCTGGGTCACCTTGCAGCTGTCGTTGCTGTGACGCGCACGGCGGCAGGCCTCGACTTCGATCGTCATCGAGGTGCGGCCGACCGCGATCAGCTCGGCATAGACCGACACTTCGTCACCGACGATTACCGGCATGTGGAACTTCATCGCGTCCGCGGCGATCGTAACGGCGCGGCCGCCGCTGCGGCGGGAGGCGACCGAACCCGCAGCAAGATCCATCTGGCCCATCAGCCAGCCGCCGAAGATGTCTCCATACGGATTGGCGTCGGCGGGCATCGCGGTGACGCGGATCGTCGGGGCCTTGTTGGGAGGCAGGTCGGTCACGCTTCACTCCTGCGGGTCGTTTGGTCGAGACGGCGGGCGCGACGCAGCGGCCCCACGCCCATCAGCACGGTCGCCACCATCGCCGCGGCACCGCATGACCAGATCACGTCCTGCCCGAGCGGGTAGGACCATGCCGCCGCCCAGGTGATCGCCACCGCCGCCACGAGCCCTGCGAGGATGTGCAAGATCTCAATGGTGGTGCCGGAAAGCGACCTGAACGACGATATCAGCCCCATCTCAGGCGAGCATGCCCAGTGGGTTCTCGACCAGATGCTTGAACGCCTTCATGAACTGCGCGCCGTCGGCACCGTCGATCGCGCGGTGATCGAAGCTGCCGGTCGCCGACATGACGGTCGCCACGGTCAGTTCGTCGCCGACGACGTACGGACGCTTCTCGCCCGCACCGACCGCGAGGATCATCGCCTGCGGTGGGTTGATAACCGCATCGAACTGCGTGATGCCGAACATGCCCATGTTGCTGATCGAGGCGGTGCCGCCTTGATATTCCTCGGGCTTCAGCTTGCCGTCGCGGGCGCGGCCCGCAAGGTCCTTCATCTGCGTCGAGATCGACGACAGCGATGCGGTGTCCGCACCGACGATGATCGGCGTGATCAGCCCCGACGGCG
>Ga0308169_10003636_pt1 | contig 14917 bp, 16 predicted proteins | sample PhyBR1_2_FD_202139 | JGI IMG/M metagenome (GOLD analysis project Ga0308169, IMG submission 202139) | Phyllosphere microbial communities from UC Gill Tract Community Farm, Albany, California, United States - DLSLSB.R1 | ecosystem: Host-associated > Plants > Phyllosphere > Unclassified | place... | reverse complement strand
GGACGAAGGGGAAGTTTACCCGAAAGGTTTGAAATTGTTCAGGCAGACGCGCCATGATTTCTTGAGTGTTCATATTGTACTGTGTAGCGGCGGAGTTGAGATGAAGTGAGAAGTTGAAGGACACGTCTTTGCCAGAATTTCAACTTTCGAAAGTTGAAATTTCCCGCCTCTTCTTCTCTTCGTTCTCCTCACTTTGTTCCACCCACAAGACTTCAACTATGAAGCTGCATAGTACACCATCCCTCCTGTTGACTCCTCACGATCCTCACCATTCTTTGATCCCCTCTCTCAAACAATTCTTTAATTTGGAATCATCTTCGATCCCAACCTCTTACTCGCTCGATGCAGTCAAGTCTTACTACTTGAACCCTTCCACCAACCCGCTCCACCCTGCACTCCTCTTCTGTGGTGCAATCTCGATGATTGTTTGGTTTTTGGGAGAAGTCACCGGTACGTCATTTCTCACTTTCTCTCTCGAGAATCATTACTCACTCCTTGAGAGATTATACAGGCAACGTATCACAAGTTGATCGATTATGGACCACTCTCCCTCTCGTCTACTCGGCTCATTTCACTTTCATCCCTTACTTGAACGGATCCGTTTCAAACATTCTCGACCTCGACCATCGAATGTTACTCGTTTTCGCACTTCAATGCTGCTGGAGCGCTAGGTTGACTTATCAATCTGCTCGACGAGGTTTCCTCGACCCGTGAGTCTCGCTTTCGCAACTTCCACTTCTGATCCTATAACCGATTTCTGATATTTCTTCCTTCACGATTCCTGCAGTCGTTCGGAAGATTACCGATGGCCTCTAGTTCGTAACAAGATCCCTACATGGGCGTTCAAACTCCTCAACTTTGTCTTCATCGCCTGGATCCAAAACATCTTGTTGATGATCGCCGAATTACCTCAATATCTCCTTCTCACCCACTCGCTCTCCTCCTCGGGTCACATCTCGCAACTCAAGAAGCTCACTTCGTCCCATGCAAAGACTGTCGGAGTTCCTCTTAATGTTGCCGATGTTCTACTCGCCGCTGCGTTCCTCACGACTCTGGTCTTCGAAATGAGAGCCGACAATCAACAACAAGCTTTCCAGAACTTGAAGCACGGTGCGCTCAAGAAGGATAAGAGTGTCAGAACCGAGAAGGAGAAGAAAGCGATCGAGAGAGGATTCGTTACTGGTGGACTTTGGTCCTGGTCGAGGCACCCCGTAAGTTTCCTCCTCCGCCTCCTGACTCGCTGAGACGATCGCTCATCCTTCGTGGGTCGTTCAGAACTTTGCATGCGAGCAAACGACCTGGTACATTCTCTACGCGTTCACCGTTCTCCCTTTCCTCCCCCTCTCGACCTCGATCACCTCGCACCCGATCTCGACTCTCACTCCCTCCTCGCTCACTCAATCTCAAATTTCCTCTTTCGTCACTTCCTCCCTCTCCTCCCTTCCTTCAGTCAACGAGCTCCTCACCGTCCTCTCTCACCCTCTCACCTACCTCAAATCGCTCGAATTCAATGATCTGTCGACTCGAGTACCTGCCGACCTCAAACTCGCAGGTGATTACGCATGGAGGGAGTTGAAGCAAGATCAAGGAGTTTACTGGAACTATTCGATTCTCGCTCCAGTCTTGATGAGTCTCCTATTCATCTCCTCGACCGACTTGACTGAACGAATCTCGGCTGGAAAGTACCCGTAAGCACCCCCTCTCTACCCTCTTGAAGAAGGAGTTGGGTACTGATGAGAAAGGGAGTAATGAGTAGATTGTACAAGACTTATCAAAAGAGGGTCTCGATGTTCTTCCCTGTTTTCACTACTTTCAAGGGATTGTGGCTGTTCGTTACGGCTAGGAGGGCAAAGGTTGACAGACAATTGTTTGGAACGGGTGAGGTGATCAAAGTGGGAAAGGGAAAGGGAAAGGAGAAGACTATTTAAGCGACATTGTCGAATGAGGAGGAGGTCGAGAAGGGATAGAGCGGCTCGGGAGACAGGGAGAGGCAGAAGAAGAGAAAGATAAGAAAGAAAAAACGAAGTACTTTTGTAAGAATCGTGAAAAAGTTGCTTGTAACAATCTCATCAAATTCTGCTCAACTCGCTTTCTCTACCTCGAGCGCTGTGGATCCTAACCGCAATGTGTGATCGAGAGTGTCTGTTGGCGAGCAGGAAGAGATATCCGAGGTTACGAGACGGCGATGGAAAAGGGCAAAGATAAATGGGATAGATCGACACGACTGAGGCGAGATGACAGTAAAACGAAATGACAGTGAAGGACGGAAACAGGCGAGAGTAGTCTATGTGGAAGAAGCGGAAAAAACGAAAGCTTGAAATCTAAAAACGAAGACTACGATTCACAGCTCGTTCGAAATCCCCCTTCTCGAAACCGTGCATCCGAGCTACGCGATGAGCGATGGATCGTAGAGGTGCACCGTTAGGAAGCCCGAAGCGGCTGAGCTCAGTTCCGTGAGGAAAGAACTCGTGAAGTCGTCCGTCCTGGCTGATTCGAAGGTAAAGTCCAGTACCGGGTACATATTCGTGCAACTCTTTGCCGAATACTTGGTACGACTGATTGTGTTGACACTGGATCAGCTGTAGGACCTCTGAAGGATATAGCGAGCAAGCTCACGGCGAGATAGCGAGTTGCATCTGGGAACGATGCCTCGACCTTCTTGATTATTTCGAGTAAGATCGTTGTCGCTCGAGCATTTGCTTCAGGATAATGGTGGAAACGTTCAGGATCGTGGACTTTTGAGATCTCGATCTTGTATTGGTCCCAATCCTTTGCGACGAGTTTTGCGATTTCTGTCTGTACCCGAATGCGATATTCTGGAAGAGGTTGAGGGCTAGCGTTGCGCGACTCTGGCGAGACAGCACGTGATCTGGTCGCTCCGTCTGGCGATTCATGGTGTACGTGGTCGACTTCGTGTTGAGGTCCTTCGTCGCTATCCTCGTCGGTCGCCGAGCTCGATGAAGCGATCTTTTTTCGAAAGACCAGGAAGCGAGTCAAGTTCAAAGCGGTATAGTGGAAGAAAGATCTGAGCCTTACGTGATACGTAGGACGCACAGAGTGCCGCCTTCTGGTCGAACGTCGCAACGGGGGAGGAGCCAGAGTAGAAGAGTTTTCCTCGTCGTCCTCGCCTTCTGACATCGAGACATCCTGGTTGTTGCGGGTTTCGGTGACTCCAGTCAACGGCTTGTAAAGTTGCGAACCATCAAACTATCGGTTGCTGCTGAGCAGAGCGCAATCCTCGATCAAGCTCAGCGAAGACTCACAACTTCGAAACTTTTCGTCTTGGAAATCCAGTCACGCCCAGCTAGACCAGGTGTCCTGTCAGCTCGAGCTGGACATACTTCAGCTTCTATATGCCATTGGTCCCTCGCTTGTCTACACAACCCAAGTCGGTGATCAGCGTCGGATGCTTGCCCATAACAAGGAAGAGAAGGGCTGTAGCTGACGCTGTTTTGAAGCAGACCAATTTACACATCCTACAGTACCCTTTAGACTTCGGGTTTAAATGAGTATGAACGTCGTTCTCGTGCTTGTCCAGTATCTGAGGTAAAAAGCTTCAGATAAGTCAAAAGTTGCGAAATTTCGCGAGGGAACTCCCACGTACGCTTTCAGCATGGTCGTAGTAGTCGCAGTAGTTACAGTAGATGACTCTGAGGAGGCCGAGATGTCTTCTCACGTGCTTGTTGATTGACTGCGAGCACGAATATGGCGTGAACGGGCGATTGCCATCGTCAAGAGCAGGCAAGCCCGAAGTTTGGCTTACTGATCGTTTAGGACCTTTGACTTCAACCTCACAAGGTTGCCCACTGCCCATCGTAAATTTGCACCTGAAGTCGGTCCCATTCCCTCGTCTGGTGCTCTTCTCGTAGTGTTGGCTGAGATCCGTTCCGCTCATCTAGTCTGAGAGACGCTGGGAGGGAGTGTCGCGATTCAAGGCTGCAGAAAGGAAGAAGATAATCGGAGGGAGAACTCTGAAGTGAGCGGCTACAGAACGAAGGAACGGGGGGTCTTCGCTCACAATTCAGAAAGCTTGGTCAGCTTTCCACCTCATGGCAGCCACGAGGGTTGAACGGCGGCAAGAGAAAGAAGGGGAGCGAGTCTCCTGAATTGCGAAAGAAAAGTGGGCAAGAGCGAAACAGCGTAACCACTTTTTCCACAAGCTCACTCAAGCGGTTCCGAAGTAGTCTCGCTCGCGTAGTCTGCGAGCCCTCATTGAGCGCAGAGACGAGTGAACGCTCACATCGACCAACGGAGAGAAAATCAGGTTGTCAAGTTGAGAAAGCAAAAAAAGTTCCATCTTTCTACATCGAGCATCACCAGAGAAGCTCCTATTCCTCTTGTCCACCATCGGCAGTGAGCCAATCCTTGAAGTAAACGCAATCCCTCGGATTGACGGGTGCGACTCCTTTCCCAACTTGACCTTTCATCTCTCCCCATTTCGCCAAACTGACTCCCACAGCAGCTCCCACGCCTCCTAACATTCCAACACCTTGAATCCCACCTTCCAACTCGATCTTCATCTTTGGTCCTCCTCCTCCAATAGTCGAATCGAGTGCGGTAGTAGGACGTTTGAGGATTCCCGCTCTTGGTCGACTAGGTTCCGTACAGAATTCTTCGACTGGACATTTACCGCAAGGCATATCTGTCCACCCGATGACTGGAGTGTAAGGTCGAATCAATCGATAAACGTAATTCTTCATCCTCTCTGCACTTTCCGCGTCTTCTCCATCGGCGTGTTCATGTTCAATCTTAGGTTTGACGTCCTCATCAATCTCAGCCTTAAATCCACCATTCATGTCGTCGTCGGAATCCTCACCATCGGAAGCGAGAGCTTTGAGTCTCTTTTTCGACCTGTCCTTCTTCTTCCTCTTGCTCTTCTTTGATTTCCTTCCATCCTCCTCACTATCCTCATCCTCTTCATCGTCCTCGTCGTCGCTCCCGCGTTTCCTCCTCTTGCTCTTTTTCGCCGGAGCATCCTCATCGAATTCGCTCTCACTACTCTCCTCTTCTTCGTCCTCATCACTCCCCAATTTAGTTCTCTTCTTCTTCGCTTTCCCACTCTTACTCCTCTTGACCGTCGCCTTCTTTCCTTTCTTCCCCTTCTTCTTCTTCCTCGATGAACCATCATCACTACTTTCACTCTCACTTTCACTCTCACTTTCTTCCTTCCTCCTCTTCCCTTTCTTATCCTTCCCACTCTTCCTACCACCTCCATTACTAGTCACTCCATTCTGTCCCTCGTTCCTTTCCCGATCCTCTTGATTCCCAATGAAAACTTTCTCAACCATTCCATCGTACACCATAAGATCCATTAGAGACTCGACATGTTTCGGTTGGAGTTCGACTTGAATCACTTCGGCTGCTGTGATGAAGTTCAAGATCGTTTCGATAGTAGGAAGGAATGGGGTTGCTGAAACGGGATAAATGGGTCGGTAGCGAATCGCTTTCGTTGGATCGGAAGGGGAATAGTATGTCGCGCTTTTCGGGATTGACTGACCAAGATACGAGAGAGGGAATCAGTGAATTTGAGAGAGGACGAGAAGAGACGGGGACGAACGCTGTTTTGTAAATGTTTGTTGACAACCATTTTCAAGGTATCGACCAATTCCGTATCGAGTTCGTTATCGGTAAACCAAGGTCCTCCTGTCAACTCAACTGAAGGTTGTGTACCGGCCAACATATAGATCTTTCTCGTAGGGAACTAATAGAAAGTCGATGGAATCAGCATTTCGCTCAAACTGGCGAGACGGCGAATCTCGTGCGAAGGGGAGAGCTAGAGTTCACTTTGACAGACTTGACCGTCTTGATAGATTTCCTTCCTTCCAAGATCTTCAACACTTTCGTGATGGTCGTTCTAGCCAATCCAGTCTTGTTGGTCAAAGTTTTCGTCCAAATACCTATTTCGATCTCAAAACCACCCTCATCAGTCTCCACCTTTCACAGAGCGCATAGACGAGGACTTGCCGAGATTGCCAGAATCTTTGATGTGATCTAATACCAATTTCTCTTCACTATCCATCGCACCAATTCTGCGAAATTCTCAAAAACAGCCTTCGTCAACTCTCGCTTCTCGTCAGGAACGAATAGAGAGGAGTGACTCACGCTTTCGCCTCGTCCTTCTTCAAGAACCTGAACATGACTAGGCCACTTTGAGTCCTCAACATTTGCATCAAATTCTATTCATTCGACGAAACCCCGCAACTCTCCTCTCGAATCAGCTCTCGCGCTCTCTCATAGAATAAGAATGATAGACATACCTTTCTCAACAGAGTATTGACCGCATCTTGTACCGAGTTGTTGATAGTCAAACCACATTTCGTGAATAATTCAATCTGTCCAATCTCCTACTCTCAGTCGTCCCTCTTCTTTGGTCAGTAAGGAGTACAAGGAGAGAGCGAGAGAAAGGATTGCTGACTCTGTTGGGTGCTTGAGATCCTAGATCTAATAATTGTTGTTCGATTGGACTCAATTTCCCTTTACTCTGTCCACCTTTCGCAGAGGTTGATGCTTTAGGAGGCATCCCTTTCCTTGTTTTTCTCCTCCTCCTTGTGAAAGGTGTCTAGCTGATTTCGAGTGATTGGAAAAGTGAAGAGTTCAAGACCAAAAACTTTGGCTCTCTCTTTCCTCTCCCTCTCCTCAACCATCTCACTCAAGATGACTGAACACGTTCCAGCTATCTCGACTCGTACTCTACTATTACCACTAGCGAATACTTCGTTGTTACCTTTCCCACTCGTTGTACAAATCAATCAACTCTCGTCAAAATCAATCATGTTGTTCATCTCGACTCCTCCAATCAATCAGGCAAACATGATGAAGGATACCAGTGTAGCTATGCCTGTACGTCTACCCTCCTCACTCGAGAAAGCGTACGAGAACTGATGTTGCTCGGGAATTGGAATAGAATTTGAGGAACTCGAACAACGCATGTCCTTCTACCTCACTCTCCAAATCTACAAACACCTCTCTATCCCTTTCGTCACGTCTAGGTACGTCGCACTCTCTTCCTTCCGCTCTGGGAAAGCTACTGATTCCGATTTGAGAGAAACAGCGAAACGATACGCCGTTCAAATCTTCGTTTCGCTCGACCTCTCGGCTCTCTCGGAAGTACTCGCGGGAGGTGGGATCGCGACGACTGAGATGGTCTTGTTGGAGATGGAGAAGAGTTTGATCAAGGAATTGGACAAGATCTTGCCTAGGGAATCTAAGAAGTGAAGGAAGGGATCGCTTTCGTTTCGTCGAGTATCAGATATGTTGTTGTAATCGCTAGCTCAGAGTAGTATCGGTATGTTCCTTCAGATCTTACCCTGCTCCCGGGATTTGAGGCTAGACTTTTACTACATGGGGAAGTCGTTTGAGGTGAGTTCAGATTCCGGTGTTTCTCACTGCGCTACACCTTCCTCGACTGTTACCTCGCACTAGGAGACTCAGCCACGATGACTCAAGGTGAACGGTACCAGCTATTCACGGCCACTCGCCGAGCTCCGCGGTAAATATTGGAGAGCTGCTTCCTCTGGACGACTGCACATGGTCTCTCTTGCTCTTCTCTCTCTCCTCTCCTCTCCCCTCAACTACTTTGTCGTCTGTTCTTCAGCCCCCCGACGGATATGGCGGACAGGCAAAACGAGAGGAACCCCCATCGATTCATAAAGAAGTTGCGCGAAGATCTGAGGCTGACACATACACCCTGTCGCTGCACTTGGCCTTATTGCGAACTCGACCGAGACAGTCCTCCTTTCAGTTCTTACTCTGTGAGTCTTAAGTCACCACGCTCTTTCCGAATCATTCTCTCACGGGATAGCAAATTTGACGACCTCTTGCTTCGCAGAACGCCAAAAAGCACGTCGAGAAACACCTCGGACTGAGGCCGAGAAAGTTCTGCGACTACTGTGATCGGAGCAGCTACAATAAAGGCGTGCGTTAGCTTTTCTCAGTGTGATTCCCGGACTTGATTGACCTGATCCTGGCTCATTTTCCACAGAAAACCGAGGAACACCAAGCGAAGGATCATCCGGGGAAACAGAGAACCTACCAGTGTGTGGAATGTACGGTAACAGGGTACGACCACCTGTGAGCGCACTGTTTTCTTCTCGCCTACGAAACTTGAGTGAAATTCTGAATTTGATCGCTCTCTTAAGTGGCCATGCCAAAACTTGCCATGACGTACTGTGCGGAAAACGTGGCAACCGAGAACTCAACTACGCGGGACGCAACTGGGATCCAGGCAACCACACATTCGTTTATCTCGTAAGCTCACCGCTTTCTCTGAGGATTGGAAGCGCTCTGAAAGAATCATCGAATGCTTTGGAACAGAATCCTGCGGAAGGGAACACGCCCAAAGCTATTCCAGGCATCGAGAGCGACAACTGCATGACTGCGATTCGAAGGAATAGAGATATTGCTCATGATTGGGCGGCTTCTTCATTCGAACAGCACGGCATTCTTCAGCCCGGGAGAGTGGTCATTCCTACTTCCTATTCAGTTACTCCCAGAAATCAGTTGACGAACGTAGACGCCGCCCCTGCTGCTCGAGAGCCCAACTCGACAAACAGCAGGAGGGAAAGCAGTGGGGGAAGTCCATACTCTATCGCTCGTCAGGAAGAGGAAGCTCGATCAGAGGAACTCAAACGAAAGGAGAGAGCTGTCGTGAGGGTTCCTTCTGATTTCGCCGACTCAAAAGCGATACTAACTCCCAAGTATTTGATCTTGTAGGATTCTATTCGGAGGGCTTTGGCCAAAGACTGGGAGAAGTTTCTGATGGAAGTCAACAGTGCCCACCGTGATACCAAAGCACATGAGAGAGCAAGTCAACAGTTGCGCTCGATCGTTGACAAGGTCAAAGCGTTTTCAAACGCGACGGAACTTCTCAGGGTACGACTTCCGCTACTCTCCTCTGCTCACTCGTCTTGCTTTGCTAAGTAGTCAAAACAGTTCAAACAACCCGAACACGACCACAGGAAATTCGTCGAATACGTCCCATCATCGAATCGCTACTTCTACGAAGAAGCGGACGGAACTATACTCGAATTGCCTCGATCGGTGGTCTTCCCCAGTGCGCCAACGATCAGCTATCGTGTAGCGGCTCTACACCGCACTACGAAGGAGGACTGGGAGCGATCGAGGAAACGCAACCTTCGTTTCTAGCTCCAGTTTTCGATTTCTAGCTTTCGTACACTTCTGTCAGTTTTCGGTCAGTTGTCACTTTACACACAATACTTCCTCTCTGTAGTAAGCTCGCGAATGAATTCGGAACTAGTCTATTCCATAATCCATTGTCTAACTCAAATCAGTATCGGTAAGAAAGAACCGATGATCAAGAAAGGACACTGTCGAATCAAACAAAGGTGAGATCCCGACAGTCCCAAGTAAAAAGCGAGAAAGAGGGAGACTTACGGAGAAGAGATCCCTTCGAACGCTGAAACAGAATGCACAAGGAACAGGTCGTCCATCAGGTCCCAACACGACGCATTGCAGAGTGACCGAAGTTGACGTTGATTCGAACGCGTGCTTGGCGAAAGATTCGTAATATTCAACGACTGAAGCCGTATCGAAAAGCTGTTGTTCCCCTCTCTTCCTCGATCAGCTTCATCCTCCCTTGAGCAGAAGAGAGAGTGCTTTACCTCGAAGATGTATTTCCCTCCACCAGCTCTCCCACCCCCACTCGTCGTAACTCCATTCACATTCCCCGTCCCAACTAGTTCTTCTCGTTTCCATCCCGTCAACAAACAAAACTCTGTCCCGACCAAACAAATCTCTCCCGTTCTACGCCAGACGACGGTGGGGGTGCCGGAGAACGAGATGAGCTTGTTGAGTTCGACCAAGGTGCGCTGGAAAGTTCGTTCGACGAATGTCTGTTTCACGAGGAGGGGGAATTAGGAATCGAGATGAGGGAAAGCACGGAGAGAGGAGACGTACTTCGTCTTCTTCTGTCAGGGGCATCTGTAAAGCAATGAGAGACGGTCTGAAAGTGGCGAGAGCTCGAACAATTCGGAGAATATCGTTCTTCTCAAATCTATGATCTCCCAAGGTTCGATCAGCTCAACTCCAGCTCCGCAATAGTCAACAAGCGAACAACATACCTTGTTTTGAGATGTTTGACGAGGAAATGATAACTCTGAGCATAAGGGTAAGGTTTCGTAACGCTCCTCAAACTCTCTTCAGCAGTCATCAATCCCGGTACTCCACTTCCTCCCGCTATCCCACCTGCTTGTCCCCTATTCACGCTTCTCTCTTCTCCTCCTTCGTTCGTCGAGAACATCTCCGTATCTTGCTGTTCTCTCGTTCCATCTTGTCCAAACGTCCCTCGAAATCCTTCATTCGTCGCTCCACTCTCTTCTTTCATTCCTTGCCCTCCTCCCAATAAGGTCTCTTCTCCGATAGGTGCCCTTCCATTTGCTCCCCCATATCTAGGATCGAATCCACCCCCTCCTCCCCCAATCCCTCCACTCAAATTAGGAGTATGCGCATCCAAAGCAAACCCGTTCCCATTCAACATGCTCGACAAAATCGCGTATTCTAGATTTGCGGCTTCTGAGCCGAAATGTGTGTGATCGAGGGAGGCGGAAGGGGTCGTGGCAAAGTTCAGGAAAGAGGTCGGATCGTAATAGGAGGGATTTTGAGGTGCGAGGGAAGTTGACGCGGAGGTCGTCGAGAAATCAAAGATTGGTTGGGAGGTTGAAGGGGTCGGCTGGGGTGCGCGGGAAGAGGAGGGGAGAGTTGTGTGAGGTGGGTTGGGCGATTGAGAGGGTTGCGCAACGGCGGCTGAAGGTGAATCGAGTAATTGGACTGTAGTTGAGTCTAGGTTAGCGCAACGTCGATTGCGAACTATCAGGGAGAGGTGTGACTTACCTCCGTTACCGAAAGTAGGAGTTCCCTCTGCGTGAGGGTGTCGATTTCTATCGAGGACTATCGAATTGCGAAAACCTGGATCAGCTCTTCAAGCTTTTGGTTGTCGATTCTCGAGAGAGAGAGAGAGAGCGACTCACGTTCATCTGGTACTTCTTGTAGATACTTTGCTTTCTTCCTAGCACCATCTACGCAATCTTCAGGACAACCTTTCTTGATACACCTCGCACAAGGTCGACCTGTTTCCCCTCTCTCACTCTCCATCAGCATAGCTTCGCATTGGAGTAGAAGTCCGTGACTGACCATCATCACAAGTCAAATGAGCTTTCTGACAAGCAGCACAAGCTCTCCCAGCCTTCTTCTTCTTTTCCCTCGTCGCAACTGGTTTCCCATCTGCTCCCACCGCTTTCTTGCCTTTGACCGGTTTCTTCTTCGTCGCTGAGCCCGTCGTCGTTGTCGTAGTTGTTGGTAGAGGTGTAGGATCGTACTCCTCAGCTTTCCCTTTCCCCTTGTTTCCCGCGGTTGAGAGAGGGGGAATACTCGATTCTAGATGTGTAGGAGGGGGTCGATCAAACGCTGAACCCGCATCTGATGCATTCGTTTCCTCATCACTCAAGAATGTCGCTCCTCCTCCCCCAGCTCGTCGGTTGTGATCACTGGCAGAACCACTCCCACTCGCTTCGGCCATTTGTTGATGCAGTTCCCTCTCCCTCTGTTCCTTTTGAGCGCGTTCTTGATTGCTCAGCTCCTCTAGGAACACCATACGATTCGCACTGTGCTGTGGTATCGAAGAGGGAGGGAGAGAATGAGAATGAGAGTGGGGTGAATGAGAATGAGAGTTGTTGCTATTGAAGAACCTCCCGCTCGTGATTGATTCGTTGGGTCTTGCTATCGTACCAGGAGTGGAGGTTTGTGTACTCGGAGTCGCGTAACTCGACATGAGAGTGAGAAGTTTTGATCAAGAAAAAAAGCGGGGAGCAAGCGAATTTCTGTTCGCTTCGTTTCGGACGGGTCAAATTTTTTTCATTTCGTAGTGTTTGCTCGCTGTGCACAACGATGGATGGAGTCGTGGAGCGTACTGCCGCTGGACCCGCCTTCAGCCTCCCGAGTCAGAAGAGAACGTTCCTGGGCAACTTTGAGCGAGCTTCTTTCTCTCTTCGCTCGATCCATATCCACCCCCAGAAGAACGATGTATGGAGTTGCGAGATGCTATATGCGATACTGCTTTGTTTACTAGTCTATTCCTATCTCACTTCGACTCCCATTTCCTCCGTAACCCTCTCATTGATCTTCTCTTGAATCTTGTTGACTTCCTCATTCGACAGCGATCTGATGAGATGTAAGGGATGAAATCAGCTTTGGTTCGCCGCAGAGGGATGAGCAGAGAGATCGACTCACCTATCCATTGAACGGTAGTTGAAGCGGTAACAACGAGATTCACGTTTCGATTTCGGATGTGTGAATTGATCAATCTGTGCGGAACCGAAACGAAGTCAGTACGAGCTAACCTGATTAGAGTTGATTCGAAACTCACGAGATCCACTCCCTCGACCAGATCCCCCGCTTCATCCCGAACCAACTCCATGAAATCATTCTCATGCCAACCCGACCCTCCTCCTTCCTTCGTCGGTAACCAGAAAGCCAAATCCTTGTAACATTCCGGATATTTCGAGTAAGGTTTGAAGGTCGAGATCGTACCCGACTTGAATTGGGAAGAGAAACGAGAATCTTGAGACCAGAACAAACGGATGTCGGGAATTGAGAACAAGACCATCGCGATTCGCTCTAAACCTAATCCGAACGCCCAACCTGATTTATGAGGTACACCTGCACCAAACGATCCCATTCAGCGAAAGATTCGAGAAAATAAGGAGGAGAGGAAGACAAACCAGATCTTGAAAGAGTGTCTTGACGAACTACACCACACCCGAGAATCTCCAACCATTTCCCATTATACATGACTTCGACTTCATAACTCGGTGCAGTCCAAGGGAACGTCGCTTCGATCCACCTAACTTGTAAAGGTCCACCTTCAGTCCCTTTCAACCCTTGAAACAACTTCAACACCAACCCATTCAAACTATTCTTCAAATGCTCCGCGATGATCTTTGCGACTTCTGGATCGTGTTCTTCTTGATAAGGGTTCGTAGAGGTGAGATTGCGAGTAGGATCAACGATTTCGATATTCGCTTGATCCAACATTTTACTCATTTCTTCATTCTCTTGCTTCATTCGTTCGATTCCACCCTTCGAAGGATCGACAACGTTACATCCCTCGACTTGATGAAACACTGGATAATGACTCCTATCAATCTCGTCCCTCCTGTAAACGTCCGCCGTGCAAAGAAACCGATCTAAACCTTTCTTGAAACTTTCAACTTCGTGTGCCGAAGTATGGGTTCTCAACATGTGAGATCGATTGAGGTAGTAGGAATCGGTGAGGCTTCGACCGGGGTGATCGGGAGGAAATCCCAAATCGTCGAAATTTTGTTGGACGGTCACGATGGGGGAGAGGGAATTCAAGTGGGTGAAGGAAGAGAAGTGGGATTCGATGAGAGTGCGGAGGATACCTAGAGGGTGATTCGGGTCGAGGTGGAGGTTGCGATTCAGTTTGGAGAGGATTGTAGGAGTTACATTCGAATGATCATCTCGAGGATAGGAAGTTTCGTTGACGATCAAGGGTCCTGTTTTCGAATGCCGTGTAGAGTAGTGCCGTCTAAGGGGAGTAGGTGCGAGGAGAGGAAGTCGAGTTGAAGATGAGGAAGCGGTGAAAGAACGAGAGAAGAGAGGAGGAAGTGCGAGTTTTGAAGTGGATGGAATCGCTGCCCTTGATAAGCAAGTACAAGGTGGTAGTAATCGTTTACTACTAGTTCGAATCATATCTGGACTGAATTGATAGAGATTCAAGAGGAACGTTTCTCTCTTTCCTTCTCTCTCTCTTTCCATTCACTCCCTCATCTTCGATTTCGCACACCCACTCTCAAGCACTCACCTTTAACTTGTATGTAACTCCCTGATTGACTATTGACCTGTCCACTGACTCGTCTCTTTGCCTTGGAACAGCTTAACGGAAGTTCATCGGCTGCCAGCACTCGACGGCACAACTCTCTAGTCAATCAAGGCCCTTTAATAAACACTGGCAGAGCACCTACAATATGTCCAATTCCAATATCAAACCCTCTAATCGGTTAGTCGACTCCCCTTCTCCTCTCCTTTCCTTGCCACCTTTTCTCAAAGGCCCAGACTCTTAAGAAACTCATCACTAACGACAAACTGCAACAGCTCGCGCGTCGGTCTTCAATCTGGAGTCGGCGCACCTGAGAACGCTTTCGCTGTAGAGGCAGCTACCCCTATCTACTGCACGTTGGAAAGGCGTAAGTTTTTCGCATTCTCCTTCATCTCCTTTTCGACCGAGATCATCTGACTCACTCACTCAACTCTCGACCTCTCTTCTAGCGTACGGACGGCGTTCCTGACATCGCTAAGGTAGCCGAAATTCCTGGAAGCCCTTCAAGGGCGGGTGTACGCTGTAAGTCAAGAATTACCTTTCTTTCTCATTTTCCCTTCAGTTTGACTGACTCTCTCTCTCTTCTGTTGACTGCAGCGTGTGTGAGAGACACTGCGTACTTCTCTTCTTCGACTCCTATTTCACTTTCAACTTCCCCTACTTCCTCGGCCTACTCTTCATCTTCCGTTTCCGACAACGACGAACCTATCAGCCCTCCTTCTTACCAATCCATCTTCCCTCCTTCTCCTCCCTCCTCCGCTCCTTCTTCCCCTTGCGACTCCCTCCTCAGCACTAAATTCGAAAGTCGTCACCGTCAACCTTCGATCCTCGCTGCTGTTACCGGAGCCGCACCTCTCTCGACTCCTCCTACCGTTTCCGACGCCCCTGTCTCTCCTCCTACTCTCCTCCAAACCGTCTTCCCTTCATCGTCCTCCGTGCACTCTTACCCTTCCTTCCCCGTCGACTTGACCGCTACGATCGGAAAAGGTTGGAAAGGAGTTGTCGTCGATAACCTCATCGCCGGTACTCGCACCCTCTACGTAGGAGGAGGCAAGTTCGACGATG
>Ga0308169_10003635_pt1 | contig 14924 bp, 18 predicted proteins | sample PhyBR1_2_FD_202139 | JGI IMG/M metagenome (GOLD analysis project Ga0308169, IMG submission 202139) | Phyllosphere microbial communities from UC Gill Tract Community Farm, Albany, California, United States - DLSLSB.R1 | ecosystem: Host-associated > Plants > Phyllosphere > Unclassified | place... | reverse complement strand
GAGGACAGGCTCGCGGCGCTCGAGCGGGGCGGCGGCGCGCGCGACTCGTCGGCGGCGGCGGCGGCTGAGCTGGCGAGCGGCGCGGACTTGTCGTCGAGCGGTGCGGGCGGCGACGGCGCACGAGCCGCGACGGGCCCCGGCAGCGCGAGTGCGGGCGGCGGGCTTGGTGACGACGTGCTCCAGGGTCGGCTCGCGAGCCTCGAGGCGCGGCTTGAGAAGCTCGAGCAGGTGCTTCCTCTCTCTGCGGCCGGCGCCGCAGGCCCGGCGCCGAGCGCCAAGCCGGGCCATCCTCGCGCGGCGTCTGTGCAGGTCATCGACAACCGGGTCCCCGGGCTCTTCCTGCTCGCCATCGTGTTGGCAGTTTTCTCCTGGATGATGCGCGACGTGCTCCGCGGAGGTCTCTTCCAGTCGCATCCGCGATACTACTAGCCCTCTCTGTGGTGCAAGCTGCAATGTCGAATTCATGTACAAGCGCTCTCTTCTCGTCGCGAGCTGCCGCGCGCCTCGCTCCTCGCCCCTCCCGCCGCGTCGAGAGCCCCCCAAACGCGCTCACCATCTCCTACCCCTTCTCCCGCCTCTCACGGTCGTGCGCGTCGTCGTCGTCACCTTCTTGCCGCCGTAGCCGCCGCCCCTGCGCATGTGAACCGGGTCAGCTTGGCGCGCGCGAGAGAGACCGGAAGTGGGCGGGCGAGGAGCGAGAGTGAGAGCGAGAACGCACGGGTACGTCGCCGGCCCGGGCCCGTACTGACTCGAGCGCATCGGCACGGTAGTCGTGTGCGTCGTCGTCGTCGTGTGCGAGTGCGCGCTGCAGCGGTCGGGAGCGTGTGGGGCCGAGGGCGGGAGAAGCGGTCAGCTCGCGCGGCGCGGTGAGGGCGCGCAGAGGGGTGGAACGGACCCGAAGCGGGGCCTGGGGCTGCGTGCACAACTCGAGAGTCAGCTTGTCGCTCAGGGAGCGGGCGAAGGAGGAGGGAGAGGGCGACGCACCCGGCGACGACGACGACGGCGGGAGCGGTGTGCCAGCGGTGGTGCGGGTGCGGGTGCGACGGGTAGCAGCCCATTGGAGCTTGATCGAGGAGATGTAGCACCTAGAGCTGGTGAAGGCTGAGAGCGGCGAGAGGGAGAGCCGCAAGCGAGCCTTCGCAAGTCGAGCGGCTCGCTCTCTCGCAGTCGGCGCGCTCCCCAGGGCAGACCCTCGAGCTCCCAGGCGCAGCACAATCAGTCTCAAAAAGCATTGCAAGCACGAGAACAAGCGGCCCCCCTCTTCTCCAGCTGCTCCTCCTCCTCGAGAAGCTCCTCAACAAGCGAAACCCTGCTCGACGACGACACCCTCGGGCGAGCCGCCTCAGCGGTTCTTCCACGCCTCGGGCTGCGTCGCCTGCATCTTGCTCTCGGCGCTGCGGGCGGGCAGGAGAGGGGGAGCGGCCGGCTTGGTCAGCGAGGGGACGTGCGCGCGGGCGAGACGGCGGGAAGGCGGACGCACGTCGCCCTGCCCTCGGCGTTGGCAGACGGCTGGTGGAACGCGCCGTGCTGCCCGTGGAACTGGTGCTGTGGGATGAAGGAGAACAGCGCTCAAGTCAGTCTTACGCTCGAGGAGGAGGGGTAGGCCGACTCGGAGCCGAGAGGAGAAAGGCGACGCACGCTCGTCTGGGCCTTCTGGGCCTCGGCGTACTGTAGGCGATGCGCGTACAAGCGTCAGTGCGAGTACGCCGGCTACCCAGAGCTCGTCGAGGACGCTGGGCGAGAGCCCCGACGACGAGCAGGAGAACGAGCGCGACGCACCGCCTTCATCTGCGGCGAGCTCTGAGGGTTCTTGGCGAGCCCGTCGTAGCCGTGGTAGACGTTCTGTAGACAAGCGTGCGAGGAGAGGGGAGGAGAGGGGAGGGCGTCAGCTCGTCGTCCGGGTCGGCGGCCGCCCACCCGCTGCAGCAGGCCGTGGCTTGAGGCCGCTCTCGCTGCTCGCGTCGCGCCGAGCGGGCAGGGAGCTGGACGTACGTGAGCGTTCTTCTCCTGTTGCCGCAGGTGGGAGGAGGAGGAGAAGGCGAGGTGGCGAGAGCCGGGGGGGAGGAGGGGCGAGAGAAGGGTCAGCTCGTGCGCAGGTCGCGACAGGAACAGGCAGAGCAGACGCACAGGCATGTTGCTGTGCGGTCGAGTGTCGCTGTTGAGGTGTGGGTGCGAGAGCGCGAGGAGCGAGGTGAGGGGGAGGAGAGAAAGAGGTGACGACCGACGCGAGGCGCGTGACCGGGAGAACCGTGCGCACGCACCTCCTCGACGGACAGGAGGCCTCGGGCGACCGGCGAGCACGATTCCAAACCGGCGACATTGACTTTTGCTTGACTTTGCTTACCGGCAATAGGCTGGCCATCATTAGCAGCTTGGGCTTGACTCTCGCTTCACTTGGTAACCGGCTCGCGCGCCGCTCGAGCTGAGCTCCGCCCTCTCACGCTCCCTCCTCGCAACTCCTCGCCTTCGCCGTTCCGGGCTGCTGGAGCTCGGCACTGCCAGATTCAAGCTCTGAATCGCACGCTGCATGCGCGCAGAGCGACGCACTTGGTCGTGCACGAGCGAGCGGAGGGCGGCAAAAATCGGCCCTCGCCGCTGCGCCAGTCTCTCGCCGGTCCAGCGAGCGCTGGGCCCGGCTGCACTGCTACTGACGTTCCTGATAGAGACGACCGCAAAGTCGAGACACCGCTCAGCCCCCTCGCGCTCGCGCTTCTTCCCCGCCTCTGCGGCTCTCGCTCTCCTCCTCGTCTCTTCATGCCGGCGCCCCGCGCTGAGCCTCGCAGCGATGTCGACGAGTGCGCGAGTGCTCCTGCTGCCGCTCAGTGTCGCCGCGCCGCGCCCGACGCAGCCCGTCGTGCCTCCTCGCGCCGACGTCCTCATCGCACCAGGTGCGCCCAAACTCCCCCCTCTCTCCAGCCTGGATGCAGCGCAGAGCTGACTCTCTCGCACACTCGCGCGCAGCTGCCCCAAAGGAGCCGCCGCACAAGCCCGTCCAGCGCCGGACCTGGCTCAATCCTCTGCCGCGCCAAGTGCCGGTCGTCGACCGCCTCTCGAAGCTCCCGCTCGAGCTCATCTACCTCATGCGTCCTCTCTTTCCCCTCTCAGTGCGTCAGGCTATGCGCGCGGCCCATCCCGATTGGCGCGCTGACCCCCTCGCACTCTCCTACCTCACAGGTCCTCTCCTTCCTCGACTCGCCCTCCCTCCTCGCCCTCAGCTGCGCCTCCCGCCCCTGGGCCGCACTCCTGCGCCGCCCTTCAGCGCACACGCACGAGCGCACGAAGCGCGTCTGGGCGCAGGCGAGGGTCAACGCGCGCGTGCCGCAGCTCGAGTCGGACTTGGGCGGCGGCGAGGGCGGCGAGGTTGCGCACGAGGTGCTCTTGGCGAGGTTGCTCGGCGGATGGGCGTGCCAGGTGCGTCTCCTTCTCGCTCTCTATTCGAGCGCGCGGGGTGGGACTGACGAGATGAGCTCGTGCGCGCAGGTCTGCGGCGAGGCGGCGCGAGACGAGGACGTCGACTTTGACGCCCGAGTGCGCCTGTGCGCGACCTGCCTTACCTCGATGTGCGTCCCTCCCTCTCTCTTTACCGTCTCGGGCAGGCGCAGCTCTCGCGCATAGAGCTGACCTCGCCCCCGCTCGGTCCCCCTCCCGCAGGCTCGCAACGGCTCAGCAGCTCTCGGACGCCTACTTCCACCTGCACCCTCGCACCCTCAAGTGCGTCTTCCGCACCTCGATGTACAACTTCCACGTCCACCACCCGCAGTACGAGTTCCGCTACTTCGTCCCCGACGCGCTCGCCGTCTCGGCGCACCTGTACTTCCTCGAGGCCGGGGCGCTCGCGCGCGGTGTGAGGGTGGACGAGGTGGTCGATGAGTATGTGGGGAGGAGGATGGCGCTGCGGGCGCAGGTGCGGCGGGACGCAGACAAGCTCAAGGCGTGGTGGGAGGTGCGGGACCAGGAGCGCTGGGAGGGTGAGCGAAGCCGACGGTTTCGGAGGCACAGGAGGTGCGCCGAGTTCCCTCATTCTTCCCTCGCTCTGCAACCCGGTCATGCGCTGACGCCCCTCTTGCGCAGCGTCTTCGCAAAGCTCGACAAACTCGGCTTCGCAGGTTACGAGTGCGTCCGCTTCCGCAACGAGCCCGAGCGCAGGTCCTGATGCTTCCTGCCACAGCTTCGAGTACCTATTCTGGGACGATCCCTTCTGCTACCCGCTGCTGCTGTCGCCGTCGCCGGGCGAGACGTCGAGCGAGGCCGACGAACGGGAACGCCTCAACGACGACCTCGGCCGCTTCATCGACACCTCGGACCCTCTCGACGAGCAAGGTACGCCGACCGTTCTACTCCATACCGTACCTTACGTGCTCATACTGACTGTGTGTGTCCCGCGCTCGCAGAGTGGCGCGAGTGGAAGCCGCGCGTCGTCGCTTGGGTCTTCGAGCAGCGGCGGGCGCACCGGAAGTCTGCGCGTGCCGACGCTCGCATCGACCTCGCTCGACTTCACCCACTCGTCAAGCACTGCATCGGCATCGAGGCGGCGGCGCTCGTCCCGCCGCTCAACTCGTTCTTGCGCCTCCCGAGCCTCAGGGCGATGTGGGCCGACGGCGAGCAGTACCCCGAGCGGTACGAGATCGACGCCGTGTTGCCCGGCGCCATTGCCGACGCCATCGACGCGATGCGCACCGACCGCTTCATCCTCCTCGACCGCCTCGCACGGACCCTCCTCGCCGAGGGCGACCCCCTCCCCTCGTCGATCCTCTTCGCCCTCTCCTCCTCGCCGTCGCCCTTCATCGACCGCGACCCTCGCCTCGGCGTCGAGCCCACCTACCTCGCCATCCCGCCGACCGACATCGACGCCGTCCTCGAGCGCGCCGTCGCCCTCTTCCGGTGCGGCATCTGCGGCCGCCTCGCGCCCTTCGCCCAGCTCGTCCCGCACGTGCACGCCTCACAGGGCTCGAGGGCCCCGCCGAGGTGCCTCGTCGCTCCGTCGCAGGTGCGCGCGCTGGTGCGCCGAGCAGTCGGGCCGACGGCGAGCGTCGGCGAGTGCGAGGCGAGGGGGAGGGTGTGGGAGGCCGAGGGGCGGACGGTCGAGGTCGTCGAGGTCGGCGGGAGCGCTGTGAGGACGTGGAAGGAGGGAGGCTTGACCTGGGCCGAGCTGGTGCGTCCCTTCTCGCTGTTCTCGAGCCGGTGACGAGGCGGTCTCTGACCCCGACCTCCTCTCCTCCTTCCCTCTCTCGCTCGCAGATGCGGCTCGGCTTGTGCAACGTGTCGACGCTCACCCTCGGTTCCGCCTTCGTTGCCCGCTCGTCGCTCGGCAGCACGAGCGCTCCCTCGCCGACGTCGACGCTCGAGCCGACCGACCTCGTCAAGGACCGCGAGCAGGTGCGCATCCTCGGCAGCTTCGACCTTGGCGACGCGGCGGTCAAGACGTGCAGGTGTGCGTGAGGAGTGCAGGAGGCGGGAGGCCGCTTGCCGAGGGCGCTTGTGAACGGTGACTGCAGTTGCTTCTCGGAGTCGACCGGCGTCCGGTGCCGCGCTTGCGGGAGAGCAGAGCTTGTCGAGATGCTTCGCTTTCGGCGACTTCGTACCGGCCAAATGCAGATTGTGAATGCTTGTGCGAGTGCTCTCGCGATGGGTCCAGCCCTCGGAACGAGCGAGAGCGCACGACGACTCGGTCAGGATCCGAAGCTGCGCGCGCGCGCGCGAGCGAGACGACCGCTTCGTCCTCGCTGTAGCTCGACAGCAAGGCTCATGTACCGCTTCACAGTGAGCCCATAGCTCGGTGCTAGACTGCACGGTCTCCCAGGGCTGCACGCCCACCCTTGCGACCTCACAGAGCGCGATGAAGCCGACGCCTCTGCCCGCGCTCTGCACTACCACAAGACGGCAGAGCGAGCAGGGCAGACGGCCTTCCTGCAGCAGCAATTGTGCGTGTCGCTGCGCCGGTAAAGTCGAGACACCGCTCGACCCTCCTCGCGCGCGGGCTTGTCGCCGCTCGCCGCGCTCCTCCCTCGCCCGCTCGTTCTCCGCCTCAGCTCGGCTCTGCAGGAGCCATCGCCGCTATGGTGCTGTCTGGTCGCGCACATGTGTGGCCTCTCAACGTCGCCGCGCCCGACCTGCGTGCCCTCGCTCCTCACGACCTCGGTGCGTCCTCATCTCCCTCCCGGCCTCGCACCACGGGACGGAGCTGACGAGTCCCTCTTGTGCGCAGTGCAACCTGTTCAACAGCATCAGCAACCGGTCGAGCAGCCTCAGCAGCAGCAGGACCAGTCGTACCGCCCTCGTCCACCCCTCAAGTGGTTCCGCCTCCTCTCGCTCCCCCTCGAGCTCGTCTTCGCCGTGCGTCACCTCTCTTCCGGCACCTCCTTTGCATGCGCCGAGTAGCTCGCATCGCTGACTGTCGTCGCTGCCGCGCCCGCAGATCCTCTCGTTCCTCGAGCCGCCCGACCTTCTCGCCCTGAGCTGCACCTGCCGCACCTTCGCCAACCTCCTGCGTCGCTCGGGCGACCGCCGCGCGCTCAAGCTCTGGACCCAGGCGAGGCGCAACATGGACGTCCCCGAGCTCAAGTCCGACCTGCGCGCAGGCGGCGACGACGTCGCAGCCGAGGTCATGCTCGCGAGGCTCATCGGCGGCGAGACGTGCCAGGTGCGTTCGCTACTCTTCCGCACTCGTCAAGGCAGTCACTGACTCTCAGAATTTCTGTGTGCGCAGGTCTGCTGCGCGTACGCCGGCGACAAGCCCGTCGAGGACGACGAAGACGAGGCGCTCGTCCACGTCAACTTCCACCTGCGCACGAGGCTCTGCTACATCTGTTCGACCAAGCTGTACGTCGTCTTCATCTCGTTGCAGCTTCTTCCTGTAGCGGGTACTGATCTGTCGAACCGCTCGCAGGTGCGTGCGCCGGCAGAAGCTCTCGGACGACTACTTTCACCTCCACCCCCTCGCGTTCGACTGCAGCTTCGTCACCGCCGGTGCGTGTCTCCCTTTCATGCATCGTTGAACTGGACCTGTGCCTGACCCCGCTCGATCTCCTGCAACAGTGCTCGACGTCGGCAACTTCCAGTACTTCGTGCCTGACGTCCTCGCCGTTTCCGCCCGTCTGCACTTCATCCAAGCCGAGGCGCTCGCCATCGGCAGCTCCTTCAATATGGCGATCGCACCCTACGTCAAGCAGCGCTGTAACCTCCAGGGGCTTGTCGACAAGGACGCACGCAAGCTCAAAGCGTGGATGAAGGTGCGCGCCGAGCGAGCGGCGAAGGAGAGGGCGCAGCGGGTCGCTCATCGGGATCAGCAGTGCGTCGAGCCCGCTCGCCTGGCTCTATGAGTGGCTGCGCGACTGACGTGCCCTTCGGCTAACAGGGTGACCAACAAGCTCGATGCGCTTGGCTTCGACGAGGACACGTACGTCCGCCGTTCGTCCTCGTCTCCTTCAGGCGCAGCGACAGCTGACTCCCTCGTCGTGCAGCTACGACTACGACTTCTTCTGGGACGAGATCGCCAAGGTCTGTCACGAGCCCTCCGTTTGTTGCGAGGGCGCGGTCGACCGCCAAGAGCGCGAGCGGCGCAACGACAAGCTCAAGGAGTTCTGCACGACCGACGAGCCGCTCGACGACGACGGTACGTCCCATCAGCTCTCTGCAGCTCCCTTTGCAGCCTCGCGCTGACCTGGCCGTCCTTGCTCGCAGAGTGGGACGTCTACAAGGACCGCATCGTCGCCTGGGTCGAGCAGAACCGGCGAGATTGCCGCGAGCGGTCCAAGAACTATGAGCAAGAATGGCAGCGCGACGACCTCAAGTCGTTCTACCCCTGGGCGCGGCGCTGCGTCGACGAGGAAACGGCGGCCTTCGTCCTGCCGCTCTCGTCGTTCCTCCGCTTGCCGTCGGTCCGCACGGAGTGGGAATGGCTGGGCCCGATACGCAGGGAGCCCTACAAGCAGCGCTTTTGCAGGGTGCTGCCCTGCGTTCTCGCCGACGCACTCGCCGCGGTCCGCAACGACCGCCTCGTCCTCCTCGACCGCCTCGCACGGACCCTCCTCGCCGAGGGCGACCCTCTCCCCGCCTCGATCCTCTTCGCCCTCTCCTCCTCGCCCTCGCCCTTCATCGACCGCGACCCTCGCTTCGGCGTCGAGCCCGCCTACACCGCCATCTCGCCCGCCGATGCCGATGCCCTCTTCGAGCGCGCGGTCGCCCTCTTCCGCTGCGGCGTCTGCGGCCTCGTCGCGCCCTTCGCCCAGATCGTCCCGCACGTGCACGACTTGCACAGCGTGCGCGCGCCGCCGACGTGCCTCGTCGCGCCAGCGCAGGTGCGCGAGCTCGTCAGGGCGGCGGCGGGACCGACAGCGACGGCCGAGGAGTGCGAGCGGATGGGCAGGGTGTGGGAGCTCTCGGGCGGCGGCGGCGTCGATGGAGGAGCGGGCGCAGCAGGAGACAGCGCAGCAGCGTCTCGCCCGTGGAAGCTGAAGGGCCAGACGTGGGCCGAGGTCGTGCGTCCCTTTCTCGCTTTCTATCTTCGTCCTTCTCGAGTCTCTCGACTTCCCTAACCCCACATGCTCGAGCTGACACCTCTCCTCACACCGCAGATCCAGCACGGCTTCCTCGGCGTCGCAGGTCTCAAGGTCGGCCGCACCCTTCGCCGCTCGACGCTCGAAGGTCCCGGCGCTCCTCCCGCTCCGCCGCCGTCCTCGACGGCTGCCGACCACAAGAAGGTGCGCCTGCTCGGCTTCGACGCCGGCGAGTACACTGAGTCGGCGTGGGCGTGGCCGTAGCGGCGGCGGCGCGCCAGTGTCGGGGAAGGCAGGGACGAGCACGCTTGAGGGTCCGACTCTGTAACAAGGCTTGCTTTACATCTGTGCGTCTCGCTAGAAAGCTCGAGAGGATGAGAGAGCAAGAGAGAAGCCTTGCACAACGGCCCTCGCACTTCCTGCACCGCGGCGATCCGCTCGAAGGCTTGCGCACGAGCCTCGCCCCCTCTTCTCCACCGCGCCGCCCTCCTCACGCTGGTCTTCCCACCGCCTGACGACGCCCTCGACCAAGCCGATGCGCTCCTCCTCACGATGCTCGTTGAGCCACCGCACGTACTCGGCCTCGGTGCGGCCGTGGAGGATGTGCGGGAGCGGGAAGGCGGCGACGCTGGCGCGCGCGAGGAGGAGGTGCTGCACGAGGGCGAGGGTCAAGACGTCACCGTTCTGCGAGGGGTCAGCGAGCGCGGCGAGGTCGAGGAAGAAAAGAGGGCGCTTGAGCGGGAAGGAGGACCAGGAGGCGCTGGCGCACGGTCCTCTCGTCGGACGGGCGACGAGTTGGCGAACTTCCCTTTCCCTCTCCCTCTCTCTGCGAGAACAGGACGAAGGCGAGGAATGCAATGCGTCTCAACAAGCTGCGGCGAGGAGAAGTCTAGTCTACACAAAAACAGAGAGAGCTCTGCGTGGGGCGAGCCCGAGCTAGGGCGCGTCGAAGCCGAGCCCAGCGACGCCCGCCCGCGCGAGCGCGACCGTCGCGCTCCAGTCGCCCATGGCCTTCCAGTGGAGCCACACAGCGGCGACAATGGCGAGGTGCCACAGCTGGTGGGACGCGCCGACGTTCCAGGTGCCCGGCGCGACGCACTCGGGGAACTGCGGGCAGGCGGTAGGGCAGGGTCAGCGAGGGGACGTGAGGCGGGACGGCCGACGAGAGGACGACGAGACGCACCTGCTGCGCGTAGAAGGTGAGGCCGAGGCCGTAGGCGGCGATCGAGGGGATGGCCGGGCCTGCGGGAGGAGGTCAAGGTCAGCGTCCCGAGCGCGCTCGAGGAAGGCGTCGAAGGAGGGAGACAGCGACGCACTGTAGAAGCGCACCGTCTCGCCGAGCCCGTAGATGACAGCCCGGTGCGACACGGGCCCGACGGCGCTCAGGGCGAGCGAGCAGAAGAAGGCGATGCGCCAGTTCTTGTACTCGCGCTCGTTGAACCACGCCTGCCACGGGACGAGCATGCCCGTGACGCCGATGACGAGGTTGAAGAGCATGTACGCCGACGCGAGGCGAGGGTGCTCGTAGAAGCCGTAGTACCTGCGCGCGAGGAGGAGGAGGGTCAGGAGGTCGGCGTCGAGGAGGAGGGTGAGGGCGAGAAGGGGACGCACGTCGACCCTGCCACGCTCGCAGCGATGAGTCCGCTGATGCCGACGTAGTCGACGCACGCGGCGCCTCGGTGCCAGTGGATCGTTGCGCAGCCGGCGAACAGGTGCCAGGTCGTGCTGCACAGGAGGCAGTGCATCGCCGAGATCTGCGGGAGGGCGTGCGACGAGGGTTAGGCCTGGTCCTTCCAGAGCGCGCTACAGGTCCCGCGGCACGACTAGCGGTGCCGAGGAGCCGAGTGCGCCACAAGAAGAGGAACTAGGACGCACGACGAAGAGGACGGCGATGGCCGTGTCGCCCGGGTGCGGGTCGGCAAGCATGTGCGGCGACGACGACGAGAAGAAGAGGTAGTAGACGAGGAGGACGACGAGCGAGAGGAACCCGACGAAGCTGCGCGCGAGGAGGGGGAGAGGGGTCAGCTCGGGCAAGGAAGGGGGAGAACGAGGCGGGCGAGGGCGAGGCGAACGCACTGCGACTGGATGTTGATCGTCTCGTTGTGCCACTGCCACGCGCTGCGGACCAAGGTCCCCCAGCGCTCGATCGGGATGTAGCGGTACCCGCTCAGGATGTGCTCGTTGTTGCGCCAGTCGGGCGGCAGCTCATCGTACCGCAACAGGCGCGTCTGGCCAATCTCGAGCGCGGCGTGGTACATCCTGCGCGCCTCGTCGAGCGCGTGCGACGCCTCGCCCTTGACGTAGGCCGACAGCTCGGCGGCGCCGTCGACGGCGCGGTGCAGCGACGCCGACAGCGACTCGGTCGTGTCGTCGCGCAGCTGCGAGACGGCGTTCGACAGGCGGGTCGACTCGGCCGAGAAGTAGGCGCGCGCGTGGCTGAAGTCGGTGAGGGACGGCGTCGAGGGGAGGGACGAGCGGAGGGACGCCGGGAGGTACGACACCGGGTCGGTCGACGAGGCGAGGTACGACAGCGTGTCGCGCACGCCGCGCAACTCGAGCCCGACGCGCTCGAGGATCGCGTTGGCGCTCGACGCGGCGCGCGACCGCAGGCCAAAGTGCGGCAGCGACGGCATCGGGTGGTCGTCGAGGAACCGGTCGAGCGTCGCGCGCGCGTCGGGCGACAGCTGGAGCTGCAGGCACGACTTGGCGTCGGCCGACGCGCTCGCGAGCGACGGCAGCTCGGAGCGCATGGCGGCGAGGAACGACGACGCCGAGGCGATAAAGGCCTGCAGCGCGCTGATCTCGTCCTTGAGCTCGGCGGCGGCGGCGGCGGACGACGACGCCTTGGCCGGGCGCGCACGGCCGTGCGGCAACAGCAACCGCCTCTGCGCGGAGGTCGCCTGCGCGTCGCCGAGATCGCCGCCCTCGTCGCGCTCGCGCTCGTGCTCGTCGTCCGACTCGACCGGGCTGTCGTCGTCGCCCTCGGTCTCGCCGTCGCCGTCCAGCTCGGTCTCGAGCTCCGTCTCGAGGTCGGTCGCCTCCTCGTCGACGAACGTCTTGAGCGCCTGGAGGCTGCGCTCTGCGTCCTCGAGCTTGCGCGCGAGGTACTCGCGCAAGCTGACGAACGACGCGGGGAGGTCGAGCGAGTCGAAGAGGGACGAGACGGCGCGCGAGGATGAGGAGGGGCGCGGTGAGGGCGAAGGGGACGAGGCGGTCGGGCCGTAGAGCGAGTGGGAGCGCCGGCGCAGGAGGGTGCGCGAGGGGAGGTCGAGCGCGGAGGAGGTCGAGGCGGGCGAGGCGGCTGAGGAGGCGGCGCGGCGAGTTGGCGGGCGAGCGGGCTGCCGTCGCTTCGTGGTCGACATACTGGGCTTGCTCGTGGCGCTCGTGCTGACCTTGTTGGCTCTGCGCGCGGGTGGGCTATCGTGGTCAGCCGATGAGTTCGGCGAACGGCATCCGCCTCGCGCCACTGTCGCGCTGGAGCGGGCTCGTGACCGCACGAGGCGCCGTCGATGAGGATTTGTGACAGCTTTGGGACGTACCGGCTGGACTCAGAGACGGAGGTGAGGAGCGGGAGAGCCGGACCTCGGCACTCGCGGTCGAAGTTGGGCGCGGCGGTGGCCGGTCGCGCAGGCACAGGCGAGGGGTGCGCAAAGTGCTGCTGGGTGGTTTGAGAGCTCGTGCGCAGCTGAGCGGGAGCTTGACGCAGAGTGAGCGGCGCTGAGCCACCGTCGCCGGCGACTTGCTCGTGGCCTTGTCGTTCAGCCTCGCCCTTCGTCGCCTTTGAGCCTGACGCACTCCTGCTTCCGCTCTCGCTTCCGTACGTGCGTTCGAGACTCTGCAGGCGAGAAGGAGGCACTCTCTCTGAAGCTGCGGAACGAGCGAGCACGACTCTCTCCGGGACAGGAACGTGCGAGAGCACAAAGCGACGCAGGAGAGCCGCATGCATCGTTGCAGAGAGAGAGGGGCGCGCTCGAGCAGCGCGGAAGATCGACGAGGTGAGACGGCGCACTGCAAGGAGAGGAGGGTCAGGACGCTGCGTGCGGCGTGCGTGAGAAGGGGAAGCTGGACGCACCGAGGTCGGGAGGCGGATCGTCGAGCTGGCTCGGCCGCCTGCCGTAGGAAGGGCGGCGCGCAGGCGGCACGTAGGCGATGCCGATGTAAGGTACTGCTGGGCAGAAAATTCGAGAGGCTGGCGAGGTCGGGCGCGCGCTGTCGGCGCGAATGCGAGAAAAGGCGGGTCGGGGTGGTCGAGGTGCGTGCGGCCCGTTTGCGCCGGCCCGTCGCTCGACCATCGCGCCCGCTTCATGCTGAGGTGGACGAAGAGGAGCTCGTCGGTACTCCCGGCTCAAGTGGCCGCGGGCTGCGCCGGAGACTGGACGGGCGGCGCGGCGAGGTGCTCGGGCGCGGCGGGCGGGGCGACAGCGGGCGTGCCGGCGGTGACTGCGAGGTCGGGCACATCGTCAGCCTCGCGAGCTGCAGCATGGAGGAGCGAGGCGCGTAGGAGAGGGGGTGAGAGACGCACCCCACGGGCGACGGTCCATCGGGCACTGCTGCTTGGACGAGTCGGTCGCGAGCCACTTCATGAGGCAGTGCATGTGGAAGACGTGGGTGCACTCGCCCCAGACTGTCGGGCGAGCAGGAAAGCAGAGTCAGTATGATCCTTGCTGAGAGCGAGACGCGAGGGAGGGAGGGAGGGAGGGAGGGAGAGGAGGACGCGCTCGGCGGGCAGCCGTCGCCGGGCACCTTGCAGTCGGGGCAGCAGCCGTCGAACGCGACGCGGCAGATGCCGCACACGTCGTCGTCGTCGTCGTCGCTGTCGGACTGCGGGTCCTGCGGCGGGTGGGCGTCCGAGGTTGAGCGAGGCGGCTGCGAGGGCTTGAGGTTCCAGCGCCACATGGCGACGGCGTGGTAGTGGTTGACGGTGACCTTCATGGCTGATACGAGAGCGTGCAGGCTGCTGATCGGGGCCCTGGGGCTGTGCTGGTGAGCGAGGGTGACGAGGCGGAGAGAGAGCGAGCCGGCCCGCCCGTGCTCCTCACTCACACCTGCCACGAGCTAGTCCCGCTTGACCAGCTACGCACAGCTCGCACAGCCGCCGCACCACCGCGCCGCACACACCCGACCCAGCGCCCACCCTCCTCCCTCCGCCCCCGCCCCATCCTCATCAGCTCCCGCCCACCTCTCCACCTCGTCCATGCCTCCCCCGCGCAAGGCCAAGGGCAAGGGCAAAGCCCGCGACAACGGCCTCGACTCGAACGGCCGCCCGGCAAAGATCAAGCGCGTCAAGGAGGTCGTCTTTGATCCCGAGGCCCGCAAGTTCGTCCAAGCTCGCTCGAGTCCCACTCCCCCCGGGCGCGTGTGCTGACCTACGTGTGCTCGCACGTCTCGCAGGGAGTACTTGACCGGGTTCTCGAAGCGCAAGAAGGCAAAGCAGGCCGAGAAGGTCAAGCGCGCCATCTCGCGCGAGAAGGATGCCTTGAGGGAGATGCGCACCCAGGTGCGTCCTTGTCTCTCTCTGTGTTCCAGCTGTCGCTCCGTGGGAGACGACTGGCGTGGCGGCGGGACCCGAGCGGGCGAGCGACGAGACTGTGGCCGTGCGCCTCGGGCCGCTCGCCTCGACGACCTGGGCGACGTGACCGTGAGCGGCCTGGCTGACTCGAGCCCTTCCCCACAGGTCCGCGAGAAGCGCAAGGAGCAAGCGGCACACAACGTGCGCATGGCGAGGGAGGCCTACGGCGGTGCGTCCCGTCATCTCGCTTCCTCGAGCTCTCGCCCGGCCTGGCTCTTTCGCGAGCGCCGTCCAGCTGAGCCATGGCGGCAGCCGACTGACGACTCGTAACGCCTCCTGCAGATGCCGAGGGCGGCGGCGACAACGAGGACGACGAGTTCGACGGCCTCGACTCGGACAGCGACGACGACTCGGACGCCGACTCGGACTCGGGCCCGGTCGTCGAGGGCGAGCTGGCGTTCGAGGCGCCCGACGGCGACCTCGCGACCGTCGTCGTCGAGCCCCTCTCGCTCTCGCGCTCGCCGACGCCCGAACCCCTCGACCTCTCGACCTCGACCCTCCCGCCCCGCGCGTCGACGACGTCCCGCCCGGCGCAGCAGTCGAGCCTGTACAAGAAGCGCGTGCGCAACACGGTCCAGGCGAGGCCCAAGATGTCGCGCGAGGACAAGAAGCTGCGCGCGACGGGCGGCAAGAAGGTCAAGAAGCAGATGACGAACCGCATGAAGGGCACAAAGGCGCGGTCGGCCAAGTGATCTCTCCATCGAGGCGTTTTCTTACTGTTGTGTGTACTGTGTGCAACCTGTCCTTCTGCCCTTTGCACTGGTCGCGAGAGAGAAAGAGCGAGACTTGCACCGCCTCGTGCGCCGTCATCCGCTCGACGGCCCGCCGCAGCTCGGCGAGCTGATCTTCCTCCTCCTCCT
>Ga0308169_10003633_pt1 | contig 14925 bp, 13 predicted proteins | sample PhyBR1_2_FD_202139 | JGI IMG/M metagenome (GOLD analysis project Ga0308169, IMG submission 202139) | Phyllosphere microbial communities from UC Gill Tract Community Farm, Albany, California, United States - DLSLSB.R1 | ecosystem: Host-associated > Plants > Phyllosphere > Unclassified | place... | reverse complement strand
TGATCGAGTACTTTACTTTGCCCCAGCCGTATTGATCGCCAGTATCATAGGTCGGTTTCAAATACGTTTCATAAGGAATAAACCAATCGATGCCGTCCCTCTCCTCATCTTCACTGACGATCAGATCGTCCGGAAAATGAGTGCCCGGCAACTCCAGATCGTCCTTACCGTAGGTTTGCCAGTCAGCCTTGACTTCCACATCTCTTTTTAAGTAATCAGAGGCGGGAATATGCACTCGAATACCCCATACCCCGGCTTTTTCAATCAGCGCATTACAATTCAAAGGATAACCAGGGTCTTGATCCGGGAAAGTAGGGTCCTCGAGCTCGATTTTTTCAACATTGACGTCAATTATTGTACGGCGCGACTCAGGCTCATTATTGAAACCTGTGCGAGTCAGGGTGTAATACATCGGCAACTGGGACATCACCGGGGTCTGTTTTATTACGTCCCAAGTAATGATTATTTCAACCTCCTCGTTAGGGGTTTCATTGCCATCGACGACATACGCAGGTGTCACGGCCACACCGTTCCAGTAAAGCGTTAACGTGTCGCCCACTTCAGGATCATCGTATAACTCTATAAAAGCTTTCGCGGGTTCGCCGATATCGTCCTCGGTCAACTCGGTATCGCTGTCAGAAGAACTCAGGAACTTGACCAATTCCAGATTTGGGTTGATCGGTCCAGGATCCTCGGTTCCCGGGCCGGGGATTGCCAGGTCCACCTTGACATCGATTTTGCCCGGAGAGTCCGTCGGGTATTTGCCTCGAAGCACCTCATAGTCGACTTCCGTTTCCTGCACGTTAGCCCCGTCAAAATCATATTCAGCCTTTATGTGTAACCAGGGCACGGTGATTTTCAGCGGGAAAGGAAGGTGCGAGCCGACGGGCGTCTCAGCAAGTTTCGTGGTGCCCCACCTGACGCGAATGAAGTCGTAGGCATCCCAGTTAATGTATTGGTCAATTTCAACTTTGGTGGGAAAGTTGGCATCGACACGATCGATCAGATCATCGGCAGCCAGTGGGACCCTGGGAATACCCAAACCGGCCGGTAGATTTCCCAGGGCGACCATGACTTCGACGACCGGGAAAGACATATCGCTGCGGTTACCCGCCTTGTCGAACAAAAAGTACACGACGTAATGAATGTTCGAGCCCAGAGGCGTCACTATGGTTTTGGGCACCAATATCTTGCGGTCCGGAGGAAGCGTTCCCAGGTACGCCAAGTCGGCAGGATCTGGGTCCGCTGGCGGCAGTTTATCCATCCAGGCAACAGCGACGGTGACAAAGTCTTTCTTGTCTTCAATGAAATCAGGAATTTCGCACCAGACGCCACCATCGCGATCCAGGATGGCCGTCGTGATCAGGGGCTCTAAAACGATAATTGGGTCTGGTACACCGGGCCTGATGGGCCCTGTCCTATCGATGGTGATAGGCGCCGCAGGTGAGTCCGTTTCTACGGGCGTGTTCCAATGTTTCACGCGGTATCTGAGTTGAAACGTCCCTTCATAGTTTTCAAAAATGTTTAGCGGAATAGTCCGCTCCAGAGGAAATCGATCAGAGGGCAGCGTGTCGGTGCCAGGAACATCTTCGTCATGAAAGTTCAGGAAATCGTTTGAACTGGCGGGTTTCCAATCCAGGTACAGCTTATTGGTGAAGGGATTACCGGACTCCGGACGATCAGGCCATTCAGGAATTTCGATTTTCAATGGGGCGTGGATTTTGCTTTCGGGTATCAATCCGTCAGCGTCTCCGGGGATGGCATCTACGACGGTGGGCGGCTGCAGCGCTAACCCCTCGCTTTCTTTGAAGAGTTTTTTGCGATAGTCGATCCGTACCTGTTCCGCCGTTGGACGTGCGCCTGAATCTGCCATGTTCGCCGCTCCAAAACCGTTGGGGTTAAGCCATGAAGAGGTTTCATGGCCCTTCAAAAACGCGTTCGGCAGTTCGACTCATGGCTCAATGACTGAAAAATAGCCCTGTCGCTCCGCCCGGCCCTAGAAGCCTTGAGCAAAATTAAGCGCCGATTTTTCGAAGCGCGATACTGTCAGAGTTGACAGGTCGCCAAGGCAGATCAGACCAACACAATCCCCACCAACACCGCCATTTCAAGCAACTCCAACAACGCCCCCGCCGTATCCCCGGTACATCCCCCCAGCCTGCGCAGCATCATCTGCCGCAAGCCAACGAACACCGCCGACGCAACCACCAGAGCGAAAACACCACCCCACCCCGCCACCAGCACGCAACCCAGCGCACACACCCACAACACCTGCCAACCGGCACGTCGTGGCAGATGATCAGCCAGCGCCTGCCCCAATCCGCCTAAGCGCACATACGGCGTAGTCAGGAACAGCCCAAGCAATGCCCCCCGCCCCAACACCGGGACGATAAGCAACGCCAAGCCCTGCCCTTGCTCGATCAACGCCAACAGCGCAGTGAACTTGAGCAACAACACCAACACCAGGGTGATCACCGCAATCGGCCCGCTGCGCGGGTCTTTCATGATCAGCAACGTGCGCTCGCGGTCGCCGAAACCACCGAGCCAGGCATCGGCGCTATCGGCCAGGCCATCGAGGTGCAGGCCGCCGCTGAGCAACACCCACGCCGTCAGCAACAGCGCAGCGTGCAGCAGCGGCGGCGCGCCCGTCAGCAACGCATTGAGTAGCCAAAGCAGACCGCCGAACAACAATCCCACCAGCGGATAAAACAACAGCGAACGGCCCAGTTGCTCAGGCTCGGGCATGCCCGGCAGGCGCACCGGCAGGCTGCTGAGAAATTGCAGGGCGATCCAGAACGGCAACATGGTCAGACCGCCTCTTTGAGCACTGGACCGGACGCCACGCGCAGGGAAAACAACGCGCCGTGGCTGACTTCGACATTGAGCAATTGCTCACGGGGCAAACCTCGGGCCTGGGCCAGCAACAAGCGCATCACACCACCATGGCTGACCAGTAAAACCCGCTGGCCGGCATAGGCGGTCTGCAGGCGTTCGATCGCCGCTAAAACGCGCCCGGAAAAATCCAGGACCGGCTCGCCATCGGGCGGAGTGAAGCCGTAAGGATCGGCCCAGAACCGGCCCAGTGCTTCGGCGTCAGTCTCCATCAACGCCGCCGCGCTGCGGCCTTCCCAGGCGCCGAAATGCAGCTCTTGCAGATCCTTGTCCAGATGCACCGGCACACCGAGTCGGGCGCCAAGTTGCTCGGCGAAACGCGCGCAACGTTGCAACGGCGAACTCACCAGCCGATCCCAGGGCCCGCCTTCTATGACAGCCGCGTGCATCTGCTCCCAGCCCTTGGTGGTCAAGGCGTCGTCGAGGCTGCCGCGCAGTCCGCCGCCCAGCTCGGTTTCGCCGTGACGCAGCAGGTCCAGGCGCAAGGTCATGCCGGGCGATCCGCCACGGCGGCCTCGGCAAACGTCGCCATCTGCCCGTGAAGGTCACAGGCCAGGCGCAACAGCGGCACCGCCAGCGCCGCGCCACTGCCCTCGCCCAGGCGCAGGCCGAGGTCCAGCAGCGGTTCGGCGCCGAGGGTTTCGAGCACGTGTCGATGACCCGGTTCGGCACCGCGATGGCCGAACAGCAACCATGGCCCGCATTCAGGATTCAACCGCACCGCCAACAGGGCCGCGACGCTGCAGATGAACCCGTCCACCAGCACGGCGATGCCCTGCTGGGCACACGCCAGGTAAGCGCCGGCCAACGCAGCGATTTCAAAACCGCCGAGGTTGAACAAGGTCTGTAACGGGTCGTCGCGCTGGGCACTGTGACGCGCCAGGGCCCGCTCGATCACTCGGGCCTTGTGGCTGACACCCGCCGCGTCCAGCCCAGTGCCCGGCCCGACCAGATGCGCCACTGGGCAATCGAGCAAGGCACAGGCCAGGGCGCTGGCGGCCGTGGTGTTGCCGATGCCCATTTCGCCGCCGATGAACAAATGCGTTCCCGCCGCGACGGCGCGCGCCACGCTGTCGCGTCCGGCCTGCAAGGCTTGTTCGCCCTGGGCCACGGTCATCGCCGGGCCGTGGACGAAATTCGCCGTGCCCGGCCCGACATGCAAATGCCGCACACCGGGCAGGTCAAGCGCAGGCGTCACGGTGCCCAGGTCCACCACTTCCAGGGACGCGCCCAATTGCCGCGCCAGGACGCTGATGGCCGCGCCGCCGCTGACGAAATTGAGCAGCATCTGCCCGGTCACTTCCTGGGGAAAGGCTGATACGCCCTCCGCCACCACGCCATGGTCGCCAGCGAAAATCGCGATCCAGACTTGATCCAGGTGCGGCTTGACCTGCCCTTGCAGCCCCGCCAGTTGCACCGCCACCGACTCCAACCGTCCTAGCGAGCCGGCCGGTTTGGTCAGTTGTTGCTGACGGGCCGTGGCCTGTTCCAGGGCCTGGGTGTCGAGGGGCTTGCATGGGTCCAGCCACCAGCGGTGAGTCATAACGCAGTACCTTTGAGAGTCAGGGGCAGGCCGGCGACGGTCAGCACGACGCGCTGACACCGTTCGGCCAAGGCTTGATGCAGCCAACCGGCTTCATCGACATAACGGCGAGTCAACTCGCCCAGCGGCACGACACCCATTCCGGTCTCGTTGCTGACAAAAATGATGTTCCCGGGCAGCGCGGCCAGGCAGTCCAGCAGTGCGTCGCGTTCTGTGCCCAGTTGATCGGGGTCGTCGAGCATCAGCAGGTTGGTCAGCCAGAGGGTCAGGCAATCCACCAGCAGGCATTGTCCAGGCGCGGCGTTTTCCCGCAGCACACGGGCCAGGGCCAAGGGTTCTTCCACAAGCGCCCAGTCGGCCGGGCGGCGAGCGCGGTGTTGAGCGACGCGAGCGTTCATCTCACCGTCCAGGGGTTGGCTGGTGGCGATATAGGTCACTGGCAGGCCTGTTTCGGCCGCGAGTTTTTCCGCCAGGCGACTCTTGCCGGAGCGGGCGCCGCCGAGGATGAGTTGGAGCATGAGTCATTACCTTTTATTGGCGGTGTGGCGACTGGCCTCTTCGCGAGCAAGCCCGCTCCCACAGTTTGAAATGCATTTCCCTGTGGGAGGGGGCTTGCTCGCGAAGAGTCCAGCCCAGCCACCCTAAATCCCACAAAGCTGACGCAACAACCCAGTGTCCAAATGCCGCTCCACCAGATCCGCCAGACGCTCGATATCGCGCTCGCGCAAGCCGTGGTAATCCACCGTCTGCACATCCTGCAACCCCGCCCAACGCAACAACGCGCTGCTGGCCTGCGGCGACTCGAACAGCCCGTGGAGGTAGGTGCCGAAAATCTGCCCATCGAGGCTTTGCGCGCCGTCACAACGGCCGTCCTCCAGATGCACCGCCGCGTGCTCCAATGCCGGGCCCGTGGTAACGCCCGCGTGAATTTCGTAGCCGCTGACCTCGGCGTTTTCCAAGGCCAATCGCCCACGGACATTACGCAATTGTTTCTCATGTTCCAGCGTCGTTTCGAAATCCAGCAGCGCCAGGCCAGCACTGGAGCCCGCCGCGCCTTCCAGCCCCAGCGGGTCGTGGACCTGCTGGCCGAGCATCTGCAAACCGCCGCAAATGCCCAACAGCTTGCCGCCGTAGCGCAGGTGCCGTTGGATGGCGGTTTCCCAACCGTTGGCGCGCAGGTAGGCCAGGTCGCTGCGCACACTTTTCGAACCGGGCAGGATGATCAGGTCGGCCGGCGGGATGGCTTGGCCGGGGCCAATGAATTGCAGGTCGACTTGCGGGTGCAGGCGCAGCGGATCGAAATCGGTGTGGTTGCTGATGCGCGGCAGCACCGGAACCACCACCTTGAGTACCTGCTCGGCCTTGTCGGCCTGGCGCTGGTCGAGACCGTCCTCGGCTTCCAGGTGCAGGTCCATCACGTAGGGCAGCACGCCCACCACCGGTTTGCCGGTGCGCGCCTCCAGCCAATCGAGGCCCGGTTGCAACAAGGCGATGTCGCCACGAAAACGGTTGATGATGAAGCCCTTGACCCGCGCTTGCTCGCTGGGCGACAGCAACTCCAAGGTGCCGACCAGATGGGCGAATACCCCGCCGCGATTGATGTCGGCGATCAGCAGCACCGGGCAATCCACTGCCTCGGCAAAACCCATGTTGGCGATGTCACCGGCGCGCAGATTGATCTCCGCCGGCGAGCCGGCGCCCTCCACCATCACCACCGGATAGGCCGCACTCAGGCGTTGATGGGAAGCGAGTACCGCTTGCATCGCGATGGCTTTGTAATCGTGATAGGCCACGGCGTTCATGGTGGTGACGGCGCGGCCATGGATGATCACCTGGGCGCCCGTGTCGCTGTTGGGCTTGAGCAGCACCGGGTTCATGTCGGTATGCGGTTCAAGACCGGCAGCCTGGGCCTGCACCGCTTGGGCGCGGCCGATTTCGCCGCCGTCGGCCGTCACGGCGCTGTTGAGCGCCATGTTCTGCGGCTTGAATGGCACTACGCTGACACCCTGGCGCCGAACCCAGCGGCACAACGCCGTAACCAGGGTACTTTTGCCGGCATCGGACGTGGTGCCTTGCACCATCACTGTGGTCATTGGATGTCCTTGGTGTAGGCCTCGAGCGCCTGTTCGAGACGCAGGAACTCGGCGTCATCAGCCGGCAGCCCGAAGCGCAGGCTGCTGTTGTGGACGAACAAGCGCAGGAGAATGCCGCGCCGGGCCATGAAATCGTGAAGCTCCTGGGCCTGATCCGTGACCAGCCATTGGAACAGGCCGCAGCCGCCCTGGGGTTTGAAACCGTAGCGTTCGAGGATCAGCGCCAGACGTTGACTGCTGGCTTCGCAGCGTTGTCGCTGGCGGACTTGGGCAGCGGTATCCAGCAGGCAGGCCTGACCCAGCACCCGGGTCGGCCCGCTGACGACCCACGGCCCGACCTGTTCGGCGAGTAACTTGAGCAAGCGACGCTCGGCCAATACAAACCCCAGGCGCACCCCGGCCAAGCCAAAGAACTTGCCAAACGACCGCAACACGATCAACCCGACCTGATGGGTTTGGTCCGCCAGGCTGAGGTGCGGCGTAACGTCCATAAAGGCCTCGTCCACCACCAGCCAGCCGCCGCGTTGGGCCAAGCGGGCGTGCCAGTCCAGCAAACGCTCGGGCGTCAGGCTCAGGCCGGTGGGATTGTTCGGATTGACCACCACCAGTACGTCTAGGCTGTCGAGAAAGAAATCCACTTCCGCTTCCAGCACTTCACGCACGATGTAGCCGGCGCGGCGCCAGGCTTCGGCGTGCTCGGCGTAGCACGGTGACAAGACGCCAACCTTGCCCGCCCGGCGCAGGCGCGGCAGCAATTGGATCGCCATCTGCGAACCGGCCACCGGCAATACCTGCGCTGCGCCGTAATAATCGCAGGCGGAGTGCTCCAGTCCGTCATCGGTTTCCGGCAGGCGTGCCCAGGCGCGCAACGGTATCGTCGGGACATCGAACGGCCAGGGTGCCAGGCCGCTGGACAGATCCAGCCAATCGGCTTCGGCAATGCCGTATTGCAAGGCCGCGTTGCGCAAGCGTCCGCCGTGCTCAAGCATAAAACTCAGCTCCCAGGCAGAGAATCAGCAACCACAACCATACGCCGCGCTGGACCAATTGCCAGCCGCGATCAATGGAGTCCGCGCTCGCCGGCACGCCTTCGCCCAGCGGCGGACGTTGGTGCAGTTCACCGTGGTAAACCGCCGCCCCGCCCAACTCGACACCCAACGCACCAGCACCGGCGGCCATGACCGGCCCGGCATTGGGGCTGTCCCAGGTCGGACCCTGGGTGCGCCAGCACTTGAAGGCCAGGCGGGTTTTGCCGAGCAACGCGTAGGTCAACGCTACCAGGCGCGCAGGAATGTAATTGAGCACATCGTCGATCTTGGCCGCCGCCCAGCCGAAGCGTTCGAAACGTTCGTTGCGGTAACCCCACATGGCATCGAGGGTATTGCTCAAGCGATACAGCACCACGCCAGGCGCGCCGGCCACCGCAAACCAGAACAGCGCGGCGAACACCGCGTCGCTGCCGTTCTCCAGCACCGATTCGGTGGCAGCGCGGGCCACGGCGGTTTCGTCCAGTTCCGCGGTCTCGCGGCTGACCAGGTAACCGACACGCTTGCGTGCTTCGTCCAGATCCCCGCCGCGCAGCGCCCGTGCCACCGGCTCGACGTGTTCGCCTAGGCTGCGCAGGCCGAGGGCGCAGTACAGTGCGAGAATTTCCACCAACCACCCAACCATCGGCGCCCAGGACAAGGCCGTGGCGAGCAAGGTCAGCGGCAGCACGGCGATGATCCATGCCGTCACGCCATGACTGCGCCAGCCACGTCCGCCGGAGTTGAAGCGTTGTTCGATGCGTTCGGCAAAACCGCCGAATGCTACCAATGGATGCCAACGCCGGGGCTCGCCCAGCAACGCATCCAGCGCCACCGCAGCGACACTGAGCAACGCGACGCTCATGGGCGCACTCCCCAATGGTTTTCATAGAGCAATTCATTCAGCGAACGCGGCTGCGCCCAGCCTTCCAACGCGAGCATTGGCGCCGGATAAAAACCTTCGACCGGGCCGAGGCACAATATCGCCAGCGGCTTGGCGCCGGCGGGCAGGCCCAGCAGGTCAGCCAGGGCCTGGGGTTCGAACAGCGACACCCAGCCCATTCCCAGTCCTTCAACGCGGGCAGCCAGCCATAGGTTCTGGATCGCACAGGACAGCGAGGCCAGGTCCATTTCCGGCAACGTCCGGCGACCGAAGATGTGCCGCTCGCGGTCATCCATCAACGCCGCCACCAGCACTTCGGCGCAGTCGTTGATGCCTTCGACCTTGAGCTTCATGAACTCATCGCTGCGCTCGCCCAAGGCCTCGGCGGTGCGGATGCGTTCTTCTTCCACCAACTGCTGGATGTTTGCGCGTAAAACCCGGTCGCTGATGCGGATAAACCGCCACGGTTGCATCAGCCCTACGCTGGGTGCCTGGTGCGCGGCCTCCAGCAATCGGCGCAGCAAGGCCGGTTCAACCGTGCCGCCGGTGAAGTGGCGCATGTCACGGCGTTCGGCGATGGCGCGGTAGACAGCATCGCGTTCGGCCTGGGGGAAGGCGTTGTCGGTCATGGCCGCTTCGCGAGCAAGCTCGCTCCCACACTGGATTGCGTTGCACTTGAGATCACAGGGTCCCTTGTGGGAGCGAGCCTGCTCGCGAAGGCGGCCTCAAGGTCAGGCGCAAACAGCGCGGCAATCGCCCTGGGATTAGATGGAAAATAAAAATGCACATAAGAAGCCGTCATTCGCCCTTGCCGGAAAACCGCCTCCGCGCCACGCCCGCCATTGGGGCTATGGCCACGGGCAATCGGCTCAAGCTCGGTGCTGGTCAGCGAATGATGATAAGTGTGCCCACGCAAGGTGCCTTCCGGCAGATCCACTGCTTGCAGGGCCAGGGCCGCCAGACGCTTTTGCATCTGCGCCTCACCCGCCAGCAAGCCCAATAGTTCGGCGCGGTTGCCTTCGACGTCAGTCAGGGAATCCAGCAGATACAGCATGCCGCCGCATTCGGCGAGCAACGGTTTACCGGCTGCATGGTGAGCACGGATCGCCGCCAGCATCGGCGCGTTACCGGCCAGCGCCACGTGGTGCAGTTCTGGGTAGCCGCCAGGCAGATACAGGCTATCGGCTTCGGGCAATGCGCTGTCATGGATCGGCGAGAAGAAGCTCAACAGCGCGCCCATGGCCCGCAACAGATCAAGGCTGGCGCCATAGGTAAAAGCAAACGCTTCGTCCCGGGCCACGGCGATGCGCACACCGTCGAGCCATGGCTGCGCGGTGACCACTTCGGGGGCGGCGAATTCGACTGCGGGCGGAAGCGCCACCTCGCAACTGCTGGCCAAGGCATCCGCCGCCGCATCGAGGCGCAGGTCCAAGTCATTCAACTCGCTGGCCTGCACCAACCCAAGATGACGGCTGGGCAATTCGATGCCGGTTTCCCGGGACAGCGCGCCGTACCAGCGCAAGCCTTCGGTCAGGCTGCCTTCGAGCAACTGCGCGTGGCGCAAGGTGCCGACCCGGTTGGCCAAGACCCCGGCGAATGGCAAGTCAGTTTGATAACGCGCCAGGCCCAAAGCCAGGGCGCCGAAGGTTTGGGCCATGGCCGTGCCATCGATCACCGCCAGCACCGGGACGCCAAAATGTCGCGCCAGATCAGCGCTGGACGGAGTGCCGTCGAACAGCCCCATCACCCCTTCGATCAGGATCAGGTCCGCTTCGCCGGCGGCTTCCCACAATAGTCGGCGACTTTCCTGCTCGCCAACCATCCACATGTCCAATTGATAGACCGGTGCGCCGCTGGCCCGCTCCAGAATCATCGGGTCGAGGAAATCCGGGCCGCACTTGAAGACACGCACCTTGCGCCCCTGGTTGCGGTGCAAGCGGGCCAGGGCGGCGGTGACGGTGGTCTTGCCTTGCCCCGAGGCAGGCGCCGCGATCAGTACCGCCGGGCATTGGCGGTTCGCCAGGGAAGCTTCACTCACAATTCGACGCCTTTCTGCGCCTTGATTCCGGCCTGGAACGCATGCTTGATCATGCCCATTTCAGTCACCGTGTCGGCCAATTCGATCATTTCCACCTTGGCACCGCGCCCAGTCACCACCACGTGCTGCATCGGCGGACGGGCCTGCAAGTCGCTCAAGACCTGATCGAGGTCGAGGTAACCGTGCTTGAGGGCGATGTTGAGTTCGTCGAGCACCACCAGGCCGATGCTTGGGTCGCTCAGCAATTGCCGCGATACCGCCCAGGCCGCTTCGGCGGCGGCGATGTCACGCTGGCGGTCCTGGGTTTCCCAGGTGAAGCCTTCACCCATGACATGAAAACGCACCTGTTCCGGGAAGCGCCGGAAAAACAACTCCTCACCGGTGCTGTTGCGCCCCTTGATGAACTGCACCACGCCGCATTGCATGCCATGCCCCATGGACCGCGCCAGCATGCCGAACGCCGAGCTGCTCTTGCCCTTGCCGTTACCGGTCAGCACCAGCAACAGGCCGCATTCGTTCGGCGAGTTGGCGATGCGCTCGTCGATCACGGCTTTTTTGCGCAGCATGCGCGCCAGGTGGCGTTCGTCGCGATCAGACGTATCGGTCATGGGGGAGCTCTCCGTTGGGATTGGATAACGGCGGGCGGGCACAAAAAAAGACGGCAGCAAGCCTGGCATCGCCCACCGTGATGCCGTTGGATGAGTCAGGCCGGTCTCCGGGCTCATGAGCGGCGTGATGCCGAGCTGCGCGCCTTCCCATGTCCGCGACACAGTGGCGTAGGCGCAGCGTTGACTCATTTACCGTTGCGGGGGCAGCGCCGGGTTCGTGTGCACTCACCGGCTTCCCTGTTTCACTCTGTCGGCCACGGCCACAGAGCACCTGAAACAAGCCGCGAAGGTTAGAGGGTTGGGGGTGGAGCGTCAATTAAAGCTGCCACAGGCCCAGCGCCGATTATTGGCCGGGATCAATGGAATGACGCCAATCTTGTGTCACGCTGGCGGAAGTGATATCAAAGAGACACTACGACCCGATATCACAAGAACAAGAGGGCAAGGTTATGCAAGGCATGATCATCAGCAACCCAAAACTGGAATTCCTGCGTCCGGTGCTGGAACGCTGGTTTGACTGTATCGACCGCTACAACGCCGTGCGCGGCGATAACGACACGCCCTACTGGTTCGATGAAAGGGCCAACCTCGGCCTGTTGTCGGCCGCCGCCTGGATGGCCGAGATGGTCACGCTGCAAAGCGCCCCGACCCGCAAGCAGAACGAGGAAGGCGAACGCAACGTCAGCGCCGACCTGGTCATCGCCAGCACGGAGGAACGCGCCTTTATCCAGGCCACCCAGCGCTGGCCCAAGGTCAACCAACTGAACCTGACCCAGCCTTTGCTGGAAGTCACCAGCGATGCCAAGCGCATCAGCTATGCCAGCGACTTGAAACTGGGTTGCCTGTTCGTCGCGCCGCAAAAAATCCAGCAGAGCGCCACGCCGGAGGAACTGCAGGACATGGTCGACGAGCTGCTGAAGGAAACCACCTGTGCCGTGGCCTGGTACTTTCCCTATGCCTACCGAAAATTGCGCAACGAGGCCGGCCACTATCACCCAGGCGTCGCCGTGCTGTTCAAACAGGCCCACGGCTGACTCGCTCCCATAAGGTTTTGCCTGGCAAACTGGCCTACCCGCAGTTGAACCATCGCGCGTCTACGCTTCTCTATGAATAACCACATGCATTCATAGGGAAGCCAGCATGCTCAAGCCATCCCATCTCTTGATCGTCACCCTTGCCGCAGGACTTGTCGCTTGCGGCGAGTCTTCCAGCCTGAAAGTCTCCGATGGCACCGGCCCCTCGCCGAAACTGCCCGAACCGAACAAGACCCTGATCCCCACCGTGAATATTGCCGAAGCCGTCGGTTGGCCCCAAGGCGCCAAGCCAACCCCGGCCCAGGGCCTCCAAGTGGAGGCATTCGCCGAAGGGCTGGATCATCCACGCTGGCTCTACGTACTACCCAATGGCGATGTGCTGGTGGCCGAGACCAACGCCCCGCCCAAACCGGACGATTCCAAGGGCATTCGTGGCTGGGTCATGAAGAAAGTCATGGGCCGCGCCGGCGCCGGCGTGCCCAGCCCCAATCGCATCACGCTGTTGCGCGATGCCAATCACGACGGCATTGCCGAAACCCGCACCGTGTTCCTGGAAAACCTCAACTCACCGTTCGGCATGACCCTGGTGGGCAATGACCTGTACGTGGCCGACACCGATCGGCTGATCCGCTTTCCCTACAAAGACGGTGAAACGCAGATCAAGGCGCAACCGACCAAGGTCGTCGATTTGCCGGGCGGGACTATCAACCACCATTGGACCAAGAATGTCATCGCCAGCCGCGATGGCAGCAAGCTCTATGTCACCACCGGCTCGAACAGCAACGTCGCGGAAAACGGCATCGAGGCTGAAGAAGGTCGCGCGGCCATTTGGGAAGTGGACCGTGCCAGCGGCAGCCACCGCATCTTTGCCTCGGGCCTGCGCAACCCCAACGGCCTGGCCTGGGAACCCAGCAGCGGCGCGTTGTGGACGGCCGTGAACGAGCGGGATGAGATCGGCAGCGACCTGGTGCCGGACTACATCACCTCGGTCAAGGACGGGGCTTTCTATGGCTGGCCCTATAGCTACTACGGGCAGAACGTCGATGTCCGGGTCGAGCCGCAAAATCCGGCCCTGGTGGCCAAGGCCATCGCCCCGGATTACGCAGTTGGGCCCCACACGGCCTCACTGGGCCTGACCTTCGCCGAAGGCAGCCACTTGCCGGCACCGTTTACCGAAGGGGCTTTCATCGGCCAGCACGGCTCCTGGAACCGTAAGCCCCACAGTGGTTATAAGGTAATTTTCGTGCCCTTTAGCGGTGGCAAACCCGCAGGTGAACCGGTGGATGTGCTCACCGGCTTCCTGAACGCCGACGAGAAAGCCCAGGGACGGCCGGTGGGCGTGGTGATCGATAAGCAGGGTGGGTTGTTGGTGGCCGATGACGTGGGAAACAAGATTTGGCGGGTGTCGGGTAAATAACCCACCCTTGAAAACTCGAGGATGAGCCCTGTGGCGAGGGAGCTCGCTCCCGCTGGGCTGCGAAGCGGCCCCAAGCTTCTGGCGGTTGCTGCGCAACCGAGCGGGAGCAAGCTCCCTCGCCACTTCAGCCTCTGTAGCGGCTTTTTCAGGGATTGCGCGCCAGATGCTCCGGCTGCAACACCCGCTTGGCGCTCAGATAGGCTTTCTGCCAGTAAGCCTTGGACAAGCTGTCGAGCTTGACCGTGCCACCGGTGGCTGGCGCATGGACAAAACGGCCTTCACCGACATAGATCCCCGCGTGGCTGACCTGGGAGCCGCCGTTGGTGGCAAAGAAGATCAGGTCCCCGGTCTGCAGTGCTTCCTTACCCACATCCGGGGCGCGCATGCCGATCATTTCGCGGGTGGACCTCGGCAAGGTAATACCTGCCGCGTCACGGTAGACATAGCCGATCAGGCCACTGCAATCGAAACCCGAATCGGGCGTGTTACCGCCCCAGCGATACGGCGTCCCCACCAGGCCCAGCGCTCGGAAAAGCACATCTTCGGCAGCAGGAGAAAAAGGTTGCGAGGGGGCAAAGACCACCGGAGCCCGCACCGGCGCAGGCGGCGGGGTGCGGCTGGCACAGGCGCTGAGTAGCGCGGCGAGGAACACAAGAGCGAGGCGGGCCGACGTCGACATATGCAGAACAATCCTGATCTGGATGCGGCTTTTCTGCCGTGGAGATGGAAACAAATCCGCCCGCGTAATACGCAGGCGGATTGCCATCAATCAATGATCATGGATTCTAGCGGCTATGTCGCAAACTTCAAGTAAGACTTTAAGTTTGCCTTACAAACTGTGGGCTTACTTGCGAGCCGTCATCACAGTCGGTGCCATCGCGAGGGCGCGCTTGGCTTCGATGAAGGTCTTGTTCCAGTAGGTGTCGCCCAGGCTGTCGATTCGCACGCCACCGCTGCGGCGGCTGCTGGAATGGATGAACTGGTTGTCACCCAGGTAGATCCCGGCATGGCTGACGCGACCGCGACGACCATTGGTGCTGAAGAACAGCAGGTCACCGGGTTCCAGTTGGTTGCGCGCAACCAGCGGAGCGTTAACGTTGATCATTTCGCGAGTCGAGCGCGGCAGGTTCATGCCGGCCTCTTCGCGAAACAGATAACCGATGAAACCACTGCAATCGAAACCGGCTTCAGAGGTACCGCCAAAACGATAACGGGTACCGATCAACGACATGCCCCGCTCCAGAATGCTGTCGGCCAGCACTGGAAGCTGATAAGGCTTGCTACCGGCGAAGGCGGCCAGTTCTTTGTCGGAGGCCATTTCTTCCTGGAACGCAACTGAGGAAGACTGGGCGGTAACGGAGTTCTTGACCTGTGGTTGTTGCTCTTGCTGGG
>Ga0308169_10003632_pt1 | contig 14926 bp, 15 predicted proteins | sample PhyBR1_2_FD_202139 | JGI IMG/M metagenome (GOLD analysis project Ga0308169, IMG submission 202139) | Phyllosphere microbial communities from UC Gill Tract Community Farm, Albany, California, United States - DLSLSB.R1 | ecosystem: Host-associated > Plants > Phyllosphere > Unclassified | place... | reverse complement strand
TCGAGGACTTCGGAATGCAAACAGAAAGTTCCGCAAGACGCTCACCGAATTTGCTTGAAAGCGCTTTGCTCCTGGAGTGAGTCGGTTGCTCGCTGTATCTTTCTTCGAAGCATCGAGCTTATCACGCTTTATTCTTCTACAGGGTGCAACAAAGGCTACCTCAAGAAAGGAGGAAAATGCGTTGCGAAACCGTCAACTTCGACGAAACCAGCTCTCCCTCCTTGCGGTTGCGTCTTCCCTTCAAGCACTTCCTCTTCTCGCTCAAAGTCACCCTCTACAACATCGTCAACACAGCCTCAAGCAACAGTTCAGCCGACAGCAACCGTTACTCAAACTATCTATGCGGGCGAAAGTGTTTCGACGATGTCTTCGATGATCACTATCTGGACTGCCGCCTCTCCCGCACCTGCTCCCTTAGATTCGACTCTCACTCTCTGGACTGCTGCCGATCCGACAACTGTATGGACTGCCGCCGACCGAACGACGATTTGGACAGCTCCCTCTGCGACTACGATTTGGACAGCTGCCTCTGAGAGAACGATTTGGACTGCCGCTTCACCAACACCCAACACTCCTACTCCCACCGTAACTGTCACGACTCGTGTACCTTTCAGTATCGCGCCAGTTCGGCCTCTGCCGACTCCTCGTATCATTTATATCGAGACTTGCTCGTGCGACGAGGATTGCACGATCAATGCTCCCGCAGACGCAACACCGATTTGCGATCCGAGAATGGCTACTTGCACTTGGGGTTCGTTCGATTCTCATCTCGTTTTGCCTTCTGAACCCTGCTAATCTGCACTATTTTCCTTCTTCAGCTTGTAACCCAGGATTCTGGATCAGTAGTGACGGTACAGGGTGTCTCCCAGATGGTACCGCATTTGCAGCTTTCAGTAAGCTCTCTTTGTCTAATTCGTCTCTGCTCCGGTCTATACCCGATGCTCATTCTCTCGCTCGAACAGGTCGTCAACTCGTCGTACTCTCGCCAACTGGTACTCAACCTCATACTGCTTTCCTGGAAAGGCCTACCCCATCAAGCCTGAGCTCAGCAGCTCCGACAACGATCACGAATCAAAGCGTTTCACCGACAGGCGCGTTAAATCAGCTCATCGTCGAAGCACCTCCTTCAGTCGACATCAGCTCGAGTAAGTATATCTCGATCTCGCACTTTCTTTGAGTCTAAGCTGATGGTACGGTTTCGGCAGATTCGACTCTGCCTCGAAACAACAACTCGACTTCGTTTGGATCGACTTCGAATCCTTTCCTCATTCAGAACTACTCGACGAATCGATTCTTCGACAAGTTTTTCTTCGCTGATAGCGCGGACGAATCGAATACTTTCGTCAAGTGCGTCTTTCCGAACCTTTCTCTCGCGTTTCGTGCGAGCTGATCGTGCCTCTCACTCGACAGCTATCTCGAGATGGAGGAGGCTTCCGAGATGGATCTTACCTCTTACACTAACTCGACTGTGACGCTGTCGATGGATCGAGTCTCAAATTTATCCGACAGTGAACGTCGAGACAGTGTTCGACTCTCATCGAAAGAGCTCGTACAACCAGGCAGTCTCCTTGTCGTCGATCTCGCGCATATCCCTACCGGGTAAGTTTACACCTACGAGCTTTCGGAAATCTCCTCTTGAATACTGATCTTTTCTCGTATGCAGTTGTTTCGTTTTCCCTTCGATCTACCTTCACAGCGCGAACTCGTCAGAATCGTCAAAGATCGGCGAGATCGACCTCTTCGACGGATCTAGTGCTCGTGACTTTAATCGATACAGCGTTCGATCACCGACGAGTTGCTCCCTCACTCCTTCTACAGCAATCAGCGGCGAAGTTCAGTCGACTACTTGTGCTGTAAGTTGTTCACCTCGGACTCGTAGGTGTGACCGCGATAGCTTCACTGACGCTATACCTGCCTATCTGTAGATGAGCGAGGGAGGTTGCGCTGTACGAGATCTGAATGGGCTCGCAGGAGACGAAATGAATCGCAAAGGAGGTGGAGTTATCGCCCTCAGACTCGCTGAAGATGGGTGAGCATCATACCTCTATTTCTATATCATAACTCAGACAGCTGAACCTCCTCCTATATTGTAGCATTCAAGTATGGCAGTGGGATCACTCGCAAGTTCCGAACGACATTTCTAGTTCACCTCGTCCCAAATCTTGGGGGGATCCGACTGCCGCGTGGATGAGAGACTCGTGTGATATCAACAAGAGCTTCCGGGATCTGAGACTAGCTTTCGTGAGTGTTCTTCTCTACTTTCGTCGTTTCGTTTGTGCGAGACTGAGCTTTTCTTGATTCGTTCCTTCTTCAGGACATCACGTAAGCCGTTTCTTGTAACGCGACTTCTTTGTGAGTGTCTATGCTGACGCCTTTCACTTGTGCAGAACATGCGGAGATTGGAAAGGGAAACCTGCAACTCCGTTTGCAGAATTTGGATCGTGCGCTGCAAATTATGCTACTTGCGAAGCTGCCGTCCAAGATCCCGCCAACTTCGCTGAAGCGTGAGTCTACTTCTTGAAGCACTTCTACACGACCTTGCAGCTGACGAAAGAATCTCTACAGTTACTTCGAAATCAATTCTGTGAAAGGTTCGTCTCGTCGCTCTCGATTCGAAAAGCCCGTACTGACGATACCTTGTCGTCGTCCTCCTACAGTGTACTCTCTGTGACCTGATGTTGTTAATTGTTTATCTTCCATACCTTTGTTGTTGAAACTTTTCGTTCGTCTCTCACGTGAAGAAATCCCACAACCTGCTGTCCTGAGAGTGCACGACGCCGAGTGTATTGCGAGTACTGAGGATAAAACGATGTATAGGTGGTGCGGAAGACTACAACATTCCCCGAAACGAGCTAAAGATAACCAAGAATTTACAGGTAAAACGAGAAGCAAAGGAAATGCGATGCAAAACGAAGACGAAATTGTGTGGAAGAGAGAGGAAGAGGGTGAGCGTTACTGTTGCTGTTGATAATGTGGTAGTCCTCCACCGACGCTGCTGTAGTAAAGCTGTTGAGATTGCGCTCCGCCCGAATGATCCCCCGACGAAACGGTTCCTTGAAGCGATGGATCCCTTTCACGACGATACTGCTGATCTGACTCGTGTCGCCAGCTAGAGATACCAGTCGATCCCCCTATAATCGAAGGCGAGGGAACCGCTGAATGCATAGGAGTCGGTTGAGGAGGTTCAGAGGGGAAGTAAGATTTTTGACTCCATTCCGATACACCGCCTCGGATTTCCGTCGTCGTCGCAGGTTGTTGTTGAGGAGGATAGGAAGCGAGAGAAGTATCGTTCGAAGGAGGTGGATGAGGAAAGGGGTAAGACGTTCGACGAGCCTCGAGTTGAGCTCGACGAATCATCTCTTCGTCTGGTACGGAAGTGGGAGAGTGATACTCGTCGGTTCGAGGCGGAGTGAATTGCGGGTATGGATAAGGAGGTTGTGAGGGAACGGAACTGAATCGAAGATGGTTTCTGAAACCGAGATGAGGTTGAGTTGACGAGTCTTGCGGTTGCTCTTGCGCTGGCTTGAACGGGTATCGGAAGCTGACGGGTGGCGTAGGACGATACTGATGAAGGGAAGACAGAGGTGGGTAAGGATGTTCGGTTGGCGAGGAAAGAGTAGAGACTGATGGGCCAACTGAAGGAGATTGATCAAAGGCGACGGCGAGCCCCGTGGGTAGTGTTTGGGAGTTATGAGGAGGTTGGGGGGTCGAGCTAGGTGAGGAAGGGTGACGCGAAGATGGGAAATACTGCGATTGTTGAGCGGTCGAAGATGAGGAGTAAGGCTGGCTCGCGAAGGGAAGGCGGAAGGCAGAGCTTCCTGGAATCAAGGTGTCATTCTGCTCGAGTGCAGAGGGAGATGGCTGAGGTGGATTTGCTGCGTAGTAAGCGAGGTCGACAGTGTTCGTCCTGGGTGAAAGGTTCGTCGCCTCATTGCTCGGTCCTACAGCGCTCGCTCGGCGTTCAGAGTTCGACTGAACGCGAGGATACGGAGCGTAGCGTTGTGGCTCTGTGGTCTGGGCCGAAGAGGAAGGAGAAGGGAACGGGAACGAGGGGTCTGGCGAAGGAAGGGCGTATTGCGAGGTCTGATGATAAGGCTGCCAACGAGGTTGCTGAGGATCGATTGCCGTTGTCTCGGATGGTGCTCGATGGCTCGGAGGTGCAGATAGCGAGAAAGAACCCATCGAGGACGAGCCGAACGAGTAAGGGAGCGGTGGAGTTGGAAGAGGAGGAGGTTGATCGCTTGAGTGCCAAGTCGTCGCTGTCGGAGAGAAGAGCGGCGAGTCTCCCTGAGAGTAGTCGTCGTCAACTGAGCCAACCGAGACTGCACTTGCTCTACGGCCTTTCTCGTTCCTGATCCGAAGTTTCCTCTTGATCTGCTCGACAGCCGCAGGGTTTCCTCGGACGAACAATCCCGATTGATGTCTTTCATCAAGTAATCCTGACTCGTCAACTCCAGCTAGGAATCAGATGGGAATAGTGGACTCACGTGAAGACAATTTGGGTCAATTCTCCTCTTCGTTCGTTCGACTTGCGACGGTCACTCAGTCGTCTATTGAGAGAGGGTCAGTCGAGACGCTCCTGATATAACGATACAAGGAGCTCACTTGAAGTCATAGTAGCTGTCAGGGAGGCAACTGGTCAGCTCAAGGAGCGAAATGAAGCAGGAGGAGAAAGCGACAAACTCACCTCAGTTGCCTCACGAAAGAGCTCATTCTGTCATAGTCGCGCATCACGTCAGCTATGATCGCCTGTTAAAGATGTAAGAACGGGACATACGACTTGAAGTCGAAGGTAGGGCGGAGAGCTGCGAGTGCTTTTTCCTCGTTCACTGATATCTGGAAAGCATCAACTTCTCCATCTACCCACCTCAAGTTCTCAGGGTCTGTCGGATTCTCGAGCAAGCTATAGGAGTTTCTGTGATCAGCTGAATATCTGGTCAAGTTGGAGCTGAAAAGGGGACTTTACTGATGAAGGAGAATACAGAAGTTTGAAGGTCTGACTTTGTTAGCCTTGCTACTCGTTGAAGCTCTACCTTCAGCAGTCATTGACTACCTCCTCGAGCTTGCTGGCCGCCTCTGCTTGAGATTGTCGTCGTTGTTGACCGAGGGAAAGAAGGAAATGTCGGTCGAGTGAAGCGGGAATCGATGATCAGGCTGTTTGGAGCGCTTTGGAAGCTGTTGAACTCTATCGAAGAGTTGGATGGTCCAGTCTGTTGGCGTTTAAAGGAATTGACTTGTTGATCCTTGTGAAGGTTTGGAAAAGTTTCGGTCGGCTCGATTGGAGAGGTGGAAAGTTCAAGGGTTCACGGCGGAGAGGGAAAAATCAGAGAGCTAAACGATGCCGTTTGTCTCGTCAAGAATTTGGCGGTTAAGAGCTGGTTCAACCTCGTTCAGGTGGCAGCGGAGAGGTACGCCGTTGAAACGAAAGAACCTTTCGCAACTTGTTTAATCTCTTCGCTCTCTCTCTCTCTCGCTCAAGCTCGAACGTTATTACTTTAGCTCTGACGTGACAGTAAGATTACCTCCTTTGCTCGCAGGGTATCGCTTGTACTTGGGTTCTCCTAGTATCGAGAGAGGTATCTCGAGCGACGAGAGACCTTTTTCTTTTTGGCATTTTCGCACGCCGGAAGTTCATCTTCTTCCTTCGCGTGCCTGGATCGAAAACCTTCCGCACCTTATTTTTTCTCTTCGTTCGTCGGAACCCGCGAAGCCTGTGCCGAGCCGTCTCGTTTACCGTTTCGCCTCCACAAAATCCCATGCTTCGTCTCACTGGAGTATCGAGTCCAGAACGACGTTGGACAACGCTTCGTTCCAAGCGGGGAGGAGGAGAAGGCGGGTCGCACCTGTCCCGGAGTCGAAACGAGCATCGAGTGTGTTGCGAAAAGAACTTTGTTCTATACCGACCGGACGACAAGGAGATACGAGAAAGGTCCAGGGTTTGACGGCAAAACGCGCAAAGACGTAAGAAACTGGACGAGTCGAACCACCTCGTCGAACCGGGAGTAAAGTAGAGCGAAGCGTTCCCGATGAAGCGAGATAGACGTCGACGTACATAGAGCCTCCCTCTTTTCTCTTGCCTTGAGATTTCGAAAAAAAAAAGATCCCATGAATACGAGCGACAAGGAGATGAGCGAGAAATGAGGTACAGACATACCTCGAGAACGGCATCGTGAGAATCGAACGAAAACGATCCGACCGCAAGGTTTCTGCCAGGAATTTCTAGACGCTTTCGACCTTGTTCGCTACTGTAGATCCTCGTTTCATGCTCAAGTTCGGACATCGATCCTAGAAGGTCGCAAAGAACGTTGTCCTCGGGCTGTCGCTTGTCGAAAACGAAGAAGGTGAGTTTGCCGATCCAAAAGAGAAAGGTTCACCTGTCAGAAAGCGGCTGAGCCGTCGTCGAATCGACACGTGCGGTCAAAGCCAGCTGAGCATTTCGAAGGGGCTGATCAATCAAATACAAGCGGGTCAGAGTCTGTGAAGCCTTCGAGAGAGGAGACTAAGCTGTAGCGCGATGGGAGACTCGCAGATACCTCAATTCAGCAACGCTAGCTTCAAGAGTCGTACTCATAGCTATACAGCAAAGTCAGAAGCTAGACTTGAGAGTGTCGGGTGATGTGGAGGAAGGGAAAGAAAAGGAAGTTTCGTTTCTCACCTCGACAACAACTACGATCAGTTCCGACTACCTTAGAGCCGGTCCAAGGTCTACTGCAAGCACGACGACGCGCCACTCAACCACCGAACCTTGACCCTCGTCTATCTGAACGTGATTCTTTCATCTTCTCTAGACTAGCCCATCTTCTCTTTCAACCATGTCGAGTGATCCCAGACGACGTGCCAGGGAAGCCAACGCAGCTCGTACGAGTTCCTCGACTCCACAACCTCCCGTCTCTCAAGCGACTCATCCAGGAAATATCTCCTCTTCCGCTCCTTCATCTTACGGCGCTCCTCCTTCTTCCTACGACTCTGGCTATGGCTCGCGAGGATCTTCACAGCCCAACAACTACTCGAATCTACCCCCTCAATCTCACGAACGTCCAAATGTCCCCATTCCTGCTTCGACTACTCCTCTCCAAACTCCTCCCGAATCTCAACTCTCCAACGCTGCGAACCTCAATCACGCGGATCAGACTGGAAAGGGAAAGAGGGTTAGCTTCTGTGTAGTGTGTGCGAGTAATCAGAATAGGAGTATGGAAGGTCACAACGTTTTAGCGTGAGTTTCTCTCTCTTCCTCGCTTTTCGCTGTTCGCTGTATCTGACTAGACAGCTTGTTCGACTCGATAGGAAAGCGAACTTCAATGTCGTGTCGGCTGGGACTGGCTCGGCTGTGCGTCTACCTGGACCTTCAATCGATCGACCAAACATCTACTCGTTCGGAACTCCTTACGAGCACATGTATCAAGATCTCAAGTCAAAGGATGAGCGACTGTGCGTACTACTGCTGATCTCCTCTCTCGGGAGGCGTCGTATTGATATGCTCTCGATTCCGAAGGTACACTGCAAACGGATTATTGGGAATGTTGGATAGGAATAGGAAGATCAAGGCTGCTCCGGAACGATGGCAAGAGACGACGGCTACCTCAGATGTGGTCATCACGTGCGAAGAGAGATGTTACGACGCAGTCATCGATGGTAAGTCTCGACATTCTCGATTCTCGGTTTCTTTTCTACGAGAACTCTTGCTGACATGCCCTGTATCTTCGCTTTCCTCGTCGATAGATATGCTCAACAGAGGAGGGGAGTTGAATCGACCAGTGCATGTGATCAACGTCGAGATCAAGGATAATCACGAAGAAGCGTTGATCGCAGGAAGAGCATTGTTAGATCTCTGTACCGCTGTGAGTCCCTCTGTCTCCTCCTCTTACGACATGTCTGCTCCCTTGCTGATCGGGTCTTGAGACTGCTGCCAGATCGAAAGCGCCAAAGATCTCGACGCGGAAATGGATCAGATCTTGTCGGATCAACAAGAGAAACATCCTCATCAACTCTTGCACACCGTCATGTTCTACTAGACTGCAACTATGATGGACTCAAGAGACTGTTCACTGTCTGTCAGGGCTGGTGTAGCGATGGAGCTGGGAGATGGTGCCGACGTTCTTGCGATAGAGGGAATGAGATTCGAAACAAGCCACGCTGTTGACCGCGACGACGGATCGCACTGCCTCTCTCGAGTAGTCAAACAGCTCAATTAAGTGCTCAGCTCACGTCTGGTTGTTCGAGAGTGTTTTCGGTGGCTCCAACGAGAACTCCATCGACAGCTTCGACTCCGACTGTTCATCTCGCGCAACAGAAGTCAGTTTTGGCATGAAGGAACGTTAATCGAGATGACACGCACTCATAAAGCTATGATCTTGGTTGGCTACCTCGTACTTGTAAGAACCGAATCGTCTACAAAGCGTATTTCTCCTCTGTTCTGCGAACGACAAAAGGTCTTTCGAGTCGTACCTTCCTCTCCTAGCAGAATTTCATTGTGCGAGTCGAGATGTAGTAGTAGAGGGAAAGAGTCGAGACCGTTCGAAGGCGCCGCGGAGAACCTTCCCTTGTGGAAATCTCTCAACCACCGAAAAATTTCCTCTCTCCCTCCTCCCTCACTTTTCATCTCTGTTTCCGACCCCTTTCCGCTCGCTATATAGATTCAAGAATAGAAATGGCTACCAAGTCTGTAGATGTTCGTGAGTAGCTGCTTCCTCCTCGCTCTCACTCTGATGGATGGAAACCCGCCTCTCCCTTCGCCACGAATCTTGTTTCGCTAACTCTGTATTATCGCGTTTTTACAGTCATTATCGGTGCAGGTCCCACGTATGTTTATCTATCTTCTTATCCAGAGCGTGAGCTGACCTTCGATCTTGTTGTGAACTCGATAGTGGACTTGGAGCTGCTAAACGCCTCAATCAACTCGTGAGTTTCCCTCAACTGCCCGCTGGATTCTGAGTAGTAGCTGATAGTATGCGCGCATATACAGAAACACACCAACTTCTTGGTAGTCGACTCGTTCGCTGAAGCTGGAGGTCTAGCTTCGACTGATACCACTGATGAAGGTTTCTTGTTTGATGTCGGAGGGTCAGTCTAGCTCCAGCTTATCACGTACTGATTGAAAGAAAGCTAAATCAAAGTGCTTGCCGATCAATAGTCACGTTATCTTCTCGCACTACCTGTAAATTTCCTATATTCTCTTTTCGTTCCGACTTTTCGCGACGAAACACTGACTTGAATCGAATTGTTCAGCTATTTCGACGATGTCATCAACGAGGCCCTCCCCAAGCCTGACGATTGGTACGAGCACGAACGTGTTTCCTATGTTCGATCAAAGAACGTTTGGGTTCCCTACCCGTACCAAGTTCGTTTTCCTTGTTCTCGAAAGCGGGCATTCTGGATGCTGATACTATGAGCAGAACAACATCACTATGCTCCCCGTTGAAGAACAAGTTAAATGTATCGAGGGCATGATCGATGCCGCGGAGGTTCGATCAAGGGCCGCTACGAAACCTAAGAGTTTCGATGAATGGATTGTTCGAATGATGGGTAAGCATATTCGTTCACTCTATGCGTTGTCTCGTCGAGAGCTGATCATTCCGTTGTAGGTGAGGGTCTTGCCGATCTTTTCATGCGTCCTTACAACTTCAAGGTTTGGGCTACTCCTACTACCGACATGCAATGCGAATGGCTCGGAGAACGTGTCGCCGCTCCTTCCCTCAAGCTCGTTGTCTCGAACGTCCTCAACAAGAAGACTGCCGGAAACTGGTTGGTCTCTCTTCGAAATATCTCTCAGGATTTATAGGCTGATCGATTCGTTTTTCATAGGGGACCCAACGCAACTTTCCGATTCCCCGCTCGTGATGGTACTGGAGGAATCTGGAAGGCTGTCGCCAAGACTCTCCCTCAAGAGCGATTCCAATTCGGCACTACCGTCAAGAGGATCGAAGGATCCAAGAAGATCGCTCACCTTTCCGACGGTACCTCTGTCGCCTATCGATCAATGATCTCTACCATGCCCCTCGACCAGATCACCGAAATCACCGATGAAGCTGAGAACCTCCGCGATACTTCAAGGAAACTCGTTTACTCTTCGACTCACGTTATCGGTGTCGGAATCCGTGGTGTTCTTCCTCCTCGAATTGGTGACAAGTGCTGGCTCTACTTGTATTGTTTACCTTTCGCCCTCTTCTTCGCAAACTTTGAGCTGACATTCTCCTCCTTTTCGATAGCCCCGAGGATGATTGCCCCTTCTACCGTGCTACTGTCTTCTCCAACTACTCTCCTTACAACTGCCCTCAAGAGGATGTCTCGCTCAAGACGATTCAAACCGCCGATCCTTCCCTCTCTTCCTCGGTCGACACTTCTTCCGCTCGTCCCGGTCCTTACTGGTCGCTCATGCTCGAAGTCTCTCAATCGACCCAGAAGCCTGTCGACGAGGCCAACCTCCTCGCTGAATCGATTCAGGGAATGATCAACACTGGTCTCTTACAACCCGAAGATGAAATCGTTTCGACTTACCACCGCAAATTCGTAAGGTTCATTCCTCTATCTTGAATCAAGATCACTCCTGACAGCCTTTTCTCTATCTTTCTATTTCTACAGCACCACGGTTACCCTACTCCTTCCCTCGTCCGAGATGGTCAATTGAAGACTCTTCTTCCTGAACTCAAGGAGAAATACGCTATTTGGTCTCGAGGACGATTCGGTTCTTACAAGTACGAGGTAGCCAACCAAGATCATAGTTTCATGAGTGCGTGTGATCTCGATTAGCATTCCTTCATGCGAAAACTGACCTCTGTTGCGAAAAAAACGAGAACAGTCGGAGTCGAAGCTGTTGATGGAGTTCTCTTCGGAGCTACCGAAAACACTCTCGAACAACCTGACGTGAGTTGGCATCACTCTGCTCGTCTTCAAACGATACTGACCCTTCTCTCGATTCGCAGTGGGTCAACGGTCGACGCAACACCGAAAGGCGTCTATAAGCGTAACTTCTCTCACTTCCACTCTTTACCATCGCTTTCTCTCTCTCTTTCGTCGTTCGTTTCTATCTGTGATTTCAGGGCATTATTATCATTCGAGTCTTGTACGGGTCTTGCAATTAGAGTTTGTGTGACATTTTTCTTCGAATCCCCTTCGACTTCACTCTTCTTTCTCTCTCTCCCTCTCTCTCGTCTTGTCGGTTCCTGTCTCGACTCCTTGTTTGATCCTTTTCACTCTGCGACAAAGAGTTCCCGCGATGGGAAAGGTCTCTCGTTTTCGCCTTTCGAAAGGAGAGTGAGATGATCTTGGCTTTCGCATCTCCCATCAAAAAAAGAGAGTTACGCGCGCTGTGAGATCACACGTATTTGCGAAGGGTAGCCAAAAGATAGGAAGATAGACTGCAGAGTTGCAACGGATTTCCCTTTTGAATTTTGTTGAACCTCGTTTCCGCTTCTCTCTCACTTTTTCACTATCTTTCGACACTACTCCCATCGTGGCTATACCACCGAGCAAGCTGGCTTCTCTAGGCTTGTCAAGTTCCTCGCGTTCGAGTTCGCCTTTCCAACCTGGATCTCCCTCGACTAGTTCCTCAACTTCGACCGGATCCGATTCTTTCGAACTAGCGAGCAGACGGAGACCTTTGGCAGGACGCGCAATGAGTAATGATCCAGATTCACTACCGACCTACATCTCCAACTCTTTCGAACCGGATACTCCTCAGTTGGGAGGAGGGAGACACAATTCGCGACGAGGAGGAAATGGAGCAGGAGGAGGATCAGGGTTCCTTGCACCGTGGAAACGGCCAAAGTTCGTGGCGACATTGCTAGTGGTAGCACTCGTCACGCTCTTGATCCTACCAGACGCGAGTAGAGGAGCTGCTCATTCGGCTCTAACCAACGTTGGAGTTCCACTTCCAGATCAACTACCGGATCGACTGCAAGGATTCATCGAGTACCTCAATTGGGATGATGGGAGGAACGATCTACGTTATGTCCCTCCGCCTCCCGTCGAAACCGAGAATTTCGGAATCTCAGACGAAGACTTGAAAACTCCTCACAAGTTCAATTCGGACAATGGTCAACTCTACGTGGAACCCCTTTCGACCTTCGCCGAACCACCAGCACCTCACCCTATCTTATCGATGATCAAGCGAGCGGAGAACGAGTGGAATACGAAAGTGAAGAAGCAGAGTAAAACTTTGAAGGATGCAGTGATGGAGTATCAACGGAGGTACAAGAAGAACCCACCGAGAGGATTTGACAAGTGGTGGGCTTATGTCAAGGCGAATCGTATCATCCTCGTAGATGAGTACGATCAAATACAGCGCGATTTAGAACCATTCTGGGCGTTGTAAGTTTTCATTCCTTTCCATTTCTTTGAAGCGAGCTCTGCTAATCTGGATGATTTATAGGGAACCTGGAGATCTCGCTCACCGAGTACGAGTCATGCAAGACCGAGCAGAGACCTTTACGCTCAAGGTGGAGGATGGGAAGACGAGGGAAGAAGGAGAGCAGGCTTTCCTCAAACGAGCGAAAGATTTGGCCGATCTCATCTCTCGATTCAGTCAACACGTTCCCGACGTCAACATGACCTTTACTCGACACGATCAGCCCGCCTGTCAACTCGATTGGTATCACAAAGAACGCATGATTGAACTCGCTCAAATGGGAGAATGTGAGTTTGACCCCTATTGCACGAGGGAAGGAGGGAAACATAAGCTGACCTCTTTGGGGTGTCTTCTTCGCAGACTGGGGACCCTCCGATTTCCTTGCGAGCGGTGATCCGAATCTCTCAAACTGGGCTATCGGTTGCCCTCCCGATTCACCTCTTCGCCGTATCGAAGCCGAAGTGCTCGCTTCGTTCGAGGACGAGGGACTCCCAGTACCGTCAGCACTCGAGCTCAAGGCGAAACTCAAGGAAGCCTACTCAGTTCCACGAGCGAAAGATCGATCTTACATTTACGACTACACTCCTTCCCTCGATATCTGTCAACACCCCGAAATCATGCCGATACATGGTTTCACTTCAGCACCTGGTACCGATCCAGGACCTCTCGTCCCCCTCTTCACTTTCGCCAAAACAAACATTCATTCCGACATTCTCGTCACACCTCTCGAGCAATATTCCGATTCTTACATTGGTTACGATCCGGATTGGGAGAAGAAGGATAACAACAAGCTCATGTGGAGGGGTTCGACGACTGGAATCGACTTCTATGTCGAGAACGATTGGAAGAATTCGCAACGAGCTCGACTTCATTTCGCGACCAACGAGAAAGAAGGAAATCGAAACGTTCTCATCGCCGAGGGTGAAGGAGCTATCTCGGAGAAGCAATTCTCGGTCAAGACTCTCAACGACGCTTACATGGATGTGTCATTCGCTGGAGGTCCGGTACAATGCGACGAGGAAACTTGCGAAATTATGAGGGAGATGATCGATTTCCGACCTACGATGGGCTTGAACGACGCTTACAAGGTGAGCACCTCTTTACTCTGTGTATGTACGCTTCGTGCTGATAGAATCTCGCTCGTTTGTTCAGTACAAATACGTAATGGATGTCGATGGAAACGGATGGTCAGGTCGATTCCATCGATTGATGTCGATGAAAGCATGCGTTCTCAAATCGACTCTCTTCCCCGAATGGTACGGAGATCGAATTCAACCTTGGGTCCAGTGAGTTTCCCGCTCCCTTTCCTCCAACTTTTGAGAGCGCAATACTGATCATTCCCGTCTCGAAACCAGCTACGTTCCCGTCAAGGTTGATTACTCCGACATGTACGATATCCTTACTTTCTTCCGAGGCACTCCAGATGGCAAGGGATCGCACGATGAGCTGGCAAAGAAGATTGGATTGGCAGGAAAACATTGGGCGAGAGATCACGTTAGTCTCATTCGCTCGCTTTGAATCGAGTACATCGGCTGACTTTATCTTCACTCTACTGTACAGTGGCGGAAGCAAGATATGGCGGCATATATGTGTAAGCTTCCCCTTGGTTCGCTGCATTCCGAATTTCCTACTGACCTGTCCTTTCCTGAATCTCGATTGTAGTCCGACTCATGCTCGAATGGGCTCGACTGCTGCATCGAAACGACGAGGACCCTCACAACCTCGACTTCGAGTTCTAGATCTCTTCCTTCTTCCCCCTGCATCTTCTCGTCGCAAACCCGCTCTCTTTCGAAAACTACGGACAATTCAAACCGCCGCATCATATCTTTGTATATTCCTTTCCCCTCCTCTCCATCATCTCGCCGGTATCCTTATTCTCCGCCATCGTTCCCACCCCCGCTCTCGTTTACTTCGATCTTTCCCCTTGTTTTTCACGGTTCTCTATACCCCCAACTTTCGCCTCGATTACCTCCTCGCTCGCCCAATCCCTACCTTTCCAACTATTCTCTCCCTTCATAAGAGAGGAGAGAGTTACGAAGGGAGCGAAACGGCACGAGACACCTATTTCGTTTTCTGTTCTATTTGGATGCATCGTTTCCCCTGTTTACTTTTCTCGCTTTCTTTCGTCGTTCTAGATTATTCCGCTCGGTCGTTGCAAAGCTATTCATATGTTGCATTCTATCAAGGGTTGAACAAGGAGAAAACTTGAGAGAGCCGTTTGTCGATTTGGTCCTGCCAAACTTTGCGATATGCGACTCTCTGCGTTCGATGACCTGAGCTCTAGCCATAGCGCACTTCTCGATCCTCTTCTCGGAACCAGCTGATGTGAGAGCGAGCATCAGTATCTCGTACTTCACGAAGCGAGATTCATCAAGACTCACTCGTCCATAACTTTGCTTTCGTCCTCCGTCGCGTAGTTCATGATTACCGACTTTGTTTGCGTATACGAGTTGTAAGCTTCGTGTCCGTTCTCCTGTAGCCGATTCACCGTTCGAGTTAGTCGTGCGAAACCAACACAGCACAGATGAAAACGACGTACTCTGCCTACTCCCGATGACTTGTAGCCTCCCCATGGTGACGAAG
>Ga0308169_10003631_pt1 | contig 14930 bp, 13 predicted proteins | sample PhyBR1_2_FD_202139 | JGI IMG/M metagenome (GOLD analysis project Ga0308169, IMG submission 202139) | Phyllosphere microbial communities from UC Gill Tract Community Farm, Albany, California, United States - DLSLSB.R1 | ecosystem: Host-associated > Plants > Phyllosphere > Unclassified | place... | reverse complement strand
TGCGCTTGCCGAGCATGGTGTGCGGCGAGAGGTGGGCGAGGGTCGCGAGTGACGAGGTGGAGAAGGGGTGCCGGAGCGAGAGGAGGGGAGGGGAGGGCCGGATGGTGGTCGGCGGGCCGTGTGCGAGGTCGGGTACGGGTCGTGCGAGTGTGACAAAGCAAGAAGTAGAGCTGTGGGTGGTGGTGGGAGAGGAGGAGAGGACGAGAACCCGCTCGAGGGGAAGCAGCGAGCGCGAATCAGACGCGTCGGCACGCGCCCCTCGTCTCGACTTGGCCGCGGTCTGACTGCAGGCTGCGGTGCACTGCAGTGTGCTCTGACCTGATGCTGCACAGCTCATGCATCGAGCCTGCCCGAAGCGAGGGGAGCACAGCTTCCTCGCGGCCGTCTCGAACGCGCGATCGAGCCGGCGGCGGCTTGATCTTGACCGAGTCCGCCTGCGCAGTGCACTACCCGATGTGCTAGCTGGTACCAGCCGCTGCCATGCGCAGGAGAAAAGGCGCGACCCAGCTCGCTCCCTCTCCGTCACGGCGAGTGCGCGTCCCGAGCGCCCCGCTCGTTCTCCTCTCTAGCGCGTCCTGCGTCCGCAGCGACCGACGCCCGTCGCCTTCGTCCGCACGAGCACAGCGCAGGCCGCTCCCTCGCTTGCACGCGCACATCCACCGAGGCGCTGGTCGCTCTCGCCGCCGCTCCTCCTCCTCGAGTCGCCGTCCCGCGCCAAGCTCCCGCCGACGAGCCTCACCACCGGCATCCAGCACCGACGGCGAGCAGCCCGACTCGCTCTCCGAAGAGCTAGCTCCTCGATCGAGCTAGCGCGACCGCCGCCGTCCTCACGCCCGGCCCGACATCGCCGCCGCCGCGCAGGACGCGCCGAGCCAGCCCTCCCTTCCCCCCTCGCCCTCCTTCCCTACCAGCACGCCGTCGAGATGGACCATCCGTACCCCGAACGGTACAGCTTCCTCGATACAGAGCCGCCGCACAGGGCGCAGGGCGGCTCCTACACGCCGGCCCTCCCGCTCGTTCGACGAGCCGGCGCAGGGCAGCTCGGGCGGGTCGATGCGAGCCGAGGCCTCGTTGAGGGCTCGAGGAGCGGCGCACAAGAAGCCCAAGCGGCGGGCGGGCACGGCCAACACGGCGCAGGCGCGGCGCGGCAGGACGGCCACGACGGACGAGCGCGAGCGACCTCGACCTCGTCCATCGCGACGTGCGCCTCGGTCGACGACGGGCTCTTCGGCGCGCTCGTCGCCGCCTTTCCGTCGCCGCCCGCCCAGAGCCCGACGTCGCCGGCCCTCAGCTCGCCCTCGACCGCGACCGGCAGGAGAGGCTCGCTGCGCCCGAGCCTGCCGCCGCCGTGCCCGCCGCCTCGTGCTCCTCTCCCGCCTCTACCGACGTCGAGCACGCCGTCAAGACTCGGCGAGCAGGACGGCGAGGGCCTGTCGACAGCGGGGAGAGGGCCGCCCCTACCGCTTCCGGTGCGTCCATCCGCTCGGTCGAAGCTTCCTCCCTCTCAGCGACTGACGAGCCTCACCTCACACAGCCTGCACCTTCTTCCCTCTCAACCTTCCGCGTCGGCCTCGGCATCAACGTCTCCCGCCCGATCCGCCGCGACTCTCTCTCGCCGACGACGACCGCCACCCCTCGCCCTCTCTCCTTCTCGCCCTACCCTTCCCCTCCCTTTCCCTCTCCCGCGCCCTCGTCTCCCAACCTTTCTCGTTACTCCTTCGCCTCGACGCGCACCTCGTCCGACGTGCAGAAGCCCCTCCCGCCTCTGCCGGTCGCGAGCGGCAGCCCGACCTCGCCGCGCTTTCGGCGCCTCCCGCCGACGCCGCCGCCCGAGCACGCCGTCCGCAAGGCGCTCGCACGGCACTCTTCGGCTCGGTCGCCGACCCGGAACGTCGAGACGGCGTTCGACGCGCCCCTCGTCGAGTCGCCCGTCGACATGCACGCCTCATCCCTTCGCCCTCCACCGCCCTCGCCCTCCTCACCGCCGCACGCCCCGTTCCCGCCCCGCCGCCGCACTCGCACGCGCACCACCTCGAGCACGAGCAGCACGAGCCGCTCGTCGCTCGACCTCGGCAACATCACGGCCGACCTGAGCGAGCTCGCCGAGTCGTTCGGGCGGGCGGGCCCGAGCGTCGGTCCCGCCGGCGGGCGCGGGGGCGAGCTCGACGCTCGCGCCGGGCGAGCTGCCGAGGAGGGGAAGGACGAGGCGCAGCAGGGCGGGGAGGACGAGGACGAGGAGGAGGAGCGCGCGCTCGTGCGCCGCGTGCGGAGCACGATCGAGCTGCAGCGGCGCAAGGCGAGCGTCGCGAGTAGCTCTGGGGGCCGCAGCGGGAGGGGCAGCGTCGCGAGCGAGGCGGGAAGTGCGCTGACGACCGGCGGGTACAGGGTGCGTCGCTGCCGTTTCTCTCCCTCTTTTTCTCCTCCCTTGAGTTGCGCTCTGACCCCCTCCTCGACGCCTGCAGGCCTACAAGCTCACGCGCCGCTCGTCCTTCCTCCCCTCCTCGCCGACAACGACCCGCCGCAACCGCACGACCTCGTCGACGAGCTCGCCCTCGTCGTCGACGTCGGACTCGGAGGCGGAAGAGCTCTTTGACCTCTCGCTCGACACGCCGGCGACGTCGCCCGCGCTCGAGCGCGACGGCTTCGGGTGGTCGGCGTCTTCGATGGCGCTGAGCGGCGGCGGGCGGCGGTACGGGCGCCGGCAGAGCTCGGCGACGACGATCGAGAGCGTGGGAGGAGGAAGAGCCGGCGGCGGCAAGGTCGAGCCGGGCTGGGGCCCGCCCGACGAGCACGACAACGAGCTCGAGGCGCTCGGCTCGCCGCCGACGAGGCGCAGCGCGAGCAGCGCCCCGCCGCCCGCGCCGTCGTCGACGCGCTCGTACCTCGCTCCGCCGGCGTCCGCCCTTCCTCGCCAAGCCCTCTCCACCGCCCGCTCGACGCCCACTCTGCGCCGCCCCGCGCCCCTCGCGCCTTCTCCCTCGCTCGCCGCGCCGCCCAACTCACCCGCCCCACCGCCCCACCGCCCGTCCGACGGCGCCCCGACCCTCCCCCTCCCGCCCGTCTCCGAGCCTGACTCGAGCGCCGAGCGCCGCACCGGCCTGCGCGTCCTCCACCCGCACTCGACGACGACGAGCACGAGCCGGCTGCGCCCGCTCGTCACCGCCTCGGCGGCGCGCACCGGGCCGAGCACCGCGCCGCAGGGCGTCTCGCGCCTCCCGACGCCGACGGGCACGCTGCCGCGCGCCAAGCCCCTGCTCGCCAGCTCGGCACTGCGCAACCAGCAGCCCGTCGGCGCGCCAAAGAGTCTCAGAGGGCCGGCGACGCTCGCCTCGGGCTCGAGCCCAGGAGCCGGCGCCGCGCCGGCGGAAAGGGTCCGAGCGGCGCCGCACGCTCACGGCCATGGCCGGCGCTCGTCGCTGCAAATGTTGCCGTACCTCGTCTCGGAGCAGGAGGGGATGGCGGCGGGAGCGGGTGCAGCGGCGAGGCTTCCGAGGCGGTGAGGGCGAGGACGGCTCGATTTGAGAAGGTCGGCTTTCGTACTCGCCCCTCTTCGTGCCGAGGGGCGTCTTTGCTAGCTCGCAACTCGTCGTCGTCATCTCGTTCTCGATCTCTCTGCGAAAGCGAGTCGGTCGAGGCAGAAAAGGGGAGAGCGAGAGTGTCTTTATTTGCAAAGTCGAGGCGAGAGAGGGCGCTAGAGCGGCTACACAAGGCGCGAGAGGGCGGAGGGGGCTGCATAGTGGTACAACGGACCGGCCCCAAGTCGAGCCGAGAGGGTGCTGAATAGGCGAGAGCGCGAGAAGAGGAGGAAGAGGAGGGCGAGAGGGGAGCGAACGACCGAGAGCTGCGAGAGGACGAGGACGACGACGCCGCCCTATCGCCGCAGGACGCCTCGCGGCTCGTGGTTGAAGGAGCCCTGGTAGGCGTTGGACGGGTGCGTCGGAGGCGGGCCGGGCGGCGGCGCGTACCCTCCGCCGCCGCCGTACTGCTGCGGCGGCGGCGGGTAGTACCCTCCGCCGCCCCAGGCGCCGTTCGGCTGCTGGCTCATCGGCATCGGCGGCGGCGCGGCGTATCGCGACGAGTGCGACTTGCCCTTGCCCGGCTTGTACGCGGCGGCGCCCTTGCCCGACCGGCCGCGGCAGCAGCAGCACCGCACGAGCGCGGCGAGGATAGCGAGGACGATGAGCGCGACGACGATCGTGACCGGGATCGCGATGTTGAGGTGGTCGCGGTACCAGCCCTTGGCAGCCTCGAGGCCCGAGCTCGACTGGCACGAGCCGCCGCGGCACCGCCCGCCGTTGCGGCACGACGTGCCGTCCCGGAACGACTGGTCGAGGATGATGCACGAGCGCGAGCTCGACGGGTCCTGGCACACGATCGAGCAGTCGCTCGTCGCCGACGTCGGGCACGCCTGCGTGATGCCCATCGTCGAGCCGGCGTTGCGGCACTGCTGGTCGCGGCTCGTGCACACGCCGGTGGCGCACGACAGGCCGTCGCCGCACCCAGAACCTGCAGGCAGGGCACCGAGTCAGCTCGCTGTAGGCGCAGGGAGAGAGCAGGAGCGCGAGGAAGGAGAGGGGGAGTGCGAGGGAGGGGAAAGGCAGAGAGCGAGAGAGGGAAACGCACCGTCGTTCCTGTACTCGTCGGCCGGGCACGCCGAGCTCGTCCCGTTGCACGTCTCGGCGATGTCGCACCTGCTGTCGACGCTCGGGCGGCACACGGTGCCGTTGTTGGCGACCTGGCACTGGGCCGTGCAGCAGAGCGAGTTGCGCGGGCTGCAGACGGCGCCCTGGCGGAACCGGCACGTCGACGCGTCGCAGCACGGGTCGTCCGTGTTGCTGCCCGGGTCGCACTCCTCGTCCTGGCTGACGATGCCGTCGCCGCACGAGTTGAGCCTGCAGGGGGGAGAGCTCGGCGTCAGGAGGGTCCGAGCGGGAGGGAGGGACGGCGAGGACGGCGCGGGTCCGACGAGCTCGACGAGCTGCGCAGCAGAAGAGAAAGAGGGACGCACGAGATGATAGGCGGGTTCGAGGCAAGGCCGGGCGTCGCCAAGCAAGTCGTGTTGAGCGAGTTGGACAAGGTCGAGCAGATGTTGCCGATCGAGCACGGCGAGAAGGTCGACACGTTCTTCTCCGAGACGGGCGACATGATGTAGTCGGCGTTGGCGTTGCAGGTCGAGGTCGAGAGCGGGCAGCACCCGCCGCTGAGGGTGCAGCCCGAGGCGCAGTCGTGGATGGCGCCGAAGTTGTGGCCTGCGGGCGGACGACGAGCGGCGTCAGCCGGGGTGCCCGAGCGCGACCGAGACGCTCTGGGATGACAAGGAGGGCCGAGAGGACGGTTGGCGAGGAGAGGAGAAGGGGGGCCCGCCGAGGGGAGGACGAGAGGAAGGAGAGAAGTCGAGGAAGAGGAGGAGGACGCACCGATCTCGTGCGCGATGACCTGCCACTCGCTGCGCGTAATGGCCGTCACGCCCGTGCCGCTCGTGGTCTGCCCGCCGTTGGTCGATGCGCTGACCCTGCAGAGCTGTCCGAGCCACGCGACGCCGACTGTTGCCCAAGGTCGACGAGGTCAGTGCGCCGATCCGCTTCGACGCCGCGCACAGAACGAGAGATAGAGAGAGCGAGAGACGCACCTTCTCGACTCGTCTGGCACGCGGTGAGGAGGTGCCACAGGCCTGCGCCGTCGGCACCGCCCTTGTCGCCGCGCCACTGCGAGAAGATGCTGAGGCGCGTGTTGAGGTCGACGCCGATGTTGCTACCGCTGCTGCCCGATGCCTGGCACGGCAGGTTCCACGGGTACGACTGGTCGATCTGGGCCGACGAGGACGGGCAGGTCGAGTTCATGACGGCGAGCTCGACGATGCCTGCGCGCGAGAGGAGGAGGCGAGTCAGCAAGGACGACGACGACGACGAGCGAGCGGGACAGGGAGCTGCGACGCACCGAGCGAGACGTTGAAGGACTGCTGGTAGAGCGCCGAGGCGCTGTTAAAGTCGGTGAGGATCTGCTCGCGCGCGGCGTCGGTCGACCCGTACGACTGGGTCTGCGAGCGAGAGGCGGGGAGTCAGCACGCCGCTCGCTCGAGCGCCGGCTCGCGGAGAGGAAGAGACGGGACGCACGTAGGTGCAGTCGCTCGCGACGCCGACAAAGACGACGACGGCCGCCTTGGGGCACCCGCTCGTGTCGCCGATCGAGTTGATAAAGTTGCTCGTCTGGCCGCCGCCGCCGCTGATGTCGTCGCCCTGGCGCTTCCACAGCGCGGCGCGACGGTCGCTCGGGACGTAGCGGTGCGCAGGCGGCGCGGCGAACGGGTTCGAGACGTGGTCGGCGGGCGAGAAGGGCTGGACGTGCGCGCCGCCGGAGAGGTACGAGCGCCAGGACGACGTCGAGTTGGCGAACGAGACCTGCGGGTACTGCGCGGCGTAGACCGGGTGCGCCGGGTCGACGTTGAAGGCGAGCGAGTCGTGCGAGCACGACGAGGCCGACTCGCCGGCGGGGAGCGTGTCGGGGTCGGGGAGGGGGAGGCCGCGCTTCTGGAGCGCGGCGATGCGCTCGCGCGGGCTCATGGTGGCGCTCTCGCGCACGATGACCATCGACGGATGCCGAGGTGCGAGGACGGCGTCGTCCGCGCCGCCGAACGCGCGGCGGGACCGCCTGCGAGGCGTGACGAGCGGCGGCTCCGGGTCGACCTCGTCCTTGGTGCGCAGGTAGCGCTCGGTCGAGTGGACCGTGTACTGCTCGCCGCCCTTCTCGTACGTGCCCTGGAACTGGAGCGGCGCGTCGTCGCCGCCCTCGGCCGCCGAGAGGACGATGCGGGCCCACCCTGCGCCGGCGCGAACGGGGCGCACGACGCCGGCGATCTCCTCGCGGATCCACCGCTCGACGTCGTCGTCGTCGGGCACGACCCAGCCCTCGTAGGCGCGCATGTCGGCGCGCGCGAGGACCCGCTCGGCGGACTTCCACTCGCCCGACTCGTCGTCCAACCACTGCTCGACGCTGCGCACGCCTGCCGCCGGGACGAGGTTGGCGGCCGGGCGGAGCGACATGGTGACGGGCTCGCCATCGTGCGCGAGGAACGACAAGAGGAAGCGGTCGTCCCACTGGGGCGGGGTCGAGCTGTCGAGTGATGGGCGGCGAGGGCGAGGGTCGCGCTTGCCGAGCTGCGGCGGGTGCGAGGCCGGGTCGGCGCGGGGGAGGACGTGGTAGCTGAGGTCTTGCGGGTGGCTGAGGGCGTGCTCGTGGAGGGCGGGCGGCACTTGCGAGGCGGCCGAGGCCCCTCGAGGGGCGATGAGGACGAGCGGGAGGACGGCGAGCGAGGCCGTGAACGCTCGCGCGGTCCAGCTGCGGCGGCCAGACGTGCGTGTCCTGGCTGCAGAGCTCATCGTGAGCTGCTGCGAGGCGTGTGGTGAAGGGCGAGAGCCGGGTCCGCCTCGGCCCCCTTGGTTCGGCTCGAGAGCGGAGGCGCGCGGAGCTGCCGCGCGACGAGCGCCAAGCAAAAGCCCGGACAGGTCGGCCTCTCGCCATCGTTTACGCAGCAAAGTCAGTCGTCGGGCTACACTGTTGCACCGCCTCGTCACCCGCTCGCCGCTGCTCAAGAGAGTAGCCAGCGATCGGGCATCTAGGAGAGAAAGTCGAGGACGAGGAGCAACGAGGACAAATCGAGAGGGAACAAGGGAGGGAGTGAGGGACACGACGAGAGACACAACACAGACACGAGGAGGGAGAACGAAGAGGGAGAAGGAGAGGCGCTCAGGCCGCCGCAGGACGAGGCGGCACGCCCGGCGGACCCTGCGCATGACCCTCCTCGGCGCGCGCCTCTGCGCCTCCTCCCACCGTCCGCCCCGTCAACCAGCTCCAGATCCCACCCTGCCCGGCGCCCGCATAGTTGCCCGCCCCGCCGCGCCCGCCGAAGCCCCCCAGGCCCGGCCCGCCCTGGTCCGTCCGCCCCTCGTACCCGCCGGGCGAGCTCCCGCCGCTCCCAGCGCCGCCGCCGCGCCGCGAGCGCGCAAACTGGGCGATGAGCGCCGCCTGGTGCGGCGAGAGGAGGAGCTGCGACCCTGCGCCGCGCGTGCCCGGGTTGGCGCCGCCTTGAGGAGGCGGCGCAGCGGTCGACGAGGCAAAGGCGTCCTCGAGCATCGTCTCGGCGACGCCCGGGGCGTACATCTGCGCGCGGGCGAGGGGGCGGCGTCAGTGAGGGGGCACAGGCAGACAGAGGAGAAGGAAGAGAGAGAGGGGACGCACGAAAGGGTCGACCGGGTTGTACGCCGGCGGACTCACGCTCCTCGCGCTCGCGCCGTCTCCCTGCGTCCTTGCCGCTCGTCGCACCTCCCTCGACGCCTCGACATCGACCAACCGCGTCGTCTCGTCCGTCTCTTCCCGCTCGTCCTCCTCCGCCGCCTCGCTCCCCTCTTCCGCCTCGGCATCCTCGTCCGACTCGAGCAGCGCGTCCGGGAACCGGTGCATCGAGTGCAAGCTGATGTCGAGCAAGCCCGGCGTCGGCGGGTTGTGCACGTCGCCGTCGTCGATCCCGGCGCTCGGCTCGTCGCCCGCGGCGGAGCCGTCCCGGTCGGGCGAGGCGCGCGCGCCGCTCCCGCCGCCGCCGCCGCCCGAGGAGGAGGAGGCGCTCGCGGCGCGCGAGTGCGCTCGGCGCAGGGGCGAAGGGCGGATCGGCTGCGAGGGCGTGGCGCCGAGGACGGCTGCGGCGGACGAGGCCGAGGCGGGGAGGGACGACGTGCGGCGGTGCGCCGAGGGCGGCGCGCGCGACGACGATGGGTTCGAGTGCTGCCGGCGGCGCTGGGCTGCGGCGGCGGCCGAAGAAGACGAGGACGAGGACGGGTTGGCGGCCGACTCGAGGAGGATGCTGCCCCGCTCCGAGCCGTACGCCGGTGGCGGCGCGAGCGTGCCCATCATGGGCGCGAGCCCCCACTTCTTGACGTTGGCCTCGATGAAGACGAAACCCGCCTGGCCGAGGTTGACGTGCACGCTGCACGGGCCGTCGGCGCCGACGGTCGGGAACACGTTGTGGCGGTTGAAGCCGACGAACGCCTCGTCGAGCTTCTTGCCGTTGCGCGTGAAGAAGACGGTGCCGGTGCGCGGGCGGTACCCGACGCCGAGCGTGTCGCCCTCGAGCAAGGGCGGGCCGTACGAGGTGGCCGTAAAGGGGAACGAGTGTGACTTGAAGCCGTCGGCCGAGTGGTACCCGACCGAGTACCGGCTGACGCCTGCAGGGGGAGCACGCATGGGTCAGAGAACGTCACCGAAGAGAAGGGGCTGGGAGGGGACGCACCTGGGAGGCGGAAAGACGGGTAGGGCTTGGTCGTGAGGCCGATCGAGACGTTGGTCGCCTCGGGCTTCTCGTACATCTTGGACTCGAAGTAGTAGACGTCGTTGAGCTTGGGGACGGGGAGGTTGCTCTGGACGCAGCACCCGCCGCCCTCCTCAGGCGCCATGCCGTACCCGTCGGCGAGGAAGGTGATCTCGGTGCGCTGCTCGACGACGATGGCCGGGTTCGACTCGTAGTCGGGCTCGAACGACCAGGCCGAGACGCCCTTCTCCTGGATCGACAGGAACTGCGACAGCGTGATCTCGGTCGGCTGCGAGTTGGGCGGGTACTGGGTCTGCCAGACTGCGCGCGAGCGCGAGAGAGGGAGAGTCCGTCAGCTCGCGAGCGAGGTGGGCGAAAGAGGTGCAGCGAAGAGGGGACGCACTCTTGGCGCGGACGTAGCCCATCTTGGTCTGCTCGTCGACCGTCTGGAGCCATCGCGACTCGACGCCGTCGAGCCCGCCCTCGCCCTCGACGTCGTCCTCGCGCTCGAGGTTGGTCGGCCCGCCCTCGTCGCTGAGCTCGATGCCGCGCTTGCGGCGCAGGAGGATGAGGGTGAGGAGGAAGGTGAGGACGAGGAGGGTCGAGAGGACGACGATGAGCGGGATGAGGATGGCGAGCGTCTGCGCAGCCGAGGTGTGAGATGACCGAGGCGGAGGAGGACAGGGCGAGGGGGCAAGTGCGAGGTGGGCACAGGGTCAGTAGGCGCACTCTGCAATCTCCTGAGGGAGTGGAGGGGACGCACATGGTCTGCGTGGCTGCTGCCGTGGCCGGGCGCTGGCGATGGGCCCGAAGGGTCGGGCTCCGAGGGGGCGGTGGGCCACTCTGGCCAGCCGCCGGGCTGTTGCGCGCTCCCTCGCGAGTCGGCTGCTGCGACGAGGGCGGCGCGCACGCGGTCCATGGCGAGCCGGTCGATGTGGGCGAGCGACGGTGGAGGCTCGGCGGCGGCGGGGTCGGCGACGGGGAGGAGGAGGGTGTCGAGTCGCGTGGCTGGCGCTGCGGGCATGCGAGGGGGGCAAAGGCTGCGGGTGTACTCTTGGCTGTGCGCCTGCTCGAGCCTGCTCGAGCTGTGCGCGGCGCGGGCGAGGAGAGGAGCGAGATGGCGGGTCCGACGAGGCGAACGCGGGGTCGAGGACGACGCGCCCGCGGCAACCTCGCCAGATGGCAAAGCACAGCTTTACGTGCCCTTGCGACTGCTTCGGTAGCTCTCGATAGCACTCGCAGGACCACTCGAGCTGGTGGTGAGGCCGCCCGGAGCTGAGACGAAACCCTCGCTCTCACGCCCTCACGGCTACCCAGCTGAGCCAGAGTACTCGGGTCTTTGCCGGACACAAAGCTCGAGAGCGCTACAAGGCAAAGGAAGCCAGGCAGAGCGAGGTTCGAGGTGCGAGCTTGCTGACGGAGCGGCCTCCTCGCGGGCGGCAGCTCCGACAAGCTCTCCGCCTTACGCCAGTCCTCCCCAACAGCACCAGACGCCACGATGGACAGCTGGACAGCACCCGACTTCCTCTCTGACCAGGCCGGCCAAGACTGTGCGTCGCCCCTCCGCCCCCTCCCCTTCGTCCACCTCGCTCCCCCGCGCGCCATCAGCTCACCGCCTTCTCGCCCTTCACAGACCTCGCGAGCCTCGCCAGCTTCCTCGACAACAAGTCTGATATCGCCGTCAATCCCTACCTCAACCCGCAGACCGCCCTCGCCCCGCTCGGCAGCGCCAACGACCCCTCCTCCCCGGAGGACCTCACCTCTGACTCGGCATCCCCTGCCTCGAGCGACGGCGCCAACTCGACCAGCGCCGCCACCGCCTCGGGCTCGACTGCGACCGCCCCTCCACCGCTCACCGCCTCGCGCGGCCGCCGCTCGTCGCCCGTCCGTTCGACCCCGGCGGGCACCTCGACCCCGGGCCCTGCCGGCGGGGCCGCCGCGCACGACAAGCGCAAGAACGGCGCCTCGGCCGCCGGCGCCGTCAAGGACCGCAAGGGCGCCAACCAGGCGCAGGGCCACCACTCGCACCCGACCGGCGAGGACGGCGAGTTTGCGCGCAGTGCGTCTCGTTCCCTCTCTCCGCTTCGACCACGTGCGCCTCGAGCGAGGGGCTGACTCGTGCATCCCGCTTCGCAGGCGAGTCGCCCGAGGACGGCAAGGGCGGCAAGGGCAAGACGTCCGAGCGGCGCAAGGCGCAGAACCGCCAGGCGCAGCGCAACTTCCGCGAGCGCAAGGAGAAGGTGCGTCCCTGTCCTCTACCGGGCGCTCGACGGTCAAGCGGCGCAGCTGACGCTCCCTCCTCTCGCCCGACACAGCACCTCAAAGACCTCGAGGAGCGCGTCGTCTCGCTCGAGCAGCGCACGCAGGACCAGGACGCCGAGAACGCCGCCCTCAAGCAGCTCCTCGAGAAGTGCGTCCCCTCTCTCTCTCTTTCTGCGTGAGCCTCGCCAGGACCAAGCTGACTCGCCTCCTCTCTCTTTCCTCGCAGCCTGCAGAACGAGAACGAGCGCCTCAAGGTGTACGAGTCGACCTTCACGTTCGACTACAACAAGGACGTCAGCGGCTCGAACGCCATGCCGCAGGCGACCTCGTTCAAGCCGCCGTCGCCGCCCGTTTCGCAGGATGGCATCGACGAGGGCAACTCGAGCTTCAAGTTCGACACGGCGAGCATCCTCGGCGCGTCGACGTCGTCCCTCTCGGGCGCGCCCCTGTTCGCCACCGCGCCGGCCTACTCGCTCCCGCCTTCGACCTCGTCCTCGTCGCCCAACACCGCCCCGGGCCTCGCGACGAGCCTCGACGACCCGCTCTTCCTCGGCGCGTTCAGCGCGTCGCCCACCTCGGCCATCTCGACGCAGTCGCCGCTCGCGCCCGTCCCCTCACCGGGCACGTCGGCCGACCTCTTCATGGCGTACCGCGACCCGCTCGCCGAGCTCGGGACCCAGCCCGCGCCCCTGTCGACCTTCAGCGACTTTGACGCGCTGTTTGCGGCGACGCCCATGCCGCCGGCGAGCGCGTCGTCCGGCGCGCGCTCGCTCGCGTCGTCGACGACGACCAACACGGCGCCGACGAGCCCCGAGGACCCGCTCGCGGCCTACTTCAACGCGTCGCCGTCGCCGCTCGGTGGGCCGCCGTCGTCGACGGGCGCGGCGCCGTCGCCGGGCTCGTTCTTCACCGGCGGGCTCGCGCCCAAGGTCGGTTCGGCGTCGGCGTCGCCCATGGGCGCGAGGGCGTTCGAGGCCGGCTGCCCGCTCTTGACGGGCGGCGACAAGTACGAGTTTGACGTCGACGGCCTGTGCTCTGAGTGCGTCCCCTCTCCCTCTCGTCCTCTCGGCTCTCGACGAGGTGACCAAGTCACTGACGCAGCGCACCTCCTTCCCTGCAGGATGAAGCTCAAGGCGACGTGCCAAGAGGCGGCGAGGCAGGCGCTTAAGTCGGCCATGGCCGAGGACGCCGCTGCGAGCCGCAAGGCGTACCCGTCGCAGCTCTGAGCGCGCGCGCCCGGTCCTCCTCGTCCTCCTCTTCGCCTTTCCACCCTCGCGCCCGCCTCGTTCTCCTCGGTGCCCTCTCCCCAGCTTGTTCCTCGTTCTCGCCTCGCCCTCTGCTCGCCCTCCACCAACCCAGATCACGTCCTCGTCGTCCGCTTTTGCCCTCCTTTGTCAGTGTTGCTACTTCCCCTCGCTCACCCCTCGTTTGAGCCGGCCCTCCTCCTCCTTGGAGGCTAGTCCTTCTCCTCGCTTGTGCAACTCCTGTACCGTGTCCCATCTGCGACTTTGCGCTCGAGCGAGAGAGAAGCGAGCGCCCGCGCGACCGCCGAAGCGGAGGCGGGGTCGAGCCCATTCAGCTCCGCCGCTCCGCCGACAAAGGTCCGGCTCGCGCCAGCTCACAACACGAGCAGGTCCTGCAGCGCGTCGACCGAGCACCGCACAGCAGCACGCGCTCCCCCCGTGCGCCGCCTCAGCAGCTCACCGCCAGCCCACACTCGACTCGAACGCCCAGCCGTCGCGACCCTCCTCCACGCGTCCACTCGCACCCTCGCCGCGCTCCCTGTGCGCCGAGCGACCGCTGCGTACGCGCCAGCCACTCGCACGAGTCCCACGGCCCAGTCGCGCCACCACCGGACGCCCGAGGGAGCGCCTAGAGCCACGCCGACTGCCGTGATCCCGGCCGGACGAGCCGCACCTCGTCGTCGCACCGTCGCCCGCCTGTGCGCCCGTCCGACTGGTCGAGGAGCACCACCAGCACACCCTACGCCGCCACACGACCCGCCGCACCGCGCCGCACGACCAGGCCGACCTCGCTCCCCTCCCCACCTCGCCCCGTCGTCCTTCCCTCTCCCGGCCTCCCGCAAGCCGCGCCGTTCCGCCCCTTCGTTCGCCCGAGCACCGCGCACGATGAGCTCCTCCGCGATGCAGCCCTCGAGCTCGGCGCAGGGCCACGCGCTGCCGCTCTCGGCGTCGAGTGCCGCCGCGACGGGCGAGCCGATTCAGTGCAACGGTGCGCTGCCTCTCGCTCTCTCTTCCTAGGCGCGGTCCTCGTTCGAGGACAAGCGTGTACTGACGGCGTCGATGCGCGCGCAGGCTGCAAGCAGGGCCTCGAGGACAGCCTCGACAACACGGTCGTCAGCTTCGGGTCGAGCTTCTTCCAGTGCGTCGCCGTTCTCTTGCCCGTCCTTCCTTCGCGCATGAGCTGACGATGTTCTGTGCGCGCAGCGTCGACTGGTGCGTCACCTCGGTTCGAGGACGAGCGAGGAGCGAGCAGAGCAGCACTGACCCTTTCCTCTTCCTCCTTCCCTCGCTCGCCTCTCGCTCGCAGCTTGTGCGTGCACGGCTCTCTCTTCTGCGCCGCAGCATCCTCAGCTGACTCGAGCACATCCTCGCGCGCAGCCGATGCGCCAAGTGCAGCCGCCACGTCGAGCACAACATGAGCCTCCTCCTCCTCGCCGACGGCAACCCGGTCTGCGAGAACTGCAAGTACATCTGCAGCTCGTGCCAGAAGCCGATCCACAACGAGGCCATCGTGACCGGTGCGTCCTCCTCTCCATCCCTGGTGCGCACCGTGTCGGGCTCGAGCTGACTCTGGCTCCACGCTGCGCGCAGGCGACGAGTCGTACCACTCGGAGTGCTTCCGCTGCCGGTCGTGCCAGAACAAGATCGAGGAGCTCATCTTCGCCAAGACGAACCAGGGCATCTGGTGCATGGCGTGCCACAACGAGCGCGTCGCGCGCACGCGCAAGCACGCCGAGGCCAAGCGCAACCGCCAGGCGCGCAAGGACCGCGACAACGGCTCGTCGTCGACGTCTGCGCCGCGCTCCAGCCGCTCGAGGATCGACCGCCTGCCGACAGACGCAGGCGAGCGCACGGCCGAGCTGCCCGAGCTGCCCTCGGCGCCCTCGCACGTCGGCGAGCTGAGCGCCTCGCCGCCGCCGCCGCAGGTCCGGCCGCTCCCACCCTCGCCGGGCCCGACCAGTAGCTCGTACGGCCGCGCCCCGTCGTTCGACAACGGCGCCGCGCACCAGCGCGCGCAGACGACGCCCGGCGACGCGCCGCGGCACACGCCCGCGCTCCCGCTCGCGCCGTCCGCCTCGTCGCAGAGCATCGCCGCGCTCTCGCGCTCGGCGAGCCCGCTCCACCCG
>Ga0308169_10003630_pt1 | contig 14932 bp, 8 predicted proteins | sample PhyBR1_2_FD_202139 | JGI IMG/M metagenome (GOLD analysis project Ga0308169, IMG submission 202139) | Phyllosphere microbial communities from UC Gill Tract Community Farm, Albany, California, United States - DLSLSB.R1 | ecosystem: Host-associated > Plants > Phyllosphere > Unclassified | place... | reverse complement strand
TGCCGTGGCGCGCGCTGTCCGGAAAGCGGATGCGCGGAGTTTCGTCCTGCCAATTCACAAAGTCGGTAGTCGACGCCGCACCGAAATGACCCTTTTCGTAGATGTCGTAATAGACGAGGTACCGGTCTTTTAGCCGAATGGCGGTAGGGCCCTCGGTCATGGTGCCCGTAAACGGAGCGCTGACCGAACCGAACGGGCCGGCCGGAGAGGCGGCGGTACGGCTTACCAGCCAGCGCCGCTGTTCGACGTCGTGGGTCTCGTCCTTGTAGATCAGCCGATATCCGCCACCGTCCAGCGGGAGCAGGGTGAAGTCGATCGAGTCCGTACCCGGGTCGAACAAAAGCCTGGTCGGCGTGAATCGCCGGAAGTCCCGCGTCCGGGTATAATATGGCCGCAGCTTCAGCCCGTCGAAGCGCGCGCCGGGCGTTGCGCCGAACCTGCCATCGATGCTGCTCGACCACATGATGACGAACTCGCGCGCCGTTGCGTCATAGGTCATTTCGGGCGCCCAGCTGTTCCGGACACCGTGAAACGCGGTCATCACCGGGATGGTCTGCTGCCTCGACCAGCGGACGAGATCGCGCGACGTGGCATGGCCGATGACGGCGCCGAACCAGTCGCTGGTCCAGACGAGATGCCATAGCCCGTCCGGGCCCTGCGACAGGTGCGGATCGCGCATCAGCCTGTCCTGCCCGACGTCGGGTTTGAGGAAGCCGCGCCCGCCGCCCAGCGCGGCGAACACATAGCCATCGTCGCTGCGCGCGAGCTTCAGCCCGTCGCGGCCCTCGTCCTTGTCGGTAAAGTAGCTAAGCAGAAAAACGCTATCGTCGGGCTGCAGTGCAAAGACGGGCAGCGTCGTTCCGACCATGCCAATACCCATGCCCGCCAGAACCGTGCGTCGCGTCAGCTCGTACGTCATGCGCTCTCCCTATTCTTACATCGACGCGATATTGCGCCGTCGGCATCACTTCGGTCCGGTCGGATACCCTACCGTCGCGTCGGTACAAGCGCCTTGCGGATCGGCTCTACCCAACGATCCTTGTTGATCTCGTACAGGATGAAGTCGCTGTCGAACTGCCAATACGCCCAGGGGAAGCCATGCGCCTCGGCTTCGCGGCGGACGGTCGCGGTGTAACGGGCGCGGGCCTGTCGTAGCGCATCTGACGCGACCAGGCGGTGTTACGGTTGCGGGGCTGCTCAGCAAACTGGATGCCATTGTCGGTCAGGATCGTGTGGATCCGGTACGGCGCCGCTTTCAGCAGGTGCTTAAGGAACTCCCACGCCGTTCGCCTGTCAGCCTTGTCGACGAGCTGGGTGACGGCGAACTTGCTGGTGCGGTCGATGCCGACGAACAGGTAAAGCTCACCTTCGGCAGTCTGAACCTCGGCGATATCCATGTGAAAGAAGCCGATCGGGTAGCGCTTGAAGCGCTGTTGCTTCGACTTGTCGCCCTCGATGTCCGGCAGACGGGATATGCCGTGCCGCTGCAGGCAGCGGTGCAGCGCTGACCGTGTCAGATGCGGGATCGACGGTTGCAACGCATAGAGGCAATCGTAGAGCGGCAGTAAAGTGTGACGCCGGAATGCGACGACCGCTGCCTCCTCGGCTTGGCTCAAGGTCGTGGAGTGAGGGGCCTTCGGCCCGGTCTTCAGATCCTCGACCGTCGCCCGCTTGCGCCACTTCGCCACCGTCTTCGAGTTGATCCCAAGCTCCCGGCTCAGCGTCGCGAGCGAAGCTTGCGACCGCTATATTGCTGCTCTGACGGGGTGCGCGGTCGTGGCGCTCCCGTGACGTACTTGTCCCATACGGCTTCCTTCCATTCCAACGAAAGGATCGCACCATTAAACCGTGGGATCAAACACCTAACAGTCGGTATCCGTTGTTTGATGATGCCGGCCACAATATAAAAGGACGGGCAGGTCGGCGTAGTGCCGAACCTGCCTGAGTGCTCCCCGGTAAGGGGGGCATCAGAAGTTGAAACGAACGCCTGCCCGGTAAATACGGCCAAGGGTTTCGTAGAGAGCCGGATTGACGTCAAGACCGGTATTGGTCTGCGGCGAAGGAGTCGGATCATTGTCGAAGACGTTGTCGACCTTGCCATACAGGCTGATCTTATCGGTAATGTTGAACGCTGCGCCAAGATCCAGGTAGAAATCACCCTTCATTCGGTTGGTGTTGACGGTATTGAAGTTACCGGTCGAGACCGGGCAATCCGTCTGGCAGACCACGTAGTTATTGTTGAAAACGCCGTCCGAGAACCAACGCTCCTGCACGGTCAGCGTCAAGCGGCCGCTATCGTAGGTCTGCGTCGCCAGCCACTTCCAGTCCGGGATGGCGCCCGTGTTGGCACCAGCATCATCGCGTCTTGCGACACCGGCAATCCCAGCGTCGACGATGAATTCGCGAACATGCGTGCCGAGCGCGCGTATCGTGAAGGCGCCCGGCAGGCCAAGCGGCCGCTTCCACTGGTAGCTTGCCTCGAGGTTGAAGCCGCTGGTGTTCCACGACGCCAGGTTGAACGGCTGGACGTTGACGAAGTTGGTACCTTGCGCGCCATCCAGTTGGAAGCCACCGCAAAAGGCCTGGTTCCCCTCAAAGCAGAAGCGGACGATTTGATCGGGCGAAAGCGTGGACACGACCCCGTTGAGCTTGATCTGATAATAGTCCACCGACAGACTAAGCCCTGGCAGCCACGACGGGCGCGAGTAGACGACGCCGAGTTCGGTATCGCGCGCGGTTTCGGGCCGGAGGTTCGGGTTGCCAACCGTATTCTGGAAGACCTGTACCGCGACGTTGCGGAACGGATCGTTGAAGCTCGGCAGCGTCGTTACGGTCGGTGCGGCGAACAGCTCCGACAGGTTCGGTGCGCGAACGTCGCGGGACGTGACGGCCCGCAGCGTGAGGCCATCGACCGGCGTGCTCCAGGTGCCGCCGACCTTCCACGCCCAGATGGTGCCCGACGTGCTGTAGTCGGTCACGCGAGCGGCGCCGTTCAGGTTGGCGCGACCGAGCCCGTCGCTGTTCCACAGCGGCAGATTAACCTCGAGAAAACCTTCATAGACGTGGTACTCGCCGGTGCCGTTCTTGTAATTGCCGGCGGCCCAATTGCTGCCCTGCGCCGAGTTCAGCAGCGGATCGGCGGGGTATAGCGCGCTGTTCGGGCTGATGTCGGTCACGCCAGCGCCGTACGCGTCGCCGCGCACCTTGTAGTACTCGCGCCGGTACTCACCGCCGAATGCCACGGACAGGGGACCTGCCCACAGGTCGAACGGTTGCCCGGAGAAGTTGAGGCTCGCCACGTCCTGCTTCAGAGTCGTGCGCTGCAGCGGGCCTGCCTGGGGCATGATGTAGTCGAGCGCCGCCTGACTGGGTGCGAAATTGCCGAAGATGTTGATCGGCTGACAGCCGAGCGCACGGGCAGCCGGATCAGCGCAGACGACGGCGCCATTCAGCACCACCGCATTGGTCGCGGCGACGTAGCGCGGCTGAAGCACGATACGATCAACGTCGATGGCGACTTTGGTCGTGCCGTGCTGATAGTAAGCGTCATAGTTCCAGTTGGATTTGCCAAGGTTGAACGCGCCCTTGGCACCAATGACGAAGCGGTACTGGTCGCGATCGGTCTGGACGAGCTGGTTCGGAAGCTGGCCGTTGCTCGTGCCGAAGTTGAAGGAGGTGATCCCGGCGGCCGAGCACCGATCGCGGATGAGCTGTGGCAGGAACGGGTTGGCGCATTGTACCGTCAGGTTGGGACGGTTGTATCCCGGACTCGGCTGGTTGTTGGTGCGGACCTGCGCGATGTTGACGGTGCCGTAGATCTCGCTGTTCGCAGCGAATTCGTAACCGATCCGGCCATAGCCGTTGATGCGCTCGAGCTGGGATTTCAGCGACGCGCTCGAACCTGGTGCGCCAGACAAGTCGCCGCCGATACAGAAGGCGTTGCCCGGATAGCAGTTTGATACGCGTCCGTTGCCGAGCGGTCTACCGCCTGACCCGTAATTGAAGTTGACCGGCGTGCCGTTCGCGTCGAACGCAATGCCCTGGAGCGGACCGTTGTTGATCAGGCCGTACTTCGCATACTGGTACGGCTGCGCGAAATCAGCATAGGTAAATTGCGGTCCAGGTCCGCTGGTGATCCCGGAATTGAGCAGTGTCGAGGCGCGGTGCCAATCGCGGCTGCCGGCGAGATCTGTGCCGTAATTGCCCGGGCCCACGCCGCCTTCATGGTCGTATTCGCCACTAACGATCAGGTGCAGGCGATCGCCGAACAGCGACGTACCATAGGCCGCCTGGACGAGCGCTGTCTCGTCGTCACCATAGTTGGTGATGCTGCCGAGGACGTTGCCCTTGAAGCCCTTGAAGCGGGTATCGGTGATGAAGTTGACCACGCCGCCGACCGCGTCCGAGCCGTAGGACGCCGACGCACCGCCGTTGACGATGTCGACGCGCTTCACAAGAAGCTGCGGGAACATGCTGATGTCTGGCACGCCGGTCACGTTTGCGCCGACGACGCGCTGGCCGTCGAGCAGGGTCAGCGTGCGGATCGGCTGGAGCCCGCGTAGCGAGAAGGAGCTGAGACCCTGCGTGCCGCTGGAGGTGCTGAAGGTACCGGTCGACGCGCCAGTCGAGCCCTGAAGCGACGGCAACTGTTGGATGGTGTTAAATATGTTCGGCTGCGCGTTATTAGCGATCTGTTCCGCATCGATGACGGTAGTGGGCGTCGGTGCATTGAACCCGTTGGCGACGATGCGGCTGCCGGTGACCGTGATCTCTGACGTGTCATCCGCCTGAGTCTGAACGGGCTCGGCTGGAAGCGTGGCCGGGGCCTGCTGCGGCGCGGCTGTCGCGACATTCGAAGTAGTCTGCGCGAATGCCGGCGACGCGACAAGCGTGAAGGCCAGGGCAAACAGGCTTGACGCGTTGCCGAGGCGGCAGCGATCAGACGAGAAGCGGTACATCATCCATCCCCCAAGATTTATGCTGATCGGTACGTCGCCTGCACGGGCCCGCACTCTTGGATTGGCGGTAGCGGATAGCCGCCGGGTCGACATCTACGACCTTAGTCGCAGGCATCGCAGGCAAGGTCGTATCAAGGGCGTGCCGCGTACAGCGCGTGATGCGTAAGGATGTACAGCGTCCGTCTGTCCTCCCCGCCGAACAGCAACTGGAGCGGCCGATCGGGCACATCGATCCGGCCGATCTCGCGACCACCGGCGTCGTACACGAACACGTGTCCGTTCGCGACGTAGACGCGACCGTCGGAACCGGTCGCCACGCTTTCTCCGCCCCGTGGTGCAAAGGGCTTGAGGTCGCGCACTGCTCCGCCCGGCCCGAGCAGCCCGAGGTAAGTGCGGTTCTCCGACGCGTTGGCAATATGGATGCGATCGCCGACGCGACCGGTCACCCAGCCATAGGTGTCGAGCGAGTCGGAGAAACGCCAGCCGAGCTGGTTGGCCGGGCCCTGCTGCCAAACGCGATAGGCGGGCAGGACGAGGCTTCCATCCGGGGAGACGTATTCGCGCGGTTTGGGCACCGCCACGTCGCGCGCAAACATTTCCGCCAGCGTAGTGAAGTGGTCGCGCGTCGGATCATATTGGTCGCGGAACTCGCCGTTGCTCCAGACGCTGCCGGGCAGCGCCACCCGCGCCTGCGACCGGCCGGTCACTGCGGTTGGCACGATCGTGCGTACCGCGTTCGGCTTGTCGGGATCGATCGCGTAGACCGTGCCTTCCGGTCCGTCGGACGAGAGCACCATCAGCGTGCCCGACGCGTCCACCGCCAGGTTCACGGCATCAAGCGGCGCATCGGCAATCACCGACAGCCGTTCGCTCTCGCTCCAGCGATGGATGCGCTGATGGTGTCGGTCGATGAAGTAGAGCTTGCCGCCCGCATCTACTGCGCCGCCGCCGATCGAGTAGAAGCCGTCGGCCAATTTCCTGACGGGTGCGATCGATGACGTCGCCGGGGTCGCGGTCGTCGCATCGGTAATGTCGAGCGCGGCGAACTCCCGTTCGCGTACGTCGCCGCCGCGCGTGACGTCGGTGATCGCGTTGGCATAGGGGAACTTGCTCGCGCGCAGATAAGTGCCACAGCCGGCTGCATCGCAGGTCGCAAAGCCGCTTTCCGCATTTACGTGGACGTTCCGGAAGCGAATGTCGGTCGAACCGTAAAGCTTTACCGCCGCCGATGCGGGCTGGATCGAGCGCGTGACGCGGTAGCCGTGGAAGTTGGCGAACAGGATGTTGCGCGCGTTGCGCACTTCCAGTGCGATCGCGTTGCGGCTTTCGCCCGCCTCCTCCTCCGTCTGCGGTGCGAAGAACTGCCAGTTCCGGACGCGATCCAGTACGATCTCCGCGCGGACGTGATGCTCGGCAGACATTTCGTAGACGTAGCCGGGCGTGCTGGTGTCGGAAACGTAGAGTCCGGCATTTGCGTAGGTGTTGGGCGTCCACAGCCCGTTGAACGTGCCGCCGCCGCCGTCGGTGACCCACAGGCTGGCAAACTGGCCGTCCCAGCGTTTTCTGACATCGGCGTCGGCGGTGTGGTTGGCGTTGTACGGCTCGAAACGGCTGCCGTCGGCAAGCGTGGTGCCGTGCCCGCCCTGGAACTTCACGTCATCGACCAGCGAGCGTTCCCCCGCACGCCACAGCATGGCGGTCGCGCGCGGATTGATGCCGCCGGTGGACAGCCCGAAGCCGCTGACGATCGCGTCGCCGCCCTTCGCGCTCTCGATCATCGCCTTAGGCGAACCAACGCCGCGATAGTCGGGCAGGTCGTCAGGGAGGCCGATCTGCGTCATGCCGGGATGCAGCCCGATCAGCACGCTGTCGGGCCGTAGCTTCAACGTGTTGGTGACGCGGTAGAAGCCGGCGGGGAAGTAGAGCACCCGGTGCCGGTCGATCGCCCGCTGGATCGCGGAGGTGTCGTCGGCGGTGTTGTCGCCCTTCACGCCCAGCGTACGCACGTCGACCCAGGCGGACACGGGCGGTAGTGCGCGGATTGCCGGGTCGCGCCGCTTCGGCAGCCTGGCGATCGCCGCCGCGGTGATGCGTGTCTGGTACGTGCCCGGCTGGTTGAGCCCGGCGACCGTCAGGCCGTAAGTGAACTCCGCCACGCGGTACCGTTGGCCGCGTCCTTCCACCGTGCGTCCGCTATCGCGGAAGCGGGCGAACACGGGCGTGTTGGTGGCCAGCGCGTTGGCGAAGCCGATTTGCGTGAGAACGGAGTTTTCGTTGCTGATGACAACGCCGGCCTGCGAAACATTCTCGAACCGCACATCGCTGCCCCATAGCGATTCGCCGTAACCGCGATCGATGTCGATCCCGACCGGTGTGTTGCGGATCACGGTGTTTACGAGGGTAAGGCGCGCCTCATGCTCACGGATCGCGGCATCGCGCTGTCCGTCGAAGGTAGCGTCGAGCAGGGTGTATTGCCAGGCGGGGGAGGTCTTCTCCGCGAGGATCCCGTAGCGGCCGCCGAAGAAACGCAAGTCCATGCCGATGTTGCCGACCTGGTATATGCCTGCGAGCGCGGAGCCGAGGCGAAAGTCGATGTGGGCAAGGTAGGTGTGCTGGGCGGTGTGCTGGCGCACGCCGGTCGCTGCCGGATTTCCCTCGCCGATCTCAAAGTCGACATTGGAGAGTGCGGAGTAGAAGGTACCCGAGTTGGCGTCCGCGATGCTGGCATCGAACGGCACGCTGGTGGGCGGCGGAACCGGCACGACCGTCGCTCCCTTGATCGGATTGCCCCAATTGTCGAGCGTGGTACCGCGCGGGTTGTTGCCGGCAAAGAACACCATGCTGCCGACGCCCTGCTGAAAGCCGGGGGTCTTCGGCGCCAGCAGCAGCACGGGCCGCGTGTGCCCAACCCCGAACAGGCGCACGCCCGGCCAGATGTACAGGGTGCGCGTGATCCGGTGTCGTCCCGCGGGGAGGAAGACAATTCCGCCACCCGGCTTCGCTGCGGCAGCGTCGAGCGCCTGCTGGATCGCCGTGCTGTCGTCGGTTTGGCCGTCGCCGGTTGCCTTGACCGTGATCGCCCGCGGATCGTTTGGTGCCGACTCGAACGCTGACGACGAGCGGACATGCTGGGCTGTCCCGGGGGTGCCGAGCAGCAGGACGGCGACCTCAACACCGCCCCGGATCACACTTGCCACGTTGCCCATCACTCGTTCCCATTCATCGCACGTAGCGACCCTCTTAGCATGGTGCCTTGACCGTGCGACTGCGACAAAGGTCGCGATGGTCACCGCGCGCGGCAGCTTGCACTACCTCGCCGGAACGAGGGCCGAGCCCTGCGATTAGGGCGAAAGCCAGGAAGAAGGACGTGCCACCCCTGTCGATCCCCGCTGCCCTGCCGCGCTGCGCCATTGTCGTCATGGGAGTGAGCGGCTGTGGCAAGTCGACCCTGATGCAGGATCTCGCGGCGCACCTCGCCTGCGCTGCGTTCGAGGGAGACGACTTTCACGGCGCGGCCAACGTGGCGAAGATGCGGGCGGGCCACCCGCTCGACGATTCAGACCGCTGGCCGTGGCTGGACCGGCTCGGCGCAGCGATCGGCGCGGCGGTACGCGACGACGGGCAGGCGGTCGCCGCCTGTTCGGCGCTGAAGCGCAGCTACCGGAGCCGGCTGGAGCATGCCGCGGGCGTGCCGCTGCTGTTCGTGCTGCTCGACGGCGGGCGCGACGAAATCGCCGAGCGGCTTGCCCGCCGCACGCGCCATTATATGCCCGCAAGCCTGCTCGATAGCCAGTTCGACGCGCTCGAAAGTCCCGGTCCGGACGAGCGCGCGCTGATACTGCCCGGTTCCTGGTCGGTCGAGAAACTGCGCGATGCGGTGCTGCACCGGGCGCGTAGCGACGTCGCTGCCTAGGGCATCAGCCGCTTGCGCCCCTGCCACAGGTGCCAACGCATCGCCAGCGCCGCGCCGTCACCGTCCTGCGTTCTGATCGCGTCGACGATCGCGTCGTGTTCATCGGTCATCGCCTCGATCACGTGCGGTGGACGCGTGCGGGAAATGTCCACGCCGGCGCGCAGGATGCGCATCACCTTCTCCTGCAACTGATCGAAGATCGCGACGAAGGCGTCGTTGCCCGTTGCCTCCAGGATCGCGCGATGGAGCAGCCAGTCCTCGTCATGTGCGGGTGCGCTCGACAGGAGCGCTTGACGTAGCGCCGCCATGCGCTCTTCGATGAACGCAAGGGCATCACTCGAGCGGCGCTGCGCCGCCAGCCGCGCGCCCTCGGCTTCGACCACGAACCGCACTTCGTAGGTGCCGAGCGTCGCCGCCAGCCCGTCGAGCGGCATATAGGTACCGAGCCGTTCGGACGGGCAGCGGGTCACATAGGAGCCGGCGCCACGGCGCGCCTCCGTAATGCCGTCGGCGGCGAGCCGCACCAGCGCTTCGCGAACAATGGTACGCGACATGCCGAACGTTTCCGCCAGCCGCGCCTCCGACGGCAGCCGGTCGCCGGGCGAAAGATCCTCGTCGGTGATGATTCCGACGATTGCCGTATAGGCGCGATCCGCCAGCCTTTCCCCCTTCACGAGTGCTTGTCCTCTATCGTCACATCGACAGCAAACCCGATCATATAATGTAGCTGAGTCCGGCGACCATGACGAGACCGGCGACCGAGATCACCGTTTCAAGCAGGGACCAGGTGCGGAACGTATCGGCGGTGCTGGTGCCCATATATCCCCTCACCAGCCAAAACCCCGGATCGTTGACGTGGCTGAAGAACACCGATCCCGCACCGATCGCCAGTACGACCAGCTCGGGGGAGGCGCCTGACGCGGCAACGACGCCGGGCATCACGCCGACCGCCGTAATGGTCGCAACCGTTGCCGACCCGGCAGCCAGACGAATGCCGACGGCGACAAGCCAGCCGAGCAGCAAGGGCGAGATCGAGTACATCATGACAACGCGTGCGAGCAGGTCGGAGAGGCCTGCGCTCACCAGCACCTGCTTCAGCGCACCGCCTGCGCCGATCGCCAGCAGGATCGCGCCGGCCGCGCCCATCGTCTCGTGCCAGATCGACTCCTGAATCGCCGCCTCGCTCATGCGCTGTCCGAACAAGACTGGCAGCGCCAGCAGGTTGGCGATCAGCAACGCGAGCACCGGGTTTGCCGCCGCGGAAAGGACGACCGAGTCCTTCAACCCCGGTATCAGCTTGCCCAACTCGCCCGAGGCGATCAGCACGATCGGCAGGAGCACGATGAACAGCGCGCGGCTATGCGACGGGGCGACCAGATCCGTCACCGGTTCGCTGAGCACCGGTTCTGTCAGACGGATGCCGGGCGCTACGACGCGGGCCAGCACCGGTCCGGCAAGCACCGCGATCGGAATCGCGATCAGCACGCCGTACAGCATAGTGAGACCGAGGTTCGCGCCCAGTGCCTCGACCGCAAGCAGCGGGCCGGGGTGCGGCGGGACGAGCGCGTGCACGACTCCCAAGCCGGCGAGCGCGGGCATGATGAGGCGCAGCTTTGCAGCGTCGCGCGCGGCGGGCGTGGTGCCGCTGGTCATTTCCTTCGCGGCGGCGACCACGATCGGCAGCAGCAACACCAACCCGGTCTCGAAGAACAGCGGCAGGCCGATGACGATCGCGATGCCGAGCGTCGCCCATGGTGCTGCGCGCGGGCCCGTGATGCGGAGCGCGCTGCTTGCCAGCGCGACCGCCGCGCCCGACAGGTGGAGCATCGCACCAAGCGACAGGCCGAGCGCGACGACCAGACCGGTGCCGCCGACGATGTCGCCGACACCCTTCTGAACCGCCTTCGTAGTGTCCGCGAGCGGCATCCCGGCGAACAACCCGACGGCGAAGGCGCCGCAAAGCAGTCCGATGAAAGGGTGCAAACGACCGCGCACGATCATCACGATCGCGAGCGCGATACCGGCAATCGCTGCCGCCACCAGTTGCAGATCACTGCCGCCGGTCACCAGGCGCGCCCACAGATATTCAGCTTTGACACCACTATCCTCCCCTTGGCGCCCTTGCTGCGCTCTCGTGGCCCAAGTTGTCCAACAGGTTATGACAATACACTTAAAAATAAGGCTTGAACATGCCTGCCGTAGTTGGACATACTATAACCTGTCCAACCGATTCCGGATCAAACGGAGCGTGGTGGACGCCCCCGTCGGCACATACGGCGGCACGTCAGGTTTTGAACGACGAGGGAGGATGGGATGATGGGAACCAGTCAGGGAGCAATGGCAGCGCTCGCGGCAACGACGTCGCTGGCGTGTGACGACGGTATGTCGGTGCAGCTGACGCCGAAGCAGGTGAAGGTGCTGCGGGGCGTCCGTTCTGGACAGGCTAACAAGCAGATCGCCTATGACCTCGGCATCGCCGAAGCGACGGTGAAGGCGCACATGACGGCGCTGATGCGCAAGCTGAACGTGCACAACCGCACACAGGTGGCGATCGCGGCGGAATCGTTGATGCTCCGCGGCGCCTGACTTTCCCTACAGCGGTCGTAGCCGCCCCTCATATTACGGAGCACTCCCATGAAGGCGTCCGGCCTGCTGTTGATCGCGCTTGTTCTCGCGCCCGTCCCTGCCTTGGCACAATCGACCTCGGTCTTTCTGACTGCTCCCGACGATCCCCGCGCCGTGACGGTAAAGGGCATCGGCGACGGGCGCGCGGACGATACTGCCGCGATCCAGCAGGCAATCGATGCCGTCGCCGCAGACCGGCAGCGGGGGGGAGGCGGCGTCGTCTTTCTACCCTCGGGTCGCTACCGGATTTCGCGAACCGTGTTCCTGCGTTCCGGGGTGCGGATGTTCGGTGTCGGACCGACCCGCCCCGTGCTCATTCTCGGGGACAACACGCCTGGCTATGCCAAGGGCATTGGTGCGATGCTGAGCTTCACGGGCGAGGACCAGTATCGCGCCGGCAAGCCGCCCGTGCCGCCACCCACCAGCGTGCCCTTCAGCGACACGACCTTCGACGCGACCTCCACCACCTTCTATTCGGCGCTGGCGAACGTCAATTTCGAGATCGGCGACGGGAATGCAGGCGCGGTTGCGGTTCGCTTCCGGGTCGCGCAGCATGGTTTCCTGCGCCACGTCGACTTCCGCCTCGGTTCGGGCTTCGCCGGGATCTACCAGGCGGGAAACGAGGCGGACAACCTGCGCTTCTTTGGCGGTCGCTACGGGATCGTGACCGAGAAGACGTCACCCGCGTGGCAATTCACCCTGATCGACTCGGAGTTCTCCGGCCAGCGCGACGCCGCGATCCGCGAGCATGAAGTTGATTTGACGCTGGTCAACGTAACGATGCGCGACACCCCGATCGGGATCGAGATCGACCGCGGCTATTCCGATTCGTTGTGGGGCAAGAACGTCCGGTTCGAGAACGTCAGCCGTGCCGGCGTCGTCATCTCCAGCGAACAGAGCGCCTTCACCCAGATCGGCTTTGAAAATGCGGTCGGCGTGAACACGCCGGTGTTCGCACAATTTCGTGAGAGCGGCCGAACGATTTCCGGCAAGGGCGCCGGGTGGCGAGTCAGCGACTTCTCCCATGGGCTAAAGGTGTCCCGCATAGGCGAAATGGGCAAGATCGCGACCGACATCACCATGACTCCGCTGGCAGCGCCGCCCCCGCCGCTCGCGCCGGCGCTCCCCCTGCTGCCGCCCGTCAGCGAATGGGCGAATGCCCGCACGCTTGGTGCGAAGGGCGACGACCAGACCGATGACACCGCCGCGCTCCAGCGTGCGGTCAATGCGCACCGCGTCGTCTATTTGCCAACCGGCCGATACCGCATCACCGACACGCTGAAACTCAGGCCGGACAGCGTGGTGATCTCGCTGCATCCGAACCAGACCCAGCTCTACCTCCCGGATAACACGCCGCGTTTTGCCGGGGTCGGCGGGGCCAAGGCGATGGTCGAGAGTGCAAAAGGCGGCAACGCAATTGTCTATGGCCTTGGGCTCTACGCCGGGGGCGTGAACCCGCGCGCCTCCAACATCATCTGGCGCGCTGGCGAGCGATCGATGATCAACGACGTTCGAATCCATGGGCCGGTCGTCTACACCAATGGCAAAGCCCATGGCGGCGGGATCGATCCCGAGGCGCGCTGGGACGGGCAACAGGCCAGCATCTCGGTCACTGACGGCGGCGGCGGCACCTTCGCTGCGATCTGGACCCCGAACGGGCTTGCCTCCACCGGCTTCGCCGTGACCGACACCAAGACTCCGGGGCACGTCTACGAGCTCTCGGCAGAGCATCACTTCAAGAACGAGATCGTGCTGCGCAACGTCGAGAATTGGGAGTTCCTGGCGCCGCAGACCGAGCAGGAGGTGCGCGACGGCATGTACGCGGTCTCTACCGAGTTCCACAATAGCCGCAACATCCTGTTCGCCAACTATCACGGGTATCGCGTTACGCGCACCGCAAAGCCGATGGATACCGCCGTGCGGCTGGTCAATTCGGGCGACATCCGCTTCCGCAACGTCCATGTGAACGCCGAGAGCGCCTATGCGCATTGCGACACCGAAGGGTGCGGCACCTACGTTCGCGCGAGCAAGTATCCGTTTGAAAATGCCATAAAGGACATGACGTCCGGTCAGGAAGTTCGTGAGCGCGAGTTCGCGAAGCTGGACGTGCCCGCCGGCAGCGCGCGCCCGGCGACTGTCACGGGTGTTCCGGTGACGCCCGGCGTGACGAAGCTGGCCGATGGCTTTTACTCGATCGCGGGCGGCGCGGTCGATACGCAAGGCAAGCTCTACTTCATTGACCGGTTCCATCAGCGCATCCACGGTTGGTCGACGTCAGAAGGGCTCACCACCGTCAGCCAGGCGACGCTCGATCCGGTGAACCTGACGGTCGACCGGTCGGGCCGCCTGCTCGTGCTGTCGGGCGCCGGGCGCGACGGCACGGTTTACAGCATCGACCCCAAGGCGCCCGACGACGTTCGCACCATCGCCGCCACCGCACCCCGCGCTGGCAGCGCGGTCGCGCTCCCGGTCAACGTCTGGGCAAACGGCGAGTTCGCTGATCGCATCGATCAGAAGACCTACGAATACCCGCGGCTCTCCAGCTTCTTCACAAGTAAGATGGGCGAACCGAAGCGTCAAGCCTATGTCTCGCCCGACGGCTCGGTCGCGATCCCCGCGTTCCGGGTGTGGAACCAAGGTCCAGACGATCACCAGGGCTGGCGCTGGTCCGACACGCTCGACAGCTACGGCCTTGTGACCGCGCACGCGGGCGAGCGCGTTTACCTGACCAACGCGTCGGCGAACCTGACGTACAGCGGTCAGGTGGCGGCAAGCGGAGCGCTTGGCGACCTGCGCATCGTTGCTCCGCGCGGTGGCGAGAGCGTGGCGCGCGGTTCCACGGGCAACCTCTATGTCGCGAATGGGCAGGTGTGGGTCTATGACGCGAACGGCCGGGAAGTGCGGCGCATCGACGTTCCCGAGCGGCCGCTACAGGTGCTGATCGGCGGCCCGGACCAGCGCACGCTGTTCATCCTGACCCATCACGCGCTCTACTCGGTTGGCATCTGAGCGGACCGGGCGATGGCTGCCAGCGAACGGCGTGCGGAGGCGGTGACAGGAGCGGTCGTGTGCTTTAGGAAGCGGTTACGCATATGTCAGAAGTTTTTCCGCTCCAGCGTTAGCCGCGGATCGTTGCAGAGGCCGCATGCGGGGCCGGTGAATCGCGCTCCGGCGGCCTTTGTCCCCTTCAGCTTCCAGTCGAGCCATGTCGTCACGACTTCGGCGCCAACGCCGCCATGCGGTTGCATGTAGGTGCCGCCATGACCGACCGGGATGTTCACCATTGCCGCGGGAATGTTCCCCAATCGCCGGTAGTCATCGGTGCCGTTGGTATAGGCAATGTCGGTTGGGCCGCCCAGGATATAAAGGACCGAGCCGTGCAGCGTCTTGAGCAGCGCCTTATCCGATACCACCCCTCTCAACGGGTTGGTCCCCT
>Ga0308169_10003629_pt1 | contig 14932 bp, 7 predicted proteins | sample PhyBR1_2_FD_202139 | JGI IMG/M metagenome (GOLD analysis project Ga0308169, IMG submission 202139) | Phyllosphere microbial communities from UC Gill Tract Community Farm, Albany, California, United States - DLSLSB.R1 | ecosystem: Host-associated > Plants > Phyllosphere > Unclassified | place... | reverse complement strand
TCGACCCGTGAAGAAGAATTCTGGAGCGACAGCAAGAAGGTCACGGATTCGGGCGGCACCGAGGTGGAATACGTGATCCACCGCCTGTGCAAGAGCACCGGCACGTTCGACGACAAGAACGCCTGCGTGCAGACCGCCGCCAACACGGCCGGCCTGGGCAACGCGACTGCCATCGGCGAGAGCATCCGCACCGATGGCGTCGTGTACGCCGCCAGCCCGCAGCTGCACTATGTGATTACCGCCCGCATCCACGGTGCGCGCGGCGGCACCGTGGTGAACCAGATGGTAGTACTGATCGGCGTCTGATGGCGCCGTACAAACGAACGGATTGCCCATGAACTTCTTGACGACCCTCACGCGTGCCGCCGGCCGCATTGGCCCGCTGACACAGTTGGCACACCTGGTATTGCTGGCGCTGGTTGTAAGCGCGCCATCGGCGCAGGCAGAGCCCACCGCCATCGCCCAGCTGCCACTGCTCAATATCAGCGGCAGCGGCACCGTCAAGCCGAACCTGATGCTGCTGTACGATAACTCGGGGTCGATGAATTTCAATTACACGCCCGATTACATCAACGTCACCGACACCTGCCGCGCCGGCACCACGATGTCGGCCGGCACGCGCGCCTGCAAGATCGGCGATCCGCCATTTGCCAGTGCCGGCTTCAACCGCCAGTATTACGATCCGGCGGTGCGGTATGTCCCGCCGGTCAAGGCCGACGGCACGTCCTATCCCGATCTCGACGCCGGGCGCACGGGCGACTGGAAGCGCGTGCCGACCGATGTGTATGGCGTCAACAAGGCCGACTTTTTGGGCAATACGGCGGACTCCAGCAATCTGGTGGACGGCTACTACGATATCGAATGGTGCGACGCCAACCTGAACAATTGCGTGCGCAACACGGGCGGCTATGCCTACCCAACCAATGCCCGCTATCGTGCGCGCTATGTCTACAGCACCCCGTACTACTACACCAACAATGTCGCCGAATACTGCACCAATACCAACCTGACCGATTGCCGCGCCGCGACCGCCAACGGCACGTCGCCGGCAACTGGCTACACCGTCGCTGCGCGCGTGCGCTGGTGCGACTCGAGAGCATTGACCAAGTGCCAGGCCAAGTTCGTCGGCACCTACAAGTATCCGCGTTTCGGCGCCGAGAACGTGGTGGCGCCGTGGTACGGCACGATCAGCATCGGCGCGTCCAATACCGCCAGCACGCGCTCGATCGCGGCGGTGACCGCCGTCGGTCCGCTGGGCACGCAGGTCATCACCAATAGCGCCGTGACTGCGGCAGCCGGCACCAACACCGCCGACAAGCAGGCCGCCCTGGCCCAGGCGCTGGCCGTGTCGATCAATGAAAAGGTCGGCGACGCCGACAGTTACTTCGCCTGCGTGCGCTCCCCGAGGAACGGCGCGGTCCCGAGCTGCAGCAGCCTGGGCGTGGCCCTCGGCGCCGACAACGTGGTGGGTGTCGTGCCGGTCGCGTGCCCTGCGGGTTCGACGACCAAGTCGCTCAGCGTGTGCAGCCTGGTGTCCGACAACAGCCGCGCCGGCACCGGCCTGATGGTCTCGAGCGGCACGGGCGCGACCGCCTTGCTGCGCGTGGGGGGCGGCACCAACAACAGCACCAACAACCGCGACAAGCAGGTAATGAGCCGTCTGAACTTTGCCGGCGCCGGCATGCTGGGCGGCGACATCGCGTTCGACCCCAGCACGGGCGCGAGCGCGGTCGTGGCGGCACTGCAAGCACGCATCGGCACCCGGGGCAATGTGACCGCCTATGTCGGCGGCACCCCGAATTCGCCGCCGGTCTGTGCGATTGAGCCCAACACGACGCTGTGCCTGGTGGACAGCGCCGGCCAGGCCGAAGGGCTGGGCATCGACTTCACCATTCCGAGCAACAACCGGCTCAACAACAGGACCTGGCTGACGATGAGCGCTGTCAACGCCGTTTCGGACATCGTGCCGACGTCGTCCACCGGCCTGGGCGGCTCGGTGTTCGTGCGCACCGACATCGTTCCCGGCCGCACCATCTACCCGCGCGCCGTCGGCCGCACCGACTGCACCAGCGGCTCTTGCTCGTATGCGCAGGAGATGACCAACTTCGCCAACTGGTATGGCTACTACCGCACCCGCAACCAGATGATGAAGACGGCCGTCGGCCAGGCGTTTTCGCCCGTCACCGACAAGTACAACGTGGGGCTGGTCGCGTTGTCGGTTGCCGCGGTCGAAGGCGCCATGACCAAGCCCAAGCCGTTTGCCGGCGCTGAACGCACCAGCTGGTACAACGCACTGTACGCGATGGACACGGAGGGCTCGACCCCGGTGCGCCAGGCCCTGCACGCGATCGGCAAGATGTACGCCAATCAGAGTCCTTACAACTACGCGGCTGGCGAGGAAGTCGTAAAGTACCCGTGCCAGCAGAACTTCACGTTCATCACCACCGACGGCTACTGGAACGGCAAGGCGCCGCTCGGGGTGGCCAGCAGCGACGAAGTCAACAATCCGGCGCGCTTCTGCCTGCAATCGAAGGGCTGCGTCGATCCGCGCGACCAGGGCAAGCCGTCGCTGGCCGACATCGCGCTGTACTGGTACAACGGCGGCTCGGCCGACAAGACGGTGTCGCTGCGCCCTACGCTCGAGGACTACACCAAACCCGGCGCGGTGCCGGCCGGCACCGGCGAGAACAACCGCCTGCACATGCGCACCTATGCCCTCGGCCTGGGCGTGGACGGCATCATGAACTACGAGGCGAAATACGACACTGATCCGGATCCGAACGGCGACTTCTACAAGCTGGTCAGTGGCGCGCTCAACTGCCCCTGGAACAAAGAGGGGCGCTACGTCTGGCCCGATCCGGACGTCGACGAAGACAGCGGCTCGGCTGCCCTGCAATCGCGCGTGGACGATCTGTGGCATGCCGCGATCAATGGCCATGGCAAGTACTTCTCGGCGTCCGATCCGATGCAGGTGGTGGAAGGGCTGCGCACGGCCCTGTCGAACATCGAAGTCAAGACCGGCGCAGCGGCGGCGGCGGCCACGTCGACCCCGAACATTTCGCAAAGCGACAACGACATCTTCTCGGCGACGTTCACCACCGTGCACTGGTACGGGCGCCTGTCCAAGCGCAAAGTGAATATCGTCACCGGCGACGTGGCGGCGACCGAGGACTGGAATACATCGAGCCTGCTCGGCAGGCAGGTCGAGGTGGGTGACGATGGCCTGGATGGCCGTTCGATCTACATGCTCAAGGATGGCGCGCTGGCCGCATTCAGCTACGACACGATGGACACGGGCACGCGTGCCTGGTTCGACAACAAGTGCAATGCGCTGACGCAGTGCGCCAATATGTCGGTGGCCAACCGCGCGCTGGTCAACGATGGCCGCAATATCGTCAACTGGCTGCGCGGTCGCCAGCAGTACGCCAATGACAACGTCCTGCGCGCCTTCTCGCGCGAGCAAGTGGGCACCGACAAGACGACGATCCCGATCGTGCTGGGCGATATCGCCTCGTCCAAGCCGGCGTATCTGCGCGAGCCGCGCCGCAATTTCGACCGGCCCGGCTACGGCGCCTTCAAGACCACCCATGCAGGCCGCAAGGCAACCGTGTTCGCCGCGGCCAACGACGGCATGCTGCATGCGTTCGACGCCAGTTCCGGCGAAGAATTGTGGGCGTACGTCCCGCGCATCACGATGAAGAAACTGCACCAGCTGGCCAGCACCACCTACGGCACCAACCATATCTTCTCGGTCGACGGCTCGCCCGAGATTGCGGACGTCCAGGTCGGCACCGAATGGAAGTCGGTGCTGGTGGCGGGGCTGAACGCGGGCGGGCGCGGTTACTACGCGCTCGATGTCACGGACCCGGCCGCGCCGAAAGCGCTGTGGGAACTGTGCGCCGACGCCACTGCCTGCGCCGGCAACGTCGACACGCGCCTGGGCCTCACGTTCGGCAACCCGCAGTTCGGTACCATCGTCGACAGCGCCGGCGCGGAGAAATGGGTCGTGTTCCTGACCTCAGGCTACAACAATATCCCGGGTGTCGACGGCGTCGATGCCGGCGACGGCAAGGGGTACCTGCTGGTGGTCGATGTCGCGACCGGCAAGGTGATCGAATCGCGCTCGGCGACGACCGGCGTGGGCAGTGTCGCTACGCCGTCGGGCCTGGCCAAGATTTCGGCGATCACGAATGACCCTAACAACGATCCGCGGGTGACGTATGTGTACGGCGGCGACAATACCGGCAAGATGTGGCGCTTTGACTTCACCGGCACCGGCGCACCAGCGCGCGTGCTGATGGGCGACGCGGGCATGAACCAGCCAGTCACCACCCGCCCTGAAGTCACGCTGTGCCGCGTCGACACCACCGTCGACAACAAGGCCGTCGCGTCGGCGCAGCGCGTGGTGCTGTTCGGCACCGGGCGTCTGCTCGACCTGGTCGACGTGACCAGCACCGAGGTGCAGAGCGCCTATCTGCTCAAGGATGACGGCGAGGGTATCAGCACGGCCGCCTGGCGGCAGTCTTCGGCCATGGTCAAGCGCACGCTGGCGCGCGTGGCCGGTGACGATAAGGGCAATGCGCCCTACACGATCGCCGGCGACGACGTGAACCTGGCCAGCAAGAAGGGCTGGTTCACCGACTTCAATCTCAATACCGGCGAGCGCGTCAACCTCGACCCGCAAGTGGTGGCCGGTACCATCAACGTGGTCACCAACTTGCCAAGCTCGTCGACCGACTGCAAGGTCGGCGGCACCAGCAATATCTACCAGCTCAATGTCTGCACCGGCCGCGCGGCCTCGCCGGACGGGCTGGCCGGCTATCCGCTGGCCAGTTCGGCCGCGGTGGGTTTCATCGTGATCCGCCTGCCATCGGGCGCGCTCAAGACGATTACCACCACCGCCGACGGCACCATGGTGACCGGCAAATTCCCGCCATCGGAAACGATCGAGGCACACCGCGCCGGCTGGCGCCGCGTGCGCGACTGAGGGATGGCATCGGGAGCGAAGAGAGTTCACACGGCGCCTTGCGAAAACGGTAAAATCGAGGGTTTTCGACAAGGGCCGTTTGAAGGGCTCGACTATGGCCAACGATACCGATACCTCCGCCGCGCAGGACACGCCTGACGCGCGCGATGACAGCACCACCACTCCCACCAACTCGGCCGCGCAGGCCGGCGTGATCGCGCGCGAAGTGGGGCGCCGCCGCACTTTCGGCATCATCTCCCACCCGGATGCCGGTAAAACCACGCTGACCGAAAAGCTGCTGCTGTTCTCGGGCGCCATCCAGCTGGCCGGTACCGTCAAGGGCCGCAAGAGCGGGCGCCATGCGACGTCCGACTGGATGGACATCGAAAAGCAGCGCGGCATTTCGGTTGCCTCGTCGGTGATGCAGTTCGATTTCCGCGACCACGTCATCAACCTGCTCGACACCCCCGGCCACCAGGACTTCTCGGAAGACACCTACCGCGTGCTGACGGCGGTCGACTCGGCGCTGATGGTGATCGATGCGGCCAAGGGCGTCGAAGCGCAGACGGTCAAGCTGCTCGAGGTGTGCCGCATGCGCGCCACGCCGATCGTCACGTTCATGAACAAGATGGACCGCGAAACGCGCGATCCGCTCGAACTGCTCGACGAAGTCGAATCGGTGCTCAAGATCGAGTGCGCGCCGGTGACCTGGCCGATCGGCATGGGCAAGAACTTCCGCGGTGTGTACCACCTGCTGAAGGACGAGATCATGCTGTTCAAGGCCGGCGAAGAAAAAGCCGACGGCGCCTTCGAGATCGTCAAGGGCATCGACAACCCGCGCCTGGCCGAGATGTTCCCGCTCGAGATCGAGCAGCTCAAGATGGAAGTCGAGCTGGTGCACGGCGCCTCGCACGTGTTCGACCTGGAGCGCTTCCTGTCCGGCGTCCAGACCCCGGTGTTCTTCGGTTCGGCGATCAACAACTTCGGCGTGCGCGAAATCCTGTCGGCGCTGGTTGACTGGGCGCCTGCGCCGCGCGAGCGCGACGCCACGGTGCGCTCGGTCCTGCCAAGCGAAGTGCCGTTCTCCGGCTTCGTCTTCAAGATCCAGGCCAATATGGACCCGGCCCACCGCGACCGCATCGCGTTCCTGCGCGTGTGCTCGGGCCGCTTTGAAAAAGGCATGAAGGTCAAGCACCTGCGCCTGGGCCGCGACGTCAAGCTGTCGTCGGTCGTAACGTTCATGGCGTCCAGCCGCGAGCAGGTCGAAGAAGCCTTCGCTGGCGACATCATCGGCTTGCCGAACCACGGCAATATGCAGATCGGCGACAGCTTCACCGAAGGCGAAATGCTCAGCTTTACCGGCATTCCGTACTTCGCGCCAGAGCTGTTCCGCTCGGTGCGCATCCGTAATCCGCTCAAGATGAAGCAGTTGCACAAGGGCCTGCAGCAGCTGGGCGAAGAGGGCGCGGTGCAGGTCTTCAAGCCGGTGCTGGGCAGTGAGCTGATCCTGGGCGCCGTTGGCGTGCTGCAGTTCGAGGTGGTCGCCAGCCGCCTGCTCAACGAGTACGGCGTCGATGCCGTATTCGAGAGCGCCAGTATCAGCAGCGCGCGCTGGGTCTCGAGCGACGACAAGAAGGCGCTGGCCGACTTCGAAAACTCGCTCGGTCACAACGTGGCCTACGATGCGGCCGGCAATATGGCGTATCTGGCCACCTCGGGCGTCAACCTGCGCCTGACCCAGGAACGATGGCCCAAGCTGACCTTCCACGCTACCCGCGAGCACGCGGTCAAGCTGGCCTGATTTTAGGCCTGAGCCCGCGTCTTCCTGACGCGGGCCGTTATTCTTCCCCTGATTTTTTTGGTGCTGCGCTGGTGTCGATCGCAATCGATGCCAGCGTTTGCGTACGCGAGGCGCCCAGCGCGTCGGTCACGCGCAGCTGCACCGGTAGCCACGCATGCTGCGGCGCCAGCCACAGTTCCAGCACGGGCGCACCCGGCTCGCCCAGGCGCACCAGCCGCACGGTCTCGAGCGGCCCGGCGGCCGTCGCGATCCGTTCCGGCCCCGTCACCTGGTAGCGCTCAATGCCGGCGCCGCCTACGCCGCCGACCCAGAATTCCAGCACGTCCTTGATCTGGCCTGCATCGCCCACGCCCATGCCCGCCAGTTGCAGCAAGACCGACGCCGTGTCCTGGCTTCCCGGCACGAGCGGGAAGGGCTGTCCCTGCGGCCCGGCGCCGATGGTGCCGCTGCCGCGGTCGAACACGGTGGTCAAGGCGCCAGTGCCCATCCCGGTCAATGCCCGTTGCGGTGCGATGCCGGCATCGTCGACCTGGCCTTCGCTGGAGATCGTACCCAGCACACCATCGAGTTCGACCGCATAGCGCGTGCCATCGCTGCGCCAGACCATGCGCGCGCTACCGCCGTCCTGTGACGGCGCGTCCAGGCTGCTGCGCGTGACGACGGTGTAGTCGATGCGGCCGGACGGCGGTGGCTTGACGCGGTAGGTGCCCGGCATCTGGATGGGGGCAGCACTGCCGCCGCTGGCGGCGGGGAGCGCGCTCTCGCCAGCGTCGGCGGGCGGCGCGGCGGACGGCATCGCAACGGGGTCGCCATCGGCCATGGCGATGGGAGCGGGCGCCACGGGCGGCGCCGGCGCGGGAGGTTCCGGAGGGGCAGGTGCAGCAGGTGTTTCGACCGCCCTGGATGGTGCATCCACGATGCCCCGTTCGGCCGAGGCCAGCCGCACCGTGAACTCCGGCATCCCGATGACGGCGGGGCGCTGCGTCAGGCGCGCGTCGATCCAGGCGATCACCAGTGCGTGCAGCAGAAGTGACAGCACGCACATCAGGAGCAGGCGCCGGTTTCGCTGCAGTGGAGCAAGAAAGATCATGCCGCTAGTGTAGCGCGCGCTTTGCGCCATCACAAAGGCTGGCTTGTTCTGCGGCGTACATTCAAGAGTGCATTCAAGAAATATTACGCTCTTCAAGGGGATATCATGACGATGAAACCGCCGCGCCGCCCTGTCGTTCCACCTGCCATGACGGCGGCCTGACATGCTGGCCCGCCTTCGTATCGGCCCCAAGCTCCTGCTGGCCCCGGGCGCTGTCCTCGTGCTGCTGCTGGTGCTGTCGTGCGCGGCCTATGTCGCGCTGGCGCGCCAGAATGCATCGCTCGAATCGATCGTCGGCCAGCGCGCCGCCAGCCTGCACGCTGCCGCCAGCCTGGGTACGCAATCGCACAAGGCGCATGCGGACATCTACCGTTACCTGAGCTGGATGGGTGGCAGCTTTCCGCCGGCCCGCACCGAGCCACTGCGGCGCGACATCCTGGCGCAGCATGGGCGCATTGCGGTTGGCCTCACGACGCTGTCGACCGGTCCGCTGACTGGCGCCGAGCTGCGTCACGTCGAGCAGGCCGCGCAGGCGCAGCGCCGCTACGCGCGCGCGGTGCGCGACGTCATCGAGCTCGCGCCACTGGACGGCTCGATCAGCGCCAACGCGATGCAGAAGGCCGAAGCCGCCTACGCGCTGGTCGACCAGCGCCTGGCGGGCCTGAGCGCACTGGAAGACACGCTGGCGCGCCAGGCCGCCGCGGGCGCCAAGGCCGACTTTCGCATGGTCTCGCTGCTGATGCCGGCCGTGCTGGTGCTGGCGATCGGGCTGTCGCTGGCCATCACGTTCGCCGTACGCCGCATCCTGCTCGGCGAGATCCGCGGCATCGGCCTGGCTGCCAGCAGCCTGGCCAGCGGCAACTTCACGGTGCAGGAGCGTGACTACGGCAGCGACGAAATCGCCGACACCTCGCGCCTGCTCGATGCGAGCATCCGCAATCTGAATGGCATGCTGTGCACGGTGGCCGAGGCCGCGCGCACGATCGGCGCAGCCTCGCGCGACATCAAGCTCGGTAGTCTGAGCCTGGGAAGCCGCGCCGTGTACCGCGCCAGCGCGCTGGCCGACACCGAGGACACGCTGCAGGCGCTGGCGGCAAACGTGCGCGACAACGTCGACGATGCCCGCGCCGCCAACCGCCTCGCTGCCGGCGCCGGCGACGTCGCGCAGGACGGCGGGGGAGTCGTCGAGCGGCTCGTGAACACACTGGACGCGAGCCGGCGCAGCGCGCAGCAGGTGATGGCGATCGTCGATGCGCTGGAGGTGGCGGCGGGTGAAACGGGCACGCGGGTGTTGAATGCGGCGCTGGACGCCTCGCGTGCGCCAGTCAGCGCCACGGATCTGGCGGCGGTGGCCACCGAGGTGCGCTCGCTGGCACGGCGCGTGGCCGCGGCCAGTCAGGAAATCCGCGCCGTGATCGCGCAGTCGGTGGCGCAGATCGACGGCGGCACGGCGTGGGCGCTGCACGCTGGCAGCAATATGCAGCGCATCGCCAGTTCGGTGCGCGATGTCGAACATCTCGTCGGGCGGATCGGTTCGACCGGCGATGGCCAGGCGAAGCAGTTGCAGGGCGTCAGTCAGGCGATCGTGCAGATGGACCAGGTCACGCGCCAGAACTGCACGCTGGTCGAAGAAGCCGCCAGCGCCGCCTGCATGCTGCAGATGCAGGCGATTGCGCTGGCGCGCACCGTGGCCGGGTTCAGGCTCGAAGAAGGAGAAGGCAGCCACGGGGTGCCAGCGGCGACGTTGCCGGTACCGCCAGGCCCCAATGACAACAGCGGCGTCCCCGGCGAACCTACGCGCGAACGGCGTGGGTCAAACCGGGAACGCCGCCGTCACTCGGCATCGCATTTGCGGCTCGCATCGAGCCGCAAGTGATGCCGCTGCCAGGGCAGGTCAGTGATTACTCGTAATCGCTGATCGGCGCGCAGCCGCAGAACAGGTTGCGGTCACCGTACACGTTGTCGGCACGGCCGACCGGTGGCCAGTACTTCTTCTTGCGCAGGCTGGCGACCGGGAACGCCGCCACTTCACGCGTGTAGCCGTGGGCCCAGTCGTCGCTCGTGACCACTTCGGCCGTGTGCGGTGCACCCTTGAGCGGATTGTCCATGCGGTCGTACTCGCCGCGCTCGACTTTGACGATCTCGGCGTGGATCGTGATCATCGCCTCGATGAAACGGTCGATCTCGGCTTTCGATTCCGATTCGGTCGGCTCGATCATCAGGGTGCCCGGGACCGGGAAGCTCATGGTCGGCGCATGGAAACCGAAGTCCATCAGGCGCTTGGCCACGTCTTCGTTCGAGATGCCGGTCTTGTCCTGCAGCGGACGCAGGTCGATGATGCACTCGTGCGCCACCAGGCCGTCGTGGCCCGCGTACAGCACCGGGTAGTGCGGCGCCAGGCGGCGTGCGATGTAGTTGGCGTTCAGGATCGCCACTTCGGTCGCTGCCGTCAGGCCATCCGCGCCCATCATCGCGATGTACATCCACGAAATCGGCAGGATCGAGGCCGAGCCGAAGGCCGCAGCGCTGACCGCGCCGATGCCCTGTTCGTCACGGACGTAGCCGGTCGAGAGCTGGTTGGGCAGGAATTTCGCCAGGTGCGCGCCGACGCCGATCGGGCCGACGCCCGGACCGCCACCGCCGTGCGGGATGCAGAAGGTCTTGTGCAGGTTCAGGTGGCTGACGTCGCCGCCGAATGCGCCCGGCGAGGCCAGGCCCACCAGTGCGTTCATGTTGGCGCCGTCGACGTACACCTGGCCGCCGTGCTGGTGCACGATTTCGCACAGTTCCTTGATGCCTTCTTCGAACACGCCGTGGGTCGACGGGTAGGTGACCATCACGCAGGCCAGATTCGCGCTGTGCTGCTCGGCCTTGGCTTTCAGGTCGGCCAGGTCGACGTTGCCGTTTTCATCGCAGGCGGTGACGACGACCTTCATGCCGACCATGCTGGCCGACGCCGGGTTGGTGCCGTGGGCCGACGACGGGATCAGGCAGATATTGCGGTGGCCTTCGCCACGCGCCTGGTGGTACTTCTGGATCACCAAGAGACCCGCGTACTCGCCCTGCGAGCCAGCGTTCGGCTGCAGCGAGATCGCGGCGTAACCGGTGGCGGCGCACAGCATCGCCTCGAGCTGCGTGATCATTTCACGGTAGCCGACGGTCTGGTCGTTCGGCGCCAGCGGGTGGATGTTCGAGAACTCGGGCCAGGTGACCGGCACCATCTCGGACGTTGCATTGAGCTTCATTGTGCACGAACCGAGCGGGATCATCGTGCGGTCCAGCGCCAGGTCCTTGTCGGCCAGTGCGCGCAGGTAGCGCAGCATTTCGTGCTCGGCGTGGTAGCGGTTGAAGGTCGGGTGGGTCAGGTAGGCGCTGGTGCGGGCCAGGGCCGTTGGCAGCGCATCGCTGGCGTCGGCGTCCAGTGCATCCAGGTCAACCGATTTGCCGTCGCCGAAGATCGCCATCAGCGTGGCCAGGTCGTCGCGGGTGACGGTTTCGTCCAGCGCGATGCCCACTTGCGTGGCGTCGATCTGGCGCAGGTTGATGCCGTGCTCATTGGCGGCGGCGTGGATCGCGCCGGCATCCTTGACGCGCACGGTCAGCGTGTCGAAGTAGGTCTGGTTGACCAGCTCGAAGCCCAGTTGCTGCAGGCCGGCGGCCAGGATCGCGGTCTGGCGGTGCACGCGGCGGGCAATGCGCTCGAGACCCTGCGGGCCGTGGTAGACCGTGTACATGCCGGCCATCACGGCCAGCAGCACTTGCGCGGTGCAGATGTTCGACGTCGCTTTTTCACGGCGGATGTGCTGTTCGCGCGTCTGCAGCGCCAGGCGGTAGGCCTGGTTGCCCTGCGCGTCGATCGTCACGCCGACCAGACGGCCCGACATGCTGCGCTTGAATTCATCGCGGGTGGCCAGGTAGCCGGCGTGCGGGCCGCCGAAACCGAGCGGCACGCCGAAGCGCTGGCTGTTACCGACGACGACGTCCGCGCCCCATTCGCCCGGCGGCGTGAGCAGGGTCAGGGCCAGCAGGTCGGCGGCCACGATCACCATGCTGCCGGCGGCGTGCAGTTTCTCGACGGCGGCGCGGTAGTCGCGCACTTCGCCATTCACGCCCGGGTATTGCAGCAGCACGCCGAAGCAGGTTTCTTCCAGCGACTCGATGTCGGCCGCTGCGATGGTGCGCACTTCAACGCCGATCGGCAGCGCGCGCGTTTCGATGATTTCGCGGGTCTGCGGCAGCACGTCGTCGGCGACATAGAACACTTTGGACGCCGACTTGCCGACGCGCTGGATCAGCGTCATGGCTTCGGCGGCGGCGGTCCCTTCGTCCAGCATCGACGAGTTGGCGATGCCCATGCCGGTCAGGTCGGTGACTGCCTGCTGGAAGTTCAGGATCGCTTCCAGGCGGCCCTGCGAAATCTCTGGCTGGTAAGGCGTGTAGGCGGTGTACCAGGCCGGGTTTTCGAAGATGTTGCGCAGGATGACCTTCGGCGTGAAGGTGCCGTAGTAGCCCTGGCCGATCAGCGACTTGAGCACCTTGTTCTTCGAGGCCAGGGCCTTGAGGGTGGCCAGTGCTTCTTCTTCGGTGCGTGGCTCGGCGAACTGGCCCAGGTCGATCTTGTCCTTGCGGCGGATATTGGCTGGCACGACGGCGTCGATCAGCGCGGCGCGGGTCTCGTAGCCGAGGGCCGACAGCATCGCTGCCTGGTCGGCGTCGGACGGGCCGATGTGGCGCGGGATGAATGAATCACGTGCTTCGAGTTGGGTGAGGCTTGGTCGGGTCATGTTGGGGGACACAGTCTGCGGCGACGTTGAAGGAGAATGGCGGGTGGTGCAGGGCGGTGCGCCGCGGCGGGGCCGGCGGCGCACCTGGAGGCGGATCAGTGGTCGGTGGTCTTGCCGTAGGCGTCAGCGTCGAGCAGATTGTCGTACGAGCCGGCGTCGCTTGGCGCGAGCTTGAACAGCCAGCTGCCGTAGGCATCCTGGTTGATCGAATCCGGCGCGTCGGCCACTGGCTGGTTCACGGCGGTGACGGTGCCGTCGACTGGCGCGTAGATGTCGCTGGCGGCTTTCACCGATTCCACGACGGCGGCGTCGCTGCCGGCGGTGAAGGCCTTGCCGACCTGCGGCAGTTCGACGAACACGATGTCGCCCAGCGCGTCCTGCGCGTACTCGGTGATGCCGACGGTCAGGGTGCCGTCTTCTTCGCGGCGAACCCACTCATGGGATTCGGTGTATTTCAGGTCGGTAGGGATGTTCATGGGGACTCCGGGTAGTTGGGTGGATAGCAGTATAGGTGTTCTGGATTCTAGGCAGCGCTCAGGCGGCCAGCACTTTGCCGTTGCGCACGAACGGCAGCTTGACGACGCTGGCGGCCAGGCGCTTGTCGCGGATGATCACGTGGACGGTGTCGCCGATGGCCACGTCCATCGGCACGCGTGCCAGGGCAATCGCCTGCTGCATGCTCGGGCTGAAGGTGCCGCTGGTGATCTCGCCTTCCAGGCCGGACGCCGCGACCACTTTCTGGTGCGCGCGCAGGATGCCGCCTTTTTCACGCAGGATCAGGCCGACGAACTGCGCGCCCTGGCCCTTGGCCTGGAGCGCCGCCTTGCCGATGAAGTCGCGCTCGGAGACCAGGTCGATGGTCCAGGCGAGGCCGGCGTCGAGCGGGTTGACCGCGTCGTCCATGTCCTGGCCGTACAGGTTCATGCCGGCTTCCAGGCGCAGCGTATCGCGCGCACCGAGACCGGCCGGCTTGATGCCGACGGCGACAAAGGCATTCCACAGCGCTTCGGCTTGCGATGCCGGCACGCCGATCTCGAAGCCGTCTTCGCCGGTGTAGCCGGTGCGGGCAATCATCGCTTCGCCAAACGCGGTATCGGGAACGATGACGGCGTTGAACGGCTTGAGGTTTTCCGATGGCGCCTGGGTGGTCGGCAGTACCTGCCACACCTTGGCGCGCGCGTTCGGGCCCTGCACGGCGATCAGCGCGATCGGATCGTTGCCGTCGCGGCGCGCGGTGATCGTCACGCCGCTGCTGGTAGCGGTGTTCTGCTGATTCATCCAGGCGACGTCTTTTTCGGCGGTGCCGGCGTTGACGACGATGCGGAACCATTCTTCGGACAGGAAGTAGACGATCAAATCGTCGATGACGCCGCCCTCGGGATTGAGCATGCACGAGTACAGGGCCTTGCCCGGCACTTGCAGCTTGTCGACGTTATTGGCCAGGAGGCCGCGCAGGAACGTGCGCACATTGGCGCCTTTGACGTCAACGACGCACATATGGGACACGTCGAACATGCCGGCGTCGCTGCGCACCGCGTTGTGCTCTTCGATTTGCGAACCGTAGTTGACGGGCATGTCCCAGCCGCCGAAATCGACCATCTTGGCGTTGGCGGCGCGGTGAGCGGAATTGAGCGGGGTCGCTTTGAGCGTCATGGAATCCTCAGGCAGAAATAGGGGTACAGCACGGTCGTCGTGCGCTGTCGACCCCTCTGTCCTTGGTACCTGAGAGATAGCGGCTGTGCGCCGCTTGCCCCTTCGGTGGACCGCTACCGCGGCCGCTCTCCAGAGTTGAACCGCCGCGCGTCGCGCCGCCGTCCCTTGACCGGTCCTTTTGCCTGAGAGTTTATGGGTGAGTGCCCCTTCGGCGGCAGCATGCTGCGCTCTCCCGATCAAGACTGCGGAGGATATGTCACCCTTTGCCGACTGTCAACCGCCCACCCCCACCCATAATTAGGGTCAGAGTCGAATTGTTTGACAACTTTCGATAATTGCCCAATAAGTCGACTCCGACCCTCATTATTTTTGACCTTCGCGGCAATAAAAACGATGCACTTAGAAAACTAGATGACGAACAGAATCGAAACCAAATTTTGATAGCGCTAAATTAGCAAATAATAATTAGGGTCAGAGTCGAATTGTTTGACAACTTTGAGGAATTGCCCATTAAATCTACTCTGAGGTACCCCGGGTTTCGTGGACATCCATAATAGGAGACAATAGTCACTATGGATGAAACGACAAAACCCTCGCCCAAGCGAACTATTCACACCAGCGAATTCAAGAGCAATGCA
>Ga0308169_10003627_pt1 | contig 14943 bp, 22 predicted proteins | sample PhyBR1_2_FD_202139 | JGI IMG/M metagenome (GOLD analysis project Ga0308169, IMG submission 202139) | Phyllosphere microbial communities from UC Gill Tract Community Farm, Albany, California, United States - DLSLSB.R1 | ecosystem: Host-associated > Plants > Phyllosphere > Unclassified | place... | reverse complement strand
GATAAATCAGGTTGGACCTCAAAGCATCTCGATAGGTCGCTTCGACTATGGCCTTCGCAATCCACCCGCAGTTCTCGACATACCCCGGCGCCTCGTTCTTTCCCAACGGAAACCTCAACGGCCCACACCTAGCTGTTCGCTCCGGTGGGAACGCAATCGGATATTGGGGCCACGTCCCCTGGGAAGTCCCCGAGCCACCCGAATGGGGTCTTCCGCCAGCGATCATCGCCGCGATGGAAGGGAGAGGGACGGGCATATATGGGTTGACACCGCAAGGTCCCGGCGGGGCGCGCTTCAACTACGGCTGGCCAAAGTACGGTCCGGTGAGTCGTCGCTCGCGTTCACTTTGTGTGCGGGGAAGCAAGGGAGGCAGGGTCCGTACTCCGTACTCACGATAGATGCCGCTCAAACCTGAGCTTGGCGGATTCGGTGAGTCGCTCTGTAACCCCTCGTATCGCTCGCTCACCCGCAGTCGGAAAGCTCAACCCGTATGGTCGGTCCTGGCCGTATGGGTACTGGAAGACGGTTCATTGAGTGGTGCAGTGCCGCTGAGATCGTCTGCCACGTCGTACATGGGGAGGAAGGAGCTTCTAGCAGTCTTGTACAATGCATGTACCCATACCTTACCATCCGAGAGAGACGAGGACGAAGAGACCGAAGTGCTCACGTGACGTGCGGACGTGCCTGAGAGGCGAATGCTTCGACGCGACGCGTTTTGGTGCACCGATCCCTCTACAGTCCGTCATAGGTCGCCGACAGCGTCTTCACTGATATCAACATCATGCTCATCTCCATATAGCCACAGTATGCCTCCCAGGTCGACTCAGAGAGTGCGGCCGACCCAATCAGCTCGGCGCAAAGCTCCAGCGACTTCTCAGTCCAGTGACGGAGCCCGGCTCGAAGCCGCTCGGAAATCTCGGCGGATCGCTCGGAAGGTCGGCGAAGCGGGCTCAAGCGGCTGGAGACATGATGACGAAGGCGACGAACGGGATCTGGTGCCGCCGTCGGATGTAGAGGAGTATGAAGAATGGGAGCAGCGGCGGAAGCGCAATAGGGAGCGAAGTAGCGTTGGCCGGCACAGCTCGATGTCGGAAGATTCGCTGGAGGTGAGTTGGAGATGACCTGCGTTTCGTTCCACCGCGAGCTGACAGGCAGAGCCGGACGCCGTCTAGACATCGATCAACGCTGTCGCCGTCATCTCCGGCGTTGTCGGACAGGTCGCACGCCTCGCCCCCTACTTCTCAGACGATCCCTCTTACGGCGGAGCAGGTGCGCTTATGGGATATGGAGTACGGCGATCCAGCGCGAGTGAAGAGATCCGCGAAGCCTGCTCGATCTGTGACATCGTTGGATGAAGAATCCGACGACGGTGAAGAAATCGTTTGGCCTAGGCTAGTTTTGTCAGGACGATCCCGGAACAGCCCGGTTGAACGCCGCAGCGCGCGAAGTCCATTCCCTCTGGCACCGACGCCACCATCTCGGTCGCCTCCCCTAGGTGACGACATACCTGATGCTGGTGTACTACCGGAAGAATACGAGTCTCCGCCATTGGACGAGTATCCGACTATGTATGAGGCAGGAGAAGAGGAAGAATGGCGGGATCCCTCTCCAGACCGTGACCAAGAAACGATACCGAAGGACGAGCGGTTGGAAGAGGATATGGATCAACAGCGCAATCACACGCCAACGCCACATCGCCCACCAACTCCTGCTGTCGCCGACCAGTTCGATCTGGTCAATCCCGCACTCAACGGGCTGTCCCCGATCTCACGAGCGGAATCCCAGACCGCGATTCCTGTACAGCTCCATCCGCCTTCGACACCGGTACGACATCAGCCTCGATACCCGGTATCTTCATCCCCAGTCAGCGCAAATGTTTTTGTCTTCACACCGATCAAAGGTGCTGTGCCGTCGCAGCGTAGTGTGGACGGCGCCGCGCCCTTCCAGGATGGTCAGACCGGGTCCCCTTTGGTCGAGGCCCAGGTGGGATCGCACAATCAGAGGGATTGGCGACGGCGTAGCGAGTCGCTTTCGCACACCTCCACTCGTCCTGCAGAAGATGACCCGAGTACGCCTGTACCGGGCAAATCGCCCGCACACTCAGCGCCACGGCGGTCTTCACGAACGCCGCAACCTCAAGACCCGTTACCACATGTCCCGCTCGTATCGATCATCGACGAACCTCCTCCCGACTCGCCTTTGACCGTCCCTCCTCCAGATCCCGCCCTGCAGCGCTTCCGGACAGCACGGACATTTCGCACGCGGACAGTGTTGCAGCTGCAGCCGTATACCAAAGAACGCCAGATTTACGAGGCAGCGCTCAAGAAGGGCGGGCTGAAGAAGGGGAAGCATGCGGTAGCGCGCGCGAGGGACATCTCCCCTTCAGAAGAGGACAACGAACCCGAGGGCGGAGACGAAGACAGCTCCGATCTGACGGAACCGGAAGCGATCGTTATCGGAGATACGCCTGTTTTGAAGGAACCGAGACCGCCGCGAAAGCCTAAGAAGCTGATCGAAGCGGATTACGACGCGTACTTTCTCGAATACGGTCAGACGCCAAATGATGATGATGAAGAGGCTGCGAAGAGGTTGCAGGCGATTGCGCGGCAGAGACTCCAGGCGGAGAAGGAAGAAAGAAGGCGGAGGAAAGACGCCGAGAGGGTTCGGAAGAAATTTGAGCGTTTGATCAGGAAGAGACAAGGGGATGATGCCGAAAACAGCGATGAGGTGAGTTCCACCTGGTCATAGGTCACTCACTTCAGGCTGCCTCTCCGAGGCCGGCAACCAATCCTCGTCCGCCCAAAGCCACTCAACGCAAGCGGGCCGTGGTGGCATCGAGCGGTGACGAGGTGGGTCATTCACGTCGGATCAGCTGACCTCAGTCTCCCTCTCCAAAGCGTGCCGAAAAGCCAGCGAAACCGACCAAACCAACATCTCGCCAGCCTAGGACATACGGCAAAAAAGACCGTGTCCCGCCTTCATCCACGCGACGAGCGGCCGCATTCCCACCCGTGCGCGTTCGTTCAGCGAGCGCACGATCTGTCACCCGCCTGGAGACGCCATCAGACGTGGCTGAGCCTTTGGAGCCGGCGTACGTTGACGATGACTGGGATGGAGGAGGGTTTGCCGACCTTGGCCAGATTGATGGTGACATCGACGCGAACATGGGCTCCGCCACACCGACACTGCCGTCTGCGTCAGCAGGCACGCGCGAGAACAAGCGGACCGAGGGATCTTTCTTTGTTGATGATCTTGGTCCGAAAGCTCGTGGGCGACAGTCGCCTTCGTTGCCTTCTGATGGAAGCGCTAGCGAGTCCGAAGCAGCTCGCGACAAGCGGCAAAAGATTGCCAGGCGGATGCTGCCGGCGGCAATGCTGCAACGCCTCGAGCGCGAAGCTGCGAATCGAGAACGGCAGAAGGAAAAGCGAAGGCAGGAGGCGAGGAAGATGCAGTCACCAGCTGGGCCTGGACGAGCTGTCAAGCGCCGAGGTGGCGCCGTGGATACCGACGTCCTGGGCTTTGTGGGCTCCGAGCCAGAGTCCTCTTCCTCGGCCGGCGGCGACAACCTTACACCCCGTGCCCCGCAGCGGCAAGCTGGACTTGTCATAACCTCCGACTCGGAAGGATCGTCCTCCTCTTCTCAAGCGCACGAGGACTACGCTGGAGCACAAAGCATCGCGCATCTATATGATGGCGACTTTGAAACGCTCATAGCGGGGAAACGACAAAGTGTCCTGCGAGACACGAAGAGGAAGAAGGCAACGAAGAAGGATAGATCGCATGCTCGACGGCCCGCCCTTGGCCTCGCGAAGCGCGCATTGTCCTCGTCAGCGACCAAGCCGAGATCTCTGCACCAGGCGCGCCTGGACTTCCAGGTCGAAGAGCAGCGATCCCCACTAGAACGGCGTAGCAAGAAGCGCAAGACGCCCTCGAAGGCTGTGCGAGATCAAAGGCCGCGTCCTGCCATCCGCCTCGACGACCACGTCATCTTCTCGGGCGCTGACTTTGCTTTTGACGACGATGCGGCCTCCTCGGTTCACTCTCAGCCGAAGAGGTCCAAGCATACGCCCGGTCGCCAGTCAGGCAGACAGGCCGCGCACGATCACGTTGACGCTGGGGTGGGAAAGGCTCGATCCTGGGCGAATTTCGATAAGTTCCCCATCGACTTCGGTATTTCGCCGTTGCCGTCGGGTCTGTATTGCTCGGCCGCGTCTTACGTCGGGGATGGCAGTCTACAGAAGCTGGTGGCGCTCCTCTCGGGAGCGAGTACCGAGGAGAGCGAGCCGGAATCGGTTTCGGCCTACGGTGTCGAGTTACGCAGCGACATGTCGCCCGCGGCGATCTCTTCGGTCGTTCCAGTTCTGTTCGACTCGATGAAGGACGCTTTGCTGGGATACGCGAATGACACCATCTCGGACGTACCGAGCCTCGCACCAATCGAGTTCCTGGGAGGCTATCTCACGACCAAGAGGGACGACAGTAGCGGTGATACGGTCTTTCTGCGCTTGGCATGCGAGCAAGCTGCCAACGGCTTGTCCGAAGCGCTGGACTCGCTGCACGAGGTGAACGGCGGCCGCAAGCGTGCCGTACGAGACGTCCTCCTGTCCGCGCGCCTGATGGCGCTTGACATGGCCTGCAGAGCCGCGGGCTTGATGCCTGATACTATCGATTCCTCGGTAGTCGGCTCGTCCGCGATCAGTCTTCTTCGCTTCCTTCTCTCCTCCGGCTTCGACAAGACGATGCGTCCGCTCAAGAAGATCCTCAAGGGCGAGTCTGAGTCGCCGGAGGTGGATGATGGGAGTATTCTCGCTTGGATCTCGGCTCTTCATATCCTCGAGACCTGGTCGAACGTCAACGGTCGACCCAACGAGAGCTTCCTCGTGTGCCTGGAGCGCGCGATTGATACGACATTCCAGCCGGAAGAGACTGGACCGATCGCCTCCGAGCGGATCTGGTTCCTCGTCTTTGGTCTGTGCGCCATTTCGCAATTCGAAGACAGCAGCCGGATCAGTGCGGTGTACAACCCTCGGCCCCGATGGCAGCTTGTGCGACGGGCCATCTCACTCATTAGGATCTCGCACCAGGAAGAGGTGGAAGAGGGGGCGCAGATCGAGCAGCTCAAGGGGCGGGACAGGTACATCAAAGCGATGATTGCGCGGTGCATCAAGCTATCGGCCATCTGGCAGTGGAGTTTTGACCGAGAGAGCTTCAGCGTCGCGACGAAAGATCTCGGCGTGATCTTCAAGGATCGACAGCATCGCAACCTCCCGACGGAACCGCCTGTCGACTACCCCGAGTTCATCACTCACTTCGATATGACCTTGACGGCGGCGCACGAGACGAAGCGCGAGTCGGCGTTCGAGCTCTACCTCCGCCTCGTATGCGTGGCAGCTTCTGATATCATCGCGTCGGCTCAGACGCTCACCCAGGCGCAGAAGGCGGAGAAGGATGTCCAGAAACTGATAATGAGCATAATCCCTGTCAGCGCCGTAAAATTCAACCGGGTCCTCCCGCCCACGCTTCGCCAGGTCGGGCAGCTGATCAACCGATACTCGACTATGATTGCCGCCTGCTACTTCTCGCCTTCGCTTTTACCGTGGCTACTGGCCAACTCGAAGAAGTGGATCTCGTTCGAAAATGCTGATTTCGAGTCGAGGCAGGTATGTATCCGGGGGCTGATGTACCTTGCGGTCGCATGTCGGCACCACGGGCAGTCGCTCGACAAGGTCGTGGATGTCCTGGCGGGCATTCTTGGTACGCTGCAAACGGAGCTGGATAATACAGGCAAGCCATCGGTGCCTGCTCAAGCGCCGAGCAAGCTGGAGATCGAAAGGACGATGGTGCTTGTCGTGGCGTGTTTTCGGCAGATCATACAGCATCACTCGTTCGACCCCGAAGCGCAAACCACGCCAGTGTATCCTGATCCTTGCCTCTTGCACAGTAGTGAGGCTGACGATTGTCTCGTCGAAGCGGTACTGATAATAGGCTGGACAGGGAGAATCTTCGCACTGGACCTCGCCAGCGACCTCAAATGCGGGACTGAGGTCATCGCTACGATCCAAGCGTTCCTGGATGTCCGGTCAAACTCGCTGCCACGCCAGGCGAGACAAAGGCGCGAGGCAAGGGCTCAGCAAGTCGAGAGTCAGGATGACTATTCGTTCGGTATCGACTTCTCCACCCTGGACCTGGTCGCCCTCGGCGGGGAGGCTGTCTCGGCCGATCCGGCCCAAAGGCAGGACGAAGCCTTCGCCTCGGTGCGTGCGAAGTCATCGCTTCTTGAACATACAGCTCATCGCAGATCATCAACACGGTTATCTCGCCTAGTATCTATCGGCTTCTCTCCGACATGTTACCCGCTTTCGAGGACGAGACGATGCCAGAACAGCAATGTGCGGAAAGGCACCTGTTCGTCAGCAAGCTCGCTAAGTGTTGGTCCGATTGTGCGGCGGTAATTGTGGTGGAACACAACTCGAAGGTGAGTCAGCCGCCGGGCCTTGCGGGCCGCGCTAACAGCAGGATGGGTGGACGCCCTACGTCGGCCCGCTGGGTAAGGAGTCATGGCAGCGCTTGCGAAACGAGCAAGGACGTTTGCAAGTCGGCTTGCACTTCATGCTAAACGTCGCGCTGGTCGATCCGGGTTGCTATGAGGTGAGCAGCTGATGTCACCCTCAGTGCATTGCTGATAATGAGCAACACGAAGAGGTCTTCCTGACCCTGCTGTTCCAGAGCATCGTCACCGACCGTCTCTCGATCGAACACCAGTACCTGACGGCCTTGTTCGCCATGCCTCGTATGCTCGACACGGCGCTCTTCGCCGAAGTGGCCCTGCTGCCTTTTGCGCGAGACACGTTTGACCGAGCGGCATTCATGGACAGACGGTCCGACATCCTCGAAGGTCAGTCGGTGATGATGATAGATGCTACAAGCGTGCGACGCTTACTCCAGCAATCTTTTCCGCCGTACCGTCCGTTCTGGGCTCGTCGCGTACTCCAGGCGCGATGAAGACACTGGTATACCGGTGCATCAATCTGCTCGCATCCACGATGGTCACAAACTACGACGTGAGCGCTTGGTCTCACCGTTCGGCAAGGGCCGGACGTCTTACAGAGCATCCAGAGCCGGCGAGAACGGTCGCTGACTGGCAGGCAATCAGCAGTCTCCGCGTCATACACAAAGAATCTTATCATGCCTTGGCCACGACGACGGCTCGAGCCCTGGTCCGTCTCGCTGGAGAGTACATCAACGTCAACTCCATACCGAAGCTCAAGGCGTTTGTATAGTGCAGTTTGTAGCATGTCCACAATCCGGAGTCAATCTCATGTAGCTTATAATAACCTGTGAACGCCGGCATGCAAGCGGATGATGGATCGGACAACATTGCAGAAGATCTACACCGATTCTACGCTAAGAGATATATACAACGGAGTGCCCATAAGGGGCATCTATCCCTACAACTGAATCATGTCGTGATGTCGTGCGATGTGAGCTCATAATCTCTGGAACAAGCCGTGCAGCACCAGACCCCCCGCATCTCCCCAAGCTCCCGCCGAGACCTCCCGAATGCACTTGAGGAATTCGTCTTCTCTCTGCACGGCCATCCAGTTCCCGATCTGCTGTCAGTCATCCCCTCGAATCCGCGTACGGTGACCTACAACATAGTCGAGGATCAACGAGTGCAGCGCCTCGTACTGGTAAGTCGCGAGTCTGCACGTCAGCTCTGCGTTCTAGCAGATAGAGCAGATCACTTACAGCATCGCCATGCAGTTCCCGCTGGTCATCTGCTCGAGGATTCTCTCCTTCGCGAGCTGTTCTAAACTCTCGAGTCTGTATCGATGGCTGAGCATGTAAATGGATAGAGCAGACGCTGGAGGAGGCGGAGGACATGGATGAGGGTGCGGATCCTTGGGACGAGTGGGATACGGCGCTCTGTTGATGCCCTGCGGCGAAGACGACGTGGCGCCGATAGATCCAGACGACTTTGAAGCAGGTGTAGTGATTGCCGCGGGGGCCTTGGACGTGGTCCGGCTTCGCGTCGGTGTGGCAGCTTGCTGTGAAGTCCGCGAGACCTTCGAGGTCGAGGATGTGGTGGTCGACTTGCTGATAGTCGAGCTGTTCGACGATGCGGACCGCGGCAGGGGAGGGGCGGTCCTCGCTGGGGTGGGCGATATCGCCGACTGCCTCGTCCCGGCACTGGATACGGACTTGACAGTGCGCGTATCAAATCCATCTCCGTCGTCCGCATCTTCTCCTTGTCGAGGTAGATGACGGTACTCGAATTCGGATGGTCCGTAGATCGCCGACGATGACAGGACCCGATTGATCTCCTTCGGCTCGATCTGAAGCTGATCCATCAAAGTGCGCACGTCTTCTTCGGGCGTGAATTGGAGCTCGTTGGTGTAGATGTATCTAGCATCAGCACAGCAGCGTCGTTTTCGATCCCGTCGCACCTTAGCATCCAGTACACTGTCTCGAACCCCGCATCGTCCACCAGCACCGTCAGACACCTGGAGTCGCCCCGCCTCACCCGGTCCGCCTCCGAAAAGTCGCCCGTCAAAAGATCGTTGAAGTAGTCGCATGCCGCCTTCAAGATCTCCGAGTGCGCGTAGAGCATCCGTTTGCGCGACAGCAACCGCTTCTTGCCCTTGTCCTCCTCACTGGCGTCTTCCTCCTCCTCGACCGGCACGATCGTGTGCTCCAGGCACACAAACTTGACGTCGCCCGTCGCGGAGTCCACGAGTCCCTTCAGGCCGTCCACCATCGTCCTCGGTACCTTGATTTCATCCGGCAGGCTGAACCTCGGTTTCTCGTCGAGAGGGGACGAGATGTCTACGCACAGGCAAAACCCGTCGTCTGCTTCCAACTCCGGATGCTCGAGCAGCTCCGACAGCTTTGGCAGCTTTGCTTCCCAAAACTCCGAGGTGGGTGTAAACTCCCACTCGGCTGTTGTCTGCCAGACGTATTTGGTCTCAGCATAACGTGATCCGGTGGGCGTGTGCAACGCCTTGATGCCAACGAAGATTCGGGCCGGGTAATTAACGTCGAAAGCCGCGGCATCGAGTGAGAGAGCAGCGATGTACAGCGAGAGCGTGTCGATCTGCGCGCCTTCGTTATCAAAGGTCGTGGCAATATCGCCAATGAGCGACTTGGGCGAATGCGGGAGGGGGATTGTGCGCGCTGTCATCAGCTCTTGACTTCACAGTTCGGCGCACAGCTCACCCAGGTCAAGCTTGAACCATCCTCGTCCGACTATCAGTCCCCTTCTGAGCGGCTCAGGCAATGACTCCGGGTCCTCCATTTCCATTTCCAGCGTCCAACTGCCTCCCGGTCTATCCTCCACATGCTCCTTGAGCGCCTGTAGACCGGGTATCGGCCACTGAGCAGTGAACTCCTCCGCGGCCTGGCAGCTCTCGCCGGGATAGTCCGGTGGTAGGCTAGACAGTGCAAGAGCCATGTTCGCCGAAGGAGCTTGGAAGAGTGACGATGTAAGATGAGAGTTTTGCCGTCGGCGGCCTGCTGATGGTGTCGGCGTACGGTTCTCCAGGTGTGCGTTGGTCGAGAGTCGGAGCGAGTTGAGCGATTGTCGAGCCGCAGCAAGGTTTGAAGTGACTGGAGACGACATCTTGGACGAGGAGGACTGGTTGCGAAAAGGCGGCGTGGACGAAGAATAGAGTTGCTGGGCGTGGATGGAAGAGGGCTGGTCCGGTCGGGATGGCAAGTCGACGGGAAGCTAACCCCGACGCAGTCTACGCGATCTCTGGACCCCCCAGTGTTCTATACTACCTCCATCATCTGCAGAGGTCGAGATTGACCGCGCCGCGGATAGGGGTGTGATGGCTGTGATTGATGGTTTGATGATACTTTGTTGGTCGCCAAGGGGTGCGCCATCGGTCACAACAAGCCCAAGCCCGGTCACGTCACAAGAGCAGTCACGTCGACGAGAGATGGAGTCGCCACCCATGTCCTCGAGGGATGAGTGGCAAAGTGATGAGAGGCTCTCATGTGCTTTTGTGCTCGCGAGAAGCTCGCTGGACCATGGCTTCGGCAGCAACTTAAAAGGCCCGCAAGGGACCCGTTCAGCGTTATGATCCTTACTGCTGCGCGCAACGGGCCGTGGCGGACAAGACGCTGTGTCGTCGTTGGACTCGGTGCTTGGTTTCCGGTCCCCGGGGGCAGCATGGCGGAAGTCGAAATTGCCCCTAAGGTGTTGCGAGTGGATTTCGCGGCTACTCGATCATTCCGAAATCACATATACATAGCCACCGGTATGACCTCGCAATACATGCTGTCACAGCCCACCAAGATACAAACAGGACAGCTCGTAGACTACGCGGGCTGGAGAACCCGGACACCGAGGTGAACGACCTCGAAATGTTTCACGCCTTTGACGTATACCTCCTTGAAATCAGGGTCGTCTGTTGGGTGTCGGGTCTTCGCGATCGAGATCTCCCTCCACTCCTTGTTGGTGGGCACGGGGATGCCCTGGGCTCGAAGCGCGGTGAACTCTTTGTAGGCGCCTTGCGACTCGAAGCACCCTTCTCGCTTGATAAGCGGAGAGTCTGGTCGTCAGTCCCGCGTCATACAAGCGCCACGGTGGGCTCACCCCATGCGGGCTCCATACGGAGGTCACCGGCACTGCCGTTGAAGGAGACGATGGAGAGCCGTTCGTAGGTGTCCTGCGAGGGCGGCGGGTAATGGACTCGGTGCCGGGTAGCACGGAAGTGACCGCCCGAAACCACTGCCGGTCAGCTCGTTAGTCGACTACCGACGCTGCGCCGCTCACGCTCGAGGGTGTCTCCAATGTTCACGACCAACGCTCCCGGGGAGTATTTGACGTATCGCCATTTATCGTCCCGCGAGAAGATCTGCAAGCAGGTGACGGGGACGGAAAAGAGCAAGGTGGTCGTGCCGAAATCGGTGTGACCGAACATCCTGAGGTTCTCACCGAGACCCTTTTCTTCGTGCTTGAAGGGGTGGAACAGGGCATGTCGGAGGTACCCCTCGTTGATCGGTCCCGCATGGGACTCGACATTGTCCCACAGGTAGTCGTCCGGCATTTCGAGGACCCAAGAAAGCAGTTTCAGCAGACGGCGGTTGACCGAACGGGTGAGGTAATTGGCGAAAGCTGTGATCTCGTCCATGAAGGGGTGGATACAGGTCGGAACGGCATCGAGGCTCTTGAATTGCTCGTCGTAGAAGTTGAACTGGCAGATGCCGTCCGGCTTGCCCTTGATGGTCTGGCTGTTAATGGGGACAGTGGCCGAGTACGAGGCCAGTCACTCACCCTCCAGCCGTAGGGCGGCTTGTAACCCGCGTAGATCCCCGATTGCGGGTCCCAGTGAAGACGGTCTTTGTCCTCTTCCGAGATGTTCCTGTGCAGATACTGGGCGATAGCGAACTGGCGATGTAACTGCAAGTCAGTCTTGCGCCAGGAAGCGGGATATCAGACTCACCTGGTCGAGGGAGACACCGTAGTTGACGAGGTACAAGAACCCATCCTCGTGAATGGCTTCCTTCGCGGTCGCAATGAGCTTCTGAACCAGAGCCAGGTCGATCGTGTGGAGCTTGGCGTAGTCGATATCCTCGGTGGGTGGGGGAGGGGGGTTCCATTTGGGAACTTCAGGCTTTCCCTCGATGGAAGGTGGTTGGAATGGAGCTGCCATGTTGTCGATGCTGTACTTGTCCCAGTAGCTGGAGGTGGTCAAATTAATCTGGAGAAGCGTACCAGCCCCACATCAGCGGGCAGCTATATACATCATCGCTATCTCTGCACACCGTGTCGGTGTGGTCGGGTGCCGCATTGCTCGTACGTCGGGGTCATGGTTCAATGCGACAAGATAGCGGTCGGGTAAGGTTCGGGGGTTAAGTTGCCGGCAACGCGTCCCCGAGCTGCACCGAATCTCGCTATCGGGGAATAGTCGTTACCTGGTTGTTGTCTCTTATCGCGGCACTTCAGAATGCATACAAGTATGTGCATGGTCGGGAGTGATCCCAGCAACACCCTACTTGCACTAGTTCTCGAAGTCACATCACCAGGTCCAGCATCAAAACGTACGCAAAGATGTCGAAGCAAATCATCTTCAACTCCGAATTCCCCCTCAAGCCACACAACAGTGAGCCCGTTCTTCTGGCCTGAATGAGACCTGGCATAACACTAGGCCCGGCTGTAGTCGTCCCCGGACTCGTCTTCGCCAGCGGACAAGTCGGTATGGGCGAGATCAAGGCGGCTACGCGGGAGTCCTTGGGGAACCTGAAGAAGGTGCTCGAGCTGTCCGGTTCGTCGCTGGACAAGGTGGTCAAGTTCAACAGTGAGCTTTCGCCAGTGGTGGATCGCGCAATGTGGGACATTCCGCTCATCCTCAGTCTATTTGAAGGACATGGAGGAGATGGGCACCATGAATGAGGCTTTCGTTGCCGTGAGCTGCTCCTGCCGAGCTGCAGCTTCGTCCGCTGACTGCTCCAGTTCCTGCCAGAGGGCCCCAAGCCCGCCCGAACCTGTATCCAGGCGGGCAAGCTCCCCGGTGGACCCAACGCTTCGATCGAGATTGAGGCCATCGCTCAGGTTTAGAGGTCTGGGATTGCGGCCGCGCATCGTCATAGTACATCACATACGTTTGCATATGCATAGCATCCTCAGGCGGTCCTTGGCCATCTCTCATCATTTCATGCCGCCCTCTCTTCAGTCGGGTCTCGCAGAAGCCATACATCAAGTTGCCGAGTGACCCATTGCGTAGAGGACACGTCAGCGTCTTTCTGTTGAAAAACCAAGGCAGCGGCTTTGTCACACTTTCGGACATGAACGCGCCGAATGCCAGAGCCTGCTTACGCATGTATCACAATCTTGAAGCTAGGCGCCCGATCGCAGGATTGCTTGGACTCCGTTGGCTCAGTGGTTAGTCGCCAAAGCTGGGATGACCGTCCCTCCGCACCTACTGTGTCTCGACCGGCAGTGTCCTCCGTCCGCTGCCCCATGCAGTTCCCCGAGGGCGTCGGCAGTGCATGACACACCTGTTCTCGGCTCTCACCGAGCATGATCGCTTACAGCGGACATCTTAGTAGGCTTGAAGATAGAAAAAGCGATAGCTGTTCCCCGAGGGCTGACCGAGCGATGGACCGAGATGATTTCGGCGAAAGCCTGTCGGCTTTGTCCCTCCTTCGCTTATCTCTCCGGTCCGACACTTCCACCCAATTCCCGGCGACCCGCCAGTCACTGTGCAGAGAAAGCTCAGGCTGGTTGCGTCGCGAGCTGAGACCCACCCAGTCTACATCGGCGGATCATCTACGAGAGAACTCCGTTGTAACATGGCGAACCTCGAGCGATTCAAATTAGAGAACCTATTCACGGTTGCGGGAACGGTGGGTTGCTGCCCGCTCCGAGCTCGCAAACCCGCAGAATGCTGAGATTAGACAGTGTTGGTCACGGGTGGAGCGACAGGTATCGGACGATGTGAGTCCCGGGATAAGCTGCGGCCCGGGTCGTCTCGAGCTGATCCCCAGCTATCACAGAGGCATTCGCAGCGAATGGTGCAAGAGTCATCATCGTAGGACGACGTGGTGAAGTCATCGAGCAAGCCGCAAAGGACGTCGGTCACGGCGTGACCTGGTGAGCGCAGTGCTTCAAGCAGTGTACAGAGACCTGAAGGTAGGGTTCAGGGCGATGTGTCCACAAAAGCTGGGGCGGACGCGATCCTCAAGCAGGTCGAAGCTAGAGTGGACGTGGTGGGTTCAAGTGCTTGGATCCAGCCGGTCAGAGTGCTCAAGCCCATAGCTGGACACGGTGGTGAATTGCGCTGGAATCTCAGTACCCTTCAAGCGGCCGAGTGACAACGTCGACGACCGTGGGTACCGATTCAGGTGTGTCCCGACGCCGGCTCACGAGCAGCCGAGACGGCGTACGATCTGCTATCGCAGGTGGACGAGTGAGTATCCGGGCGGAGCTCGAACTGATCGCAGCGACGACTGGACCACGACAAACAGTGTGAACGTCAACGGTGAGCGCGTCCCCAGCCGAGGGACATCGGGCGGCCCTAACGAGTAGGACCGTACTTCATGACGGTCCGATCGATCCCTCTGCTGCGAAAGTCGGATAACCCTAATGTGATCAACATCTCGTCGGTGGCTGGTCTGGCCAATCAACGGTGAGCCAGCTTGACGATTGGCTTGCGTAGAGACCGACTCTCAGGGGTAATGGATCTTTCACGTATGGGGTGTCGAAGGTGAGCCAACTGATCGACACCGAAATGACAGTTGCTCACCTCAGGCCGGCGCGATACACCTGTCCTCAATGCTGGCCGGCCGGCTGCATCCGTCAGTCCAGATCGCATCAGCTTGGTCCACGCCCTGACACATCAGCATGAAGATTCGTGTCAACTGTATCTGTCCGGGCTTGTTCGCCTCGGAGATGACTTCCAAGAAGGGCCCCAATGGAGAGATCATCCTAGGTCCAATGGCGTCCAAGGCAGTGATGCGGAGTACTCTCGGTTCGTCGGCGAGTCCCACTGCAGGTGCAGGTGCTGACCACCAGGTCGGTCGGGCAAGCCGGAGGAGATCGCCGCTCCTGCTATCTTCATGGCAAGCAAGGGCGGTATGTACCTGAACGACGTGTGTTTAAACGTCGATGGAGGTCGGTGGCTGGTGAGTGGCCCGGATGTGCGGAAGGGAAAATACCTGACCGAAGGTCATGAAGGGTATCTATGACGGCTTCCGACTTCCAGAGGCGAGCTACATCAACTGAAAGTGAGGCCAAAGATCTCAGCGCTTGCGATTCAGTATGTGAAGTCGGTATGCACGATCCTTAGCAAGTCGGCGTCGTATTCAGCATGCACGATGTGACTGGTCAATGCGCCGTTGGCGAAGGAGCCCTCCCGCGTGATACCTTCCTTGCTCCCCGATAACGCATGATTCCCTCGGACGCCCACTTGCAAAGACCGCGTACAGCGAGTTTGT
>Ga0308169_10003623_pt1 | contig 14954 bp, 25 predicted proteins | sample PhyBR1_2_FD_202139 | JGI IMG/M metagenome (GOLD analysis project Ga0308169, IMG submission 202139) | Phyllosphere microbial communities from UC Gill Tract Community Farm, Albany, California, United States - DLSLSB.R1 | ecosystem: Host-associated > Plants > Phyllosphere > Unclassified | place... | reverse complement strand
AGTGCCTCCGGCGCCGCCCTGCCGGCTGGAGCGGTCGGCAAGACCGTCATGGCCGGAGCGATGGTCGTTGCGGGCGGTATCGTCGCTGCGTTCTAGTTGCACATAGACGGATATGCGGGAGGCGCAGGGAGCGGACGAGTCCGTGGCGTAGAGTAGGCAGTATATGAGGATGACCGACACGGACGATTACGACTTATGACATGTATCCCCTTTGCTCCATGATTAACGGGTATCGGTTTGCGTGTTTGTGTCCTTGTAGAGTGATATGGGCGGAATCGGAATCAGATCGGCTACTCCAATTGCTCTCGAGCGAATGGAGGGTGGATCGAAGTGATCATGCCTGCGAGCAAAGTTGGCATTGCTGAGGAGAAGGCGGGGAAGCCGGGCCGATCCGACGGGTACACCCTGTGCTCACTTGCACTTTACGCAGCCCGAGCTTGTCCAGCTCTCGCGAATGGTTCTGTTTGAAGGCAGAATGTGTCAGCAGTAGCGAAGCTAGAGTACAAGTCCCAGCGATGTCGATCCATCATCCATCGCCCTTGCGGGGGAGGTAGAGGAAGGAGCGGGAAAGGAGGTGTAAGGGAAGACCAGGAACACGACAAGGACGTGCGAAAGCAACCGGGACTAGGCGATTTCTCCCGGCTTGAGGATGTCTAACAAGCAGTCTGGCCCCTGCTGGGGCGGTGTTTGTGGCACCATTGCCTCATTCGGTGCTACGCTCGCTCGACGACGCCTAGCCAAACTTCAGCGGGCTCTCGATCCCGGAATTTAGCTCAGTCACCGGGTCCCGCTGATGTGTCAACAGGCAGTCGCTTCGCGGTCCCACAGCCTCGCCTCAGATATCGTCAGGAGCTAGGCTGTAGTCAAGCCTCTGGTATTCCCACTTTGTGTCGCGCGGGAGACGTCGTCTGTTCCTCAGATCCAGCGTTCCAGCGTTGCGTAAAAGTGGCCCATGTTTGTCTTCGGCCCGGCGAAGGACATGCGCCACCAATGCTATTCCTGGCTGATCTGCACCGGTACTGTCGTGTCGCGCAGTTGCACCGCCCGCTTTCCTGGTCCAGAAAGGCCCGCTGGTCCCCTAGTGGGATGGAGAGGCTGACCCCGATGTTTGTGCAGGTGAATGAGACTCGGAACTATTCTCGACAACGTCTTAGAGGTCGGCGGCGCCACGAGGCGGCCCCGTAAAGGTCGCATCTCTCGTTAGTAGCATGATCGCACGTGCCGGGGCGGTGTTGGGGTACTTGAATATCCGAGAGGCGCCAGATCTACCCAAGACCTTCAATACTGAGAAGCCCTCCATGACGGAACGTCTTGTGTATATATAGGCTGCACAATGCCCCGATGGCTATGGCAGAACCCGTGTCATACTTCTTCCCCCCGCTCATCCTGCACTGGGCCTCGACTCTAACCTTGCCCACTTTATATCGATCATGCGAGCCGCCACTCTCCTTCTTGCCGTGTTGCCGGCTCTTGCCCTGGTGAGTGTGGGCGCTTGCAGTCAGACCCCACTGTGCTGACCTACAGGCCAACCCTCTCGAGGGGCGACAGGCCGCGAGCTCCGTCAGCCGGTATGTGGTCGGCGCCATCCGCCCCCCACACACGCACACACACCCCTTTTTCCCTCACTCCCGGCAGTCGCGTTGCACGGCTCACAGAAGGGCTGACTGCTGACAGATCAGCTCAGTAGCATCTGGCTCTATCACCTCCGCTCGAGCTTCAGCCTCGTCCGCGTCGGCTGCTTCCGCTTCTCATTCCGAGTCTCACTCCGCCGTAGCATCTCAGGCCGTCACCATCTCGTCGGCAGCGAAGGCTTCCGGAGGCTCCGCCAGTATCTCGACTGCGTCTGCCTCTAAAGCTGCTGCATCGGCTTCGGCCTCCGGTAAAAAGTCGGGTGCCTCGAGCCAGGCTGGCGTTGCTGGCAAAGGCCTCGTTGCCGGCGCCCTCTTTGTCGCTGGAGGTATCGCCGCGGCCTTCTAAAGTGGATGTCGCACATATTCAACGGTTGAAGATAGCTTCCCCGAGACAATGATCCCATAGCAGCGGCTTGCGCACACTTCAGTGCCCAACAGTGTGATGCGAATTGACTGTCTCGGCGCTTTCATCTTGTCCGTGGCTACCGTAATCTTGTGAATTCCTAGTGGCGAACTGCCGCATTTCCCCACTTTCACCCCAGGGGGAAAAGTGGGCTGTCTTTTTCGGGGCGGTAAGGACGAGCCTCTTCGCGGAAAGCAAGAATCAGCCTCCGGATCCAGGCGGCGCCGGTGACTGCCCAAAGCGATGGAACTGAAACGCCACACCTGCGCGGCGATGCAAAAAGTGGCGTTCTCCATTTCCCATTTCCAAACCCTTAACTGTCCTTTCGGGTTCCTCCGCTGCGACCGCCCGAGAAGCTGTGCAACACGGCGAGGCGGTGCATGATCATGGATGGCAACACTGTGAGATGTCTGCAAGATCCTCACGGTCAAGGACATATACAAGTGCGTCAAGTCCGGAGGCCTTGCACGGCGCGGCGGGCGCGCTCGGTGCCTCGACCGAGCAAGCAATACGCCACCGACGTGAGAGCTGCTTATGTAGAGTGAACCACTGGCGTCCCTGCGTCCACACTTGCGTCCGGTATATCGCGGAACACCACTTCAAGCCGCTCTGTTCGGCAGGGACGGGTGACAGGCCAACGAAAAGGCACAAAGGAACATCAGCCCGATCACACGGACGTGTACCTTTGATCATCCAGGAGTACCGACGGAGCATCCGTGTGGACGACACGCCTCGGGCGGTTTCGCGACTCTTTCGTGCAAGCCTCGTCCCAGAACACCATCTGGTGTGTGGCGAGCGGACGAGATGATCTCAGCTCCCCGCTCCCCCAGGTAGTACTGCAAGGGGCGGCCGCATCGGTCCGGCAGTCAAGCGTGACTTTCGCGCCCCCCCGTGCGCTGATTCGGTCTCGGTATGGGAGTGTATACTTGGTAAGCGTCGAGATTGCGGTGCAAAGGGCTTCCCACGGTACCTCGCGGCTCATCCCGCTTTGTTCTGGCTCTAAATTCGGGGTCTGCCAAGCGAGGCGATGCATATGTCTATCAAGCTTGGGCTGGTAACTCGGGCGGCTGGCCGGATTGGAGAGGGCACGGTCCCTTTGAAGGGGTCAAAGGCTGTACGCAGATGGATGTGGCAGCCCAGGGTCCTAGGCGGACCGTGTAGTGACCATGGAGGCTTCTCACCGTTACGACTCGAAGCGGGCCCAACGTTCACAGCACAAAAAGCCGAAGACTGGCTGTTTGCGGTCACATCCCTCCTCAGCCTGTGAACACCTCTCACTTCCATACCTTTGAATACGCAACAAGCCCCGATTTCCTTGACATAGTCCATAATGCGTGTCATTGGAGCTATCTTTGCTGCCGCACCTGCGCTCGCCATGGTACGTGGCCCTTCCCTGAGCGGTGTGTCTGCACGATGCCGAGCTGACGTCCCAGGCCGCGGTCGCGCCACGACAAGACCCCAACTTTGAGGTGACCGGCAGCCCCACCTACGTCGAAGTGACCGTCCTCGCCTGCTCGACCGACGGCGTGCACTACACCAAGCGACAGGATGTCGAGGTGACCGGGACGTTGACGTACAGCGCGGTCACTATCACCGGCTGCCCCACTGCTACCGTTAGCGGCTCCGTGACCCTGTCCTCGCCCTCCGTGACGGCCAGCGACTTGACGACGCTTGGAACCGATGGATTCTATACCGTCACGAGCGGAGATCCGTACGGCGCGACGGATCTCGGCAGCCCCACCGCCTCCGTGACAGGCTGCCAGGCTACGGCGTCTCCCTCCGAGTCCGACAAGGTCTGGGTGTCCGGCACGGCATACACCTCTCTCCACTTCAACAGCGGAATTCTCACCGCCACCATGGTTCCTTTCCAGACCCAGACCACCACAGCCGCCAAGTGAGTCTCCGGTTCCTGTGGGCACGCGCCGGCCTCGTGGCGTAATGTTTATGCACAGTGGCGATCCCACCACGGTTCTGCGTGGACAGGCACTTGCGGCTTCGCCCTCTGCCGGAGCGGCCAGCAACATCAACGCGCCGATGGGACTCGGCGGGGCGGCCGTTCTTGGAGCCGCCCTGCTCGCCGCAATGCTCTGAGCTGGTGGCGGATAGCGATGCACCTTCAACGGCGCGGGCACGTTTACCCGCACTATAGCTCCATGGACAATGACTCAAGCCCCCGTAGCCCTTCGAATAGGCCGCAGCTCACTCAACCCCCGTATCCTTTATGCGATTGTGTCTTATGTATCAAATTTGTCCTCGTCGTGCCGCAGACCTGCCTCTGTGCTTCCCAAGAGCCGGTCGGCGGCAGAGATCGAAGATGCTTCTCTGCTTCGCAAAGCTGACCGATGTTTCCGACCCAGCGGAACCACCGGCATCGCGCTGGTTCAGTAGTGTACGATGGTCCGACCATTGGCCCAGAGATGAGCTCGACTACATCTCTGGTCAATGTCCAGGTCTGCACAGTGAGCGCGGTGGGCACCTGGCCGTCTGAATGATCGTATCACCCGCCTGCCCGATGCAGCAGCCTGCGCTGGAAACCGCGTGCGGGGCCGCACGACACCGCCGCTCAACGTATACGAGGCCCAAGATGTCACACAATGCGCGAAACTTGACAGCTACAGGGCACCTCCCAGATCAGTATGCTGTGCCCACATTCAGTTATGATGCTGGTGAAGATGGTCCGCCATGGTGCCTCCTGGCCGGGTTGAAGAGCCGTGGCTGAGACAACTATGGCGAAAGGCATCCCAGCCGACCTCTCCGGACCATGGCAGCCCTCAGTACTTGACCATCGTGAACGGTCAGATTCGACAAAGAGGAAATGGCACCTTGACCTTCGATACACGGTTTCTAGCAAGTCGTGCCGTCGCCGGTACGTATGCAATGTGGGGAAACAACGGCCTGGGGCGCCGTGCGACCGAACTCACCTCATCTCAGGCTCCAGCCGGCATTCTTGACGTCCGTCGTAAGCCTGCACAGTCCAGCCAATTCTGATCCTGCGGAAACATTTTCTTCGCCGCTTCGACGGACAATGCATGGGTACTCTAGGAACGCTACTAAGCTACATGATCGATTTCCTCATCTTGTTCATCCGACCGAAACGCCCGAAGTTCTCATCTCATGCGAAATGCTTCTTATGATTCTTCTTCTACCCCACGCCTCCCCTGCCTCGTCTCTAATGCTCGCGTCGATCGTCCTTGTTCAACTTGCTGAGCCGTCTAGGCTTCGAGTTCGGGCCGTCCTCCATGTCCGCCTCACCCATCGTGATCACATCTACGTTCATCGCCGGCCTCATCTTCTTAAAACTTGGTCTCTTGGCCAAGGACGAGGTTGATCCCGTGTTGTCCTCGGCCGATATCGTCTCCGGCATGAGCTCGGTGGGCGACGCACGCCGTTTCGAGTGCCCCTCATCGTCTGTCGAGCTAGTGTGTGATTGTCTTGCGACCGTGTCCGCTAAAAAGGTCGGTCCGGAGGCAGCCGACTTTTGCGAGATTTCCCGGCCTTCTTCTCGGTCCTTGTCCACCATGTTCACGTAGCTCTGAATGATGGCTGTTGTCAATGAAATGCTCCTCGTGTCTTTTGCTGTATCACTCACCCTTGTGCACGAAGAGGTACTGCCTCAGACTCTGGACAAGGCTCATTCGCTGCGTGCGCATGCCCTCTAGCACGGCCGCGATGGGACCGAGCCCTTCGCCGTTGTCGACGATGGGCGAGGGGGTTCGATGCCGTTCAGACGACTTGGTGATCGGCGCGGGAGCGCCTATGCTGCTGGCAACACTGACATCAGCACCGATATTGACCATTCGACCGGCATGAGCTCACCTCGCGGCGGCGCCAGGAATAACGCGTTCCGAGCTGTTCCAAGCTACACTACTCCCAGCCAGACTTGGCCGCCCGAATGGCATGTCAACGGAGCCGCTGTCCACGCTACCTGAACTGCTACTCCCTCGATGTTTCGTGAAGAGATCGTTGAACATCGTACGTCGCTTCTTGTCCTCTGTCTGGTCGAATTTGGGGTCAACATCCATCCTCTCCGCTGGTCGTTCGGGGATCGGCACAGCACGATTGGCGTCGTTGACACTGGGCGATGCGGACGGCTCATTTCGCCGGCCGCTCTGGTCGATCTGGGAAAGCGGGCTGGGCGAGGTGGGGTACATCGATGGTAGCGAGTCGGTCGAGGCGCTGGTCCCTCGTTTGGAGTCGGGCGGCACAAGGAAAGAGACGGATTTATTACTATCGCCCGAGCCCATCGCCAATGGAACTCCAGCAGATCCGACGGGGGAGCCTCCACTGGGGCTGGGCAACGCATCGCCATTTTTGTGCGAGCTATCGTGCAGCGCTGCACGTGTTTGTGCAGATGTCTGCAGATTCGGGAGCGAGGCGGCATGGAGAGGGTTCTCCTCGAGGACGGGTGAGACGGAAGAGATGTTGCCGGATTGCGCGTTGAGCTGCTGCCTGCGTTCCCGGCGCAGAGCGTCAACAATGGCGTCCACGATGATATACGTCCCAGTACGTCCAATGCCAGCCGAGCCTGTTGTCAGCCACAGAAGCAGATGCTGATCGCGTCGACTCACAGTGCACAAGCACGGGCGGACGGTCGATCCTGTCCTCGTCGCTCCCGGTCTCAGACGTCACGGCGCTGGCCTTGTCTACGTCGTCGATCAGGTCAATGAGTACACCGGGCGAGTCGGGGACATCAAAGTCCGGCCACGAGGTACATTGCACCTGCACGATCTTGCGTGGCGGGGCGTCCGGCTTGTCGTCCCGTGTGAGACTGAACGTTCGGATGATGTTCTCCTCCGATTGAGGCTCGGCGGGCTTGGACGCCATGCCAAAGTCGAATCCGCCACCCTGCTGCGGAACGTTGTCGTCTCCTCCGGTCTGCGAGACGAGGCGAACACGCAGAGGGCCATATTGCTCATCTTGCCAATAATTGCCGCATTTAACCTGCCCGCCCTCGAATTGCTTGGTAAGCCTTGACGTGAGCGTAGAGTCATCAACACTGGTTCGAACTTACATGACGATGATGGAGACATTCTGCTCCCAGACCAATGTCCAGAAATCCTTGTAGGTGGTGTCAAGGGGACCTTGGGTGGCAATGTATCGACGTGCCGTCCCACGGGGTTGCACGAAAGAAGCGTTGATGTAGTCTCCGTCATCGCTAGAAGGCGTGACCAACCGGACCCGAGAATGGTCGTAGGGCCAGATGTTCTTGTACCTCGAAATCAGCACAGACTTTGAGTTGACACCTCAGCCTACCTGTTCTTGGTTCCGCGCTCGACACCTGCCGTGATGGAATAGGGAAAGTAATCATCGTCCTTGTCGTTACCCTGAGCGTCCAACTTGGAACCGTTCTTGGTCTCCGTCGGCATGATCATAACCCCCGATGACTTGGAATGCCAGTCCATGACAGCCTGCAACCGCTTTTGCTCTCCAAGCTCGACTCGGAAGAACTCCTCTGCCAGCCGCTCCGCCGACTCGTCATCCGACATTACCGCCAGTTGGGCCAACCAAGGGGGAAGATCGTCCGCTCGCGCGGCCAACTTCGGCGGCAGACCAAGTGCGATTCGCTCGTGTCCGCCACCATGCGAAAGCTCTAAATTTTGGCGGATATTGTCGAAGAAAGGGTTAGCGGGTTGCAGTTTGAGCGCCTTGTGAGAGGGTCCGTTTGAGGTCTTCCCAGCCGACGCGCCTGACTTAACGGACAGACCAGTGGGACGATTGCTCAATTGCGGTCGCTCGGTGCCGGACGAAGAGGTCACATCTCCAAAGGGGTCGTCTCGTGCCCCTATAGCTGGGGTCGGTGCTGGGGATATTGCAGCATTTTGCTGCAAGTTGCTCCCCGTGGATTCTGCAGTCAGGGAGAACATTCCGGGGCAGCGTACGACTCACCCTGCTGGAAAGCGAGTTTGCCGAGGTTGCCAACTTTCAGACCGTTATTCGCCGTCGGCTGGACATCCTCCATGTTTTCTCCATCTTCGACGACTGTGAGACCCGCTGCGGTAACTGTTCCAAAGCCCCCTCGCAAGAACCACAAGTTGCCAGTGTACCCTTCTCTCTCGAATTTGCCTGCCAGACCCTCGAGTATCCCGCTCCCCGGCAACGACGACGTGTCGGCGTCGATCAACACAATGTCGGTCTTGCTCCGCCAGGAAGAAACAGCCTCGCCACCCGAGGGATCGAGCATTTGTGAGAGCTTTTGCAATGTGAATGCCGGGCGGCGAAGTAACGTAGACGGCACCGCGACGGGATGCGAGGAGGGGAGATGTGACATGGAGAAGACGGACGGCGGCCGAAGATCGAGCAATAGTGTGGAAGGTCTGTCGACAAGCGGTCGCAGGGACGTGGCGGAGATCGGCCTAAGACCGCCAACGGGGGACGGACTCGATGCAATCGAGGAGGCGAGCGGAGACGGCGCTTTGGTCCCAGTAGCTTGTGGTGGCGAGAGCAGACTCCCAAGAACGTTCTTTGGCAGCGAGGCCCGCCGTTTGGCGAGAGCGGCGGGAAGCGAGGGTTTAGCCAAGGGTGTTGCTGGAGCCGTCGCGTTGTCTCTGCTGCTTCCGGAAGCTGAAGCTTGGCCTGCCATCTGCCTGTATTTGGCCAGAACGTCCGAGGAGTCTTGCGACGTTGCAGACGTATCGCTCTGCTCAGGTGAGTCGCCCGACAGGTTCGCGCCGCTCCAGCTTCCTCCGATGTTGAGGCGCTCGAACGGGTAACCCAGATGCGGACTGCTCTTTCCTGCGGGACCACTCTCCAGCGATGGCGTCGGCGCACCGGAAGACGCTGCGAGATGGTGCCAAGGCGAGGATGGCCCGGCTGCTGAAGAGGGTGGAAAGGCGAATTGTTGGGTCGGCAAGCGCATATTTGGGACTGGCCGCTGAGGAGGGGATGACAACGGCGATCGTTGGTGAGGCGGTGATGTCACGGGGGAGGGAAAGAAAGGTTGCGGCTCTCGAGGAGTCATGGCGCCAGGAAAATCAGGTATCGAACCGGGAGGTCCTGATCGACGGCGAGCGGGCGTTGATGCACCAGCTGCATTGCCGACGGGTCCAGCATCACCGGCAGGGGGTGTGGTAGTCGGCACCGCCTGACCCTCGGCCCGTCGACCACTGTTCGCGATATTGGCCGCTTGCTTGTCCTCCTCTTCCAAGTCCATCTCCTCCTGTATAGCAGCCTCTGCTTCGAATTCCGCCTCCGCTTGGGCGTAATCCTCTCCGGTCGTCAGGGGTTTCGAATTGGTCGACTGAGAAGCCGACAGAGCGTTAAAATCACGCATCAACCTGCTTTCTTGGGCTTGTTTAGTCGATGATCAAGCGTGCTCCTCGACGCGCATGCCGAGGCCAACGAGCCCGATGACAATGAAGGTTGTGCACAGAGTGACTGCCCAAATTCAGACAGGCGAGCTCAAAGGGCCGCAAGGCGGAAGAGGCAAGTGCGATGACGCGTACAGTGACGTTTTTCGAACTTTTAGTCGTTTGTCGTCCGACCCAAAGCGGTGAGCCCGCAACCGAGGGCAATACAAAAGTCAATATGATGCACCAGCAAGAAGATAGTGGATGAGAATAGACAGCGACCCGTCGAGTATGAGGCCGTGATGTGGTGGTTGTGGTGAGATGATGCAGGCCGACAGAGTCGAGCTGAGGTGGTCCCCGGAAAGGAGGCGTTCGAGAAGAGGGGCGATGGAAAAACTCTAGGGCAATGACGACACTTGGATGTGGCGCATTGCGAGACAATGACCCAAAACCCTCGCCGATCAAGCACTTGCTCGCCCCTCCCAGACCTGGTATCGGCGACCACGCTCGGGCAACCGGTACTCTTGTACAACTGCCGACATCCTGTGCAGTCCAAGCCTGGCTAAAGGTGCCGCCCAGTCATGAGAAGCATCGTGTCGACTTGTTGTCTCTATCCAACGCGCGTCAGGCCCGGCCACAGACTGAAACCCTGAGTCGAACAGGTTGCAGTGACGTAAAGGGCTTCAGTGTTCCAGCCGATTTGCTTCCGGCTTCCATTCCAGCCCGTGAGGCAAAGTCTCCTAGTCGAGTGCGTAGGGGCATCGCATCTTCGTTGAACGTGCTGCAGATCCCGCAGAGAAACATCCAGCGAGACCGCTATGTGTTTCGACACGCATGCTTGCGGTGACCGAAACTCTCGATAGGGGCTCATCGGTGTGCAATACGTTGGGTGTCACACGAGTCAGCGTGAGGGCTTTGTGGCCCAGGCTGGTCTTCGCAAGCGACAGCACGAGGTCATCACACGCTACACCCGCAGTATTGGCGTTCGTGGAAGCTGTCTTGGAAGGCCGTACCCTGCTGTCCAGACGAATCGCACCCGGTTTACTTAATTGCCCTCCCTACTAAAAATCCAGCAAACCTCCACCCGACCTGTGCCGAGACCCGAATCTTCCGGGCCGGCAAGCACGGCTAGCACGGCTAACCGGCAGAAGCCGAGCTGGCCAAGACGGCTCAAATGTCCTTATTGCCATTCGTCCGCCCTTTCTCGATTCCAGCAATCTCACTCAGCCGAGCAACGAGACAACAAGCGACAACAAGCCGGAAAACATGACAGCAACCAAGCAGATTGACGGCAAGCAGGTGGCCGAGCACAACAACCGCGAAAAAGTGAGTTGCACCTCAAGGCATGTCGGCTGATCGGTCAGGGTGTCTGGATCGTCGTGCACGGTATGTGCACCGCGAAATGGCGCATCTTCAGGATCTGACAAACCCAGGCAAGGTGTACGATGTGACTGACTTTTTGGATGAGCATCCGGGTACGTACGATCGGTCCGATGTCTTGCAGCGCTGATCATAGGCGGAGCGGCGATCATAGAGTTGGCACCTAGCAGTCGGGTTGATCGTGCTGACTGACAGGCGGTATGGGGGCATGGACGCGACCGAAGAGTATGAGCCAATCCACCCTCCTGATGCGATCACCGACAACCTGGGTATGGGTCCCAACACCATAGCAACTTCCCGACGGCTGATCGCAGATCCCTCCAAACACCTCGGCACGCTCGTACCGAACTCCCTGCCGAAACCCGCTACCGAGTCGCCTGCGCCCGCCCCCGCGTCTGTCCAGATCCCCCAGAAGACCACTCAACCTTCCGGGGATCCTCAGCCGGAAGAGTACGTGAAGCCTGATTTGGAGCAGGTGCTGAGCCTGCACGACTTTGAGGCAATCGCTAGGCGGACGATGACCAGGCGGGGCTGGAACTATTACAGCTCGTGAGTACAGCGAAGGGGTCATGTCCCGATCGTGCTGACATAGCAGAGGAGCCGATGATGAGATCACTATGGTGGGTCGCAAGTCACACCGTCACCCAGGGTTACGGCTGATCGCAGCGCGAGAACCACAACGCGTTCCACCGTGTCTGGTTCAGGCCGCGTATCCTGCGAGACGTGTCCAAGGTCGACTTCTCGACGAAGATCCTTGGCTTTGACTCCAGCATGCCGGTGTATATCACCGCTACCGCCCTGGGTGGGTTCTTGCGTTCATGCTGGACCCGAACGCTGATCAGCAGGCAAGCTCGGCCATCCGGAAGGCGAGGTCACCTTGACACGTGCAGCCGGGAAGCAAGGCATCATCCAGATGGTAGGCTTCATTGCACATTACACTGCTCACGTCAGATACCGACCCTCGCCTCATGCTCGTTCGACGAGATGGTCGACGCAGCGGTGCCGGGCCAAGTGCAGTTCATGCAGCTTTACGTCAACGCCGACCGGGCGAGAACCAAAAAGATTGTGGCTCACGCGGCCGATCGAGGCGTCAAGGCGCTATTCATCACGGTTGATGCGCCTCAGCTGGGACGCCGGGAGAAGGTGAGGTCGGATGTCTCGGGCAAGCTGACGAGAAGGACATGCGTACAAAGTTTGGCGACGGCGCCGCTTCCGCTCAGCAATCGTCGGGTAAGGACAACTTCAGACGAGACCAGGGTGCTGCCCGGGCTATCTCGTCGTTCATCGACCCGAGTCTGAGTTGGAAGGATCTGCAGGAGCTGAAGGATGCGGCGAAGGGAATGAAGATCATCTTGAAGGGTGTACAGTGCTGGGAGGTGGGGTTGACGCGTCTCCAGCGGTATTCCGGGCTAATGCCAGGACGCGCTCATGGCCGCTGAGGCTGGAGTGGACGGCATCGTTCTGAGGTGAGCCTTTTTCAAGCGTGTGAAGCTTCAGCTGATTCGCAGTAACCACGGGTGAGCTGGAAGTCCATGAAAGACAGTTCATCTGACTCACCTCACAGCGGTCGACAATTGGTGAGCGGTCACCTCGAAACCCGCCTTTTGGCTAATAGTCAGGACTTTGCGCCCTCCCCGCTCGCCATGCTCCCCTCTGTTGTCAGGGCCCTGACTGCCCACGGATACATGAACAATCCCCTCCGTCCCAAGTTCGAGATCTTCATCGACGGGGGTGTTCGGCGTGCAACGGACGTGCTGAAAGCCGTGGCTCTCGGTGCCACTGCTGTAGGTATCGGCCGACCCATGATTTACGCCATGTCGACGTACGGCGAAGAAGGCGTCTCGAAGCTTCTCCAGATTCTCAAGGATGAGTTTGAGATGAACATGCGTCTGATTGGCGCTAGGTCTATCGCGGAAGTGGTGCCAAGCATGGTGGACACCTCGGCCTTGCAGAACCCGGGCGGATCGGTGACGATGTACGAGGAGAACTGTGAGCAATCCACATCGGCATGCTAGTCGGGGCTGATGATGCAGACGAAAGAATGTTGCCGGTTGGGGTCAAGGCGAAGTTGTAGGTCGTTGTACGCTCGGGGAAGTGGTTGCATATATATACATATCTGTGGCACGGTACAGCCTTGGAATCGGGCAGTTCCACGCACTCAGGAGGATCATGAGATGGCCGTTGTCCCACGCATCTGCACAGGGTCGTTTCCCACACTGTCGTATATCAATACTCTGCTACCTGACTTGAAAATGGTGACTGTTCGTGGTGTGCGGTGGTGGTGGTCTCTCCGCCCAGGGGAATGCACCGCTCCTCGACGGACTCCGGCGAGACGTCCTCCTTCACCAACATCACACCCTTGCGCGCTTCGGCCTCCCCCACCGGGTTGATGTGTAGTAGGATGCCTCGTCAAAGGCGCTCACTGATTCCCAGAGGGTAACAGGCTGATTCCCGTATCGGTTGCATCACGCTCCTGATAGCAAAACGGCATTTGAGCAAGCTCGTGTTCTTCCGTCGTGCCTGTACTTGAGTTTGGCACTCGTCCACCACGTCCGCGCCCGACTCGCTCGCCCGGCGACCTAGTCCTTCCCGGCGCCTTGGGATCAGGGTGGTGAGTCACACCGTGGGGTGAGAACGGCTTGCTTCTGCGGGTCTGGATCTGCGCGTGGTCCCTGGTTCATGCCCCTGAATTTAATTTGGGCGGCGCCCCGAAGGCTCGATCACCTGCGGGTGCCGAGCCCAGCTCGCTATCCCGTTTGAAGCGGTTATCCGGTGCGTGCTTGGCCCAGTGGGTCAGCCGTCGGCGTCATCAAATTGCAGACAATCTGCCCCAAAATCTCACCAACGCCGACGAAAACCGACTCGACAACATCGCAACACTGCCCTCTCGACTCGAGACTTTATCTTCTACCCAAGCACGACCAGCATCAACAATCCCCCCCGCACTCAGCACAGCTACTGCTTCAAAGGCTGTCACATACCCCTCCTCGCTCCCGCACACCTTATACAACTCCACCGAGCCACGTTCGAGTGAGCTCTGACGTCAGCTCGACCAACTCCTTCTCGCGCCTTTACGTTGCGTGACGACGATCCCCTCGCCTGCACCGGACATTACACACGCACCAGGCGCCATAGCTCGCTGACCTCTGTTGGCCGACGACGCTACGACCTCTGACAACCTCCACCGCTCCCACGCGCAACCGCCCACTTCTCGAGTCGTTGTTCAACGCCTCCGCGCCTTCGACAAGATTCAATCCCAACGCTCTTGGTACAACGCGATTCACGCGGGCGTTCGGTCGAGTGCGAAGAGATACAGACCTGCCACTGCACGACGAGCAGGAGCTACCACCCACATCTACACCAACCCTCCAGCTAGGACACATTCTACCATGCCCCGATCGCAGGACTTCCCGGAAATCCAAGCTCTGTTCGACGCGAACAAGACTTGGTCTGAGGCCGTTGCGGCCAAAGAGCCAGATTTCTTCCCCACCTCGGTCAAGGGACAGGTGAGTAGCGACTGTGAGGAGCCAGGTCTTGGCTGATCACATTCGCTCCTACCTGTACGACGTCCCTGCAACAATCTCACCGCCCTTCCCTGCAACCGACAAACCTTCATCGTGCTCCACTCGCTGCGCTTCTCCGCTTTACAGGCTCCTGGATACCTCTGGATCGGATGTGCCGACTCGCGAGTCCCAGAGAGTGTCATCATGGGCCGAAAGCCTGGAGAAGTCTTCGTACACGTGAGCTTCACGATTTGATCTGTCTGGAACGAGCTGAAGAGCAGAGGAACATTGCCAACCAGGTTAGTCACGAAGAGACGACATACGAAGACAAGCTGATAGGCAGTTCCAACTCGATGACGACTCTGCCAACTCGCTCCTCGACTACGCTGTTATGACCGTCGGTGTGACGCACGGTAAGCGGACATTGATTATGGGCACCGGCGCCTCGCTGACCGAAGTCATCATCGCTGGGCACACCGCTTGCGGAGGCTGCATCGCCGCGTACCACGCCCCGCCTCCCTCGCCCGAGGCTCCCCCGCACAACTCCCTGACCCGATTCCTTGACCCCATCGTCAACCTCCGACACAACTTGCCCGACGGCGCGACGGTCGACGACCTCATCGAGCAGAACGTCCGGCTCGGTGTCTCCAACCTTGTCAAGTCGCCCGTGGGTCCACTTCGCTCATTCGTTCACTTGAAAGGACTGCGACGCTGACGCCTAGATTATGCAGCAGATCTGGGCGCTGAACAA
>Ga0308169_10003622_pt1 | contig 14957 bp, 8 predicted proteins | sample PhyBR1_2_FD_202139 | JGI IMG/M metagenome (GOLD analysis project Ga0308169, IMG submission 202139) | Phyllosphere microbial communities from UC Gill Tract Community Farm, Albany, California, United States - DLSLSB.R1 | ecosystem: Host-associated > Plants > Phyllosphere > Unclassified | place... | reverse complement strand
ATTCCAGTCGTCGTCGGCCGACGCATCCACTGCCTTGCCGTCGCTCTTGGACATGTCGTTGCCGCCGCCGCTGCTCGAGCCGAACTCTCCCCCCCACAGGTCGTCGCCGACCGAGACGCCAAGCGAGGGCGTGCCGAGGTCGACCCAGGACGCCGAGGCGCCCGTGTTGAACGAGGTAGGGCCGGAGAGGGTCGACGAGGGGACCGAGCCCGCGAGGAAGGGCGAGCCATCGCGGCCGAGGTGCTGACTTGCGAAGGTCGACGACGAGGGAGGAGCCGAGGACGGCGGTGGCTGCTGCTGTTGCTGCTGCGGTTGCTGAGGAGGGACGCTGTGCGAGGGAGGAGGGGGAGGGCGCATCGACTGCGAGTACGAGGGCGCCGCGGCCTGGTACTGGTGCGGCTGAGCGGCGTAGGGCGAGGGCGCCGAGCTGGGCGCCGGCGACAGGGCGTGCGAGTACTGCGAGTTGTACTGCTGCTGTTGCTGTTGCTGCATCTGGAGCTGGGCAAGGGCAGAGTCAGCCTCGGCGCGGCAGAGGAGGGAGAGGAGGGAGAGGAGGGAGAGGAAGAGGGACGCACGAGGTGCTGCGCCGTCGGGCCCGACTGCATGCCCATGTACTGCTGCTGCTGCTGCATCCTCTGCTGCGGCGTCGGCGTCCCACCGTGCGCCGACTGGGCCGGCGAGGGCGCGCCCGTCTGGGGCGAGCCGAGCGACGCGTACATTCCGCCGCCGGGCGCCTGGCGGTGCTGCATGCCCGGCGTCAACTGCTGCTGCGCCTGCGCCTGCGCCTGGAGCTGCGCCTGCGCTTGAGCTTGCGCCTGCGCCTGAGCTTGGGCTTGGGCCTGGGCTTGAGCGTGCGCGGCGGCGTACTGCTGGTACTGAGCCGGGGAGGGGGCCGAGCTGCCATACGGCGCCGGCGACGAGTGTTGCTGTTGCTGCTGCTGGCCGTACGGCGCCGGCGAGCCCGCCTGCGAGCCGTGGTGCACGCTGCCCGAGGCGACGCGCTGGTGCGGCTGCGGCTGCTGCTGCTGCTGCTGGGCGGACGAGGCGTACTGCTGGGCGTAGCTCGCGCGCATCTGCTGCATCTGCTGCATGTGCTGCTGCTGCGGCGTGCCGGCGCGCATCGCCTGCTGCTGCTGCGCCTGAAGCTGCTCGCGGAAGAACGACGCCGAGCCGCCGCCGCCGCCGCCGCCGCCGTCCCGCTCGCTCGGACCTCCTCCCGCGCCGCTGAGCGCGCTCGTCGGGCGCTGCATCATCGCGCCCGGCCCACCACCGATGCCAGCCGACGCAGGCGGGCTCCCCGCATGGCTCCCCGCGTAGCTCGTCGCGTACTGCGACCCTTGCCCGCCCGGCGCGCTCGGACCCACCCCGGGCGCGCCGACGCTCGCCTGGCGGTGCACCTGGGCGTGCGCGACCTGCGGGCTCGCCGAGTAGCTCGAGCTCGGGACGCGCGCGCGCGGGCTCGCCGCGTGCGCCGCGCTCGGCGCCGGGCTCATCGTGCGCTGCCCTTGGGCCTGCGCGTGCGCGTGCGCCTGCTGCTGGGCCGGGCTCGGGCCTGGGGCGGGCGCCGACGCCGAGGCGGTGCGCGCGCCGCCCATGGCGGCGTGCGCCTGCGCCTGGAGCTGGTAGAGCAAGCTCTGGGCCTGGCTCTGGAGCTGCGTCTGGAGCGCGGGCGGCAGCTGGCGGAACGTGGGCGCCGAGATGAGCGCCTGCACCGACTGGTACTGCTCGGCGAGCGGGCGGTTGTCCGGCGTCGAGCTCGTCGCGCTGCCCGTCGCGCTGCCGGCGGCTGAGCCGGGTCGGGGCGAGGAGGAGGAGGGGACCGTGCCGGGCTGGGCCTGCGCCTGCGGGCTCGCCGTCGCCGCCGCCGCTGCAGCCGCCGCCGCCGCCATGTTGGCCTGCATCTGCTGCTGCTGCTGCTGCTGCTGCTGCTGCTGCATCTGCTGCTGCCGGAGCATCATCGCCTGCTGCTGCGGCGTCATGCCCGGGCCCGGCGCGGGGGCGCCGTACGACCCCGGCGCCGGACCCTGGCCCTGCTGCAGGCCGAACGACGCCGCCGTCGGCGAGGGTACAGTCGGCGAGGGCGCAGCGCCGGGCGAGGGCGGCGGCGCAGAGCCCTGCAGGTGCGGCGGGATCGCCGAGCCGTACATGGTGCGCTGGGCGCTCGGCGGGCGCGGCGGAGGGGCGGTCGCGTACTGCTGCTGGAGGTGCGGCTGCGACGGCGTTGCGCTGCGACGAGAGGGCGGGACGGCCGAGCTGGCGCTCATGGCGGGCGACGCGCCGCCCTGCGGGAGCTGGAGCTGCGGGTCGGCGCCGAGCATCGTCTGCTGCGACGGCGTCGGCGGCGGCGGCGCGTTGAACCGACTCGCCGCCTCCGAGTGGTGCTGCTGCTGGTACGGCTGGGGCTGCTGAGGCTGCTGCCCGAGCATGACCTGCTGCAGCTGCGGCGGCCTCGCCATGCCCGGCGGCGCCGGCGTCGCCGGCACGACCTCGACGGCGTCCTCGTCGGCCGACTCGGGCACGGTCGCGAGCTCGACGGCGCCGGGGCCGAGGCCAGGCGCCGGGCCCGAGACCTGGCGCCGCTTGGCGTCCGGGCTCGCGAGCTCGTCGGTCGAGCGCGAGCGCTTGGGCGCGCCGTTGACGGGCTCGAGCGGCGCCGAGGTCGGCGTCGGCTCGTGCGACGCCTGCTGCTGCTGCTGCTGCTGGGTCTGCAGCGGTGCGCCCGCCGTCGCGTGCGCCGCCGCAGGAGCCGCCGTCGGTCGCGCAGGCGTCGGCGTCGTGGCGACGAGCGTCAGGCCGCGCTTGTACTGCTGCTCGTACTTGTCGGCGGCGATGAAGTAGCTCTTGAGCGACTTGTACGCCGAGACGAAGCGCGGGCCGAAGATGGGCGTCTCGGGCGGGTCGAGGAGGGGCGGAGGTGGGACGACGAGGCGCTTCTGCGGGTGGAGCAAAGAAGCGTGTCAGCGTAGGCTCACTAGTACACGAGGATGAGTAGGGGAGAGAGAGGAGACGCACGCTGCCGTCCTTGTTGAGCGCAATCTCGGCCATCGAGTTGAGGTAGGTGACGTTCGACTGCAGCCGCAGCATGATCCTGCGCATCAACCGATACCACTATCAGCTCATTTCGACGTGTGCACGACGAGACGAGACGATGGAGAGTAGGAATCGAGGACGCACGGGCCGTACTCGCCCTGGTTGACGGGCCGCTCCTTGAGCACCTCGTCGGCGCACCGGATCAGCTCGGCGTTGAGCGTCTGGACGCACGACACCTTGTGCCCGTTGAACCGGCGCCGCACGTCGTGCGGCGTCATGGTCTGGAGCCCGGCGGGCATGGCGATGCCGCCGGGCGGGACGGGCGGCGAGCGCTTGGGCGCGCTCGCGCTCGAGGGGAGCGAGGGCGAGGCGGTCGAGGTGGACGTGGTGGGCGCGGGAGGGGCGGCGGCGGAGGAAGAGTCGGTCGAGGCGAGGACCGCTCGCGCGAGAGCAGTGGGCGGGGTTGGGGAAGGCGCGGCGCGAGCGGTCGACGGCGCGGTCGAGGTCGAGGGAGGGCTCTTGGGCGCGCCGTCGGCGGCAGACGGCTCGGCGGGCGTGTCGGTCGTCGCCGTCGTAGTCGCCGTCGTGGACGGCGAAGGCGACTTGGCGTTAGGACGGGCCGCGCCGGCGTCCTCGCCCTCCTTCATGAGCTCGTCGCCGTCCTCCCGCCCGTGCTCCTTCTCGCCCTTTCCGCTCGGCGTGTCCTTCTCGTCCACCGCCTCGACCTTCTCGTCCCGCCCGTCGTCGCTCACCGCCTTCTCCTCGACGACCGGCGCGCCCTCGTCGTGCGCTCGATCCCCCTCGCCCGGCGCTCCCTCGCTCCCCTCGCGCTCGCCCGCCGCGCTCGGCTCCTCGACCGCCGTGCGCGCACCCGCCTCGTCTACCTCAGGCCCTCGCTCGGCGCTGCCGCCCTCGCCCTGCGGCTGTGCGCTCTCGGGCGCAGGCGCGGGCGCGGGCTCGGACGCCGGCGCGCCGTCGCCGTCGCCGTCGGTCGAGTCGGCCTCGGGGATGTCGCTCAGCTGGGCCTGGGCCGCAGCTTCTGCGGCGTCGGCTGCGGCGGGCGGCGAGGCGGCTTGAGGAGGATGAGGAGGCGGAGGGGGAGGGTTGTCGGACGAGGAGGCGGCGGGCGCGGGAGGGTCGCTCGAGGTGGACGCGGGGGTGAGGGACGAGTCGGTGCCGGGTGCGCTGCCGCCGAAGAGCGAGTCGTTGGCGTCGTCGTCGTCGTCGTCGCGGGGCTCGGCCTTGACGTTGACGAGGGGCGCGTCGTCGTCTCGAGCGGGAGGTCGTCTAGAGGGCTCGGCGCTGTCGCCAGCTGGGCCTGGTTCGGGGTCGAGGGCTTTGGCCTTGCCCTTGATGCTGGCGCTCCTGGTGGACCTGGAGCGGGCGGTGGTGGTCGAGGACGAGGGAGCCGGTGGTTCGAGCGGCGGGGGGTGGGACGGCCCGCGGCTCCTCCCCCTCCTGAGAGCGGTCGGGGGTGCCGAGTCCTGGCGGGCTGGTGGCTGAGCCGAGGTGGAGCGGGAGGCGGTGGCTGCACGGGTGGAGCGGGGCCTTGGTGGTGGGGACGGGGATGGTGTGGGCGATGAGAGGGACGAGGCGGAGCGCGACGAGCGGGCCGAGGGCGAGGGGCGGGGCATGCCACGGCGGGCGGGTGTGTGCCGGGGTAGCTCGGCTCTGGTGCAGCAAGCTTGGAGGCGGGAGAGCCGGTCGAGAGGGACGCGCCCCTCCTCCTCCTCGTCGTCCCTCTGTTGACCCTCTCGCTCCCTCTCTCGCTCTCCCCACCACCATGTCGAGCACAAAGAAGCTCCGCGCTTGCCTCTTGTGCAGCTTTGTCGCTTCCCCCGCCGAGTTCCGCAAACAGGGCTGCCCAAACTGCGAGGACAAGCTCGAGGTCCGTCTCATCGTCCTCGCCCTCCTCCTCTCCACGTCCTCCGAGCGCACCAACTGACTCGAGCTGCACCGCAACGTAGATGAAGGGCGACCAGGACCGCGTCATGACCTGCACCACGGCTCAGTTTGACGGCGTCATCGCCATGATCAACCCGGACGAGAGCTGGGTCGTGCGTCTCCTCCTCTCCTACTGTCTCGACAAGGGCCTCGACAACAGCTGCTGACCCTGCCTTCGCTCATTCTGCCCGCAGGCCAAGTGGCAGCGCAACGGTGCGCCTCGCTCTCCCTCTCGTCCCCCTCTTCGCCCCCACCTCGCTCCTCTGCTCGGCGCGCTACGCCTCTTTCAAACCGCTCAACTGACGCAGCTCCCACTCCATCTTGCAGACAAGCACGCACCAGGAGTGTACGCCGTCCGGTGCGTCCCCTCTCGCCCTCTGGCTCTCGTAGGAAGCTCCGCCGCTGACCCTGTCTCTCTCTCTCCTTCCTCACAGCGTCACGGGCCAGCTGCCAGACGACATCGCCGAGGACCTCGAGGGCCGTGGGATTAGCGCTGCGTCGCGCGAGAACGATGACTGAGCGGGTCGAGCCGCGCGAGCACGAGTGCGAGGAGGAAGAGGAGGAGGAGGGCCGCCGACTCGGAGGGTCTGGTTTGCGCCGCCGCTGCGCTTGTTGTACTTTGTCGTGCCTGCCTGTATCGATACGAGAACACCTTTACTCGCTCGCCGCTACACAGAGAGAGCAAGCGCGTCCCCCCACTCGGCTCTCGTCGCTCTTCTTCCAACACCAACCTCCCGCCGCCCGCGCTCTCGCCCCTCGCGCCAGCGTGCGATGCCCTGATCCGCCTCAGGACATGCCGCCGACCGCCTCGTACGAGTCGTTCCCGCTCGCGCCCCCGCCCGACTCGCCCTCGCTCCCCGCCTCGTCAGCGACCGACCCCTCGCCGTTCGCCCGCCTCAAGCGCTTCCTCGCCGGCGCGGGGGCCAGCACTGCCCCGCCGCAGGATGCTGCAGCACCCACGGCGCAGGAGCAGCAGACGGCCCCGCCCGCGAGCCAGGCGCCAGGCCCCGCCGCCGACGCCCAGCGCTACCCGACCGCCCGCCAGGCCCTCGAGTCGGCCCTCGGCGCAGGCGCAGGCTCGAGCAGCGCCGCCACTCCGCCAGCAGTAGTTCCACCGGGCGGCGCCGCCCCAGCGAGCCGCGCCGTGTCGCGCTCGCGCTCGCGCGACCCCGCCGCCGGCACCGCGTCCCCCTCGTCCTCGTCGCCCAGCCGCACCTCGCACCCGCACCCGCACCCGCACTCGCGCACCCGCTCGCGCCCTCCGCCCTCTTCGCCCTCCTCGCGCCCGCCCGGCAGCAGCGCCGACCACGCGCCGCACCCGACCGCGCCCAACGCGCGCTTCGTGCGCCCCTTGCGCCTCTCGGGCGCGCCGAGGCCGTCGGTGCGCGTCAGCTTGCAGCAGGCCGAGACGAGCGGGATCCTGAGCTCGAGCGTCGGCGCGTCGTCCGTCGGCGTCGGCCCGGGATCGGCGCCGGGAGCAGGAGGAGGAGCGGGAGCGCTCGCGGGCGACGTCGACTCGCCGACGCTCAGCGAGGGCTACTTTGCGGCGGGCGGCGGCGGCGGCGCAGGTGCGGGCGGGCTCGGCGCCGGGTCCGGCTGGGCGAGCGGCTCGGACGCGCCGGGCCCGCCGTTCCACGCTGCGTCGAGCGCAGGCGGCAGCGCCGCCGGCGGCGACGTGCGCAAGCGCCGCCTGTCGATCCCGAACCTCGGCGCGTCGTTCCCGGGCTTCAAGCGCGGGCGGAGCGTAGTCGGCGGCGGCGCAGCGGGAGGAGGAGCGGCGGGCGGCTCGGACGAGGACGACGATGCGCGGTCGGTCGTCAGCGCTGGGACGGGAGGAGGGTATCGCTCGAGCCCGACGGCGTACGAGCTCATGCGGCGGCTGCGAGGCGAGGTGCGTCTCCCTTTCTCTTTCCTGTGCGCGCGCTCGAGGACGAGGTCGGCTGACATCCACAACGCTCGCTCGCAGGGCCTCTCCAAGACGTACTGGATCAAGGACGAGTCGGCGAGGGAGTGCTTCCAGTGCCAGTCGACGTTCACGACCTTTCGCCGCAAGCACCACTGTGCGTCCTCTCCCTCGTCTCGTCCTCCTTTGAGGTCCAGCGGCTGACGCTCGATCCCCTCCTTCCCTCCCTCCCTCTCGCCCGCCCTCCCAGGTCGCATTTGCGGCCAGATCTTCTGCATCAACTGCGCGTCCCACATCCTGCCCCGCCTCGGCCACCTCGAGCGCGTCCGCGTCTGCGACGGCTGCCGCCCGACCGCCCTCAAGCACGAGTCGTCCTCGGCCTCATCGTCGCGCGCGTTCGACGACTCGGCCTCGGCGTACCGCTACCGCGCCCAGTCGCAGTCGCAGGTCCTCGCGCGCGACGAGCACGCCCTCGCGCAGGCCCGAGCGCTGTACCGCCCCTCGTCGTCGTCCGGCCTCGGCGCCGCCGCCGCCGCCTCAGCAGCAGCAGGCACGCCGTACTACCACCGGCACCACTCGCGCCTGTCGACGAGCTCGTTGCCCGACATCGACGACGACGACGGGCGCCTGTCGCGCGCGTCGTCGGGCCGGATGCGCAGCCCGATCTTCGAGGAGGGCGAGCGCGAAGCCGAGCCGCCGCCGCGCAGCCCCAAGAGCTCGATCGCGCACAAGCAGCTCGAGCAGCAGCAGCAGCAGCAGCAGGCGCAGGCGCAGGCGGGCGGCGGCGAGGCGACGGGCGCGGGGTCGGCGGGAGACGGCGCCGAGGCGCTGCCGGCCGTCGCGGCCGACGGCGAGCGCGCGCCGGTCGACCCGTCGGGCGCAGGCCTGCACAGTCCGGCGCTGTCGGCCGCGGCGCCGTTTCGGCGCGAGCTCGGCGACGAGGAGCACGAGACGGCCGACGAGGCGGGCGGGTCGGACGACGACGAGGGCAAGAACGGCTCGGCGCTGCTCCTGCGCCCGCCGCAGCAAGGGCTCGGGCTCGACCTCGACGGGCACGGCGGCGGCTTCGGCGACCTCGACGGCGCCGGCGTCCACCTCCAGTCGCAGCCGTCGCCGCACATCCGCATCGACTCGTCCCGCCCGGGCTCGACGACGTTCCCGCCCGACTCGCCCTCCTTCCCTCGCCTCGACCGCTCCATGTCGCGCATCAGCGGGCACCTCGTCCCTCGCCTCCCCGACGAGTCGTTCGGCGACGCCTTCCTTGGCGGCATCGACCCGGACGTCTACCACGCCGACGCCTTTCGCGCGGCCGAGGCCGTCGACATCCCGCTATCGCCCGCCGCCCTCGCCCACATCCGCCGCATGATCGCGCAGAGCCTCGCGCGCGCGCAGGTGCCGCACGCCGCCGCGTGGGAGCCCGAGCTCGAGCGCCTCCTGTTCGACGTCGCCGACCGCCTCGCGACGTTCGACGAGGCCGACCTCGCGAGCGGCGGCCCGCTCGACGTTCACGCGCACGTGCACGTCAAGCGCATCCCGGGCGGCCGGCCGCGCGACAGCGAGTTCGTCAACGGCGTCGTCTTCACCAAGAACGTCATGCACAAGAAGATGGCGCGCGAGCTCGCCAACCCCAAGGTCATGCTCCTGTCGTTCCCGCTCGACTTTCTGCGCGCCGACGGCAAGTACCTCGACCTCGACACGGTCCTGCGCCAGGAGAAGGAGTACCTGCAGAACGTCGTCGCGCGCATCCAGAACCACTTCCCGCAGATCATCCTCGTCGAGCGCAACGTGAGCTCGAGGGCGCTCGAGCTCCTGCGCGACCTGCGCGACGTCGCCGTCGCTCGCCACGTCAAGCGCGTCGCGCTCGACGCCGTCGCGCGCTCGTTCGGCGCCGAGGTCGTCCCGAGCCCGCACGCGCTCCTCGACAGCAAGGTCGGCCGGTGCGCGCGGTTCCGCGTCCAGACGTTCGTGCACCCGCTCATCCCTGGCGGGCGCAAGACGCTCCTGCGGTTCGAGGGCAGCACCGGCGGCGACCGCCAGACCGGGTGCACGCTCCTCCTGCGCGGCGCGTCGATGGACGACCTCGCCAAGGTCAAGCACATCGTCAACATGCTCGTCCTCGTCGTCTACAACGCCAAGCTCGAGGGCTACCTCCTCCACGACCAGCGCATCGAGGTCCTGCCCCCGATCCCGTCCTCCTCGCCGACCTCGCCCTCGCCCTCGCCCGCCGCCCGTTCGCCCCGCAAGCCCGCCGCCGACCTCGCCCATGTCGCTCTCGTCGACGAGAAGGCGCCTCTCGACGTCGACGAGGACACGACCGAGACGCTGCCGCCGCCGCCGGCGCCCGCTCTCGCCGCACGGCCCTCCTCGGCGACGACGACGACGGCGCGCATCTCGGCGACGCTCGCGCCGTACCAGACGACGGCGCTGTCGGGCTCGCCCCTCGTGCACTACCCGCCGCCGTACCCACTCGCGCGCATGGCGGCCGAGGACCGGCGCGTGCGCGAGATGCGCGAGATGCGCGACAAGGAGGAGACGATGCGCATCCTCGTCGAGGAGGAGCAGGCGGCGACGGCGTCGACGATTGGCGGCGGCGGCGGTAGCAGCATCGCGAGCGGGTCGTCCATCTCGGCGAGCTCGAGCAGCGCAGCGCTCGACATGCTCGGCGGCGCAGGCGGCGAGGCGTCCCTCTCGTACGACAGCCTGAGCTCGCTCGGCTCGATCCTCGGCAGCGCGCCGTCCGAGGTCGGCTACGCGCTCCACCACGCCAGCCGCGACCCGTCGCCGCACCAGCAGCACCGCGCCGAGCTCGCCGTCCTGCAACAGCCCGAGGAGCTCGCGCGGCAGAGCCAGTTCGCCGACGCCGAGGAGGAGCACGCCCTGCACCTCGCCGCGTGGGAGGCCTACCACCGCGCGCACGAGGACAGCTTCGACCCGCACGACTTCCAGCAGCTGTTCGTCCTCGAGTCGCTCGTCCAGGTCTCGCCGCGCGGCGAGCCCGTCCGCCTGTGCCGCCCACCCGAGGTGCACTCGATCGCCTTCTACGGCGAGGGCGACACGACGATCGGCCAGTACCTCAAGTTCGCCGACGCCGCGCTGCGCTCGGGCGAGCCGTGCCCGAGCCCGTCGTGCCACGAGTCGCTGCGCAACCACCGCCGCGTCTTCGTCCACGACGGCCACGTCCTGCACGTCTCGTGGGAGCCGTGGAACAACGACGTCCTGCGCGGCGCCGTCGGCATGAGCACCGAGTGCCGGCACGTCGGTTGTCGGTGCGGCGGGCGGCTCGTGCGCGCCGCGACCGAGACGGTCCGCCTCAGCTTCGGCAAGTTCCTCGAGCTGTCGTTCTACCCGTCGCACCGCCTCGCGTGCGCCGACGACGGGTGCGGGCACGACGGCCAGCTCGAGCACGTGCGCCACTGGCACTACGGCGGCGTCCGCGTCGCGATCCGGATCGACAAGGTCGACCTGCGCGACGTCGTCGCGCCGCCGCGCAACGTCAAGGTTCGGCCCGACCGCCAGCTCGAGCTGCGCAACGCCGAGTACCAGCAGGTCCTGCGCCGCAGCGAGGCCTTCTTTGCGTCGGTCCAGGTGCGCGTCGCCGCGTTCAAGTACGACTGCATCCCGGCAGAGAGGGTCGACGAGTGCAAGGCGGCGCTCGGCGACTTCTCTGCCCGGTGCGAGGCCGACCGCAAGGCCGTCGCGCGCCTCTTGCGCTCGGCGTACGAGCACGCGCACGACTCGAACGGCACCGAGATGACGGCCGTCCGGCGCATGCTCCAGGAGAAGAGCCACGCCTTCGACGCCGACTGGGCCGCCTTCGTCAAGCGCATCACGCCGTTCGACATGCAGGACATGCGCCGCGCGAGCGTCGCTCAGCTCAAGCGGTACCTGCCCGACGGCACGCAGCGCGGCGCGTCGGGTCCGCTCCCGCCGGCGATCGAGGTCGAGGAGCACCTCGAGGACGGCGGCAGCAGCGGCGGCACCAAGTCGCCCGACTCGCCGTCTGCGGGCGACCGCGAGCGCCTCGAGGAGGGCGAGACGCAGGCCCTGCGCGACGCCGAGGTCCGCATCGACCCGCCCGCCGGCTCCTCCCTCAACTCGCTCGACCCGCTCGCCAGCTCGACCGCAACGATCCTCCCCTCGCCTCTCAGCATCAACGCCAACCTCCCTCGTCCACCGCCCCTCTCGCGCACCAACAGCTCGTACCGCCGCTCGTCGTTCGGCAGCGACTTCGAGAGCGACTCGACCATCTGCGCCGACGGCGAGCCGACGACGGTCGTGCCGAGGACGACCTCGCCCTTCATCAAGCGTCGACAACTGCCCGCCATGGTCGACGAGACGAGCGCCGCCGAGAGCGAGCTCGAGACGCCGATCTGGCAGCGGCGGCGAGGTGCGGGCGGCCAGGTCGCGTCGCTCGTCAGCGCGTACGACTCGGGCTCGGTCGGCGGCACGCTCTCGCGCGACGCGACCATCAAGGCCAAGCACGGCTCCTCGCCGGCACGACCGACCCTGCGCCGCTCGCAGACCGAGAAGCCGCCGCCGCCGAGCCGGCCTCGGCCCAAGGCGACGAGCACGTTCCACGAGACCGACAGCAGCTGTGCGTCCTCTCTTTCTCTCTCTCTAATCCTCGTTGACGTTCTGCGCACCGAGCTGACGTTCTTTCCCGAGCAGATGCGCGCATCGTCGGCGTCTCGCACCTCATGGCCGAGTCGTCGCTCTCGGCCGCCGCCGCTCGGCCCTCCCGCATCCCTTCCCGCAAGCCCACCAGGTCGTTCGCGCCCAGTCCTACCCTCGACGAGGACGTCGACGAGGCGGCAGGCGCGCTCGCTCCAGGTCTCGCCGTCAGCACGTCGCCAACCTCGACTCGCCCGTCCTCCCGCGCCAGCTCTCGGGCGCCCTCCTCGCGCAGCGCGAGTCGCGCCGCCAGCCCGACGGCAACTCGCCCTCGCTCGGCCTTCTCGCGCGGGCCCGAGAGCACGGTCTCGTCGCAGCGGCCGCCGCTCAAGCCCTCGTCGTCGTCGCGCTCGACCATCAAGGGCAAGTCGCGCGCCTCGGCCCAGCTCTCCGAGTCGAGCGACGCCGGCGCCCTCAAGCCATCTCGCGGCATCGGCCTGTCGCGCCCGACCGCCTCGACGGCCAACAAGGTGACCCGCCGGGCCGTCTCGACGGGCACGGGCCGCCACGTCACCAACATGCGGCGCCACTTCGAGAACGTCAGCCGCCAGAACGAGAAGCAGCAGGCGATGCGCAAGCGTGCGAGGCCCATCATCACGTCGCAGCCGACCGTCCAGATCTTCGAGAACATCCGCGACGCCATCAAGGAGGACTCGGACGACGAGGACGACGACGACGGCGCAGGGTCCGACGCCGAGTCGGGAGGGGCCGACGACGAGTTCGACGATGAGCAAGAGCCGCCCGAGCGCGACGACGAGACCAAGCTCGCCGCCGGCGGCACCTCGCCCGCCAAGAACGCCCACCTGCGCCTCTCCGACCCGACGACCGCGCCCTCGACGTCGGCGCCGACCGGCATCTCGTCGATGACCATGTCGGACGCCCTCGCGCGCTCGAGCCACGGCGCCGACCCAGCAGGCGGGCTCCTCATGCCGCCGCCCGCCCTCGAGCAGCACTCGACCGCCGAGCCGTCCGACTCGGACTTTCCGTCGATCCCGCCGTCGCCCGTCATGCCCGACTCGTTCACGTTCCCGCGCATGTCGGAGGGCGAGTCGAGCGGCGCCGAGCGGCGGTCCATCTTCAACGCGTTCTCGAGCTTGTGGAACTACCGCAACGGCGACTTTTCCCCTCTCGCCTACCCGACGTGCGTCACGCTATCTCTCTCTCTCTCTCTGACGGTCCAGACGAACGACCCAGACGAACGACTAAGGACTGACTCTCGACCTTGCAGGCTCGCCACGGAGCACGTCTACGCCGACAACCCCGTCGTGCTGCGAGACGACGAGCCGACCTCGCTCATCGCTCATGCTCTAAGGTGCGTCCCTCGCCTTCTTGCTCCCTCGCAGATGAGCAGAGCTGACGCTCTGACCCCGCGCGCAGCTCAAAGCGGTACTACCAGGCGTTCGAGAACGCCAACCTGCCTCGCATTCGAGAAGGTCTCGGCGTCGCGAGCGCCGGCGCCGAGCACCAGGGCGAGGTCACGTCGTTCGCGACCCAGCACGACAGCGACGTCGCACAGACGATCGAGGAGATCCTGCGCGCCTCGACACAGCGCTCGTTCAAGCTCGGCGGTGCGTCCACGTCCTCTCGCTCGCGCGCACGAGCCTCTTGCGGACGGGACTGACTCCTCTCTTTCTCCTGCAGATGTCGAGCTCGGCGACATCTCGGCGCGCTGTACGGTGTTCTGGGTCGAGCAGTTCGAGGCGCTGCGCAGGCAGTGCGGCTGCGACAAGCAGTTTGTCGAGAGCCTGTCGCGGTGCTTCAAGTGGGACGCGGCGGGCGGCAAGAGCAAGGTCGACTTCATGAAGACCCTTGGTGCGTCCTTATCCCTCTGGTCGACGTGCGGTTACGGCCTAGGCTGACGCACCTCGTCGTCTCGCTCGCAGACGACCGCTTCATCGTCAAGCAGCTCTCGCGCCCCGAGATGGAGGTCTTCGCCCGCTTCGCGCCGGCCTACTTTCAGTACATGGCCGACGCTCTCTTCCAGGGTGTGCGTCTTCGACTTCCTCGCTCGCGCTCCCCGACGACGTGCGGCGACCGTGCTGACGCTGAGCGCGCACGGACCCACAGAAACCGACCGTCCTCGCCAAGGTCTTTGGCATCTACCGCATCAGCCTCGGCAAGGAGTACCGCAACGTCGACTTCCTCGTCATGGAGAACCTCTTCTACGGCCGTCAGCTCAAGCAGATCTTCGACCTCAAGGGCTCGACCCGCAACCGGCGCGCCGACGAGAACAACCCGGTCCTGCTCGACGAGAACTTGCTCGAGGGTGCGTCCCTCTGCCTCTCTTGAGCTGCAGCCGAACAAGAGCTGATGTCCAACTATGCAACAGTGTCGCTCAAGAGCCCGTTCTACGTCCGCGAGGAGTCGAAGCAGTTCATCAAGCAAGCCATTTTCAACGACAGCCAGTTCCTCTCGGACCTCAGTGCGTCCTCCCTCGCCTCCCTCGTCATGCTCACGACCCTAACACTTGCCTGCTGCAGACGTCATGGACTACTCGCTCGTCGTCGGCGTCGACGCCGTCAAGTCCGAGCTCCTCGTCGGCATCGTCGGTGCGTCCTCTCCGTTCCCTCGCTCGCGCTCGAGCCGCTCCCTGACTCTCTCTCTCTCTCTTCGCCGCGCAGACTACATCCGCACCTACACCTGGGACAAGCGCATCGAGAGCTGGGTCAAGGAGACGACCTTTCTCGGCGGCGCGTCAAAAGCCGGCGGCCCGACCGTCATCACGCCCAAGCAGTACAAGCTGCGCTTCCGCGAAGCCATCGACGGCTACCTCCTGCTCGTGCGTCCTGTTCCTCTCTTTTTCTCTTTTGAGCTCGTGAGCTGGACCTGACGCTCGTGCTTGCAGGCCCCGACGCCTTGGCTCGACCTCAAGTCCCTCCTGCCGATCCAGCCGCGCCCCGACCCGCCCAAGGCCGACGCCGCCTCGTCCTTCGACGCCCTCGCACCCGGCGCAGCAAACGCGCCCGTCCCGCCGCCCACGGCCTACCCTGCGCCGCCGCCCTCGGACACCTCGTCGATCGTTGCCGCCTCGCTCGCGACCATGTAAAACTTCAGCTTCCTCGCTCTCTCCCTCTCTCTCTTTGTTGTCTTAGAATGTGCTGTACGCAATGCAATAAGGAGCTCGACGACGAGCGATGACTACTAAGGATGCGAGTGCGCGAACGAGAGAGAGAGAGAGCGAGAGCGAGACCTAAGAACCGAGCGGCGGGCTCGACCATGCCGATGAGAGCCTCCTCAGCGCCTTGCGCGCTCCTCCCTCCGCTACCGGCGGCGACGACGTGCCGTCCTGCGACGCTGGCGCGCCGTCGAGCCCGATCCCGAGGCCGACGTCGCCGCTCAAGCTCGGGCTCGGGCTCGGACTCGAGCTCAAGCTCAAGCTCGCGCGCGACCCCTGCCGCCGCTGCTGCTG
>Ga0308169_10003618_pt1 | contig 14969 bp, 19 predicted proteins | sample PhyBR1_2_FD_202139 | JGI IMG/M metagenome (GOLD analysis project Ga0308169, IMG submission 202139) | Phyllosphere microbial communities from UC Gill Tract Community Farm, Albany, California, United States - DLSLSB.R1 | ecosystem: Host-associated > Plants > Phyllosphere > Unclassified | place... | reverse complement strand
GACGGGTATGATGACGTGATTAGAGCGAGGCGAGGGCAAGAGGTATAGGGCATGAGGGGCGAGACTAGGAGAGAGAGAAGGAGAGCCGGAGGGGATGTCGGCGGCGCGAGCACGCTCAGCGGCCGTCGCGCTCGACGTAGAACGGCGCCCTCGTGCGCGGGTCGACGCTCTTGCTGCGCTCGCCGCCTGGCTGCAGGTGGTGCCAGTACAGCGTGTCGCCGCGCTGGAGCAGCCGCGGCGGCTCGCACGCGCTCCTCGGCGGGGTCGGCGCGCGCGCCGTGCGCGGCTCCTTGTCGGTCGGTCGCGCGGCGGGCGACACGCCTCGCAGGGTCGACGAGGGCGACGTCGAGCGGGCGACGATCGGGTTGAGGACGCCGCGCTCGCCCGGGTAGTAGCTGCGCTCGCGCGCCGTCACCTCGCCGGCGTGGAAGACGAAGCGGTGGTGGTTGGCCGAACGCTGGTGGCTCTGTACGGACGCCTGGACAGGGAGAGAGAGTCAGCATGAGCTCGTCGAGCGAGCAGGGCAAGCGAGAAGAGGACGCACGTTGCACTTTGCGCAGGGAGCGACGATATGGTCTGCGGGGGTCCGAGCGAGGGGGGAGGTCAGCCTTCGAGCTGCCGTCTGCTGAGTAGGGAAAAGGGACGCACAGCCGACGGTCCTGCCGCAGCCGTGGCAGTTGATCGAGCTCGTGAGGCACTCGCACGTCCGCTCGACGTGCTCCTCCTCGGCGCCGCCGTTGTCGCGCGGGTAGAACGTCTCCGAGTTGCTCGGCGCGGCGTCGGTCGAGAAGAGGACGATGTGCGGCTTGAGGAGGAGGACGGCCTGCGTGGGGGAGAGGAAACGACGTCAGCTGAGAGTTTCTCGGCGCGGGCTCGAGGAGGAGAGGGAGGAGGAGGAGGAGGACGCACCCTCATGCCGCGGTCCGAGAGGAACGTGTCGCAGGTCGCGCACCGCACGTTGTACACGCGGTGGATCGAGGGCGGAGGGGCCTGGTGCTGCTGCGGAGGCTGGGCGTGGCGCTGCGGCGGGGCGAACGAGGCCGCCGGCGGCGCGAGGTACGACTGCTGGACCTGGCGGCGGTGGAAGTACTCGTGCTGGCGCTGCGCCCACTGGAGCGACGACTGCTGCTGCTGTCGAGGCGCGTCGAGAGGTGCGCCGGGTGCCGAGAGCATGCGCGAGTCGGAGCCGGCGCCTCGCGGCACCGCCTCCTCCGGCTCGAGGACGTCACGGTGGACGGGCCGGCGCGACGACGAGGCGACCGGGTGGTCGTGAGGGCTGGAGAGGCGAGGGTCGCGCATGTCGATCGTCGGAGGTCGGAGCAGAAGGGCGAGTGGAAGGGGTCGCGCGACGAGGACGAAGTGGAGGAAGGGGCGAGTTGGGCTCGCTGCTCGAGGTGGTGGTGGTACTGGCTGTGCGAGCTGTGCGCTGTGCGTGCGTGCGTGCAGGTGCCTCGCAGGTCGAGCGGCTGCGGCCGAGGCTTGCGAGGGAGGACGGAGGAAGGTGCGGAGGGGGGGCGGCGGGGAGCTCGAAGAACGGCGACGGCGGAAGGGGCCTCGGGAACGGACGAGAGTTGGCGCGGGTGCGTGTCCTCGGTGTGCAAGTCGAGGGCTGAGCGAGCGGAGGGGTGTGTGCGCGGATGAACGGACGGAGGGCGAGGCGGGAGGGGGAGGTCGAGTTGAGGAAGAGAGCTGGTCGAGGGAGAGGAAGAGAGGGAGAGGGAGGCACGGGTACAGGCTCAGGACGAGACTGGGTCTCGGGCAAGCGACGAGTTTGTTGCGGGTGCGCGCAGACAGAAGGTCGGGCGAGCGGGCGCAGCTGGCCAAGGCACGGGCCCACGTCGTCCTCCGCCTCGTCAACCTCTCTCGAAGCTCGAAGCGCGGGTCCGAGGTTTCCGCGATCGTCCCACGGCAGTGGGCACCTTTAGGTCCAAGACAGGGAGCGCGCCGGGGACGGACGGCGGACGCCTGCCAGGTTCGGCGAGGCGGACCTTCTCAACTGGCGCTGCGGCGAGCTCTGAACCGCCTGCGCCGGCTGCGCGCTGCGCAAGGGCTCGCGTGGGCTATGAACGCTCTCCGCTCTCGCCCATCGGCACTGACGAGAGAGCTCTCGACGAGCCCTGGTCGCGCGCGGAGACCCCGACCTGCGAGTCGAGGCTCGTGCGCGGCCCTGATCGCATCGGACGCACGCGGCTCTCGCTTTCCTCTGCGAGGCCTTGACTTCGTCAATGAGAGAGACAACTGAATCCGGCGCTAGAGCAGGTCGGCAATAGAGTAGCGCCGTGGGCGGAAGCTCCGAAGCCTGCGGGCGGTGCTGCACCTCCGCCGCGGTCTCACATGACGGCGACGACGAAGCAGAGTTTGCTCTCGCGCAGAGCCGAGATCTCGCAGGCAACGTCAGGCCAATGAGTGTCTGTTCGTTGCACGCCTCGATCCCCTCTCGACGCTGATTAAAGTTCTATGCACACGAGGCGCGCGAGAGAAAGAGAGCCTCCGTCGACGCGCCCTCGACGGCGACCTCGCGCGCAGCCGCCCTCGCACCCGGGCACGGACGACGCTCGCCCTCGCCGAGCACCCGGGCGCCGCCGCCCTGCCGCGGCCGTCCGAGCCCTCCCTCCGTCGGGCCGATCCAGCTCGGTCGCTCAGAGGAGCAGGCCCGCGCCCGCGACGAGCCCGCCGATGACAAAGCCCGTCACGGCCAAGCTTGCCGTGCTGCGCACCCCGGGCGCTGCGCCGCTGCTGCCGCCGCCGCCGTTCCCTGCGCCGTCGGACGCAGTCGGCGCAGGGCCGACCGAGCCCGTCGCCGACGCCGTCTGGGTCTGCGTCGCGGTCGCCGTCGGGTTGCGGCCGATGGTCGCGACGACGCCGTTGTTCGAGTCGTTCGGGTTGTAGTAAGGAGCGAGGCGCGCGAGGACAAAGTAGGACGCCGAGCTGAGGCGGAGGGTCGTCGCGTTGGCGTTCTGGTTGGCCTCGAGCAGGCTCGAGAGGTTGCCCGCCGAGGCGTTGAGGAGCGACGCGTTGAAGTAGCGGTGGTCGGCGGCGATGTTGCTGCGGGGAGCGAGGCGTCAGAGCAAGCACCTTGAGAAGGGCCAAGAGGAGGACGAGGGGACGCACTTGAACTGGCTGACGACGGTCTGTGCGACGTTCTGCGACGGCGTCGTCCAGATCGGGAGCGACGTGTTGGTCATGTTGAGCGCCGTGAAGTTGAGCGAGCAGGACTGCGAGAGGAGGGCGGCGGGGTCAGCTCTGGATCCTGCTCGGGCGAGCGAGGAGAGAAAGAGCGGGCGCACCTGCTGCTGCACCGAGTAGAGCACGATGGCCTGCGCGCCCTGCGCCTGTGCTTGACCGAAGACGCTCGCCGTGTAGTTGGCCTGCGCCTCGCTCGAGCCCGTCGTCGTGCCGTTGACGGGGACGGCGGTCGTCGAGTTGCCGAAGACGGCGAGCGTCGAGTTTGCCGTGTCGGCGGGGAGCTCGACCGTCTGGGTCGTCGGCGAGTCGCACGAGATGAGGGCGATCCAGGGGAGCGAGGTCGTCGTGCTCGAGTTGGCGTTTGCGAGTGCGGTTGACTCGTTGTAGCGGAGGAAGACGCCCTGCACAGCTCGTCGTCAGCTTCGGCGTGCTGTGAGAGAGTAAGAGAGAATTGGACGCACAAGGACGGACTGGTTCTGCGCCGTCGCAGTCGAGTTCTGGAGGAGCGCCATGCCCTGCCTGCGAGCGAGAGGAACAGCTCGTCAGCTGCGCTTCTTCGTGGACGAGGAGGGAGGGAGAGATGGACGCACGTCAAAGTTCCTCGGCTCTCGTCGACGCTCCACACGCCCTGCAGCGTCGCGTTGGTCGGCACCTCGGAGCTGTTGGCCTGGGCGGCGACGGTCGAGACGAGCGTGACGGTCTCCTGCTGCTCCTGGCCCGTGGTCGTCACGTTGCCCGACGCTGTGCTGGCTGCTGCGCTCGCGCTCGAGGTCGCGCTGGCCGAGGTGCTGCCGGTGCTTGGTGTGGAAGAGGCGGAGCCGACCGAGGTGGACGACTGGGCCGAGGCGCCGAGGGCGCTCGCGAGGAGGATGAAGGCGGTTGCGAGGCGGGTCATGCTACCTGCGGGAGGTCTGGGGTGCGCTCTAGGGTGCGAGAGGTCGAGGAGGATGGGTTGAAGGTCCTGACCGAGATGATGAGGATGAGGGGCGGTGCTGGTGCTGCGACGGCGGCGGGACCGGTCGGTGCGGGTTGCTGAGGCTGCTGAGTAGCTGCGGAGGTGTCGCTGCAGCGGGTAGGGCAGAGTCGAGCTGCTCTAGTGAAGGCTGTGGCCGCTCGACCCTTCCTCCTCCTCTCGCGCTCTCGTCGCTCGGCCACACGGCTCGGCCTCCGCTTCTCGCTCGTCGCAAGCTCGTCGAGTCGCTCCCTCGGGGCCATGACAAGTGTCTCTTTGCATTGCACAGTGTCTGTTTCGCTACGAGCGGGAGAGAGAGGACGAGAAGATGCGCCCGAGCGCTTCTCGGACGACGTCGTCGCTGAACAGGCCGTCGTCGGTCGGCCCGACCGCAACGGGCTCGATCCCGAGAGCCTGCGAGCAGCGTACGAGGCTGGGTCAGTCAGGGGAGTGCAGCCGAGGCCCGCGCGAGAGTAGAGAGAGAGAGAGAGACGCACGACGAGTTCCCGCTCGTCCACCTCAACCTGGCCGTTGCGCACCCACACGACGTGCGTCACGACGTCCCTCGGCTCGCACCTGCCCTGCCCGTCCCCTCGCGCCTCGCCACCGTCGAACGACCTCGCGCACGCGTCCGTGAGCGCCCGCACAAAGTCGCCCGCCCGGTACGCCGGCGTCTCGCGGTCCTCGGTCGCGTTGAGGAGCAGCACCTTGAACCGCAGGGCGCCGCCGGCTCCTCGCGCGATGAGCTCGCCGACGGGGCGGAGCGCGACGCACGGCACGATGCTCGTGTAGAGGCTGCCCGGGGCGTACACGAGGCAGGTCGCGTCGCGCAGGGCGTTGAGGAAGACCGTGTTGGGCCGCGGCCAGATCTCGGACCCGTACGCGTTGAGGTAGAAGATGCGCTTGATGCGCGCGGGGAGCGGCGCGATCGCGTGCGAGTCCTTGGTGAACTCGAGGTTGCGAGAGGTCGGTGCTGCGGCGGCGGCGGCGGCGGAGGAGGGGGCGAGGAGGGTCGGTGCGGGCGTGGAAGAGGCCGAGGTGAAGGCGGAGAGGCTGTTTGGGTCGGGCGAGGGCGCAAAGGGGAGCTCGGAGTGCGAGTCGTCCTCCTCGGCGCCGAGCACGGGCGGCTCGGGGAACGACGGCGTCGTCGCGCGCGTGAGCGGAAAGTAGCTCTCGGGCTTGAGCCCGCCTGGTCCTGCGCCGGCGCCGCCGAGGTAGCTGCCGACGGCGGGCGTCGTGACGCCATGCTCGAGCGCCGCCGAGGTCGTCGCCGACGGGTGCGAGATCTCGCTCTGGCCGGCGATGATCTGGCCGTCCTCGAGCTCGGCGGCGATCGTGACGGTCGACGACGTGTTGATGACGGGCACGATGCGCACGCGGTCGTGCGCGATGCCGGTAAGGGACGCAAAGAGGAAGATGGCCGACGGGACCTGTGAGACGAGGTCGAAGGTCAGCTCGAGCCGAGGAGGAACGGTGAGCGAGGGACGCACCGAGCCGAGGAAGAGCGAGGCGCCGCTCAAGAAGAGGTTGCCGATCGACGCCTTCTTGAAGTTGAAGCCCTGCGAGGAAGCTGGGTGAGCCGGTATGCGCGGAGCGGGAAGAGCGGGGGCTTGAGCGCACTCGCTGAGCTTTCTTGAGGACGGCGCTCTCAAAATGGACGAGGAAGGCCCGGATCGTCTCCTTGCGGTCGCCGGGGATGCCCTGTTGCGGAGAGGGGAGGAGAGGTGTCAGTGCCGAAGCGAGGCAAGGAGTGCGAGAGAGCGGACGCACCCTCCAAAGCTTGTGCGTCCCCTCGACGATCTCGTGCCACTCGCCCTTGACCTCGGCGTGCGACTTGCCGCTGCCTTCTCCTGGCAGGCGGTACTCGAGGAGCTTGCGGATGCAGTCGAGGGGCGAGTTGAGCGGCGAGGGCGGGATGAGGCGGATGAGGCGCGAGCGGATGTCGCCGAGAGCGGGGCCACCTGTTGCACGAGCGAGTCAGCGGTCGCTCACGAGGGAGCAGAAGAAGAGGACGTACCGAGGACGCGCTGAACCTCGGACGAGCTGCCGCCGTCGTCGGACACGGGAACGATGAAGGTGGTGCGCTGAGCGTCGGCGAAGGCGGCGAGGACGGCGTTGCAGCCTGTGCCGCCGCCGATGACGCAGAAGTTGTGCTGGCGGGCCAAGGCGGCGAGGTCGAAGGCGGGAGAGCCGCACAGGCGGGGCGTAGCGTCGTTTGCCGGTTCTGGCGAGGGTGAGAGGACGACGGGCGAGAAGTGGTGGGGGTTCATCGGCGGCGTGCTGCAGGTAGGGGTCGGGTCAGCGCCTCGAGTAGAGCATGACCGAGGGAGTGAACGGGGCAGACTTACGCGGCTGTGGTGGCTTGAGCCAGAAGCGGCCGCCCGGGAGAGGTGGGGGAGCGGTCGAGGAGGAAAGGCGAGCGTGTAGCCCCTGGCGAGCTTGTTGGACGGTACAGTCGCCGAGATGCGGTAGATCTGAGTGGATCCCGCTGAGCAAGCAGCTCGTCGAGCGAGGAGAGCGGGAGAGCAAGAGGCAGAGACGTTGGCTCGCCTCGTCGTCGTCCCTCCGCCTCCGTCTCTCTCCCTCACCCACCTCGAGACCAGCAGCAAGCACCACCACCATGAAGGGCATCGGCAAGGCATTCGCACGCGGTCCGTCTTTGCCTCCTCCACCCTCTTGTCGCCATTCTCCAGGCCGCCCCGCCTCATCACCGTCTGACCCGATCCTCCCCTCGCTACAGCACCGCACCTGATCGGCTCAAAGGTCGGCATGGGCAAGCAGTCGGTCGACGCAGAGACCAACGAGCTCGTCCGCAAGTTTGCCGGCCTCGAGGGTCAGTCCTCGCCCAGCTCCACCTCGGGCTGCGCAGCCTCGCCGTCTTGGCGCAGCCTCGCCTCGTCCTTGCAGCGACCCGTGGCCTGACACACTGCTCATCGCAACAGAGTACACCGCCAAGCTCGTCAAGGACTCGAGCAGCTTCCGCGAGGCCGTCTCGAGTGCGTCTCCCTCCCTCTCCCGCCCTCCTCGGCCTCCTCGTGCGACGATCCGCTGACCCTACCTCACCTCACCGCCCGCTCGCAGGCATGCTCACCTCGGGCGCCGGCTTCGCGACGACCTTCACGGCGCTCCTCACCCCGTTCGACGGCGAGGGCGCCCTCACGGCCCGCTTCCCGCAGGCCGAGACGACCCTGCGCAACATCGACCACTACCACGAGCTCATGGGCGAGCTGCGCGACGCCGTCCAGCCCGAGCTCGAGCTCATCGACGCGCGCGTCACGGCCCCGCTCAAGGAGTACCAGGAGCTCCTCAAGAAGATCCGCAAGACGGTCACCAAGCGCGAGCACAAGGTCCGTCGCCCTCTCGCCCTCCATGCTCTCTCCTCCGACGACGCGGTGACTGACTCGATCTTCCAACACGCAGCTCGTCGACTTTGACCGCCACAACAACTCGTACAGCAAGCTCAAGGACAAGAAGGAGAAGTCGCTCTCGGACGAGAAGAACCTGTTCAAGTACGAGCAGGACCTCGAGCTCGCGACCCAGGAGTACGAGCACTACAACAAGTGCGTCTCCTTCCTGCTGCTCCTGTCTCCTAAAGGGCGTCGAGCTGACTCGCTCTCCCCCTCGTCTCGCAGCATGCTCAAGGCCGAGATCCCGCACTTCCTCGCCCTCTCGACGAGCCTCATCACGCCCATCTTCCAGACCTTCTACTACATCGAGGTCGGCATCCTCTGTGCGTCCCTCGCCTCCTCTCGGGCCCTCTCGCCGAGCCCGACCCTGACCCCGACCCTCTCCCCTCGCGCCGCAGACACGCTCCTCGAGAAGATGCAGGCCTTCACGGGCCAGACGTACGGCGACCTGTCGGTCGACAACCTCGAGTCGATGCACTACGAGCGCAGCGGCGACGCGCCCGAGCAGATCGAGAACCTGAGCATCACCAAGCGCTTCACGAGCACTGGTGCGTCAAGCCGTTTCGCTCCTCGTCGGCTTCGCTTGCCCTCTCTCCGGACGAGGACATCGTGCTGATCCGACTGGTCGAACGCCTTGCAGCCCGCTTCATGTCGCAGCACCGCACCTCGTCCGGCTCGTCGGCCGGCCCAGCCTCGACCCTCGGCCGCACGGCGTCGTACTCGTCCTCGACGGGCGCGCCCTCGACGTACGGCTCGGGCTCGGGCGTCGGCGCCGTCGCAGGCGGCAGCGTCGCCCCGCCGGCCTACACGCCCCCGACCTCGGCCGCCGCGGCGCCGCTCGCGGGCAAGAGGGCCCCGCCGCCGCCGCCGGGCCGGCCGGGCGCCCAGAAGGAGTACGCGACCGCGCTGTACGACTATGCGGCAACGGTGCGTCGAAAGCTGTCCCCCTCTTCTGCCCGGGCGAGCTGGGTCGGTGCGGCGGGGCGCTCTCATCGGCGCGCCGCCGCTGCTCGTCCGAGCCCGCGGTACGGCAGATCACGAGAGCAGACAGCTGACGCGCTCCTGCACCTTGCCCGCAGGCCGACGGCGACCTCTCGTTCAACGCCGGCGAGCGTATCGAGATCGTCAAGCGCACCGAATCTGCCAACGACTGGTGGGTCGGCCGGCGCGAGGACGGCAGCGAGGGCAACTTCCCCTCGAGCTACGTGCAGACGGCGTAGCCGCTCCCCCTCACTCCATGTCTGTGTTCATTGTCGCCTCGAGCTGTGCGAGCGGTGGAATGAGAAGTCGCTGTGCTCTGTGACTTTGCGCGAGCGAGGAGCGAGGAGGGGAGGCTCGAGAGCGGTTACTTCACGCTCCTCTGACCGACAGCGTGCTGCGTCCGGCCGCTCAAGGTACGCAGAGAGGCTGCGCGCACTTGTCCAGCGAAGGTGTCGAAGCTGAAGCGAGATCTGACGTACGCTCGAGCCCCTCGAAGCCATGCTGCAGCGCCTCTCGCTCTCTCAGTCGCTCTCTCCCTCGGTCACGGCTACAAGATCAACTCAATCGCCTGCATTAGCACCCGCTCCTCGCGCCGCAGCTCACTCGATGCGCCCGTCGTCCTCGACGCCGGCGACGAACGACATGGTCTCGATCTTCTTGACGCCCTTGACCTCCTTCTGCAGCAGCTCGTCGATCAGGCGGAACGCACCCGGGTCGATGAGCGCGACCTGCGTGCACATGTCGACGTCCGTCAACCCTGTTCTCGTCCGCGAGAGGCGCAGAGAGCGAAAGAGAGGGGCGAGAGAGAGCGAGACGCACCAGCTCCCACTCGTCGCTCCAGTCCTCGTCCTCGACGGTGCCGATCAGGGGCAGGACCTTGTCCTTGAGGCGCTTGCCCTCCTTGCTCGCCATCGTTATCCGGACGCGCATCTGCGCCCGCGCGATCGGGAGCGTGCCCTTGGCCTGGAGCACCTTGATCAGGTCGAGGGCCTGCGCGCACGTGCGGCGGTTCAGCAAGGCGCTCAAGGTGCGCGCGAGAGAGAGTGAGAGAGAGGAAGGAGGGACGCACCTGCGCCTTGGCGGCCTTGTTGCCCTGGACATTGTAGCCAACCTCGTTCATGGCCTTCTCGATCATGCCGACCGTGTGCGGGCGCTTGGTGCCCGGGTCGACGCACCGCTGCGCCACCTCGGTGCAGATCTCGCGCCTGAGGTCCTCGAGCTCGACGGCGCGCTCCTTCTCGCCGACCTGCAGCTCGCCCTTTTTCAGGATCTGGAGCATGATGTCCTGCACGTCGGTCGTGCCGAACGCCTTCTGGAGGTCGCCCGAGGGCGCGACGGCACCCTTGGTCACGTTCGTGAAGACGTTGTCGATCTGGATGACCTCGGAGAGGTCGGTCTGCGCGCCCGAGCGCCAACCGCGGACCGTGTTCTGCGAGCGAGGGAAGAGGTGCGGGTCAGCTCGGCGGCTTCCGATAGGGCTGGACGGAGAGTCAAGAGCGCACCTTGTAGCAGGCGATCTGTAGCGCGTGGGCAAGGGTCAGCTCGAGGACGTCAAGCCGGACAGAGAGGCGAGAGAGGGAGAGAGAGGGGAGCGCACCTCGAAGCGCTTGCCGGCCTTTTTGAGGCGGACGATGCTGACGTTGGTGAGCTTGATCTGGGTGCCGGGCTGCTTTCCTGCCGACATGGTGGCTGCTGTTGCTGTCTGCGACGAGGCGAGTCAGCTCGGTTAGGCGGAGAGGAGGAGAGGGGGGGACGAGGAGGGCTCACAGCTTGAAGGGCGGACTCGGTCGGTGGCTTGAGAGTTGCTGTCTGGTGCTTGAGCGGTGCTGGACGGTCGAACGAGCAAGCAGAGCGGTGCGGTCGGTGTGTGGAAGCGAGAGACCCAAGGTCGAGCTGATGACGGCGAGCTGGCCTCTCCTCCTTCGTCCACCACACCAAGGGCCAGATCGAGCACGGCCATGCTCATCCTCGAGAGTCTCCTGGCCACTCTGGCCGGCGGCCTGTCGCTCCTCATGCTCTTTCGCAGGATTCGCGCCTCGCGCCCTTCGCTCACGCCCAAGTCGGTCGCGCTCGTCGTCCTCGGCGACATTGGCCGCAGTCCGCGCATGCTGTACCACGCACACAGCTTTGCACGACACGGCTACACGACCCACATCGTCGCTTATCGCGGTCAGCTCCCTCTCCTCGCTCCGCCTCCCTTCCCTCCCGATGTGGTGCTCACTTGCTCCCCTCCCCCTCGCTACAGGCTCGAACCCGCCAGAGGACCTCGCAGACGACCCGCACGTCCGCTTCATCTACCTCGAGACGCCCGCCGCCTGGGTCAGCACCCTCCCGCGGCCCCTCTTCGTCCTCCTCCTCCCGCTCAAGGTCGTCGCCGGCGCATGGTCCCTCTTGCGCGCCCTCATCGCCATCCCGGTCGCGCCCGCCTTCCTCTTCGTCCAGGTACGTCCACGCTCCGCTACCTCGCTACGTGCGACCGCCGAGCTGACGCCTCGCCCGCGCGCCCGCAGAACCCGCCTGCGATCCCGACGCTCGCCATCGTCAAGGTCGCCGCCCTTGTGCGCGGCAGCAGGGTCATCGTCGACTGGCACAACACGGGCTACTCGGTGCTGGCTCTGCGCCTTGGAGAGCGGCACCCGGTCGTGCGGCTCGCAAAGTTGTGCGTCCCGCTCTCCCTCTCGCCCTCTCGCTCGCACGAGCTTGCACTGACGTATCTCGGCACCGCAACAGCCTCGAGCTCTTGTTCGGTCGGTCAGCATACGCGCACCTGTGCGTGTCGGATGCCATGAAGGCGCAGCTCCTGGACGAGGCAAAGCTGCGGTCCGTCCTCGTTCCTCTCACTCCCTCTTTCTCGCCAGGCTGCGCCCGATTGACTCCTTCGTACCGACACAGAGGTCGAGTCGTCACCTTTCACGATCGCCCACCTGCCGCCTTTCGCCGTCAGACCGACCAAGAAGCGCACGAGGTGTGTCTCTTCCCCTGCGGACGTTCCCCCTCGGCGTCGACGCTCATGCAGCGCCCCTCGCAGCTCTTCCGCCGCCTCCCCGTCCTCTCCTCGATCGCCTTCCCTCCCACGACCCTGCGCCCACTGCACCCGGGTAGCACCCTCTTCACGACCCCGACCGGGCACCTCGCCTCGCCCCGCCCGGCCCTCCTCGTCTCGGCCACGTCCTGGACCCTCGACGAGGACTTCTCGATCCTCCTCGCCGCGCTCTCGACGTACGAGCGCGCCGCAGAGTCGCTCGCCTCGGGCGGCGAGGGCGCCGTCCCGCCCGTGCTGCGGCTCGCCGAGACGGGCACGAGGAGGGAGAAGCGGCTGCCGCCCGTCGTGGTGCTCATCACGGGCAAGGGCACGGGCAAGAAGGCGTTCGAGAGGGAGGTGGAGCGCCGGGAGAAGAGCGAGGGATGGGAGTGGGTCAGGGTCAGGACGGCGTGGCTCGAGAGGGAGGACTACCCAAGGTTGCTCGGTGCGTCGCCCTCCTTTCTCTCGTTCCACTCTTCGGCGCTCGCCGATGCGTAAAACTGAGTGGACGACGATGCACGCAGGGAGCGCCGACCTTGGTATCTCGCTGCACACGAGCACGAGCGGCATCGACCTCCCGATGAAGGTCGTCGACATGTACGGCTGCGGCCTGCCCGTCGCCGCCCTCGACTTTCCCTGGTGCGTCTCGCTCTCGCTCTCTTTCTGCTCAGCGGGACGGCGAGCTGACTCGGGCTGGACATGCAGCGTCGGCGAGCTCGTGCAGGACGGCATCAACGGGCGCACGTTCCGCTCGGCCGACGACCTTGCCGACCGGCTCATTGTGCGTCCTCTCTTCTTCCTCGCCTTTAGCTCTCGCGCTCACCAAGTCATCTGAAACTGACCTGCCCGTCCTGCGCCTCCTTCGTGCCCGCAGAGCCTCCTCCAGGCGCACCCGCAGCCGTTCCCCTCGGACCTCGACGTCCTCCGAGCGGGCATCGCCGAGGCGCACTACGGCGCGCCGACCGCTCGACGACAAGAAGGTCTGCACGAGGGCGAGGGCGACGACGAGCAGGCAGCAGCGAGGTGGGGCAGCTGGGAGGAGAGCTGGGACCGGATCATCAAGCCTCTCCTCGCGCCTTGATGGTCGAGCTCGTCTCTCTCGCTCGCCGACTGCATCGTCTAGACCTCTGTAGCTCTCTCTCTGTGTGTGCGAGTGTATGGAATGCGGGCTTCTGTACATTGCTCCTCGTCCTCTAGTGCTTCTCGCCCGCACGTTCCCCTCCTCGTCTCGTCTCGCCTCGCCCCGCTCGCCCGCCCTCCTCGCCCTCGCGCTGGCTCTACTGCAGCGCCCACACCTTGACGCACGCGTCCCGTCCACCGCTCGCCGCGTACCGGTCCATGAACCTGAGCCGCTCGGCGGGCGCGCTGTGCCCGTTGGTGCGCAGGCTCGAGCGCTCCATCGTCGTGCGGTTGTACACGCTCACGTCGTTGCCGCCGGCCGTGCACAGGACCTTGCGCGAGTCGAACTGCAGCGACGTGATGGCGTGGTCGTACCGGAGCGTGTCCGAGATCGAGCCCGTCCGCAAGTCCCAGATCTGTCGGGGCGGGCGAGGGCGAGGTCGAGGCGGACGAGGGGGGCGCGCGAGAGCGTGTTCGGCGGTGAGGAGAGGACGAGTTGATCGAGGAGAGAGGAGGGAAAGCGAGGGAGGGAGCGCCGTCAGCGAGAGAAGGGAGAAAAGGGAGAGGGTGGAAGGGAGGAGACGGACCCGGATCGTGCGGTCGAGCGAGCCGCTGACGAGGTGGTACTCGTCGAACTGGAGGCATGTGACGGGCCCGGTGTGCCCGACGAGCGTGCGGTGCGCTTGACCGGTACGCACTGCGAGCAGAAGAGAGGAGAGAGAGAGCAAGAGTCAGCGAGCAGCTCCTCGAGGATCGCCGCAGCGAGGAGAGCGAGGACGACGAGATAGAGAGGAACGAGACGCACTGTCCCACATGCGCACGCAGCCGTCCCTTGTCCCGCTCGCGAGCGCGTAGCCCCAGAACATGACGCCGCCGACAAAGTCGTCGTACAGCTCCCAGCTGCCGTCGGCGTACGTCGCCGTCGTCGGCGCCGCCATGGCGCCCGGGCTCTCGAACAGCGACGACTGCCTGCGCAGCGACGATGCGGCGTACTGCTTGCGCGGCGTCGTCGGCGGGCTCGCGAACGCTGCCGCGCTCGAGGCCGACGACGATGCCGCGGCGCCCGAGAACGAGTTGGCGAACGGGTCGACGGTCGAGGGCGAGTAGCTCGACGCCGGGTACAGGACCGAGCTGTTGGGGAGCGGGTTCGAGATGGCCCACAGGATGTCCATCGTCTGGACGCACTGGCCCGTCGTGAGGTCCCACTGGCGCAGGGTCGAGTCGCTCGAGCCGGTGACGAGCGTCGACGCGTCGAAGAAGAGCGACGTGACGGCGCGCGTGTGGCCCGACAGCGAGCGCACGCACGCGCCGTTGGCGCCGCTCGCGCCGCCGCCCGAGGACGTCGTCGTCTCGTCGTCGACGTCGGCTGGCGCGGCGCTCGCCGAGATGCTGCTCGGCTCCTCGCGAAGCAGGCCGTCGTCCAGTGCGGCGCCGCCCAGGACGCCGTTGACGAGCCCGGCGCCGCTCCCGCCGGCCGTCGGGCCGAACACGTCCTCCTCGCCGCCGCCGCCGAGCCCGAGCGCCGCCGACGACGACGAGGGCGCGACGACGCCCTCGTAAAAGTCCTCCTCGGCGCGGTCGAGGTCCCACACCTTGATGGCGCCATCCTCGCCGCCCGTGACGCACACCTGGCCCTCGACCTGGAGCGTCTTGACGACGCCGCGGTGCCCGGCGAGGAAGCCCGACTCGGCGCCGGTGGTCAGGTCCCATAGGCGCACCGAGCCGTCCGACGACGAGCTGACGAGCGTGCCGTACGGCTCGGAGAAGTCGAGCGAGAGGATGGGCGACAGGTGGCCGGTGAGGGTCTGCGGGCGGAGGGGGCTCGAGCGGGATCAGCGAGCGCTCGCGCGCAGGTCCAGGAGCAGGTGGAAAGGGACACACCATGAAGGCGACGTTGGGCGGGAGCTCGTCGTGCTCGCTCGGGAGGAACGCCGGGCCCTTGCGCCTGCGCGACGACGACGACGGGAAGGGGATGCCGCCCGGCGGCGTTACCGAGTCGCCCGAGAAGGTGTGGCTCTGCGACGATGCGCGAGCGTGAGACGAAGAGGAAGGGAGGGCGGTGGTCGTGAGGGGAAGGCGGGCGAGGCGGGCGTGGATGCCTTCGACTGCGTGCGGGGTCGAAGCAGGTCAGCACCGGCAACGTCGGCGGGCGGCGAACTCCGACTCGGCCAAGGGAGAGAGGACGCACGTTCGTCCTCGAGCTCGAGCTCCTCCTCCCTCAAGCCGAGCAAGCCGCGCTTGAGCTCGTCGCGGACCTTGTTGAGCTTGGCGATCTGCTCCTCGACGTCGCGCACCTGCCCGT
>Ga0308169_10003617_pt1 | contig 14969 bp, 17 predicted proteins | sample PhyBR1_2_FD_202139 | JGI IMG/M metagenome (GOLD analysis project Ga0308169, IMG submission 202139) | Phyllosphere microbial communities from UC Gill Tract Community Farm, Albany, California, United States - DLSLSB.R1 | ecosystem: Host-associated > Plants > Phyllosphere > Unclassified | place... | reverse complement strand
GGCGCTACAAACTGCATGCCTTATTTCTCCTGAATAGGTGGGCGGTGGACGGGGTTTTGATGCGGCGCTGCCTGTCGCCACCCCGTGCCGCCCCGCGCGTGGGCACGTCCGGTTATCAGCTGGCGTTACGGATTTTCCGCTCCAGCTGCTCAATGTCTTTTTTCACCCCGCAGCGCTCGTCGAGCTGCATGGCCTGCTGCAGATGGTTCAGCGCGGAAACCGGCTGGCTTTCGCGCAGCACCCAGCCGAGCGACTTGTGCAGGCGCGCGCGCGACTGATCGGGCATGTCCAGATCGCCAATCACGTCGAGCGTCTGCATCAGCAGGTCGGGGTCAAAGTCGGTTTTTGCCACAAGAGCGTTTTTGGCAGCGTCGGCCATTTCCTCGGCAAGTAGCGTCTGCACGTTGCGGCTAAAGCCCTGCGGCATCGACCAGCCGTGGCGGATAGCGTGACGGCCAATCGCGAGCGACCCGGCATAGTCACCGGCATCAATGCGCCAGAGCATCACGTACATCAGCACGTCGTCCTGCTGAGCACCGTCGGCGGCCAGCACGCCGTCCACCCACGGCACGTATTTCGGCAGGACTTCCACCTTGATTTCGGCCTTCTTCACGGTGGACTGGATACCCTTAAGGCGGCGGCGGTCTTCGCCGAGCTGCATCAGCATCAGGTCATAGCCCTTTAAGTGGCTGCCACTGCCGCCCTTGCGGGCGGCCTCCTGTGCCAGAACATATTGCGTGTGCCGCTGAAAAGGACTCATCGCCATGCTTATGCCTCTGAGCCGCTTGCCGCAGGTGCGGCGAATTCGTCCATATCAATGTTTTCAACCAGGCAAACGCATTCGTAATCCTCAACCACGTACGCTTCGTTGACGGATTCAAAATTCTCGACACGATCGCGCTTAGGGTTGTCGATAACCGCGCGACGGCGGCTTTCGTCCTGCCAGTAAATGGAGAGGTTATCGAGGCGGGTGATCAGCAATGCGTCAGCCGGGAAGTAAGGCGCACGCACAGCCTGTAAGCCGCCCATGCGTTTCTGGCTGATGATGAGGTCAGCGGCCAGAGCCTCGGTGTTTGGCTGCTGCTGATTCACCAGTGGGAAATATTTATCTGCCAGCAGACCGCGACCACAAACCACTACCAAATCGGTGTCGTCCTGATACTGAACGCCAATTTTGCGGTTAACCGCATCCATCACCAGGGCATCCAGATTCGCAAAGTCACCGTTTTTGCCGACGCGGACTGAAGCAGACAGGCTGCCGTCATCCTGCGGAATGCCCTTAATGACATGCACCGGTGATTCCTGGCGGATTTTTTCCAGCCAGCCAATATTGACGTCCTGCAGCAGGGGGTTTTCTACGCGGTTTGAGGTTTTCTCACGCTTCACGCCGTTGAAACCGATCATGATGCGGTCCAGCGCCTGACGCTGGATGATGGCGTCACGAATGCGGGTCTGAAAGTCCTGGAACTTCGCCCACAAATCCAGCTTTGCGTAAGGTAACGCGGTATCGAAATTGGTCTGAGTGCACTTGTAGCCAGTGCCGTCAATGTAAGTCGGATCGGTTGGCTGGCGCTCCTGCGAAGAAGTATCTGTGGTGCCTGCAATGGTCGAACCCACGCCCAGCCCCAGCACTTCACCGGATTGCTCGTCCACCGGAATGATATTGATCATCTGCAGGAATGCGGCGGACTCCTGAATTTTGCTTTCAAGCTTCTGCGCTACGGACGGCTCGACGGTGAATTTCGCGCTGATGTCCGGCACTTCCACATCGTTAAGCTTCGCCAGCTGCGTGAGGAAGGCATTGAATTTGAATCGGGTCGTTTTTTTCATTGTTCAGTTTCTCTGAAATCAGTTATGTAAAGTGGAATGGCCTGTATCAGCAGTCGGTCAGGTTCTCACTGGCGCCGCTTCCACCTGGTGCGCGCTGGCGGAAATCGATGCGGCTGTCTTCGCGGCCCAGCAGCTCCTTCAGTTCGGCAAAATCAGCCTTCTGCCCTTTCAGGTCGGCCAGCTGCGTTTCCAGTTCGGTTTCCAGCTTGCTCAGGCGTTCCGCCTGTTCGTCCAGCGCCTTGTCGGTGCGGGTGCCGTAGTCCTGCTGTTCGGTAGCAATAAGCTCAACCGCCTGATGCACGTCAGAAAAGCGGGCGTCGTCGGACTGCTGCTTTTTGCTGAACAGCGCGGTGATGCGGGCAAACAGCGCGGGCTTGTCTTCCACCTCTTCCAGCTCGATCGCGGTTTCGGTGGCGGCGGTGAACAGGTTTTCCGGGTGCTGTTTACGGTTCGCCAGCGGGTTCAGCTCGGCTTTCGCGCTGAATGCCAGCATTTCGGTGCCGAGGCTTGCCGGGTCGTCGGTGGCAGCCAGGCCTACCAGATAGGCTTTGCCGGTGTCGGCAAACTTGGTGCTGACTTCCATGGAGGTGAAAAGCTTCTGGCCCTTTTTCACCAGCTCCACCAGGGATTCCGTCGGCAGGATGTCGGCATACAGCGCCAGCTTTCCGGCCAGCGGACCGTCGGTGATTTCTTCTGTCCCCAGCGCGCTCACCGTGCCGTAGCGGTTAAAGGTGCTGTCCGGCGAGTAAGATTTGATGTGTTCCAGATTGATAGTCGCGGTGTAAACCGCCGGGTTATAGGCGGCGGCCATCTGCACCAGCCATTCGCGGGAAATTTCGCGCCCGTCCGTGGTGGCACCTTCCACCCCGATACGAAAACGCTTTGCTTTAACTGCCATAGGTCAGGCTCCGTTGGGTAAATCGCTTTGAAGCCTTATGTTTGCGGTTCAGAGGGAGTCGAAACAACGCGGGCACGTTGTGCGGGCAGCCACACAACGGCAGACGGCAGAAAAGGGATCGGCGGGGCCGTATTTTGGGGCCATGACAACGACACTCGCCCCCGAAGACCTCGATCCCCGCAGGCAGGCCATGCTGCTGTACTTTCAGGGATACCGTATCGCCCGCATTGCTGAAATGCTGGGAGAGAAACCCGCAACCGTTCACAGCTGGAAGAAGCGCGACAAGTGGGGCGATTATGGCCCGCTTGACCAGATGCAGCTGACCACCGCCGCGCGCTACTGCCAGCTGATCATGAAGGAGACAAAAGAAGGGAGAGACTTTAAGGAGATTGACCTGCTGGCGCGCCAGTCCGAGCGCCATGCCCGCATCGGCAAGTTCAGCAACGGCGGTAACGAGGCGGATCTCAATCCGAACGTGGCGAACCGCAACAGCGGGCCGCGCAAGCCGCCAGAAAAGAACGTGTTTACCGACGAGCAGGTGGAGAAATTACAGGAGATTTTCCACGGCTCCATGTTCGGCTACCAGCGCCAGTGGTGGGATGCGGGCAACAAGCACCGCATCCGCAACGTGCTGAAGTCGCGCCAGATTGGCGCCACCTACTACTTTGCGCGTGAGGCGCTGCTGGATGCGCTGACCACCGGACGCAACCAGATTTTCCTTTCAGCCAGTAAGGCGCAGGCGCACGTTTTTAAGCAGTACATCATTGAGTTCGCAAAAGAGGTGGACGTAGAGCTGAAAGGCGACCCGATGACGCTCAGCAACGGCGCGTGCCTGTACTTCCTCGGCACCAACGCCCGCACCGCACAGAGCTATCACGGCAATCTGTACCTGGATGAATACTTCTGGATCCCGAAGTTTCAGGAGCTGCGCAAGGTGGCGTCCGGCATGGCGCTGCACAAGAAGTGGCGGCAAACCTATTTCTCCACCCCGTCAAGCCTCACGCACAGCGCCTATCCGTTCTGGTCCGGCGGCCTGTTCAACCGTGGCCGCGCCAAGGCGGACCGCGTGGACATCGACCTTTCGCACATAAACCTGTCGCCGGGCCGCTTCTGCGATGACGGCCAGTTCCGCCAGATTGTCACCGTTGAGGACGCCGTGCGCGGCGGCTGTAACCTGTTTGACCTCGACCAGCTGCGCCTCGAATACAGCCCGCCGGAATACCAGAACCTGCTGATGTGCGAATTTGTGGACGACCTGGCGTCCGTGTTCCCGCTGCAGCTGCTGCAGAAGTGCATGGTGGACAGCTGGGAGGTGTGGGCCGACTTCGAAGCGCTGGCGCTGCGGCCGTTCGGCTGGCGCGAAGTGTGGATCGGTTATGACCCGGCGAAAGGTACGCAGAACGGCGACAGCGCCGGGTGCGTGGTGATCGCCCCGCCTGCCGTGCCGGGCGGCAAGTTCCGCATTCTGGAGCGCCACCAGTGGCGCGGCATGGACTTCCGCGCGCAGGCCGAGTCCATCAAAAAGCTGACGCAGCAGTACAACGTGACCTATATCGGCATCGACTCCACCGGCGTCGGCCTCGGCGTGTACGAGAACGTGAAGATGTTTTATCCGGCGGTGAAGGAGTTTGTTTATAACCCAAACGTTAAAAACGCCCTGGTGCTGAAGGCGTTCGACATCATCAGCAGCGGGCGTCTGGAGTTCGACGCCGGACATCTCGACATCGCGCAGTCATTCATGGCAATCCGTCGCGCCACCACGGCCAGCGGCAACCGCCCGACCTATGAAGCCAGCCGCAGCGAAGAAGCCAGCCATGCCGATCTGGCGTGGGCGACCATGCATGCGCTGGCAAACGAACCGCTACAGGGCGAAGCCGCCCACACCGGCAACATTATGGAGATTTTTTAAATGAGCAAACGCAGAAAACGCACGCGCACGCAGCCCGTGCAGCAGGAACAGATGACAGGCGGCCCGGCGGCAGAAGCGTTCACCTTTGGCGACCCGGTGCCGGTGCTGGACCGCCGCGAGCTGCTGGACTACGTGGAATGCGTGGTGATGGACAAGTGGTATGAACCGCCGGTGAGCTTTGACGGGCTGGCGCGCACGTTCCGCGCCGCCGTGCATCACAGCTCGCCGATCAACGTGAAGCGCAACATCCTGACCAGCACCTTCATTCCCCACCCACTGCTGAGCCAGCAGGCGTTCAGCCGTTTTGTGCAGGACTATCTGGTGTTTGGCAACGCCTACCTGGAGAAGCGCACCAACAGGCTCGGCGGCGTGCTGGCGCTTGAGCCGGCACTGGCAAAATTCACCCGACGCGGCACCGATTTAGACACCTACTGGTTTGTTCAATATGGCATGAACACCCAGCCCTACGAGTTCACCAAAGGCAGCGTGTTTCACCTGATGGAGCCGGATTTGAATCAGGAGGTTTACGGCCTGCCGGAATACCTTTCGGCGATCCCGTCCACCCTGCTAAACGAGTCGGCAACGCTGTTCCGCCGCAAATACTACCTGAACGGCAGTCACGCCGGTTTCATCATGTATATGACCGACGCGGCGCAAAATCAGGAAGACGTGAACAACATCCGCCAGGCAATGAAAAGCGCCAAGGGGCCGGGCAACTTCCGCAACCTGTTTATGTACTCGCCGAACGGGAAGAAGGACGGGATTCAGATCATCCCGCTGTCAGAGGTGGCAGCTAAGGATGAGTTTCTGAATATCAAGAACGTGAGCCGTGACGACATGATGGCCGCGCATCGCGTGCCGCCGCAGATGATGGGTATCATCCCCAACAATACAGGCGGCTTTGGCGATGTTGAAAAGGCCAGCCGGGTGTTCGTGCGAAACGAACTGATGCCATTACAGAAAAGGCTTGAAGAGTTAAATGCCTGGCTGGGCGAAGAGGTGATCCGCTTTGCACCCTACACGCTAGACCTGGCAGACGACAGCCGCCCTGAATGACGTTATAACTACCCCCCCACCAGAGCGCCTCAGCAGCATCCTGCGAGGCGCTCTTTTTTTTGCCCCTCATCCTCAGCCACATCAAAACGAAGCGCCAGCGCCCCGGAAATTGCGCCGCATTTTGCACAGCTACACCCTCCAGCGCGCGCTCGTACCCCCGCCACGCCTGCGCGCTTTACGATGTGGTTTTCATGCACCTGCAGGACATAAACGAAAGCCCGACAGAACTGGCGGGCCGGGGCATAAATGATCCTTTTGGGATCATGCGAATTCATGCAGCATAGTCATGCATTGTTACTTAAAAGAATGAAAGCCATATCGAAGATTATAATGCTAATCTGTAAGCCTCAGTACAGCCAATAAACGCTTGTAACTGTCTAGGGCTAAAAATTTTCCAGTCATAACAAATCTTCGAAATGAACAAAAATCGTACTGACCATTGAGTGTTAGATCAACTAAAGATGACACTTTTAAGCCCTATGGGTAAGCTACAGAAATTTGGTGAGAAATGAGGGAAACATGTCCAACAAAATTATATACATAGAAACGGAAAACTTGGATTTCGATCCTGAAAACCCCCGTTTTTACCGGTTAAATGACAAAGCAAGTTCTGATACTGCAGTTGTCGAAGAAATGCTAGATGACGAAAGTGTTCAGGACCTAATGTTATCTATTGGTGAGCAGAACTATTTTCCTGGAGAACCACTTTTAGTAGTAAAAAAAGACAACGGTTACATTGTTGTTGAAGGTAATCGACGTCTTGCTGCGGTCAAGCTTTTAAATAACGAACTTCATGCACCTAAGAAAAAAGAGAAAAGTGTTCAACTTATAATAGATGAAGCATTGCATAAGCCTACTGTTTTACCTTGCTTAGTCTATGATAATCGCGAGGACGTGCTTAGATACATAGGTTATAGGCATATTACCGGCGTGAAAGAGTGGGATTCTCTTTCAAAAGCTAAATATTTAAAAGAGCTTAGCGATACTTTTTATAAAGGTGTTGCCTATGATACTTTATTTAAATCTTTAGCAAAGGAAATTGGAAGTAAAGCTTATTATGTAGGTCTCCTGCTTACCTCATTGAATTTGTATGAAATTGCAGCAGACAACGATTTTTTTGAATTACCGATGACTGAAAAAGATGTGGACTTTTCTTACATAACTACAGCATTGGGTTATAAAAACATCACAGAATGGATAGGCCTTAAAGATAGGAATGATGTTGATGCAGAGGGCCTCGAACTTCATAATTTGAATAAATTATTTGCATGGTTTTTTGTAAAAGATCAGCAAGGCGATACTATCATCGGTGAAAGCCGCAGCATTTCCAAATTAAATAAAATCGTTGCTCATAGTTCTGCTGTAGATAATTTAGTCAAATCCAAAAGCCTTGACGAAGCTTTCCTTTATACAAATGGTCAAGAAGAAGCACTGGAAGAAGCATTAAATCTTGCGGAATCAGGCTTGAGAGTTGTTTGGGAAATGCTCATAAAAACACATAAATTCTCAGAAAAACAAGAATCTCATGCTAGTGAAATTGCTGTCATAGCTCGCAGGATAAAAAGGCATATTGAAGACTCCCGAGAAGATGCAAGGGATGAGAGCAGGGATTAAAGATAATGTTAGAGAGACTAGACTCCGTTCCTGACAATGAGCCTTATTTATGGGCTGACTATTTAGAGATATGGGCAACTGTTAGCATTGATAAAAGCTTCAGTAGAGGCGAACTTGCAAGCATTTTCACTGCTCAGCCTAAGCCTAAAAGCAGAGGTTTTAGCGATACCAAATGGAATGATGCAGTAAATTTCATAGGCACTCGCATAGCTTTATTTGGCGATGATTATCCGTTTCGTCTTGACGAAAATGAGGATACAGTTTATCTAAAAAGTGATAATCATAATGAGTATTCCGAGGCGCAAAAGTTGTATATAGCTCTTCTGTTCAGTGCAAACATTAAATATATCAAGACCAAAATAAGACATATTTTCACAAGTTCCTTCGAGAAAATATGCCTACCTATTTTTGCAAGCTTAATGCCTGTTGGCACAACAGTAACCCCTTGCTGGGCTAGTGCGGGGAATAATGGTGTTTACACAGGGTTATTAATTAACAAACTAACTCAAATAGCCAATGATATCCGTTGCACCGCAAATTTTGGTACGAATTATTTCAAAGCAGGTGACAGGGGGGATGGCGGGATTGATATGTTAGCATGGCATGATATGGCGGATAATAGACCGTCTATTCCAATTGCTTTTGCTCAGTGCGGTTGCTCTAAAGACGAGTGGGTGGCAAAACAATTAGAAGCTTCCCCTGCAAAAATGTTGCATTTATTACCTGTGATTCATCCTTGGACAAACTATTACTTTTTGCCTCAAGATTTAAGATGGCCCAATGCTGATTGGGCTCATTTAAGTGATATTGGTGCAGCCATATATGTTGATAGACTGCGTTTAATTCGACTAACGTTACGAAATCCAGACATATCTCATTTGAGTAACATCAAACACATAAGATACCTTATCCGTCAAAATATTAGGGTAAGTTAAATTAACCCCATATATTTGGTAACGATTTAGCAACCGCCTCAAATAAAGGAGGCGGCACTGCATTACCCACGACAGTATATCTCATATTCATTGATGCTTTTTCTGTTTCAGGGAAAACTAAATCTCCGAAACCTTGCAATCTTGCTGCTTCACGATAGCTAAATCGTCTGGCAGGCAAATCTGAGGTAAACTGCCATTTATCAGGCCCCAACTTTTCGAGCGTGGGGCTAACAGGATGTAACGGCATATGTCTTGGATTAGCAACTATCGTTTTGGAAATTTGCGACCATTCCTGGCGGCGATTTCTAGATAAGTAATACCAATGAAAATCTGCATCATAAAACTCCCCTTCTGGCCAAGCGGGAAGGTCACCAATCGCATCTTTTATTGTAGACAGCGGATCTAGCCCAAAACCATGGGTTGCCTTAGGAAACTCATAGTCAATACCAAATTTTTCATGTATACCAACAATGAATATTCGTTTTCTATCCTGAGCGACACCATAACTAGATGCATTGAGTATTTGGGAATTAACTTTGTAGCCAGCTTCTGAGAACACTTTAAACTGATCTTTTAATAAATGTTCAAAATTGCTACGCACCATCCCGGAGACATTTTCAACAATAAAAGCTTTTGGCTTTATATAGTTTAATGCTCGTGCAAACTCTAAATAAAGAGTATTAATTTTTCGATCAGCTTGACGAACCCCGCCTTGACTAAATCCCTGGCATGGATAGCAACCAACCAATAAATCTGCTTTTGGGAAATGCTCAATATTTGCGACGCTTCCTAATACATAATCAGTTTCAGGATGGTTTGCAATATAGACATCACGCGCATAAGGTAGAATGTCATTAGCCATTAAAACGTTGAAGCCTGCTTTCACAACCCCCGCGTCTGAACCGCCACAACCTGAGAAAAGTGATACTACCGTTGGCATTGAGTGTCTCCATATAATCTTGTGGCCATTATAGCCAATGCCCTCTCAATGAACAGTAAGTATCTCTACCTTTACGTAGCGTAGCGAACACTGCCTGTAACCATCAGGCTATGGTGGCCCAGTGATTCTAACGCCTCGCGGTGCTCGTTGTTCAACCCTGCCGACGCCAAAAACGAGTTTTGACGCCAGCACGGTTATCAGTGTAACCAGCTATCGTCTTCCCAGACGTTCTGCAGGAGATCATTCAGTCGGCGCTTATCATCGTCGAATTTGAATCCCAGCATTTCAATGCTGGTATGACTGCCCTGCCGAATTCGTACAATGGTTTCAGGAAACAGCGCGTGAACCCGCTTACTGACTTCATCTTGAAAGGCACTCAAAATGGATTGGCTTAGTTTTTGATTTTTATCGAGCATGATCTCAATTCGCATCGCAGCAACCCAAGGATTATTTATCAAGTGGCATAGCCGAAAACACGACTGAAAATTGTTTGTTTGCCATCACGGTATTGCTAGCGATCTCAGCGATAAGACTAAGCGCAATCTCCCTGTCACGTTCTTTGCAAATCCCTTCACTAGTAAGCCGAGCAATTAACTCGACACGTTCAAGCATTACCCGCTCTTGTAAATCGTTATCCACGCGCCCTCCCCAACAAAAATCACTGTACATCTATACAGTAGCATAGCATTCGGATTAAGCGGAAGAAAAATGTTGCGGTTGAAACAGGTTTTTATCTGCATGATATGAAACATCTTTATCAGCATTAACCCAGCGGCTAACAACATCTTAAAATCACTAAAATTTACCTAACATTATTCTCCGCTTAACTAACCTCAGACCATTAATGAGCGTTTTTTGTTCTAACCGTTTCGGCCAATCGGTTAAATCTTGCTAATACACCACTCATTGAAGCCTCATTTTTTGGCCTCAAAAGGTCACCATAAGCAGAGCTGCGGACACTCTTTCCAGCGATTTCTGTTTGCGAGCCACTAATCAGGCGCACAGCCAAACCACGACTGATTGTTTCTCCGCATAAATCTTTCACTTGGCTGATTACGTTGTCGCAAGCAGCCTCGACTTTGTCCGTTCTCCTCAACTTAAGGTGGCGCTTTTTAGGTTGTTCCGCCCTTATCCGGGTCAGAAGTTGCCGCCGCTCTTTCGCACTCAAGCCATCAAGGTCGATTTTTTTAAAACTTTCCGGTGGGTTCGAATCATCAGATCTCAAACCTCCCGTACAGTTATTGACAGAACTCCGAGAGGACGCAGGCGCGTCCAAAAATTCAAAGGCCAAATCAAGGTCAACATCCAGTTCAGAGAGCGGCTTCGGTGCGCTTTCATACATGGCATCGATTGAACGTTTTGGGACGATCTTCCACTGTGCCAAACGAGTTAGTATTGGCGTATCTGCTCCGACTTCAGTAGCAAAGACTCCTTTAATGCGCACGGTTTCTTCGCCGTACTCATTAACATCCTCGCCTGGCTGGTACCATGTCCGCACAGCCAAATCATCACGACGAACAAACGGACCACCCTGTGCATTAACGTAACCAGCCCAATCACCGGCGTCGGCTGCATCATGTGCTGCAGCAAACTCAACACTTAAACCGTGCGCCGTTTCGCTGTCAGCCATGCGACGCAGTTCGCGGTATACAGTTACCGGTGCCCCGCCAACAAACTGGAACTGGCGAATGTGCCAGCGTGCAGCCCACGCAGAAACCGCTGGTGCAGTCTCCTTAAGTTCTTTTCCGCTTTCGTCGTCCAGCTCGCCATCGAGAGCGTAGCCATCGATATTCTTGGAAATATATTTAGCTACGTACCCAGTGGCGCTGCCTTTTTCCGGGTCGATAGCTTCAGCATGAAAACGCGCTTTGCGTGCTTTATCTGTTGTCAGCTCGCCGCTGTCTTCCTGATATGCGTAATCGCAGATAATCCGACGAACCTGATCCACGTCTTCAGGGCGCATAAACATCAGCATATGCCAGTGCGGTGTGCCGTCGTGGTGCGGCTCGGCTACGCGAATACCGAAAATGCGAATATCCTCGCGGTGCAATTTGGCGCGGATTCTTTGCCAGACATTGCAAAGGTAACGCTGCGTATCCGCCGGGCTTGCACCATTCCATTTCCTATTACGGTGTCCGGTCTTGATTGTTGCGTGAAAGCGAGCCGGGGCGGTAAGTGTGTAGAACTCACCAATAAAACCCATTTCATTGCAGATATTTTCAAAGCCACGGATGCGCGTCATTAACTCGCAGCGACGGATCGCTGGATTGGCCACACTTCCGTCGTATTTGTCGATCAGGCTGATGCGGTTGCCTTCTTCGTCTTCCAGCTCAAGCGACTTTAGAAATTCGCGCGTGCGGCGCTTTTGCTCGCGCCATTCCGCGACATTCATATTGCTGGCGTAAGGGGTGTGTTTTTTGCTTACGTTCGCCAGCGCGATCTGTAAATGTTCGCGCCATGAGGCGGCGACGCGGCGCAGTCGACCTTTCCACCACTTTTCGGTATGCATGCGCCGGATCGCAGGGGTGACTTCTTCCGGGTCAAAAAGTCGGGATGTGACTTTTTCCCACAGTGGCGGGGTTTGGCTGAACTCGCGTGTGATGGTTGCTGCTGTCATGTATACGCGATGCGTGTATTTGTAATCTGACTCATCTTTTGCCTGATGGTGGGCCTGCACCAATTCAGCGAGGATTAGATTAGCGATATCGCCTGCCAGCAAATCAACATCAGCGCGCGCCATATCTGGAAGGCGATTAAAGCGGCGCATCAAATTATGTAATTGCCCGCCAGCAACAGCTGTGTTTTCACGATCAGTAGCATTTCCGCCAAGGAGATTCAGGGTGCTACCTTTCATTACACCAAGGCGATATTGAGTGCTGACAATCTCAACGCGTGGCAATGTGCGCTCTACGAAAGTCTTCGTAAAGTATGCATTAGCACGGGCTGTACCCTGTGTTTTTTCAAGCTCACTGGTGCGGCGCTTTACGTCGAGCTGCACCAGTGCCGGCTGTTGCTCAAGTAATTCCTGCGCACGCACTAAAGCCGCATTCATTTGATTGCGGCTGTGCATTTCCTCATAGGTGGGATAAGGGCTGGCGATAGCTTCCCGTGGAGCGTTCCACGGATAAGCGTATTGTTCAGTCATTGCGTTTCACCTCCCACGACTGGCGTTGATTAGAACCATTAGAGCTGTGTAAAATCGCCTATCAAATGGACTTTTAAGAGAACAAAAATGAAAGATACTTACGTTGAAGGCATTGCCAAATCTCAGCTTGATGATGAAATTACTCGCATAGCAAAAAAGGCTCAGCGCCGCGAACTCAGCGGAAAGGAAATGGTTACCGCAATTCAAAATGAAGACGGAACTATTTATCGTGTCATATGCATTGAAGGAATGGGTGCATATATTTACTTGGCAATGGAAATTACGGGCATCGGTCTTGTTGATTTGCATGCTGAAAACCTTAATCCTGGTAAATACGATTCACTGTTCATTTTTAAATAATTAATCACTGGCGGCTTTGCGCCGCCATTTTTCAGCCATGTTTTAAATTGTATTTTTCAATATATCTTTCGGCTCTTGTCTTACTTTCTGCACTGTATGAGATCCCCCCCAATCGCTCATTTGCTGGACCACGCTTCGCAATAATCTCAGATGCACACTTACCTTTACCGGCGGCAACCCCAACCGAGCGTGCCACAATGATTTTGGTAATGTCGAAAGCGCGATAAATACTGCGGGTGAAAAGCGTGTCGCTATTGGACAGGATTACCGGGTTATGCTCGGAAATGCCCATCAGATAACAGGCCAGAGAGTGCTGATCGTCCTCATTAAATCCACCTGTGTGATATTCGGTGAACGTGCCGTGATATGGCGGATCGCAATAAACGACATCACCAGCCTTTACCATGCCAAGCGTTTCCTGATAGCCAGCGCAAATGAACGTCGCGCGCTGCGCCTTCTCAGCAAACATTTCAATTTCATAAAGCGGGTAATAGGGTTTCGCGTAATGTCCGAAAGGAATATTAAATTCGCCCTTGAGGTTGTAGCGGCAAACTCCGCGATAACCGTGGCGGTTCAGGTACAGAAAATGTGCCGCACGCTCCAGCAGGGGCATTGATGCATTTTCATTAAATTCTTTGCGCACACGGTAATAGCTTTCTTCAGTCGTGTTTTGGCTGAATAAAGCCATCGCCACCACGATAAACGGACGCGTATGTTCTTTAATCTGGCGGTACATATTGATGAGGTCGGGATTAATATCAGCGACCAGATATTCGGGGTAATCGGTATTCATCATAACCGCGCATGAACCTGCGAACGGCTCAACAAGGCGAGCACCAGCAGGAAGATGTGCCGACAGCTCAGTCATTACACGGACTTTACTTCCCGGCCATTTCAAAATGGTATTCATAAGGCAGCCCCTTTGTAATGAGCGCTTTTAAGCTCGCTGACTTCCTTGCATGTCACGCAAACAGAAACGCCCGGCAGCGCACGGCGTCGGGCTTCAGGAATTACGGCATCACATGACAGGCAGAAAAATTCGCTTGCGCCGGTAGGGTGCTGTTTAGCGTTTGCCAGATTGCGCGCCAGTTCTTCTTCAACGCGCTGCTGCACCAAGTCCATTGAATCCGCCATTAGTGCAACGCCTCCTGCGCTTCGCTCTCATAACGCTCAGCTTCCTGACGCAGAAGCTCTGCAGCTTCAACACCGCTCAAGCCTTTTTGCTGAATGCGCATAGCAAGATCAGTTAAACGTCGAGCTACCTGCATGCCCCGCTCGGCACGTTCTTCTGCGCGGGCGGATGTGATGATTGTGGAAAGCTGCTCGACATTTGCGTCGAATTTCCGTGTTTCGATATTTCGCATATTTAAATCTCCAGAATTTGGGCAAAAGAATGCCCGGCGGGTTTACGCCATTAATTTTTGAGTCTTATTTACTCGGGTAAAAAACAGTCAGCAGTTGAAAAGCGGCCAGGCAAAATTCTGCCCCAACGCGCAACTTTATTCATTGCGATGATTATTAACTCGCGGCGGCGTTCATCGAAATATTCAAAAGGCTTTCCGATTTCCTCCGGTTTGAATGTCTTCGGATTATCACGATTAGCCAAGGTCATTACGCAGAACTTAAATTCATCATTCTGGTTGTTGAAATAACGCAGTGCCGGGTTTGCGTTGTTATCACGCATCTGACGCCACTTTTTGCGAAATTCATCAAACGTCATTGGCTGAAGCTTATCAACACGTGCACCCATCAAATGAATTTTGGAAAAACTGGCGGCTTCGTGTTGTTTCGGTACTTCCCATAAAACTCGCGGCATATTAACCACCGATAAGTTTACGCAAGCGGATTAACAATCCGGCGCGTTTTGATGATAGATCACGTAGCAGAGATTTCTGGTCAGCACATGGATGCCAGCGCTTGCCGTTCTCGCCCATAATCCAGCCGTTGCCATATGACATAGACGGACTTTGGCGCTTGAGGTGGGCTGCAAATGAAATCATCGCCCGCCTCTCAGTTCAAACCAACTGAAGCGCTTAGGCCGCTGATCGCATCAACGGTAGACGCCAAAGTGGGGTTTGAATGAATGCGGCTCTGGACTGCAATTGCGGCCAGCATCAGGCAGCGAATGCCAGTATTGGCCGCTTCGACAACACCACGGCGGCAGGTGGCTGTGATTTTGTCAGCGCTTGCCGCTTTAGCTGCCAGCATGCCAACCTCGGCAGTTGCTTTCAGCACGTATGCTGAATACTTCTCGTCTGCTACTTCATTCACCGGCACACATG
>Ga0308169_10003616_pt1 | contig 14973 bp, 12 predicted proteins | sample PhyBR1_2_FD_202139 | JGI IMG/M metagenome (GOLD analysis project Ga0308169, IMG submission 202139) | Phyllosphere microbial communities from UC Gill Tract Community Farm, Albany, California, United States - DLSLSB.R1 | ecosystem: Host-associated > Plants > Phyllosphere > Unclassified | place... | reverse complement strand
GGCCGCTGTCCCTGGTCCAGTACCTCGAACCGGACGGCAGCATCAGCGACGAAGGCCAGCATGAGCTGACCGAGTTCGTGCTGGAAGCATGGGAATTCGCTGCCCGGCACAAGGCCGAGGACCTGCTGGCATTCTGTACGTCTGCCATCCGCGAGGCCACCAACGGCCCCGAGGTCCTGGCCCGGGTCAAGCACGAAACCACGGTGACCCTGCAGGAGCTCACAGGCAGCGAGGAAGCGTCCATGACGTTCTTCGCTGTCCGTCGCTGGCACGGGTGGGGTGCCGGCCCCATCCTGAACCTGGACATCGGCGGCGGTTCCTTCGAAATGGCCTTCGGCCAGGACGAGCTGCCCGAGGTGGCCACCTCCGTGCCGCTGGGTGCCAGCAGGCTTACCAGGGACTGGCTTGCCGACGATCCGCCGTCGGCAAAGAGCGTCAAGGAACTCCGCCGCTACATCAGGGCCACGCTCAAGCCTGCGGTCCGCGAGTTCGACGGCCTGGGCCGGGCAAACGTGGTGGCCGGTACGTCCAAGACCTTCCGTTCCCTGGCCCGGATCGCCGGTGCCGCCCCCAGCGCTGAAGGCCCCTACGTCAAACGCGAACTGCACGCCTCGGACCTGGGCATCTGGACCCAGCGGATCTCGGCCATGAGCTCGGAAGACAGGCTGCATCTTCCCGGCGTGTCCGAGGCACGGGCCCACCAGCTGCTTGCCGGCGCTTTGGTGGCTGAGGCCGCCCTGGAGATGTTCAAGTTCAAGAAGCTGCGCATCTGCCCGTGGGCCCTGCGTGAAGGGCTCATCCTGCGGCGCCTGGACCAGCTGGTGTTTTCCGGCCCGCTCCAGCCGGCGCCCCACGTAGCCGCCGCGCAATCGGTGGACGCACCCGTCTAAGCGGCGGGCGCCTTGCTGCCTCCCGCCGTCGTACTCCCCGGCGAAGCCCTGGCTGTTGAAAGCCCGCGGTTAAAAGCGGAAGCACCGGGGCGGGCAACAGGAAAATGGGGGAAAACCTGTTGCCACGCCGCCGGTGCCCTGGCAGGCATCCCCATGCCTGCCGCATCACTCGCACCCTCAATGAGGTAATAACTACGTTAGGACCGTAAGTTGTGTGCTGCCTGCGGTGAAGATGGGAGTTGCCTGTGAATGCATGCCTCCTGCAATGATGGAGGCATGAGCAACCGAATCGCATTCCTTGGCTGTGGATCCATGAACGAAGCCATTCTTGGCGGCCTGCTGAAGGCAGGAACGGACCCCGGGGATGTGGTGGCCACCGTCCGCCGCGCTGAGCGTGCCTCGGAACTGGCCGAACGGTACCACGGCATCACTGCCATCGCGGGCGAGGAAGAGCCCGACAACAACAGGCAGGCCGCCAAGGGATCCGCCGTCGTCATCCTTGGCGTCAAGCCGGTGGGCATCGCGGACCTGGCCCGGGAAATCAGCCCCGCCCTGTCACCGGACACCGTGGTGGTCAGCGTGGCCGCGGCCGTGTCCATCGCCCAGCTTGAGGCCGCATTGCCGGCCGGGCAGCCGGTGATCCGGACCATGCCCAACACCCCGGCAAAGCTGGGCCGTGGCGTCGTCTCCGTGTCGCCGGGAACGCACTGCACCCCCGAGCAGCTTCAGTTGGTCAAGGACATCCTGAAGGGTGCCGGGACCGTCGTTGAGGTCCCTGAGGAGCAGGTGGATGCGCTCTCTGCCATCAGCGGATCCGGGCCGGCCTACGCCTTCTACCTTGCAGAAGCCATGGCCAACGCGGGCGAAAAGCTGGGCCTGGACCGTGAACTGTCCCTGCTGCTTGCGCGCGAAACGGTGGCTGGGGCAGGCCTCATGCTGGCCGAGCCCGGGGCAAACCCCGCAGCGTTGCGCAAGGCGGTCACCAGCCCCAACGGCACCACGGAACGCGCCATTGCCACCTTCGACGAACAGGGCATCCCGGCCATCATCGCCGCCGGCGCCAGGGCGGCCGCCGACCGCGCAGCCGAAATCACCAAGCAGCTCGGCTAGGGGCGCGCTGCGAACCTCTCCAGCAGGTCCACGTGGCCGGAAACGATCAGCATGTCCCGCGAGGACACCTTGGTCTCGGGCCGCGCATAGGTGAAGTCCTCGCCCGGGGACTTCACCCCCACAATGGTGACGCCGTACTTGGACCGGACCTTTGACTCGTCCAGGGTGAAACCCACGGTTTCGCGCGGCGGGTACATTTTGACGATGGCGAAGTCGTCGTCGAACTCGATGAAGTCCAGCATGCGCCCGGACACCAGGTGCGCCGCGCGCACGCCTGCGTCGGCCTCCGGGTAGATGACGTGGTTGGCGCCGATCCGGGTCAGGATCTTGCCGTGCGAGGGCGTGATGGCCTTGACCCAGAGGTGCTCGATGCCCAGGTCCACCAGGTTGACGGTGATCAGCACCGAGGACTCGATGGAGGTGCCCACGCCGACGACGGCGGAACTGAACTCCTGGGCGCCGAGCTGGCGCAGGGCATCGATATTGGTGGCGTCGGCCTCCACCACGTGGGTCAGGAGGGGTGCCCACTTCTGGACCAGGTTCCGGTCCCGCTCGATGGCCAGCACTTCCCGGCCCTGCTTGACCAGTTGCTCTGCGGTGGATGATCCGAAGCGGCCCAGTCCGATCACAAGGACCGGGGAGTTGTGGGCGGGGCGCCGGGGGGCGTCTGTGGAACTAGCCAATGATCGGCCTCTCTTCGGGGTAGTGGTACAACTGGCTGCGCTGGCGCAGCGCCAGCGCGGCGGCGAGGGTTACGGTGCCCACACGGCCTGCGAACATCAGCACCGTGAGGACGTAGACCCCGGCGGGCGGCACCTCGGCGCTTAGGTTGGTGCTGAGTCCCACCGTGGCGAACGCCGAGATGGTTTCGAACAATACGCGGTCCAGCGACTGGCCGCTGATGTGCAGCAGCAGGAACGCGGACACGGACACCAGGGTGGCGCCGGCAACGATCACGGAGATGGCCACGCGCATGCTGCCCTGCGGGATGGTCCGGCCGTACACCTTGACGTCGGCATCGCCCCGGGCCTCGGCGATGATGGCCAGGAACATCACCGCGATGGTGGTCACCTTGATGCCGCCGGCCGTTGACGCCGAACCGCCGCCGGCGAACATCAGGGCGTCGGTCAGCAGCATGGTGGTGGAGTCCATCTGGTTCTGGTCCACCAGGTTGAACCCCCCGGAGCGCATCATCACGGAGGCGAACAGCGCGTGCGTGATCTTGTCGCCCACGCCCATGGAACCGATGGTCCGGACGTTGTCCCACTCCATCAGTGCCCAGAGGAATGCCCCAGCCACCAGGAGGATCAGGGACACCTGGATGGTGAGCTTGGTGTGGAGGTTCCACTTCTTCCAGTTCAGGCCGTTCTGCTGCAGGACCATCACTACGGGGAACCCCAGGCTGCCCAGGAAGACCCCCACCATGAGGGGGATGAGGATCCACAGGTCCGTCTCATAGGGCACGATGCCGTCCGAGTGCGGGGTAAATCCGGCGTTGTTGAACGACGAAATGGAATAGAAGATGCCGTGCCAGACGGACTGCCAGAAGGGCTCGCCCAGGGTGAGGAACCGCGGGATCAGCGCCAGCGCCAGGATGCCCTCGATCACCACGGAGGTGGTGATGACGATCCGGAGCAGGGTACCCACCTCGCCCAGGCGGCCGGCGTTGTTCATGGACTCGGCGGCAATGATCTTGCCGCGCACACCCAGTCGCTTGCTCACCATCAGGGCCAGCAAGGACGCCAGCGTCAAGGTTCCCAGGCCGCCGATGAAGATGCCCACCAGGATCACCAGCTGCCCGAAGAAGGACCAGTGGACCGCCGTCGACACCACCGTGAGGCCTGTGACGCACACAGCCGAGACTGCGGTGAACAGGGCCTCGTCGAGGGGGGTGGGCGTTCCGTTGGCCGAAGACACCGGCAGGGACAGCAGGAAGGTGAATACGAGGCATACGGCGGCGAAGGCCGTCAGCGCCAGCCGTGCCGGGGTGGTGTTGGCGATGTCGTCAATGAAGTCGCGCAGCCGTGTCAGGATCCAGAGGCCCTCCCGCTCCTGTGCCGGGGGGTGCCAGATGGCCGGGGTCCGGGGCCTTGACTGGCTCTGCGTCATGTGTGGCTTTTCCTCGGTTGAAACGGCTTCCTTCAGTAGTAAACCACTAAAGCCGGCGTCCTGGCCGGGCGGACGGCAGGCCGGGCTCGGGTAGCCTGTGATTGATGACATACCTGCCCGGCCTCAGCCAACCCGCGCCGCCAACGGTGGTGGCGTGGAGTCCTGACATGACAGCCTACAACTTCGGCCCGGGCCACCCCATGGCGCCGGAGCGAATGGAGCTGACGGCGCGCTTGGCCCGGAGCCTCGGTATCTTCGACCTGGAGCATGTAGACGTGGCGGCACCTGAGGTGGCATCTGACGCGGAACTGGAGTCCGTCCATTCATCCGATTATGTGGCGGCAGTCCGCCGGGTCAGCGCGGACCCGTCCCGGCCGGACGAGTCCCGCGGGCTGGGAACCGAAGACGATCCGGCCTTTGCCGGCATGCATGAAGCCGCGGCGCGCCTTGCCGGAGGGTCCCTGCTCGCAGCGCAGCGGGTGCTGGAAGGTTCTGCCGTACATGCCGTGAACTTCGGCGGCGGCATGCACCATGCGGCCCGGGAGCGGGCCAGCGGGTTCTGCATCTACAACGACGCCGCCATTGCCGTGCAGAAGCTGCTCGACGGCGGCGTACGCAAAGTGGCGTACGTCGATGTGGACGCGCACCACGGCGACGGCACCCAGAACATTTTCTGGGACGACCCCCGGGTCCTTACCGTTTCGCTGCACGAGACCGGCCTGACGCTCTTTCCCGGAACAGGGTTCGCCAACGAAATCGGCGGCCCGGCAGCCGAAGGGACGGCGGTGAATGTCGCGCTGCCGGCCGGCACCTCCGACGCCGGATGGCTGCGCGCCTTCTACGCCGTGGTGCCGCAGTTGGTGGGCGCCTTCGAACCGGACGTGATCGTGAGCCAGCACGGCTGCGACTCCCACCGCAGCGACCCCCTCACGCACCTCAACCTGAGTGTGGACGGACAGCGCGAGGCAGCGAACGCCGTCGGGCATCTGGCCGAGCGGTACTGCGGCGGCCGCTGGATCGCCACCGGCGGCGGCGGGTACAACGTGCTGGACGTGGTGCCGCGGGCCTGGAGCCACCTGGTGGCCATCGCCGCGGGGCGGCCCGTGCCGCTGCGGACGCCCGTGCCACAGGTTTGGCGGCAGTACGTGGCGGAGAAGTTCGGCAGGGAAGCGCCCGCCCTCATGGGGGATGACGTGGAGCTGTGGTGGCGTTCCTGGGAGGTGGGCTTCGACCCGAATGACGCGGTGGACCGCACGGTCATGGCCACCCGCAAGGCGGTGTTCCCGCTGCACGGCCTGGATCCCTGGTTCGACTAGCCGGCTCCACCAGCGCCAGCCGAAATAGTTGATGCCTTTCGGCGTATATGTCGTTAGGGTGGGAGGCATGGTGACAGACGACGTATTTGCCGTCATAGCGGAATCCACGCGGCGGGACATCCTGGTGGCCCTCCGTGCAGGAGACAAAGCCGTGGGGGAACTGGTGGAGGAACTGGCGGCCAGCCAGCCCACCATTTCCAAGCACCTGAAAGTCCTCCGTGAAGCGCAGCTGGTCAGCATGCGCGCGCAGGGCCAGAAGCGGTACTACGCCTTGAACCGGGGCCCGCTGGAGGGCATCGCCACCTGGCTGGAAACGTTCGACGTCGACACCCGCACCAAAGCCGCCGCCGCACCAGCCGGCCAGGACCAGGCAGTCCCCGCCCACCTGAGGGAGGGCGTCGCCGCTGCGGCGGCGTCGCTGCCGCCTGCCTCAAGGCCCCTGGAAACCGCGCAGCCGGCCGGGGAGGAAGCCCCGGCCCCTGTCCTGGTGCGGGAAGGCGCCGAGCTGAGCCCCGCCGTCGTGATTCCCGGCGGCACCACCGCGCCGCTGAGCGACGACAGCGTTCCGCAGCAAATCGGACGCACCGTTGGCCGCGCCGCCACCAAGGCGGCCGACCTGCTGGCGAACCTTCCCAACCTGCCCAAGTTTGGGCGTAAGAAGTAGGGAGCTACTGTCCCAACAGCCGCACGTGGTCCGGGGTGAGGTCGGAAACCCGGCTGACGCCCAGCAGGGCCATGGTGCGGACCATGTCCTTTTCGAGGATCTGCAGGGTGCGGTCCACACCGGCCCGGCCGCCCGCCATCAGACCGTAAAGGTACGCACGGCCGATCAGGGTGAAATCGGCGCCCAGGGCCAGCGCGGCCACAATGTCCGCGCCGCTCATGATGCCGGTGTCCAGGATGATGGCGGCATCGCTGTTGTCGCTGGCGAAGGCCTGCTTGACCTCGGGCAGCAGGTGGAACGGGATGGGCGCGCGGTCCAGCTGGCGGCCGCCGTGGTTGGAGAGGATCACCCCGTCGGCGCCGTGGTCCACAACGCGGCGGGCGTCCTCCACGGTCTGGATGCCCTTGACCACCAGGTTGCCCTTCCACGTTTCGCGCAGCCAGTCCAGGTCCTCGAACGTGAGCGTGGGATCGAACATGGAATTGATCAGGTCCGCCACGGTGCCCGTATAGCGTGACAGCGAGGCGAAGGTGAGCGGCTCGTGGGTGAGGAAGTTGAACCACCAGGCCGGCCGGTAGGACGCGTCCAGGACGGTCTTGAGGGTCAGGGCCGGCGGGATGGTCATGCCGTTGCGGACGTCGCGGAGGCGGGCGCCGGCCACGGCGGTGTCCACGGTGACCATGAGGGTGTCGTTGCCGGCCTTGGCGGCGCGCTCGATGAGCTCCAGCGAGCGGTCCCGGTCCGTCCAGAGGTACAGCTGGAACCAGTTGCGGCCGTTGGGGGCCGCCTCGGCGACGTCCTCCAGGGAGGCGGTGCCCATGGTGGAGAGGGTGTAGGGGATACCTGCGGCCTCCGCCGCCTGGGAGCCGGCATATTCACCCTCGGACTGCATCATCCGGGTGAAACCGGTGGGGGCGATGCCCACGGGCAGGCGTGAAGGCTTGCCCAGGATGTTGGTGCTGAGGTCGATGCTGGAGACGTTCCGCAGGATGCCCGGCCGGAACTCGATGTCCAGGAACGCCTGGCGTGCGCGGCGGAGGGTAATTTCCGCTTCGGCTGCCCCGTCCGTGTAGTCGAAGGGCGCCTTGGGCGTGCGGCGCTTGGCGATGTCGCGGAGCTCCCAGATGGTGCTGGCCCGCTTCAGCCGCGCCTCCTTGCTGAACTCCGGCTTCTTGAACTGCATCAGCGGGGCCAGGTCGGAGTACTTGGGGACCCGCCGTTTCAGGGCTGGGGGCAGGGCGGACGACGACGGAGCCTTGGCAGGTGCCGGCGCTGCGGGGATGTCCGTGGCGTCCGGCGCCGGGGTGGCCTCCGGATTGTTGGGCTGGATGGTGTGCGTCATGGCTCCTCCTATGGGGTTGGGTAGCTTCGGGTGGCGGCAGCAGCGGCCGTGCGGCCCGGCCGGACTGCGGCAGGCTGTCGTCCTGGGTCAGCCGTGGACCGTGCTGCGCGGTGCCTTGGCCGGTCCCGTGCTGGCCCTGACTTCCAGGCGGGGCTGGTAGCGGCTGCCGGAGGTTCCGTCGCCTTCCTGGCGGATCAGCGCCCTCAGTTGGTGCCATGCCTGCTCGCCCAGTTCGCTGATGGGGACGGCGCCGGTGGTGAGCGCCGGCGTCGTATACCTGGCGAAGGGGATGTCGTCGAAGCCGGTCACGGAGATGTCGCCGGGGACGTCCAGGCCCCGCTCGTGCAGGCCGCTCATCAAGCCCATCGCCACCAGGTCGTTGAAGGCCAGGATGCCGGTGGCTCCGCTGGCCAGGACGGCGTCCACCGCTTCATGGCCGGTGTCGAAGTCCGAGCCGCCCTCCAGCATGGTCACTTCAACCTCCGGGTGGGCGGCCTTGAAGGTTTCCAGGCCCCTGAGCCGCATCTCGTTGGAGGCACTGCGGGGCGGCCCTGCGAGGAACGCCAGGCGGGTGTGGCCCAGTTCCACCAGGTGCCCGGCGATGTCCTGCACGCCCTGGCCGTAGTCCACCACCAGGCTGGGCACGCCAGGGGTGGCCGTGGTGCGGTTGATCAACACCAGTGGGTGCAGGGAGGGGGCAATCTCTTCCAGTTCCGCATCCGACATGCGCGGGGCGCACAGGACCAGCCCGTCGCACCGCCGGCGGGCTTCGCCGGCCAGGATGGACTCTTCGCTGGAGACTTCGAACGAGTCGGCGATAAGGACGCGGTAGCCGTCCTGGGCTGCCGCCCGGCTGAGGCCGCGGAGGATCTCCTGGAAGGTGGGGTTGGCCAGGTCCGGCACCACGATGCCGATGGTGTCCGTCTTGCCGAGCGCCAGGCTGCGTCCCACCGGGTTGGGCTGGTACTTCAGTTCCGCGGCGGCGGCACGGACCCTGGCTGCAATGTCCGGATCTACGGTGAAGTTCCCGTTCATGACGCGGGAGACGGTGGCATGGGAAACTCCCGCCTTCACGGCGACATCCGCGATGCCGATCCGGCCGCTTGCCGATTTCCTGGCCATGGGGGACCCCTTCTTTTACGCCGCCCGGCCGCGTCCTCCGGAACAGTCAGTGACCTGGAGGGCGCAGGCCGGAAGGCAGGTGCTTTGAAGGACAGCATATACGGCTTTGGGAAAGCGATTTCTTTCTTTTCCCGCTGTTTTCCCGACCCTTCGCGGAGCGATCCGAAGCTGGTGGCTAGAAAGCGCTTTCTTCCAATGCCTAAAGTGGTTGACGTACCCGCTGGCGGATTGATACAACTGCTATAGCGAAGCGAGAAAACGCTTTCTCGTCCGGTGCCCGCGGGCACCGCGCCGAACGTCAACGGCCGCTCCCACGGCCGGGTAATGAGCTTTTCGAAAGGGACCCATCATGGTCAACACCGCCGAGACCACTTCGGCCGCAGCTGCCTCCCGGCCCGGCACCGCCGCCGGAACCGCCACCACCGCCGGGGACGGCCGGAAGGCCCGCATTGCCCTGATCGGCACCGGCGGGCGATCCGAGATGTACATCCGCGCCATTTTCGGCAAGCATGCGGACACTGCCGAACTGGTGGCATTCTCCGACGTGAACCCCGGGCGGGTGGAGTTCTACCAGAAGCTCATCCAGGAACTCGGCGCCCCGGGCCCGGTGGCCGCCTTCGAGCCCGGCGACCTCACCGCCTTCATCCAGGCCAACAACATCGACCGCATCATTGTCACCACGCCGGACTACACCCACGCCGACTACATCGTGGAGGGCCTGCGCGCCGGGGCTGACGTGGTGGTTGAAAAGCCCCTGACCATCGACGCCGAAAGCTGCCGCCGCATCGTCCAGGCCGTCCACGAGACCGGCCGGAACGTGGTGGTCACCTTCAACTACCGCTACTCGCCACGCAACAGCGCCCTGAAGGAAATCATCCAGAGCGGCGTGATCGGCAAGGTCACCTCCGTCGACTTCAGCTGGGTTCTGGACACGGTCCACGGCGCCGACTACTTCCGCCGCTGGCACCGGGAGAAGAAGAACTCCGGCGGCCTGCTCATCCACAAGGCCTCCCACCACTTCGACCTGGTGAACTGGTGGATCGATGATGTCCCGGAGCGGATCTTCGCCTCCGGCGGCCTGAAGTTCTACGGCGACAAGAACGCCGCCGAGCGCGGGCTGGGCCCACGCCCCGAGCGTGGAACGCCCGACGCCGATGCCCCCGCAGGCGACAAGGATCCCTTCGCACTGGACCTCAGGGAGGATGAGCGGCTCAAGGCCCTCTTCCTGGACAACGAACACTACGACGGCTACCGCCGCGACCAGGACGTCTTCACCAGCGGCATCACCATCGAGGACAACCTGGCCCTGGTGGTGGAGTACCAGGGCGGCCCGCGCCTGAGCTACTCCCTGAACGCGCACAGCCCTTGGGAGGGGTACCGGGTGGCGGTCAACGGCACCGAGGGCCGGGCCGAGCTCGAAGTGGTGGAACGCGCCGCCGTCCTGCACAGCACGGACCAGAAGACGGTGGTGGACCCCAGCGCCACACCGGTCGAGGAAGAGGACGCCGTACGCCGCAACGGCGAGCGCCTGGTGGTGCAGCGCCACTGGGAGGCTGCCTACGAGGTGCCCATCATCAATGGTGAGGGCGGCCATGGCGGCGGTGACGAGCTGCTGCTGTCCGACCTGTTCAACGGACCGGGCGAGGATCCGCTGGGCCGACCCTCCGGCTACCTGGACGGACTGCGTTCGGTGTCCGTGGGCATCGCCGGCAACCGCTCCCTCGAAACATCCCTGCCCGTGCGCGTCGAGGACCTGGACCTCGGCGTCGACCTTCGCCGCGGCAAGTAGGAAAAGGCCATGAGCAGGATATTTGTCACCGGCGGCTCGGGCCGCCTGGGCCGCAGCGTTGTGGCCGGGCTCGCCCAGGCCGGCCACGAGGTAGTCTCGGTGGACCGCGACGCCGTACCCGCTGAACTGCTGCCGGCCGGCGTCGTCCAGGAAACCGCCGACCTGCTGGCCCCAGGTGAGGCGTTGCGCCTGATCGGGGCAGCAAAGCCCGACGCCGTCATCCACCTTGCAGCAATCGCCGTTCCGTTCAGCGCACCGGAGGACGTCATCTTCGGCACGAACACCCGGCTCGCCTTCGCGGTGATCAGCGCGGCGACGGAGGTGGGGGTCCCCAAGATCGTCACGGCCAGCAGCCCCACCGTGCTCGGTTACGGATGCCCTGCAGGATGGCTGCCGCCGTCGTTCCCGCTGGACGAACGCACCCCGGCCAAGCCCTGGAACGCCTACGCCCTGTCCAAGCTCATCGCCGAACAGACCGTACAGATGTTTGCCGCAGCGCAGGGGGAGAGGATCCGGTATGCGGCCTTCCGGCCGTGCTTCGTGATCTCGCCCGAGGAATGGGAAGGCGCCCCCACGCAGCAGGGCCACACCCTCGCCGAGCGCCTGGCGGACCCTGCACTCTCCGCCCCGGCCCTGTTCAACTACGTGGATGCGCGGGACGTGGCGGACTTCCTGGACCTGCTGCTGCGGAAGATGGAAGACATCCCCAACGGGGAAACCTTTTTCGTGGGCGCGGCGGACGCACTTGCCACTGCACCCCTTGCGGAACTGATGCCGAAATTCCTGCCCGGAAGCGAAGCACTCAGCGCCGGCCTCACCGGCCTCAGCCCCGCATTCTCCATCGCCAAAGCCCAGGAACTGCTCGGCTGGCAACCCAAGCGCACGTGGCGCACCGAACTCAAACCCACCCTCAACGACGAGGCCTCCACGCTGGTCACTGCCGGCGGCGGAGCCAAGGAGACATCATGAAATTCGACGGCGTTCTCTTCTTCCCCGTCACCCCGTTCACGGCCGAAGGTGCCGTTGACGTGGAGCTGCTCAAGGAACACATCAGCTCCCGGCTACCCTTTGGGCCCGGCGGCGTGTTTCCCGCCTGCGGCACAGGTGAATTCCACGCCTTGAGCATTGACGAGGTCCGCACCGTGGTGGCGGCCGCCGTCGAAGTCGTCGCGGGCAAGGTTCCCGTGGTGGCCGGTGCAGGCGGGCCCTTGGGCCACGCGCTCGCTGCGGCGCGTGCCGCTGAGGAGGCTCGCGCGGACGCCCTCCTGGTGCTCCCGCCCTACCTGGTCACGGGCCCGACGGATGGCCTGGTGGCCTACATTGAGGCTGTGGCCAACGCCAGCAGCCTGCCGGTCATCGTGTACCACCGCGGCAACGCGAAGTTCACCGCCGCGTCCATGGCCAAACTTGCGGCCAATCCCAAGGTGATCGGCTTCAAGGACGGCCTGGGCGACGTGGGCCTGGCCCAGGAGATCGTGACCGCCGTCCGCGCCACCGGCCGGACAGACTTCTCCTTCTTCAACGGCCTGCTCACCGCCGAACTGACCCAGGGCGCCTACCGCGGCCTGGGCATCCCGCTCTACTCCTCCGCAGCCTTCGCCATGGCCCCGGAGATCGCCAAGGCCTACTACGACGCCTACGTTTCAGGCGACGAGGACCGGCGCAGCGCCCTGCTCGAGGGTTTCTACGCACCCCTGGTCCGCCTGCGCGACCAGACCCCGGGGTTCGGCGTTTCCCTAATCAAAGCGGGACTGCGGTTGGCCGGGCTGCCCGTCGGTTCGGTGCGCCCGCCGCTGGTGGACCCCACGGAGGAACAGCTGGTGGAGCTCAAGGCCATCCTGGCCAAGGGCCACGAGCTGGCCGGCAGCTGATGACGGCGCCTACGGCCGAATCCGTCCGCACCGTTCCCCGCATCACCCGGCTGGCCACGCGGCTCCTCACCGTTCCGCTGCGGCGGCACTGGGGTACGGAGGCACCGGAGAACCACGTGATCGCCACCGAGCTCTCCACGGACGACGGCGGCACCGGCTTTGGTTTTTCCTGGACACCCACCATCGGTCCCCAGGCAGTCAAGGCGCTGCTTGATTACGACATCGCACCTTTCATCACCGGCCTGCCGGCCACGCCCGAGGCCGTGTGGGACGCGGTATGGAAGCGCCTGCACGAAGCCGGTGGCGGCGGGCTCACCACCATTGCCATGGCCGGGGTGGACCTCGCACTGTGGGACCTGCAGGCGCGCCGTGCCGGAACATCGGTCACCGGATTGCTGGGCCAGCGCCAGGACTCCGCCGAGGTCTACGGCTCCGGGGTGAACCTGCACTACACCCTGGACGAGCTGGTGGCGCAGGCCGAACGCTGGGTCGCCGCGGGCCACCAGGCGGTCAAGATCAAGGTAGGCAAACCGGACATCCGCGAGGACGTCGAACGCCTTGCCGCAGTGCGCTCCGTCCTGGGCCCGGACCGCAGGCTCATGATCGATGCCAACCAACGGTGGGACCTGCCCACCACCTTCCGCGCCCTGGATGTCCTGGCCGAATTCGGGCTGGAGTGGCTGGAGGAGCCCATCCGCGCGGACGACCTCTGGGCCTACCGGCGGCTGCGGAAACATTCACCGGTGCCCATCGCCCTCGGCGAAAACCTGCACACCATCTACCGGTTCCGCGATTTCATTGAGGCGGAAGCGGTGGACATCATCCAGCCCAACATCATCCGGGTAGGCGGGATCACCCCGTTCCGGCGGATCGTGGAGCTGGCACGGACCCACAGCATCAAGGTGATGCCGCACCTGCTGCCGGAACTGTCCGGACAGCTGGCGCTGACCCTGGCGGAGCCCACCCTGGTGGAGGACGTCGAAGATGCGTCCTTCGAACAGCTGGGCATCCTCGACGAACCATCGCCGGTGCGGTTCAGCAACAGCCGGGTGACGCTCGCGGACCACGCCGGGCTGGGTTTCCGCTTCAAGAACAGGCTGCAATGATGAATTTCCAGACGACCTCTATTGGATGAACAGGTTCCTGACGTGACAACTGCAACGCTTTCCCTCACCGAACTCACTGCCGCCGCTACGGCGGCGGCAAAAATCGCCGCGGCTGCCTCCGACGCCGAACGCGCCGGCTGGTTGAACGCGGTGGCAGACGCCCTGGACGCCAACGCCGCCGAGCTGGTAGACATCGCGGACGCCGAAACCAGCCTGGGGGCCACCCGCCTGACGGGCGAGGTGGCCCGCACCACCGGCCAGCTGCGCCTGTTTGCGCGCGTGATCACCGAAGGCTCCTACCTGGAAGCCATCATCGACCACGCGGAGCCAGCCGCCACCCCGCCCCGGCCGGACCTCCGCCGGATCCTCAAGCCCATCGGTCCGGTAGCGGTTTTCTCGGCGTCCAACTTCCCGTTCGCCTTCTCGGTGGCCGGCGGAGACACTGCCTCGGCGCTCGCCGTCGGCTGTTCAGTGATCGTCAAGGCACACTCCGGCCACCTGCGGCTCTCCGAACGGACGGCGGAAATCGTGGCGGAGGCGCTTCGCCGCGCCGGGGCACCGGAGGGCCTGTTCGCCCTGGTCCACGGCCGCGAAGTGGGAACAGCCCTGGTCCAGGATCCTGCCGTCAAGGCCGTGGGGTTCACCGGGTCCATCCCCGGCGGCCGTGCCCTGTTCGACCTTGCCACCTCCCGCCCCGACCCCATCCCGTTCTACGGGGAACTGGGCAGCCTCAACCCCGTGGTCATCACAGCGGAAGCGCTGCAGGCACGCTCAGCGGAACTCGCCGCCGGACTTGCCGGGTCCTTCACCCTGGGCGCCGGGCAGTTCTGCACCAAGCCGGGCCTGGTGTTCATCCCCGCGGGAACCGACTTCGCCTCGGAGGTGGCAGAAGCGAGCAAGGACAAGCCGGCCCTGGGCATGCTGACCAGCCGCATCGCCGAGGCCTACCCGGACGGGCTCCGCAGTTTCGCTTCCGTTGACGGCGTGGACGTGGTGGGCGGCAGCGTAGACCAGGACGCCGTGGCCAACGGCGCCGCTCCGGTGGTCTTTTGCACCAGTGCCGCCAAAGTCCTGGAAAACCCGGAGCAGCTGCTGGAGGAATGCTTCGGACCCACCACCATCCTCATCGAGTACAAGGACCGGGAGGAGCTGGCTGCCGTCCTGGCCAAGGTCCCGGGAAGCCTCACGGCAACGCTCCACAGCGAGCAGGGTGAGGATATCGAGGCCCTGGTGGAGCAGCTCTCCGGGCTGGCCGGACGCGTCCTGTTCGAAGGCTGGCCCACGGGCGTGGCCGTGAACTGGGCCCAGCAGCACGGCGGCCCCTACCCCGCCACCACATCGCTGTTCACCTCGGTGGGTGCGACGGCGGTCCGCAGGTTCCAGCGCCCCGTGGCCTACCAGGACGCCCCGGAAAGCGTGCTGCACCCAGCACTGCGGGAGGACAACCCGCTGCGCATCCCGCGCCGGGTGGACGGGGAACTGCAGCTTCCTTAGCTGACAAAGAAAACCCCGGAGCCTTTCGGCTCCGGGGTTTTCTGCTGCCCGGGAAACTCGTTTCCTACAGCTGCAGCGTCACCGGCCGCTCCAGCCCGTTGACGGTGCTTATGGGCCAGCGTGGGTCCACCGTCAGGACGCGGAGGCCGGACTCCGTGAG